>Ga0123355_10000013_pt1 | contig 175887 bp, 157 predicted proteins | sample TergutEmb28metaG_3_FD_89872 | JGI IMG/M metagenome (GOLD analysis project Ga0123355, IMG submission 89872) | Embiratermes neotenicus P1 segment gut microbial communities from Petit-Saut dam, French Guiana - Emb289 P1 | ecosystem: Host-associated > Arthropoda: Insects > Digestive system > Gut ...
ATATGACAATAGACCGCTTATGTTTGAAGAGTTTAATCAAAAAATTGGTCAAGCGGTGTATGTATCAGCGACACCAGCGCCGTACGAGTTGGGGTTGATTGGGGTGGGAACGGAAACAGGGAAACCCGTAGGGGAGCGCATTGCGCTCCCGAATGATAATGCGGTGGGAATAGAATCCGTAGGGGACGCCGCCCTCGGCGTCCCGAAACGGCATAAAAAATCGCAACACGGGACGCCGAGGGCGGCGTCCCCTACGGATACTCCTATCCAATTCCAAAACACCTCAAACCCAGCCTTCTCTGAACAAGTTATCCGCCCCACAGGCTTGGTAGATCCCAAAATCACTGTGCGCCCGATTCAAGGACAAATTGATGATTTGTTGGATGAAATAAAAAACACTACAAAAAATAATGAAAGGGTGCTGGTGACAACCCTTACAAAAAAAATGGCAGAAAGTCTGTCTAAATTCTTATCAGAAAATGGTCAAAAGGTGAGATATTTACACTCGGACATAGGCACCTTAGAACGCATTGAAATTATCAATGGATTAAGGGCTGGCGAGTTTGATGTGCTTGTCGGCATAAACCTACTGCGAGAGGGTTTAGACATTCCAGAAGTCAGCCTAGTCGCTATCCTAGACGCCGACAAAGAGGGTTTTTTGCGCAGCACAACTTCGCTTATTCAGACGATTGGGCGTGCGGCAAGAAATGCAAACGGACGGGTCATTATGTATGCAAACGCTAGGACAAGAAGTATGGATGCGGCGATAAGTGAAACTGATAGAAGAAGGGAGAAGCAAGAAGCATATAATAATGCAGAGGGCATTGTTCCAAAAACCATAGTTAAGCCTATTAAGAATACGCTAAATATTTCTAGTAAAGATGAGATTAAAGTTGATGTCAAAGATATTCCGGAGACTATAGAAAAATTAAAAGCGTTGATGGCGATTGCATCAAGCAGTTTGGATTTTGAAAAAGCGATTGAGCTAAGAGAGAAAATTGGGCAGCTAAAGAAGATGATGGGGAAGATGAAAGGCTAGTATGTAAATGATGTAGTGGGTTGTGTCATAAAAACTTTATTGTTTAGGTGTATTGTTAGTATTAAGTGTTTCCCTGTTTATCAAATCTAACATATCTTGTTTTTTCAAGTCTTTCTCAATAGTTTCTGCCTTTATATTGAAATATCTGCTTGCACTAACCGAAAATATAACTATAGCGACTGTCATACAAAGCGACATTCCTAGTCCAATTATTCCCAAAATAATAAAAAGCCATTCCATTTTGTTTCCTCCTTCGCGACTATCTGATAATCACTATTTTGAAATCTTTTGGCAACAAAAAAAGTCGCCCCATAGGAGACGACTTCCATTAGCTATCTCCTATTGTGCGACCAATACAGAAAACTCTGTGCGGGAGTAGCCGAATGGCATACTTTGCACGCACAAAGTTTTTATTGTATTGATCGCAACACTACTTTACCATACTACCAGACATTACGCAAGCGATTTTGCGCATTTAATTTTATTTTTACACTATGCACATTATATTAGTTTGACGGGGAATTTTTGCTTTGTTATAATTCGGAAAGATTTTATTAAGCTAGCGTAGGAGATCCTTCGGCTTCGTACCTTGCGGTACTTCGCTCAGGATGACAAAGAGGGCTTATGTCATGCCTAAGCGGAGTGTTCCAAAAGAACACGAAGCCGAAACATCTTCTTATTTGCGAGCGAAAGGAGATCCTTCGGCTATGCTACGCTTCGCTCAGGATGACAAATATTGGTTGAAGCGTTGTCATCCTGAACGAAGTGAAGGATCTGGACGAAGGCGAAATAATTACTACTTACAATCTACACAAAAGGACTACTAATGAAAGAATTTATCATCATCAAGGGTGCAAAAGAGAATAACCTTAAAAATATTGATTTATCTATCCCTAGAAACAAGCTGATTGTTTTTACCGGGTTATCCGGCAGCGGAAAGACTTCACTAGCCTTTGACACAATTTTTGCCGAGGGGCAGAGGCGGTTTATTGAAAGCCTGTCGTCTTATGCACGCCAATTTTTAGGACAGATGCATAAACCCGATGTGCAAAGCATTGAGGGGCTTTCACCTGCGATTTCTATTGACCAAAAGACTACGGGGCGAAATCCGCGTTCTACTGTGGGGACTGTTACGGAGATTTATGATTATCTGCGCCTGTTTTATGCTAGAGCGGGGACAGTTTTTTGTCCTGAGTGCGACAAGGAAATTGCCAGCCAAACCATAGACCAAATTGTGGACAAGGTACTGTCTTTAGAGGAAGGCAGCAAGATTTTGATTAACGCTCCTGTTGTGCGGGGCAGAAAAGGTGAGTATTCAAAGTTATTAGACAGCTTTAAGAAAAGCGGATACCAAAGGGTTATGATAAATGGAGAAGTGGTGTCGCTTGATGATGATATTGTGCTGGACAAGCAAAAAAAGCATAATATATCAGTAGTAGTAGACCGTTTAGTCATAAAGGACGGGATTCAAAAGCGTTTGACGGATAGTATAGAGGCGGCGTTGAAATTGGCAGAGGGGCTTGTCATAATAGACAGTAGGATTGCCGATAAAACCGTAGGGGAGCGCACTGCGCTCCCGAGCGATAATGCGGTGGGAATAGTAGAAGAGCAGAATGAGAACCCTGCAGGGGCGCGCAGTGCACTCCCACGGACAAACGGTTTAGAGCAGATTTCCGATAAAAGCGAATCTAGCGGGAGCGCATTGCGCTCCCCTACAGTGGATCATAATTCATTTCAAGGACAAGAGCAACTCTTTTCTACAAAATATGCTTGTACAGAATGCAATATCTCCATTCAAGAAATTGAGCCGCGCCTTTTTTCTTTTAATTCGCCGTTTGGTGCTTGCCCTACTTGCACAGGCTTAGGTTATAAAAACGAGATTGACCCTGCGTTGATTTATGGCGATGGTTCAAAATCCCTAAAACAAGGCGCATTAAGTATTTCTGGCTGGAATTTGGATGCCGGCAGCATATCTGATATGTATTTTGAAGCGCTTGCCGCTCGTTATAACTTTGATATGACCACACCGTATAAGGATTTGCCAGAGAATATTAAAGAGATTTTATTATACGGAAACGGCGGCGAAAAGCTAGAGATGACCTACAATTCATACAGTTTTTCGGGCAGCTTTCACAAAAGCTATGAGGGAATAGTGCCAAACTTAATTAGGCGCTATCATTCAACCTCTAGTGAAAGTATGAAGGCTGATATAGAGAAATTTATGCGCAGCAGTCCGTGCGGCGCTTGCAACGGCTTGCGTCTTAAAAAAGAGGCACTGGCAGTCAAGCTAAACGGACAAAATATCGCTCAAATCACTAAACTTTCAATTAAGAAATTAGCTGACTTTATAGCATCACTGCAGCTAAACCCAACACAAAGCCTAATAGCCGCCCCCATCATTAAAGAGATAAATGAGCGTCTAAAGTTTTTGATGGATGTAGGACTTGACTATCTTACCTTGTCAAGAAGTGCAGGCAGTTTAAGCGGAGGCGAGGCACAAAGAATTAGACTTGCAACTCAAATCGGTTCTGGCTTAATGGGTGTATTGTATATTCTGGATGAGCCTAGCATTGGTCTGCATCAACGGGACAATGAAAAGCTGATTAGTACACTAGAGAGGCTTAGGGATTTAGGAAATACTCTGATAGTAGTAGAGCATGACGAGGATACCATAAGACGAGCTGATCATATTGTAGACATCGGTCCTTTAGCAGGTGTGCATGGCGGTGAGCTTGTGGCACAAGGGACTGCACAGGATATTATAAAAGCAAAAAACTCTATAACAGGTAAATACCTATCGGGAAAACAAAAAATCCCTACTCCGCAGGATCGTAGAGAGATTAAAAACGGATACATCACCATTGCAGGAGCAAGACAAAATAATCTTAAAAACATTACTGCTAATATTCCTATAGGAGTAATTACTGCCATAACAGGAGTATCAGGCAGCGGCAAATCCAGTCTCATAAACCAAATCCTATATCCTGCTGCTTCTAATGCAATAAATAAAACCCGTCTGCAAATCGGTTCTCACTACAAAATTGATGGTTTAGATAGAATAGACAAAATCATTAACATTGACCAAAGTGCTATTGGACGAACCCCTCGTTCTAACCCTGCTACCTACACAGGAGTGTTTACTCCGATTAGAGAACTATTTTCAAAAACCACCGATGCAAAAGAGCGGGGTTATGCCCCGGGTCGCTTTTCATTCAATGTAAAGGGCGGCCGCTGTGAGCATTGCACGGGGGACGGCATAATCAAGATTGAGATGAATTTTTTGCCTGATGTGTTTGTTCCGTGCGAGGTGTGCAAAGGGGAGAGGTATAACCGTGAAACTTTGGCTGTGCGGTATAAGGGCAAGAATATATCAGATGTGCTAAACATGACAATTGACGAGGCTATCACTTTTTTTGAAAATATTCCCGCGATTTATACAAAAATTAAATCGCTTTATGATGTAGGGTTAGGATATATAAAGCTAGGGCAATCGGCAACTACGCTTAGCGGCGGTGAGGCACAAAGGGTCAAATTATCTACTGAATTAGCTAAACGCCCTACATCTAAATCGCTATATATTTTGGACGAGCCTACGACAGGTTTACACATGGCGGATGTGGATAGGTTGATTATTATTTTGCAAAGGCTGGCCAATAGCGGCAACACAATAGTCGTTATAGAGCATAATTTGGATGTAATCAAGACTGCGGATTATTGTATTGATCTGGGATACGAGGGCGGAGATGCAGGAGGTGAGATTATAGGGATAGGAACTCCTGAAGAACTGGCAGACAATGAGAAAAGCTATACTGGAATGTTTTTAAAGAAGGCGCTTTATTAGGACCGTTTATAATAAGACTAAATTCTCTAAAATTCAACAAAATCTGAATAATATTTAAGGCTACACCTTAATTAAAGGATTTTTCTTAATCTATTTCATATTCTAATTAATATGTTTGGCAAAAACTTGAGAGAATTAAGAAATGCTAATGAATTGACTAGAAACGCTTTGGCAAAAAAGCTCGGTGTCTCAATGCAAAGCATTTATGACTGGGAAATAGGGAAGCATGAAACTGATTTTGTGACTTTAATCAAAATCGCAGATTATTTTGATGTGTCTATTGATGAGTTGTTGGGAAGAAAAGAGTTGTAGGTTATATAAAAAAATTATACAAGAGATGAGGAAAAACTTATGAAAAAATATATTTTTGTTGCTATAACTTTATTTGTTATGATGCTTTTTGTTTTTTCTTTGTCTGCGTGTGATAGTTATGCAGAAAATATAAATTGTTATTTATGCGATACGCACGGATGCGTGTGCGGGAGTGATGATGAACCGCCAATCTTGTGTATAAAATGTGAGTTGGAATACTGCATTTGCCAGCATCAAAATAATCATCCCGGATGCAGCTTAGATTGCGATTGCGGAGAAAATACATACTGTGAAAATTGTTGTGAATATGAATGTGATTATAAAGAAGTATTGTCTCCGAATATATGCCCCGATTGTGATTATGATAATTGTAAGTGTGGTGACTACTGTGATTGTAGCGAGTGTGATTATTGTCCGATTCCGTTTTGTCCAAATTGCGGAAACAATAAAGATGTATGCTATTGTGAATATGAGTGTGAGGACAAACCATCTATTGAATATTGTTGTGAGTGTGATAAAGGTGTTTGCGACTGTGAGGGAGAATTGTGCGTTGAATGTTGTGAGGACTGCAATTATCTTTGTGATATGAAAGAAAAGCCTATAGAGGATTGTGAGGACTGCGGTGACTGTTTATATGAGTGTGAAGAAGATGAAAATTGCGGTGAGGGTGACAAATGCACTTGTGAAGATGAAAAATATAAGCAGGCGGAATATTGTGAGACTTGCGATGAATATCCGTGCATATGCAAACAGTCGCCTATAGATGATTATTGTGAGTATTGTGATAATAATCGTCCATGTGAATGCACGCCGATTGTCAATGTTTTTATGGTTAATTTTAATTCAAACGGCGGAGCAAGGGTAGAATCACAAGAAGTTCAAAAAGGAAGCACAATTTCTTTTTTTCTTACACCATACAGGCACGGTTTTTATTTTTCGCATTGGGAACTAAACGGTCAAGCCTTTGACCTCCTAACCCCGATTTACTTTGATATCACACTGTCAGCCATTTGGACAACAGAAATTATTGTTGCTCCGCCTATATGTGATCTATGTCAAAATGATGATTGTATTTGCTGTTGCGAGTGCAATTCTTATGCTTGTGTATGTATAAAAAATTGCTCTGATTGTGATAACTGTGCGTGTGGATGTTGTGCTGAACTGTCAAATTATTTGACTGTAATATGGCAAATATGTGAGTTTTTCAGGATTCTAGGCATTGAGTTAAACGGCAGCTTGCTTTATGAATTTGACGGTAAAATTCAAAACGGCGCTAAGGTTACGCTGGAAATAACAGTACTTACGGATTGGGTTTTTGACCAAGCGCTGCAGCAAATTGTGCCGCCGTTAATAATTATTAACGGGCAAAAGGCAGGAATTAATTTAACAGAAGATATAATGCATATGCACCGATTTACAATAATTTTCTATGCAAATGCACTTGATGAATATTTAACCATAAAAATCATTTGACAAAGGTATACAACTGTATTATAATGGATACATAAAAAAGAGAGTAGAGAGATTTACGGAAAGTGCTATGGGATGGGATGTCGCCCATGGACGAAAAGGCAAGATTTAAATTTTGCCTTGCGATAAATTGCTCGCGTCCGCTCTAAAAAGTATTTAGATATTATTGTTATAGCTTTGAAAAAAGTTGAATTGAAGGCAATGATGAAGTGTTACTCCTATTTATTGCCGGTTGACTGTTTTTGTCAGCTATTCATGCCATAGCAGCTGAAACTTCCCGCCTATACAATGTGTCTTGTGTATTTTTATAACGGACCTCTTAAATAAAAAGAGGTTTTTTATTATGGAAAAAGAAAATTATGCAGTAGATAAACTAACTGCAGCACAGCAAGAAACTATTACTGCACGAGAGGATATTTTACCTGAACTGCAAACACCTCTCACTCTTGCCAAAATCCCGTTTTGGAAAAGGGTATTCTTGCCTCCCGCTCGTTTTGGTCAAGGTCAAAATTTTAGGATTACGCTTTTCATTGCCATGGCGGCGGTTATGATTGCTATGGGTACAGTGCTTAATGCTTTCTCTTTTCAAGTTGCAGGCTTGGGTCGTGTCAGCTTTGTCTATATGTTTATGTATTTAAGCGGTATGCTTTTTGGTCCTTTTTATGGGGCATTGGTTGCGTTTATTGCAGACGGATTGGGTTGGGTGCTGCGTCCCGAAGGTCCGTATATGCCGCTGATTGGTTTGTCAAATGCAACAGTTTCAATGATTGTCGGTTTTATCTTTATGATACCTTTCAAAAAGAAATCGCTCAAAAGTGTGCTGCTTATTGCCTTTGTTTTGATTTGTGCAGCCACTATAATGTCAACATACTATATCGGTCCTTTTCAAGCAGCACAACCAGAGAGACTTGCAAGAATACTAGAGAGGGCGGCAGGGCATGAATTTTATCGTAACGAATATGCCGGAATCGGGGCGTATGGAGGTATCGGAATATTTGGACGGTATAGATATATTCCTTATGAAGTTGAATGGGCTGGAATATATGAAATTGTATATAGGTATATTGCTTGCACAGACGGCGGAGTAGGAGCATATGAGCCGTATTTAAGACGGATATTTTATAGGCGGTTATACACACCGACTCCCAGGGTATATCGCACAGATAGTCAAGGCAGGTTTTTGTATACGCTCATTCCTGCAACAAACGCAACAGGAATGCACAACGGGGTGCGAGTGGCGATAATTGCTATCACTATGTCGCTGTTAATTTTTGGCATATACAAGATTATGGGGATGAAAATTTTAGAAGGGCAGGAGAGGGAATTAGCAAAAAATCAATGGTTTGCTAAAATGATTTTTGCTGCCATTGTTGCATTTGTGCCTACTACGCTAGGTTTATCTGTATGGGGAATACATTTATTGATTCAAATGGGAATGGGGGGTTTTCCGCCGACATGGAACTCTTTTTCGATCATCTTGATGGCTCAATTAGTGTCGCAGCCTGTGTGGGTGGGGATAAATTTATTTTTGATGAGTATTTTAGTGCCGGCACTTAATAGATCAGTGTTTAAGCAGCATCCGCTTGGTGAGTGTAATTGGTAGATTCTTTATCTTTTACTTTTGGTGTCAATAAGTAAATAAAAACCATTTAGGGGGAAAGAAGCATTGCGTGCTGGTTCTTTCTTCCTAAAAACCCCCTATCTCCAAACGCATTAAAGTAGGCGACAAATATTAAGGTTTGCTTTTCAAAGGATAGAAAGGGCATAGAAAATCTAAAAAACATCTATCCTAAAACAAAAACGGCAGGCTGAATGACTTGGCGGCTTTGATTGCTCCTTTGTCAAAAAGGGGAGATTTTCTTTTTCCTTTTTTGCTTTTATAAAAATATTCTATTTTGAAATTTCCAAACACAAAATTCATCAGCACTATAAATAAAATTCCTATTCCGCCGCTTATAAAAATTCTCAAAAATTCAGGCATTATACCCAAAATACTATATAAACCGCTAGTGATAAATATTGCCGGGACAGTAAGCCCTGCGCTTATTGCAAGCGTAAACAAAAATCCCCATTTAAATTTTGCTTTTCGTTTTATTGCCCAAATATTTAAAACAGATGACAATATCCATCCTGCTCCCATTCCGATTGCCATAATATTAATGCTAAAATTCGTTCCCGCTATCAAAAAGCTAGAAAACATCACCACTGCTCCAATTAAATAATGTATAAAACTCCTTAATTCCATATCCAGTGAATTCATCATTGATGAAGTAATGCTTTCTATAGAAATCGGCAGCAACAACCATGCTGCTGCTCTTAAAAACCGCCCGGAGTCTGCATTATTATAAACAAAAATTCCGATAGGCTCTCCCAAAGCAAAAAACAGCGGGAAAAACAGCGTGCCAAGTACAATAGACATCTTTATAGCCGCTTCTGTTTGTCGTTTTACGCTTTTGTCATCCTTTGCCGCCATCGCTTTTGATAAAGTAGGAATCATTACAAAAGCCAAACTTCCTACAAAAGTGAGAGGAATAAACAATAACGGCATTGCCATTCCCATACTAAATCCAAATTGATACATTGCTTCGTTTTCATTCATACCGCCTCTTGCCATAAGCAAAAAGGGGACAAGAATAGCGATAAAACCGTTTACTGCCGCTGTTGCCGCACGCCCTGCTGTGACGGGGCTGCTTTGTTTAATCAGCGGTTTTATGTATCCTTTGGGACTTTTGAAGCGGGCGCCTGTGGCAAAAAAGCATATTACGCAAGTCATTGCCGCCACAATACACCCGATAGTCATGGCAAATGCAGCCACTCTCAATCTGTCAAATCCCAATCCGAACAAAATGACACAAGTGCCGATTCTTGCAAACTGCTCTGCAATTTCTAACAAACTGACAGCGGTGTATTTTCCCCGTCCCCATAAATTGCCCCTTAATGATGCGTAGACAGACGAAAACGCTAAAGCAGGAACCATAAAAAGCAAGGCTATGCGTGATAGGTCGTTGGCAAAAAGGGTTCCGATAGCACGGTTGAAGATGAAGATGACCCCGATTAGAGCAAGAGAGATAATTATGTTAATTAAAAAAGCGGCAGTAGCAGTAGAGTTTTCTTCAGCTATTTGTTTATTGGCTCTGTATTTTGCCGTTTGTTTAGACACGACCAACGGCATTCCGCTGGTGATAAGTGTGACCAATACCATAAAGGTGGCAAGAGCAACTTGATAAACACCCATCATTTCTGCGCCGAGTTGGCGGGATAGGTAGATTTTGAAAAAGAAGCCTAATAATCTATCAAAAAAAGTGAAAAAAGACATTATAAATACAGCTTTAACAATTGCTTTCATACCTTACTAATTTTATGTTGAATAATGTCATATTATGATAGGACAGCTGTATAATACGGATTGCGGCGGGGCGCATTCTTATGGATAATTGACAATTTTTTAATTTTTATAAAAAAACACTAGCCTATTTGATTTGAGTATGCTATACTGTTTGCAAATGAGAATTAAAAAACTATTAAGTATAAGTATAATATTTCTATTAGTCCTTGTGATGCAGAGATGTATCTTCATGTCTTGCTTTGAATCTTGTTCGGGGGATTCATATCATGAATATAGATTTATTAATCCGCACTCATTGCATTTGCGTCACACGGGTCAGCTTTTTCAATCCATAAATTCCACCGCTCCTGTGACTTTTACAGCTACGCCGAATCTTCGCTCTTATCCAAATCTAAATTTTAGATGGTATGTAAATAATGTCCGTCAAACTCAATCAAACAGCCCTTCATTCACGCTAAATGCTAAAACTCAGGCAGGTGAGTATACCGTTCTTGCAATAGCTGAAAATTATTCGCATATTCAAGCAACGCAGACGGTTAGAGTATACAATGATTTTGCTATCCCGTTTTTTAAAAATCTTGGCAACCAAATTTATGATAATACCGACTATGCCGCAAGGTTTGCAATAGATGCTTTAATTGATGATGCTGAAGGTGCAATTAGATTATTTTTGCAAGGCAATCCGCCATTGTATATTGAGTGGTTAGTAGACGGCATTATGCATACAAGCGGTTTTGCAAGCAGTAGCTACTCAAGTATTCTGGGTTTTAGTTTTGCTCCGAACAGAGCAGGCAGAAATAAAATCCAAGCAAGAATAAACGGCAAACCAATATTGTATAACAATGGCGGCTATGATACTGAAATAGCATTTAGAGGACCAATCCAAATCCAAAATCTTGCCGTGTGTTTAAACCGCTATCCTCAAATTCAAATTACATGGGACAATAGAGAGGATATTGATTTTGTTGTGTTAATCGGCGAGACTGCCGCCATCGAGCCGTCTTTTTCTGGCACTGTCAACGCCGGAGAAGGAGGTATTATAGTTTATTCTGCTTCTGTCGGCGGTGATTTTAATATTGAACAAAACAAGTTGATTAGTGTTTCTACTGCTATTAATACAGCAAATTTTCCATATGTAGATGATATTTTTAGATTTGGCATAGCAAGCTATGATTTTCAAGGAGTTTCAAATTCAGCTCTTTCATTCATACGAAACACCTATCTTCTGGGCAATCATTTTATGCAAACCGACCAAGAAATTTATGACCTCTTAGGTTATCTTATAGTATTCAGACCAAACCAAACAAGACAAACTGCTTCTGCCGATGCCCGCCGTCACTTTGGTGTCAATCAAACTTATGTATCTACAGTAGAAATCTATATCGGACATTATTCAAACTATACATCAGAATCATTGCTCCGAACCATAGGTGACCATATAGTTTTTACGGGCAGATACTTTTTTTCTGTCACAAGAGGTATAAATCTTGTTCCCGGCGCCCGTCTTTCTATCTCTATAGAGTTTATTGACCAACTAGAGCCGAATATGTTTGGGCGATATATAAGCTCTCACGGCAAAGCAGAGGCTGCTCCTTTCAGAGCGCCTCAATTATCACGCACAGGCTGGCATGGAAATGCATTGCCTATAGATTGTTTTCCTACGGCTAATTCAGTCGCCCGTACTTCAGACCAATTATTTTTTGCGGTAACAAACGGATTTAATCCTGTGGTAGAACCGGGCAGTGCTGCTGAGAGAATATATAATATTGCATACGATGCTTTGAAAAAAATTGTGGATGAGAGTATGACAAAGGCTCAAAAAGCGGCGGCGATTTATGATTATATCATGTTTTTGACAAGCTATGATTATGCAATGCTTGACGAGGGAATGGATACAGCAGAGGCAGTCAGGCATCCTGCTTTTTATATGGAGGGAGTTTTTGAGACTGGATTTGCTGTATGTGACGGGATGAGTAAGGCGTTTGCAATGATGGCCAGTATGCTTGGCATTGAGACTGTCAGAGTGATAGGACCTGCCAGAAGCGGGACAATCGGGGAGTTTGGACAGCATGCATGGAATAAAATTAATTTGTATGGAGAGTGGTTTATTGCGGACACGACTTGGGGGATACCGAGCTTTAATTTAACCGGGACAAATTTCAAGCTAATGAGTCAAGGATGGTTTTTGATAAATGATTTTGATGTAATGGGCGGAAGGATTGAGCAAGGAATCGGCAATCCTTTGAGCAGCAGGTATAATTTTAATTGGTTTTATAACAACGGGCGCTTTTTGCATGACTCTAATTGTTTGAATGAGCAGATTGAGAGGATAGTGAATGAGATTATAACAGAGGCGGAGGATTGGATGAGGGGAGGAAGAGAAATTTTTACGGCATATGCCTATTTTAGCACAAGATATTTTGTGACAGAGATTCAATTAGCTCCTCCGCTTATGGATGTGTTGGCGAGAGGTGCTGTTAATAATTCGTTGAGACAGCAGCTGGTGTCAGCGTTGACTGCGAGCAGTGTATTAAATCAAAATAATATCAGGATATTTGCGGGGAATAATACCGTGGTGATTGGTGTGAGATAGAAGAGCGGTTAAGTGATAAGGTATTATAGAGATATATGAAAACTTTGCAGGTACGGCTTATAAAAACTAAGGTGCAATCGCTAATAACCCTTCACTCGCTTTATAAACATCTTGTCTGATTTTTACCTTTCTAATCAAATTTCCATTTAAATCATGGTACACTAAATATCCAATCGTTTTTAATTCGCCTCTTGGATAGTTGACTACCTTTTGCTCACCGCTTGCTGCATCTGCATTGTGATATTTATAATCTGTGTCTATCAAACGATTAATAGGCGGTGGGTCTTTTCTGTGAACAATCTCATATTCTCTTGATAATTTATATTGCATTTTTTCACCGTATATCTCTACTACAGCACGACCGTTTTTTGCATATGCTCTGATAAAAATTGGTGTTTTTTCAGCATTTCTAAATTTTAAATCCTGCCCGCTTGATACCATCGCATCAAAGGACGGCAACTCATAGCTACATTCTAACGAATGATTTTTTACCGTTAAAATTTCCATTCCGCCCAAAAGTGCCGCATTATAAAGAGTTGTTGACACTTGACATACTCCGCCGCCTGTTCCTTTTTCGTATTTACCTGATACTATTATATTACCTTCTTTGAATCCTCGCTCTTTTGATCTTTTGCCTACGATTGCATTAAAACTAAATTCTTCACCGGCGTTTAATTTGGTTCCGTTGATTTTTTGCAAAGCCAGTTTTATATTGTGCGATCTGTTTTCACCGCTGATTGCAAAACCGGTAGAATGCTTAGATCTTAACTCGGTTAGCATAATATTGTCTTTGGTCGTTGTGGCAGGAAGGATAGGCGTAGTCCTGATTTTGACTTCAATGCTGGACGATGCCATGAGAGAGAAATAGATATCCCTATATAAATTTTCCTCGTCAACTTTCAAACCTGCCACCTCCTTGGTTATGTCAAACATTGGGTCGGCATCAGGCTTGAAAAACAGCTTAGAGTCCTTAGGCTCTAAATGAATGGCTTTTATGGCTTCATCAACCACTCTTTCTAAAAGAGGCATAGAAAAAAGCATGGCAAATTTGTACGAAGAACCGCTTGTTAAGCACTTGTTCATTATAAGTTTTTTTTCTATATAAGAAGCATTTATTTTGCGGTTATGAAACTCTTGAGCAATTAAGTGGTTGCAAGGCTCTAGCTTTTCATTTATGTATTTGAAGGTTTGATTGTTGTGTGTAAGCTTTATGATTATTTGCTCTGTGCATTGAGGAGCATTTATGACAGGGTTTCTATTTTTGTTTAAACGAATAGCTTTTGAGTTTGTTTCTTGAGTTTTGGGACTTGTGTTGGGTTTTATTAAAGGTTTGATTTTAGGGAATATTTTTTTCCATGCAGGTTTAGATTTTTCAGAGGGAGGAGAGGTATCTTTTTCTTCTAGAGAAATTTGGATGTCGGCGGTAACAACAGTACGCGCTTGTGCGGTGATGATGGCATGAGATTGAGAATTGAAATGGGAAAAACTGATTATTGCTAATGCCATAACCAGCGAGATGATAGATAAGCGTTTTATCCACTTGCTTCCCATATTAGTATTTTGTGTAGTGGTCGTTTAGGTATACTTGTAATTTATTGGTATAAGAGTGATTTATGGGTTGCGGCTTAGTTTAATATCTTTTTTTTAGCTGCTCTAAAAGCCATTCTCTATTATTTAATCTAGGATTCATTATGCACTCTTTCCACAATTCATACAACACCGCCTTAATTTTTCTTGCTTTAAACCCGACCTTAATCGCGTCATGCCCGTCAATTTTTAAATCACTTATTTTAATCGGTGCGCCTTCAGCCGCCAACTTATCCCTAAAATATAAAAACCTGGGCGGTATAATATCCGCCTCATTCTTTCCCGTAGCCTTGGCGTCCGCATATTTCAATGCCTGCAATTTTTCTAAAACATCAAAATTTTCTGCGCAAAAAAGCATCATTTTAGCATCACTTGTGTTTAAATCCAAATCATACATATGCAGTTCGCATAATTTTACAACTTCATTTACTGTTGCTTTAGAGTACTTTAACCCCGCTTGTCCCAATTCTCTTAGCGCTATCTCACCGGATACCGCAGCATGACCGTGCATTTTTCCAAACATCTCTTGACAGACAGGCTTGCCCGTATCATGCATAAGTGCGGCGAGTCTCAAATTATTTATGCTTCCGTCACAGTGTTTTACTGCCATATTGGTATGTTCTAAAACATTAAATTTATGCCACTTAGGGTTTTGAGTAATCTCCATTTTAGTCATGCTTGGCAAAATAAATTCCCAAAGTCCTAATTCATGCAGCATTTTTATCCCATGATAATGCGCGTCAACTATACCGTACTTTTTATCTGCATATAGTATTTTATTCAGTTCATCACGCTTTCTCTCAGCTGAAATGTCTTTTAGTTGATGTCTAAAACCAATTGCCGCAGTTTTAGTATTTTCATCAATTTTATATCCCAATTCTGCTGAAAGCCTAACAAGTCTCATCAATCTTAACCCGTCACTCTTAAATACAAACTCAGCATCATGACACCTCAGAACTTTATTCTTAGCATCCTCTGCTCCGCCTGACGGGTCAACAATTTTTTTATTTAGGACATCATAATAAATTGAATTTGCCGTAAAATCCCTTCGCTTAGCATCTTCGTTTATATCTGAGATAAATTCAACGCTGATAGGGGAGTGATGTCCGCCGTCGGCATATTTTTCTTTTCTAAAAGGCGTATATTCAAAATTATCTCCTTCATATTTAATCTGCATTGTGCATAGTTTTTTATTAATAACAACTGCTCGCGCTCCTGCTTTTTTAAACAACTCTCCGTCAAAATCACTGGCAATGTCAATATCAGCTTTCAAAGGCAATCCGCAAAATTGATTGCGGACATACCCTCCAACTATATAAATAGGGCGGTTTAGTTTTTTAGCTAAATCAGTTAGTGATTGAGGAGAATATAGCATGGAAAGTATTATAGCATTGTTAAAAATATTTTGCAAGCAAAAAATAAAAGATAAAAAGTGAGGCTGGAATGATAGCCGGGATGACAGTAGCTTGTTTGATAATGAATAGATGTTTTTGGTTATTTAAATTTATTGTTCCTTATTTTTTAGCATCTACTTTTTATTTTTTCCTTATTTTTATCCTTGACAACTAACAAAATTTACTATATAATGAACGACATTATGAACATGAATTTTTTATTATCATTCAATTGGTACGGCTTTTTAATCGGCGGGGCATTTATAATTGCCATTGCCGGCGGCTTTTTTATGCTCAGGTACAAAAAGTACAACACTGACATTTTGTTTGACCTTGTTTTGGTTTGTGTGCCCATTGCTATTGTCGGACTAAGGCTGCATTTTGTAATCTTTGATGTTTTAGCGACTCCCGGCAGGACGCTGGGGTGGTGGTTTCAAGACGGCAGAATATTTGGTTTTTATAGAAATGCAGAAGGTAATTTGCGGTTTGGCGGTCTAGCAGGTCTTGCTATTTATGGCGGCTTAATCGCAGGTGCATCGGCGGCGTTTTTAGGCAAAAAGCTAAATGATAGAAAGTTTGCCGGCAAACCGCATAAACAAATGAATATCCTTCAAATATATGATGTGTTTTTCATTTTGATTATATTAGGGCAAGTGATAGGCCGATGGGGTAACTTTGCAAATATGGAACTGTACGGAGCGGAGATTATAGACCCGTCAAGGCAATGGTTTCCTTTAGCTACTAGGATTTATACACAGAGTACACGACCGGACGGGACGGTGGTTAGAACTTTTCAAGGCTATTTTCAAGCGCTGTTTTTTTATGAATCCTTTTTTAATTTGATAGGGTTTGCTTTTATGGCGTGGATGTTCTTTGGTAAAAGACGCAGTTTTGACGGGGCTATTTTTGCGTTTTATTGTATTTGGTACGGCACTCTCAGAACAATTTTAGAACCAATGCGTCAAGACGGGAATATCATGAGAGTATGGAACGGCGGACCTCCTGTGAATATAGTTATAAGTGTGGGGATATTGCTTTTGGGTGTCGGAATAGTTGTTATGCACATTTACAAGACAAAAAATGCAGGAAAGAGGTTGTTTTTATTTGTTAAAAAAGATAATTTGAGTGAAGAATATTATGGGTATGACAAGACAATAGAATATTTATTGAAGAATGTGAAAGAAGAACCTGTGAGAGCCGGCAATGGCGGTCGCCTGCAAGGCAACGGGTTTAGTTTTTCTGAGGAAGGTGCAGAAGGTGAGGGAGCAGCAGAGGAGAGCAGTGAAGGAACGGAAGAAATAAGCGGCGGAATAAATAAGATTGATGATGATCAAAAGCAGTTTATTGATTAAGTTATGCGGGCGGTTGAGTCAGGTTGTTTGTGTTTTGAAACATGATTGATACAAAGGGTGTCGTTGGACGCGATTCCTTATGGAGTGAAATGTCCTTACTAACTAAAAAACAAATCATTATATCTCAAATAATCATAGCGGCGGCGGCGTTTATTCTAGGCGTCTTGTTTTTGCTGTCTGCTTTAAATGTGCTGCCTCTTAATCTATTGCAGGCTGTTTTAATATTGATTCCTGCTGTCGGCGGTGCAGCTCTTTTAGTTTTAGGCTTTGTACAAGACAACACACTGCTAATTTGGATTTCAATTATTCTGTTAATCGCATTTATTGTATCTTTCATAAATTTTTTCGGTTGCTGTGATTTGACATTTAGAAGACTTTATCCGTTTTATATAGTTTCACCGGCGGTTGCTTCACTTTTTGTGGGCATATATGAAAACTTCAAACTAAAACCCAGGCTTAAAATAATTCTTCCTTTCACCGCGCTTGCTATAGCATTTGCATTAAACAGTTTTTTTGGATTACATTTTTTAATAGTATTTGCTTGCATAGCATTATTTGTATGCATAGCATTTATTTTATTTATTATCAAAACTACAAAAGGCAAAAACAAACCTAATGATAAATAACTCAATAAACCAACGAAACCTGACAATGATGACAGACCTTTATCAACTGACAATGATGAACGGTTATTTTTTAAACGGCTCATACAAAAACATTGCAACCTTTGATATGTTTTTTAGGGCAAAGGGACAATTAAATTATGCTGTGTTTGCAGGGTTAGAGCAGGCAATAGATTATATCAAAAACCTAAAGTTTTCAAAAGATGATATAAACTATTTATCATCACTAAATCTGTTTGATAAAAAATTCTTAGACTATCTTGCGGCATTCAAATTCACGGGCGATATATTTTCATGTGAAGAGGGTGAAATTGTTTTTCCTTATGAACCGATATTGATAGTCAAAGCTCCGTTAATAGAAGCCCAGTTGATTGAAACAGCTTTACTCAACATCATATCACACCAAACCCTGATAGCCACAAAGGCATCTAAGGTTGTACAAGCTGCCAAAGATAAATCAGTGGTGGAGTTTGGTCTTAGGCGCGCACAAGGTCCCGATGCCGCTGTATACGGCTCGCGAGCTGCCATCATCGGCGGGTGCAATGGGACAAGCAATGTGATGGCGGGTCAATTATTCAATCTTGATATAAAAGGTACGCACTCACACTCATGGGTCCTAAGTTATGACACAGAATTACAAGCTTTCCAAAATTTCGCCAATTCCTTTCCTAATTCATGTCTTCTTTTAATAGATACCTATGATACACTAAAAAGCGGACTTCCAAATGCAATTAAAGTATTTAAAGAACTAAAACAAAAAGGACACGCCCCTATCGGTGTGCGTTTAGACAGCGGCGACCTTGCCTATCTGTCAAAAAAATGCCGTGAGGCATTGGACGATGCGGGTTTTTTTGACGCAATAATATTTGCAAGCGGCGATATTGATGAGAAGGTAATTGCCTCACTAGAAATGCAGGGTGCCAAAATAGATGTTTATGGTGTGGGCACAAAGCTGATTACCAGTCAAGACACTCCGTCGCTTGGCGGTGTGTACAAACTATCCAGCATAAACATAAACGGCATAGAAACTCCCAAGCTAAAAATATCCGATTCATTAGACCGCATTACAAATCCCGGTTTCAAAAAGGTATACCGCTTATACGACAAGGACGGAATGGCAAAGGCGGACTATATAGCCCTGTATGATGAATATGTTTCGGATCCCCTGACTTTGATGCATGAAACGGATATATGGAAAAAGCTGACTCTAAAGGATTTTGTCAAAAGGGAATTATTGCTTCCTATATATAAAAGCGGTTCACTCATCTACGCTCAAAAGACCATAGGTGACTATGCTCAAAAGGCTAAGTTTGAGCTGATTAAATTTTGGGAAGAATATAAAAGAGTAGACACACCGCAGATTTATAAAGTAAATCTGTCACAAAAACTAATTGAATTAAAAAAATCCCTTCTAGGAAAAAATCGTTATGAAATTTAACAAAGCAAAAAAAGGTTATGATATAAAAGAAGTTGACAATTTTTTAAAGTCAATTGATGCGACAATTCTCACTCAAAAAGAACTTATTGCAGAGCTTGACAAAAAAAGTACAGGTTTAGAAAATGAGTTGACCTCTTATAAGCAAAAGCATGGTTTGATTGCTAAGTCTATAATGAATGCTATTCAAAAGGCAGAGCAGATTGAGAAGATGTCTCGTCAAAAATATGAAAATGAGCTGGCGCACTTAAAGGCTTTTCACGAGCGGTGGTTAAATTATTATAATAGATTGATTCAAAAATATCCTCTGACACCCGATTTGAGTGCATTGGGGCATTTTAATCGTGTAATGAACAGCATTTTGACAGGAGACGCTGATGTGAATGAAAAAGTGAGGGAAGTTGAGGCGCATTTTGCAAAAGAGGAGGCGCGGCTTAAAGCTGTTAAGCTGCACGGCAGTGAAGAGAAGGAATTTAATCCTGAAGAGAGTATCAGAAAATTATTAAGGCGGCAAGTGGTGGAGGATGAACAAAAAAAGGCAAGAATGAGAGAGATGAAAAAAGAGGAAAAAGCGGCATTGGGTGCGGTGAATGCAGTGCGGCAAAATGACGGGTTTACGGATGTGGATGAAGCGTGCTTTTCTTATGATGAGTGTCTGAATCCTACTCAGGAATTAGGTGATATTTTAAAAGATTTGGGATTGGATATAGAGTAGGGCGGGACGGATAGAGAATACAGAACAAAGATTTATGAATATAAATCTGGGTTTTAATTTTTGTGCCGACTTTTTGTTTTGTATATATTCAAGTGGTTCTTGGTGTTTGGTAATTGCCTTTATGAATGCGGTATAAAATCCTATATCTTTACAGTTTTTATTTGACAAAATCTGACAAAATTACTATCATTACAGTATGGATGAAATATATATAGTACTTATAATATGGGGGATTTTGTTTGTATCGGCTTTTATTATTTTGCCGGCGGTTGTTGTTGTCAAGAAAAAGCGATTGCAGGCGGTCAAAAATTATAGCAGAAAATATAAAGCTCTTTGTGAATTAAACAAGGAGATTTTGTTTTCTAAGCAGAATGAGTATAGTCATAATCATTATTGCAAAAGTAAGAGGGATTTTGAAAAAACTGACTTGGATGATGTGGCTTTTCAATTTATTGAGAAGTACTTATCAGGATTTAAGCAGGCGTTAAAGGATGTTGAAAACAATCAACGATTATTCAAAATATATTGTTTAAAATATGAACAGATATTAGAAGGGGATGAAAAAACACAGACTCTATCAAACAGGGGTATGAAGAAGTTTGACAGAATTGAAAAAAGGCTGCTTATCAATGGTAAAATGTCGCCCAAAATAAATATTTTTTTGGTTTGCAAAAAATCCTATGCCAGTCCGCGGGGCAGAAATTATTATTCGGATAGAAAGATTTTTGATTATGAGAAGATAAAACACTTGTTTGAATGTGCAGAAAAGGCGATAGATATCAAAGACAGTGAGCAGTACCGCAGAAGACAGGTGCGCAAAGAGGTTACTGACAGTCTAAGGTTTGATGTGTTTAAAAGGGATAGTTTTAGATGCAGGATTTGCGGGGCTGGTGCTGATTGCGGAGTAAAACTTCATGTTGACCACATAAAACCTGTTTCTAAGGGCGGCACATCTGATTCGGATAATCTGCAAACACTGTGTCAGACTTGCAATGCAGGCAAAAGGGACAAGTTTGACGATAATGTGATTGAGATTGAGTCGGTTGAGCGGCAACCGCTTAATTTGGCGGATTTTTTTAATCTTAACAACGATTAGGCAATAGTCAGAAAGAGATTTTACAAAGTCTGAAAAAGGCATAAAATTGCTTGACTAAAGGTTTTTATATCTATATAATAGCACTTGAGCCGTCTTGAAAGGGTCGCAAATTTTTTGCTGTTTTAGGCTTTGTTCTATTTGGCAAATTTACCCCACAAACGGAGACATTATAAAGGAGGACTAAACAAATGTATGCGATTATTGATATCGGTTCTAAGCAATTCAAGGTGCAAAAGGGCGATGTTTTAGAGGTGGACAGCCTAGGCGGGAATGTTGGCGACAAGTTGGATTTTAATATCATCTTTAAACCTGACAACGATGCTAAAGGTCAAAAAGCAAAGGCTGAAATTTTGGCGCACGGAAAAGGCAAAAAGATTATTGTTTTTAAGTATAAAGCTAAAAAGAATATCCGCAAAAAGCAGGGACATAGACAGCATTTGACTAAGGTTAAAATATTAAGTATCTAGGAAGATGACAAAAGTTTTAATTACAAAAAAAAACGGGCATATTATATCTGTATCGGCCAGCGGACACACAGACTACGCTTTAGAAGGTGAGGATATTGTGTGCGCTGCACTGTCCAGCATTATGCAAACAGCGCTATTGGGACTGTTGACTGTCGCAAAAATTCAAGTTGATTTCAAGCGGAATGAGCAAGAGGGCATTTTACAATTTGCACTTCCCGTACTGGATAAACAAGAGCGGCATGATGTTGACATGATTTTGGATACCATGCTTGCAGGGATTGCAGACCTGCATGAAAATTTTTCAAAATTTATAGGCTTGAAAATAGTGAAGAATTAATTTTGGATTTATAACAATAAGGAGGAAAAACATAAATGTTTATTAAATTTAATATCAACATACAATTATTTGCCTCAAAAAAAGGAGGCGGCTCTACCAGAAACGGCAGAGATTCACACGCAAAAAGACTAGGACCTAAAAGAAGCGACGGTCAGTTTGTGTTGGCGGGCAACATTTTAGTTAGGCAAAGAGGCACAAAATTTCACCCTGGATTTAATGTAAGCAGGGGCGGAGATGATACTCTTTTTGCTCTGACAGACGGCATTGTCAAATTTGAAGTGCGCCGAAACCGCAAACAAATTTCCGTTTACCCAAATACTCCGGTAGTTACTAAAAAAGTAGCCAAAGCGAAGTAAGACCACAGGATAGCTATAGGCTATCCTTTTTGTTGACTTGTTTCTAAGCCTATTTACAACATCTTTGAGGTTATTTTTCGGCTGAATTCGCTTTTCTCCTCATTCGCAGCTCTGCTGTGAATTTCGTCAAAATGCTCTTCGGTCTAAAAAATCCTTGTCAGTCTAAAAAATCCTTGTGAATTTGTTCATAGATTTGTTTGTATCTAGGTATAGTCAACAACTCTGATTCAGAATCTCAAAATTCTGACCCTCACAATTTGTTAATAAAAAACGGAGGTATATATTCATGGCAGGAAAAGTAGAGTTTTTAGGGGAGCTATGCAAAGGCTGCAATCTTTGTGTTGATGCTTGTCCGAAAAAGATTCTTGTACTTGGCAAGAAAACCAATGCAAAAGGCTATAACATAGTCGAATGTACAGACATGGCTAAATGCACCGGCTGTGCCGCTTGTGCAGTTATGTGTCCTGATGTAGTAATTTCAGTTTATAAGGATTAAACCGGTTTCATGATGCTCATTTTGTTTTGAGATACATGACAACAGGTTTTTAGTTCTATACACAATCAGACCTAATTACTACATAAACCAAATCCAAATTTTATCAAAAAACCCTAGGAGGAGTAAAAATTTAACTATGAAAAAGCTATGGAAAGGCAATGAAGCAGTAGCAGAAGCAGCAATCGCAGCAGGTTGCAGATATTTCTTCGGCTATCCAATCACGCCGCAAAATGAAATTCCCGAGTACCTCTCGTGGAGAATGCCCGAGGTGGGCGGTACATTTATTCAAGCTGAGTCTGAAGTGTCTGCAATCAATATGGTTTATGGCGCAGGTGCGGCAGGCGGCAGGGTAATGACCAGTTCATCGAGTCCGGGAATATCATTAAAAACAGAAGGTATAAGTTATTGTGCAGGTGCTGAAATTCCCTGTGTAATCGTAAATATTTCCCGTGCAGGTCCCGGATTAGGCGGTATTCAACCCGCTCAAGGCGATTATTTTCAAGCAGTAAAAGGCGGCGGTCACGGCGACTATAAGTGTTTGGTGTATGCGCCCAATTCTGTGCAAGAGTTTGTGGATTTGACAGCGAAAGCATTTGACAAAGCGGATGAATATAAAAATCCTGTTATGCTGATTTCTGACGGATTATTGGGGCAAATGATGGAGCCTGCTGAAATTCCGCCTATGGTAGACTTGAAAAAGTTGCCTAAAAAAGAGTGGGCAACTTGCGGCAATGACCAATATAAGCAGCGTTTGGTTGAAAGTATTCAAATTTCACCCGAAAAACTTGAAAAACATAATCACCACCTTTTCAATAAGTATGAAGCAATGAAAAAAGATGTGATGGTTGAGGAGTATATGTGTGATGATGCTGAAGTGATTTTGGTTGCTTACGGCTCTGTTGCCAGGATAACAAAAGCGGCCGTGAATGAATTGCGCACTCAAAATATTAAAGCTGGTCTAGTCAGACCTATTACGCTGTTTCCTTATCCGTCTCTTACTCTAGAGAAGTACGCTAAACAAGCATCTGTCAAACGATTTATTTCAGTTGAGTTATCGATGGGTCAAATGGTAGAAGATGTACGCTTAGCGGTAAACGGCGCAAAACCTGTTGAATTTTTCGGGAGAGTGGGCGGCATTGTAATGGTTCCGTCTGAAATTGTTGAGTATGTTAAAAAAGGAGGTAAGAAATAATGAAGAAAGTATTTGGCAGAACAAAATTGCAAAATGAAGTTCCGTTTCACTATTGTCCAGGCTGTACGCACGGTATCGTGCATAGATTAGTGGCTGAAGTGCTTACTGAAATGGATGCAGATAAAAATGTAGTCGGAGTGTTTCCTGTGGGCTGCTCTGTATTTGGGTATAATTACTACAATGCAGACGGTGTTCAAGCGGCTCACGGCCGCGCGCCCGCTGTTGCGACAGGTATAAAAAGAGTTGCACCCAAAAGTATGGTTTATACTTATCAAGGCGACGGAGATTTGGCATCAATCGGCATGGCTGAAACTGTTCATGCGGCAACCAGAGGTGAAAATATCACCATAGTTTTCATTAATAACGGTATTTATGGCATGACGGGCGGTCAAATGGCTCCTACTACCATGATAGGCGATAAGGCAAGCACTTGTCCTATGGGCAGAAATGTCAAATCACACGGCAACCCTATTAAAGTGAGTGAAATGCTTGCCACGCTGACAGGTCCCGCTTATATTGAGAGGACTGCTTGTGATACTGTTGCCGGCGTATTGAAAACTAAAAAAGCACTTAGAAAAGCATTTGAATATCAACAGCAAGAATTGGGTTTTACTATGATAGAAATCCTTTCTACTTGCCCGACCGGCTTCCATATCAAGCCGTCAGACGCTCAAAAAGACATGAAACGCGCGATGGAGTTTTATCCTGTGGGTGTTTATAAAGATATAAAGGGGGGCAAATAACATGGAAAAGAAGATTATTATAAGCGGATTCGGCGGACAGGGTGTACTTTTATTGGGTAAACTTATCGCAGAGTCGGCACTAATCCAAAAACTAAATACCTCGTGGATGCCTTCTTATGGTCCGGAAATGAGGGGCGGCACTTGTAATTGCACTGTTCAATATGCAGACGGCGAGATTGCTGCGCCTGTTGTGGACCAACCTGATCTTTTGATTGCAATGAATGAACCGTCACTGGATAAATTTGGACCCAGAGTGAAAGCGGGGAGTGATTATTACAAACTCTAATATCGTTTTCAAAAAATGTGACAGAAAGGATGTCAAGGTTTATCAAATTCCTATGGATGAGATAGCAAAAGACATCAATAGGCGCGGGGCAAATATTGTAGGTTTGGGCGCAGTTGTGAAACTGATAGGTGATTTGAAAGAAGCAAGTGCAGAGCAAGCAATCAAAATGACCTTCTCTGACCCCGACAAAGTAAAGTTTATTGATTCAAATATTGAGTGTCTAAAACAAGGCATCAAAGCAGCCGGCAAGTTGTAGTAATCAGCAAAAAACCGTCCAAATAAGGGCGGTTTTTTGGCATAGCTGTCCTTGCAATATCAAGTATTATTAAACACCTTTATAAATCGTCAGCTATATTTAGTACTGCATATACTGCCATCAAAAAACATGAGGTGAAAATGGAATATTATATCTTAATAACCATACTGCTTGTTGCCGCGGTTGTCTTTGGTGTTTCGTTTGGCATTAGAAGAATGAGGAAACGAGCTGATAAAAAATTAGACGCCGAGTTTGCGGACATGGGTTTGATTTTAGGCATTACATACGACGAGGCGGTTAAAATTTTAGGTGAACCCAAAGATGAAAGGCGGGATATAGATGCAAAAATTTGTATCAGCTTTTGGGATATTGATTTAACAAACATGCCTCATGAAATAGTTATAGAGTTTTATGATGAGATTGCTGAATATATCTATAAACAATAGTTTTGACACCAAGTTTCATTGTTATCTGCCGCAATCAAGTATTTCACACGCCATTGCACAGGTGCAGGCGATTACAAAAATTCCGAGAATACTCATAGCTGCAGAAATTAAACCTATTATCGTAGCCGCCGTTGATAACTGGGCGTTTTCCCAAGCTGCCTTTCTTGCCCAAAATAAAGCAACTATTCCAAATCCTAAGCCTAAAAAATGTAAAAACCACACATACATAAAGCTCAAAATGCCAATGATTAGTCCTGCTATTCCAAATATTAATGCCCATATTATGGGATGAGTTATTCGATTGCATGACGGGTGGTAATTGTTGTAAGAATGTCCGCGCGGTCTTTTTGTAGGGCCTGAATTTTGACGATTATAATATGAATGCTCTAAATCATAGCCGCAGCTATCACAAAAATCCGTATCGCATTGACATATGTATCCGCAGTTGTTGCATTCCATATGGTTTTCCTCCATTTCTATAAAAATATTAATAATGAATTGTGCATTGTTTGATAGTCATTATCACTTATAAAAACTCATATTAATAGTGTATGAGTTTTTTTTCTGAAATTGCCAAAAATATTGGTCTTAGTGAATTATCTTTATCTGGCGGCTATAGTGTCATCAATTATAACGGTGATGCGGTTTATTTAGAGGGCGTAGAGCGTCTTTTATGTATTGAAGAGGGCATGATCAAATTGCAGTTAAGAGGCGCCGGTGTGGTTGTTGAAGGCGTGGATTTGCATATCAGTGAGTTGAGCGGAGGATGTATAATCAAAGGTGAGATTAGAAATTTGAGTTTTGAAAAAAGAAGAAAAATAAAATCTTAGCTGTTGCTAATAAGAACTTTTGGTTTTGCTCAAGGTGATAATGACCCCTGGCGCTTGCATGAGCATAGCCGCACTTGATAGGCTCTGCATTTTAGAAACAAACGGAGAAAGCTGCATGAATAAAAATCACAAACTGCCCATACTTAAAAGTGTAATCAAGCTAAGAATACACGGTTTTAATCAAATGCGCACAATAAACTCTCTTAATAAAGAGGGTATTATTTTGTCTGATATAATTAAGCATTCGCCTAAATTATTATCTGTTACTATAAATAAAAAAGATGCCCTAAAAACTTTTGCATTATTAAAAAAGATGTGTTATGATTATGAGATAGAAAATGAAACAGGTCTAAAAAGACTAGGTAAAAAGGTTTTATCACACATAGGTATATTTTTGGGTATTATAATTTTCTCCGGTCTAGCCATTGTTTTATCTACTATGGTTTGGCGGATAGAAATAAGCGGAAACGAACTTGTGGATGAATTATTGATTATTAGGCATTTGGAAAATCAAGGTATAACAAGCGGAGTATTTAGAAGGGGAGTAGACATTGAGGCAGCGATTAATTCTTTAAGAGACTTGGACGGTATAAGTGAGGGAAGTATAGAGATGAGAGGGACTACTGTTTTTGTCAATGTTTTAGAGGAGGAAGTTTTTATTCCTCCTGAAGTGCCGCTGTTGCCTAGTGATGTTATTTCTGGTTTTGACGCTCAGATAACAAGAATAATAGTTGAAAGCGGCACGCCTTTGGTTAAAGTAGGAGATATTGTGGCAAGGGATGAGGTGCTTATCAGCAGGGAAGTCTTTGATTTGAACGGAGAATTGTTAGATGAGGTGAAAGCAAGAGGCAGAGTGTACGGGGAGGCGGCTTTTTCTACCACCCATATTTTTTCTGAAATTGAGGTGTATGCTTATGATACAGGTGATAAGAAAAATTTTAGTACATTGTCGCTATTTGGTTTGAATATAGGGCGCGGAACATCGGATGAGGTGAGGGGCTGGCAAAGGGTGAGTACACAAGATAGGTTTTTCTTTATTCCTATTAGGATTACAAGAAATAGTTATTCACATATTGTCATGAGAGAGAGGCAAAGAGATATTGAAACGCATGTAGATAATTTAATTAGGGAGGCGGTATTGGATAATGTAATTAGGGCGGGAGGGAGTGAGGTTGAGGTGGTGCATAGTTTAGAGAGTATGGATAATGGTTTGTTTATGCTTAATATTCATATTGTTGCAGAGGTTTTATTAGCGAGAGTGGATTGATAATAAAGCACGCATTTTATAAACATAGGAGAAAAACGCATGAAAAATGTTGATATAAAAATATCTATTACGATATATGCATTGCTGGCCGGTTTTTTGATGACAGCTACAATTTTGGTATTTGCATTTGTACCTCATCATTATCCGGCAAATTGGTCAATATTAATTTTTCAAGCAATCGCCGTCCTTTTAATTACAGCCATCTTTGCTTTTTGCGACCTCAATAAGAGAAGCGGTAAATTCTCATTCACACTAGCACCCAATCAACTTGCCGTAATTTGTGCTTGTATCGTTGTCTCCTATACAATCAGTATTCTTTTAAGCCAACTAATCACCCCGCTTTTAATGTCCGTATTTTTAACCGCATTTCTTCTTGCCCCATTGGTCAAACGGCGAAATGTGTTTTTAGCAAACTTATTTACAAATATTTTTATTTTTATAACTATTACGATTGGACAAGCCTCACAATATTTAAGAATACACTATGCTTCTGCGATTATGTTTTTAATAGGTGTGCTTTTTGGCTCTGTCACTGCATTTATCTTGACCTATGAAAACCGCCGTTTTCAGTTCATCCTAAAGGCTATAATTATTTGCCTTTTGAGTGTCGGAATAGCAGTAGGAATTTTTGCGTTTACCTTCACACCGCCCGAAGGACTTCATTCTATGGAATTTAGGTCTTTTACAAACTATCCCAGGTCTATGGGTGAATTAGTAAGTACCGCATTTATAAGTACTTTCATAGCCTTCTTTGCTCAGCTGATTTTAACTATATTACTCCAGCCTATCCTTGAAAAAATATTTAATATATTAACAAACTCTCGTCTCATAGACTTGACTGACCATAATTTTCCTTTAATGAAACGCTTGATTGCAGAAACTCCCGGTACTTTCAATCATTCTCTCACGGTTGCAAATTTTGCCGAAGTATGTGCTATGGCTATAGGGGAAAATCCATACTTAGCAAGAGCCGCTGCTTATTATCATGACATCGGCAAGTTGGAAAATCCGCAATTTTTTAAAGAAAACCAGCAGGATGATACTAACCCGCATGATTCAGTATTGCCTGAGGTCAGCGCTGAGATTATAAGAAGCCATGCAGAGTATGGTTTAGAATTATGTAAGCAGTATAGAATTCCCAAGGAAATATACAGTGTGGCGATAGAGCATCACGGAACCATGCCCATTACGGTGTTTTTGGCAAAGGCGCAAAGTATGACAGACGGAAAGATTGATGTAATAAAATACTCTTATAAGGGACCTGTTCCTACAACGAAAATTGCGGCAATAATAATGATTTGTGATACGGCAGAGGCGGCAATAAGGGCGGCGGAGAGTGCGGAATATGAGAGGAGGGATGAGATATTGTCCGGATTAATACAAGACAGGATTGGGGCAGGGCAGTTTGATGCTTGCGATATAACATTAAAGGAGTTGGCGACAATCAAGAATACGATTTTGTCAGCGCTTAGCGGTATGTATCACAAAAGGATTAAGTATCCGGATGGAAAATAATATGACTGAAAAACCAAATATAAAACTTGACATAGGACCAATACCAAATATTGATGTTTTTGAAGAGGAGTTTGAAAAAATTGCTGCTTCTGCCTATGTGATTCTAAACTTAAAAGGGCATTTGATAGTAGAATTAGATTTTATCACTGACGATGAAATTAAAGGATTGAATCAAAAACATAGAGGAAGCGACAAGGTTACGGATGTTCTAAGTTTTCCGTTGTTAGAAGGCGACATAATTAATCGTCAATTTAATAGTGACATTTTGGGTAATATAGTAATTGCTTATGAGTTTGCAAAAAACAGGGCGATAGAATTTGACCATTCAGAAAAAAGAGAAATTTTGTATTTGTTCACTCATGGTTTGCTGCATTTATTAGGTTTTGACCATGACACAGACAAAAACAAAAAAATTATGCGTGATATTGAGGAGAAAATTTTACATTCAGTTTGTTGTCCTGAGCAAAACACTGATTATGAAATCAAAGGGTATGGCGAAACGAAGCGCTCTGGTTTCATCGCCGTTTTAGGCAGACCTAATGTGGGAAAATCCAGTTTAATAAATGCGCTTATCGGACAAAAAATCCTAATCACTTCTCCAAAGCCTCAAACCACCAGAGACCGAATAATGGGCATCCTTACGGATGACAACTACCAAATGATATTTATTGATACTCCCGGTGTCCATACCCCAAAAACTATACTTGGTACGCACATGAATAAAGCTATAAAATCCGCTTCGTCCGCCGCTGATGCTATTGTTGTCGTTATAGATTCAACCAAACAAATTGACCAAAAAGATATAGACTTCATTCAAAAACAGACTAAAATTGCGCCTGTTTATATCTTAATAAACAAATCTGACCTAACAGGTTTTGAAAAAATTTATCCTATCATAGAAAAATTATCGCCGTTGTTAAACAACGGTGTTCTAGAAATTATCCCCGCTTCAGCCAAGACAAAATACAATATAGATATCTTAAAAAAGTATTTGCTCACTCATTTAAAGGCAGGAGAATATTATTTTGACCAAGACGACTTGTCGGATAAGCCGCTTACATTTATGGTGGCTGAAATTATTAGGGAAAAAGCTCTTTGGCTATTGCAAGATGAAATTCCGCACGGCATAGCAGTTATGATTCAAAAGTATGAAATTGACAAAAAAATGGTTATGATTGAGGCTGACATTGTATGTGAAAAACAAACTCACAAGCAAATTATAATAGGGGACAACGGGCGGATGATAAAAGAGATCGGTACTAAGGCAAGAGCGGATATTGAGAGACTGATTGATAAGAAAGTTTTTTTGAATTTATTTATAAAAGTTAGGGATAATTGGCGGAACAAAAGCAACATTATAAAAGATGTAGGATATGATAATATTTAATACAAATTATGTAAATAATATATATATGCAAAACACTACAAATAAAAAAGACATAGCATGGCAATTATTCATGCAAACAGGCAACCCGAGCCATTACTTATTATACAACAGATTAAAACAAGAGGAAATAGACAATTAACTCAAAATCAATTCCTGCTATTGTTATGAGTGCAACTAATCAAGGTGAATTTGACAAGCGCTTAAAGCTCATTACACCAAACGGGACAATGTATGCTTTGATAAAGGGGATAAGGCGACCAAGGGCGAAACTAAAGCCTTTTGCCGTTCCTTTTTCGTTTTGTGAATTCAATTTAAGCAAAAAAGGCGAGTTTTATACGGTTATCGGCGCAAGTGAGATTGAAAGTTTTCATACTATAGTAAGTTGCGATAAAAAGCTGACGGCGGTTTCGTTGGTCTTAGAAATAGCAAGCCATTCATTTTTTCATGGTAGTGAAGGTGATTTTATTTTGCTGCTTAAAGCCATTAAAAATATCATTATTTATGACATTCCGTACTTGTATACAATAAAATTTGTGCAACACATGATTCATTCAAACGGTTATTATTACGAATACCAAAAATATGACGATATACATACGCCGTTAGAGCTGTTATCGTTTTTGCACTATAATGATGATATAATACCCGATGCCGCGACAAATCTGGTCCGAAAAACACTAATCAAAATAGTCATGAGTTTTGAAAATAAATTTGATTGCAAGATTAATTCACAGAAAAGTATATAAATTTATTTGACCAATCTATATTAATATGTTATACTACATCGTTTTATGACTATCTTGGGGTAGTCTGTTTAATTGTGAAAAAATTTAAGGAGATATATTAAAAATGAGTAAAAAGTTTGTATATCAGTTCTGCGAAGGCGTTGGTCTTGGTAAAGAGCTATTAGGAGGCAAGGGTGCAAATCTTGCCGAAATGACGGCGCTGGGGATGCCTGTCCCTCAAGGTTTTGTAGTTACAACCGAAGCGTGCGCTAAGTACACTAAAGACGGCAAAAAAATTGCTCCTGAAGTTGAAAAGCAAATTTTTGACGGAATTGCCGCTTTAGAAAAACAGTACGGCAAAAAATTCGGTTGCCCTAACGACCCGTTATTGGTGTCAGTTAGAAGCGGTTCAAGAGCATCGATGCCCGGAATGATGGACACCATTCTGAATTTAGGTCTAAATGACAAATCAGTTGAAGGTCTTGCCCAAAAAACGGACAACCCTAGGTTTGCTTATGATTCATACCGTAGATTTATACAAATGTTTTCAGATGTAGTTATGGGACAGCCAAAAGATGTCAACGATGAAATTTTGAAGCATTATAAAACTAAAAAAGGCTATAAATTAGATACCGACATGACGGCGGAGGACTGGAAGGAAATCGTAAAAACCTTCAAGGTGAATTTTTTGAAAAATCAAAAAACCGAGTTTCCCCAAGACCCTAAAATTCAAGTCCTAGAAGCCATAAAAGCTGTATTTAGATCATGGGACAATGAGCGGGCAAATATTTACCGTTTGGATCACGGAATACCGTATGATTGGGGTACGGCGGTAAACATTCAAGTGATGGTGTTTGGCAACAAGGGCAACACTTCCGGGACGGGGGTGGCTTTCACCAGAGATCCGTCTACCGGTGAGAGAAAATTATACGGCGAGTATTTGATGAATGCACAAGGTGAGGATGTAGTTGCGGGGATTAGGACGCCTAATAAAATTGAAGAATTAGAAAAGCAAAACCCTGCTATATACAAGCAGTTTTGTGATACAGTTTATAAATTAGAAAAGCATTATAAGGATATGCAAGATACTGAGTTTACTATTGAGGACGGCAAATTGTATATGCTTCAAACCAGATCCGGCAAGAGAACAGCAAAAGCGGCGGTTAAGATTGCAGTAGATTTGGTGTCTGAAAAAATGATTGATATACCGGCTGCGCTTTGCATGATTGACCCTAAACAGCTTGATGCGTTGCTGCATCCTACATTTATTGAGACAGAATTGAAAAAGTGTAAGCCTTGCGGATACGGCTTGCCGGCGTCTCCCGGTGCCGCGTGCGGGGCGATTGTCTTTAACGCTAAAAAGGCTGCCAAATTAAAAGAGGCAGACCCTAAATGTCAATTAATTTTGGTTCGTCATGAGACAAGTCCAGAAGACATTGCAGGTATGAAAGCCTCTCAAGGCATTTTGACGGCAACAGGCGGAATGACCTCACATGCGGCGGTTGTCGCAAGAGGAATGGGTACTTGCTGTGTGTGCGGCTGTACACAAATATCTGAAATTGATGAAGAAAAAGGTATTGTGATAATCAACGGCAAAACATATAAAGAGGGTGATTGGTTGTCGCTTGACGGCACTGCCGGAAATATTTATGAAGGTAAACTGCCTACTGAAATTCCTGATAAAATTTCAGGTGATTTTGCTACTATTATGCAATGGGCGGACAAGTACAGAGCATTAAAAATAAGGACTAATTCAGATACGCCGCATGATACGGATCAAGCTGTCAATTTTGGAGCAGAAGGTATCGGATTATGCAGGACTGAGCATATGTTTTTCCATGATATTTTGGCGTTTAGGCAAATGATAGTGGCAAAAACTCTGGAGCAAAGAAATGTAGCATTGGCAAAACTGCTTCCCATCCAAAGAGCAGACTTTAATGGTATTTTCAAATCACTTAAAGGAATGCCCGCAACGATTAGGCTTTTAGATCCGCCGCTTCATGAGTTTGTGCCTCATGCTGATGAAGATATACAAGTTTTAGCTAATGAAATGAAAATAGAGTTTTCTGAATTAAAGAAAACTATTGACAGTTTAAAAGAATTCAATCCGATGATGGGACATAGGGGTTGCCGTTTGAGCATCACTTATCCTGAAATTGCTGCGATGCAAACAAGAGCTATCATTGAAGCGGCGATTGAAGTGATCAACGAGACCGGAATTAGTTTTGTCCCTGAAATTATGATTCCGCTTATCGGCGAAATTAAAGAGCTTAAATATCTTAAAGATGTGGTAGTATCTACTGCAGATGAAGTTATCAAGGTGAAAAAATCTAAACTAAAATACATGGTCGGAACGATGATTGAGATACCCAGAGCGGCTCTATTAGCGGATGAGATTGCCGGTGAAGCGGAATTCTTCTCTTTTGGTACAAATGATTTGACACAGATGACTTATGGATTTAGCAGGGATGATGCGGGGAAATTTTTAGAGGATTATATTGAAAAGAAAATTTTTGAAGCTGATCCTTTTACTACGCTTGATCAAAAGGGTGTAGGGCAGTTGATAAAAATGTCGGTTGAAAAGGGCAGGGCGGCAAGAAAAGACTTGAAAATCGGCATTTGCGGCGAGCATGGCGGCGACCCTGCTTCAATTATGTTTTTCCATAAAGCGGGACTAGAATATGTATCATGCTCACCGTTTAGAGTGCCGATTGCAAGACTGAGTGCGGCGCAGGCTAATATTAGGTTTCCAAGGAAATAATGAATAATTATGATTTGGCGCGTATGGTGTATAGATAAAATAAATCCAGATTACTTTGCTGTTGCTCATAACGATAAAAAATACTTGTCATCGCGAGCGACAGCGAAGCAAATCAAATACAGCGCTGATTTTTAATATAAACATACTGTTATGATTATTTTATACAATGATTAATTTGTGAATTAACATGAAAGACCTAAAGCAAGCAATATTTGAATTAGAAAAAAAACATTTAAGCAAGCATGCTTCATTTTCTGATGCTTCTTTAGGCAGGTTGCATAAATCTACTTCTTGCCCTATCCGTACCGAGTATGCTAGGGACAGGGACAGAATAATCCATTCGAAATCATTTAGACGATTAAAGCATAAAACACAAGTGTTTTTGTCACCCGAGGGCGACCACTACCGCACCCGTCTTACTCACACTTTAGAAGTGTCTCAAATAGCTCGTTCAATGTCCCGCGCATTACGATTAAATGAGGATTTAACAGAGGCCATCGCTTTAGGTCATGACTTAGGGCATACTCCATACGGACATACAGGCGAGGAGGTTCTTAGTGAATTTATCAAATTTAATCATAATGAGCAATCTTTACGCATAGTAGAAACTTTAGAAAACAGCGGCAATGGTATGAATTTGACTGCTGAAGTAAAAGACGGCATTCTTAATCACCGCTTAGGCTTAAATCCCATGACGCTTGAAGGCAAAGTTGTATCTCTTGCTGATAAAATTGCATACATATCACATGACATTGATGATATAATTAGGGCAGGTTTTTTAAAAGAGAGTGATATTCCTCTCGAGTTTTCAAAAATACTGGGCAAAGGGCATACAAAGCGTATTAATAGTATGATTTTGGATATAATCACAAATAGTTTGGATAATGTTTATGTATCGCCTTCTGCTGTCATGCAAAACACTATGCTGGGTTTGAGAGAGTATTTATTCAACAATTATTATAATTCGCCGAATATTAAGGCTGAAGAAGGCAAAGCAAAGGATATGATAAGATTTTTGTTTGAATACTATCATAAAAATTTGTATCTTCTGCCCAAATATATCCTTGACCTAGATGTCTCAAATGAGCAAAAAATATGTGACTATATATCGACTTTTACCGATAGATATTGTGTTAGAATGTTCAAAGAAATTACAGTGCCAAAGAATTGGCAGCTTTGATTCAATACTGAATTAATAAAAACTATGTCTCAATTTTCTGATTTCATCTCCAATTTACTTGCCAAAACGGACATCGTGTCCTTAGTGTCCCGCTATGTCAGTTTGCATAAAAAAGGCGGCACACATTGGGGGTGCTGCCCGCTTCACCATGAAAAGACGCCGTCATTCACAGTGTCTGACTCTAAACAACTCTTTTATTGTTTTGGCTGTCAAACGGGCGGAAATGCCATTACATTTTTATCCAAAATAGAAAGCATTGAAAGTATTGAGGCTATCAAAATGCTGGCTGAATCGGTCAACATGAAAATGCCCGAAAGGGCAGCTTTGGGTGAAATAGATTCGTCTGAAACTAAGAGGCGGCAAGAAGCGTTAAAAATAATTCTCAAAGAGGCGGCAATTCATTATCATAACAATTTAGTTTCATCTGACAATTTGGCAAAAAGTTATTTAAAGAACAGAAATATCGGTCAAAACATAATTAAACAGTTTGGACTTGGATATTCAAAAGATTTCAGTACAGTAATAAACCACTTAGAAAAACTGGGACATTCAAAGCAAGATATGAAATATGCCGGTCTCATAGGGCAAAAGGCGGACACATATTATGATAACTTTGCTTATAGACTTATTGTTCCTATAATAGATGATAAAGGTGCGGTGAGAGGTTTTGGCGGCCGTATACTAAAGGATGAAGACTTTGCAAAATATAAAAACAGTCCTCAAAATGATATTTTTGATAAGTCTGAAATACTGTTTGGCGCTAATCTAGTCAAAAAAAGAAAACAGCGGGTGGGTTTGCCCTATGTGATTATTGTAGAAGGGTATATGGATGCTATCGCACTTCACAATGCAGGCTTTGATATGACAATAGCAAGTATGGGAACAGCGTTGACAACGAAACAAGCTAAAGAAATCAGACTCTTATTGACTTCTCCTAATCAAACAAAATTTCTTTGTTACATAAGTTTTGACGGTGACACAAGCGGGCAAAAAGCTACCTTGAAAAGTTTAGATATCTTAGCTGCTGCCGGATTAAATGTAAGAGTAATTTCTCTGCCTGACAAACTTGACCCTGATGATGTGATAAACAAGCATGGGGCAGATTATTATGAACAGCTTAGAAAAAACTCGCTGGAATTAACGGCATATAAATTAGAAATCTTAAAAAAGGATCACGACTTATCAACTCCCGGCGGCAAAAGTTCATATGCTCTTGCAGCAACTAATATTATAAAGAGACTAGAAAACCGCATAGAAAGAGAGGAGTACTTAAAAGTTGTTCAAAAGTTTACGGGCTATACAATGCAAGTTCTATACACGCAAGCTGATTTACACATACAAGATGATGCTCCGCCTGTTCCGTTTAGACCTTATGAAACAAAAGCCGGTGAAAAGCTAACAGAAGCCAAAGAGTTTATTCTGGCGTCCATCATAGCAAACAAGCCGTATGCGGGTACAAGACCCGATATGCCGTTGCTTTTAGAGGATAGTCACCTGCAAAGAGTTTATAATATAATTGCTGATTGTTTAAAAGCTGACATAGCACAAGGAGGCAAGGGGGAGTGGAGTGCAAAGGCATGGGCAGAGTTTTATCAAATTCAGGCAGGCAATTATAGTGAAGCTGAAAGAAACACAATCACACGACTAGGGTCATATCAACACATAGAGGGCGACGGCGCGGATAAGTACAATAAAATATTGGATACTTTAGAAAAGGACTTAATAGATAAAAAAATTTTGAATGCGACAGAAGAATTTGAGAGAACTAAAGACATTAAATTACTTGAGAAAATCAGAACTTTACAACAGGAAAAACGAGAATTAAAATAATCTGTCAATTATTATGCATTGACAAGGAGATTAAATGGAAGATATTAATTTTGAAAAGAAAGTAGAATTATCAGAGGGTTTGAATTTGGCGGTTCAAGCATTGATATTAAAAGGTAATTTGAGTACTGTTCCTCTCACATATGATGAGGTAGGGCAAAAGGTTGCTGTTGAGAATGAGGCAAACGCTGAAGAAATGGAAGAGGTTTTGCGTATCCTTGAGGAGAATGGCATTAAAGTTGTCAAGCAAGGTGAGAGGTTGAAGCTAAGTGAAAAAGTTCAAAAGGAAGTCAATAAATTAATTGCTGTCGGAAAAACACGCAAGCTTACTTTTGATGATGTGGGTGAAAAACTTGCCGTTGCGCTTGAGGTTACCGCTCAAGAGATGGACGAGGTTTTTAAGATATTAGCAGAGCATAATATTGAGGTGCAAGAGAGCCAAATCGACATTCAAAAAGAAGTCGCCATTGATAAAATCATTACGGATGTAAACATTGATGATCCTGTCAAGGTGTATTTAAAGGACATCGGAAAGGTGTCACTTTTGTCGGTTGAGGAAGAGGTTAAACTGGCAAAACAAATGGCCGAAGGCGATGATTATGCTAAACAAAAATTGTCGGAAGCAAATTTGAGGCTTGTTGTGTCTATTGCCAAAAGATATGTAGGGCGCGGTATGCTGTTTTTGGATTTGATTCAAGAGGGGAATTTAGGACTAATGCGGGCGGTAGAAAAGTTTGATTATACTAAAGGGTTTAGATTTTCTACTTATGCGACATGGTGGATTAGGCAAGCGATTACCAGGGCGATTGCGGATCAAGCGAGAACTATCAGGATTCCTGTGCATATGGTTGAGACGATTAATAAACTGCTTAGGACTACTAGATTGTTGGTGCAGGAATTAGGGCGAGACCCTAAGCCTGAGGAGATTGCAAAGGAGATGCACATTACTCCTGAAAGAGTGATAGAAATTCAAAGAATTTCATTAGAGCCTGTGTCTTTAGAGACGCCTATCGGCGAAGAGGATGACTCTCATCTAGGTGACTTTATTGAGGATGAAAAGGCGGCGTCACCTCAAGACAAAGCTGATACGACTGAATTAACTGAAAAGCTGTTATCTACTTTGGATACTCTTACGCCGAGAGAGGAGATGGTGCTGAGGATGAGATATGGTTTGGACGACAGGCGGGCGAGGACACTAGAAGAAGTGGGTAGAGAATTTGGCGTGACAAGAGAGAGGATAAGGCAGATTGAAGCAAAGGCATTAAGGAAATTAAGACATCCGTCAAGAAGTAAAAAGCTAAAGGATTTTATTGATCAGTAGGATTTTCTATTGCATCGTTGCTAAGAGTGTGAAGCAGGACGAAGCAATGCAAAAAATATTAGGAAAACGAAAAACAAGTACACATGAGCAGTCGACTAAATACAATTATTTCACTAATAGAGCCTTGTCAAATTTTTGCCGACATTGGTACTGACCATGGTTTAATTGCAAAAGCTGCATTGCCTTTTTCTGAAAAAGTAATAGCTTCTGATATTAGCGAAAAATGCTTGCAAAAAGCAAAAGGATTGTTTCAAACAAGTGAAAATGTTGAGTTTATAATAAGTGACGGGTTGAAAAGTTTTACACAAAATCCTTGTATAATATCAATTTGCGGGCTGGGCGGACATACAATAATAGGCATACTGGCTGATTATTTTTCTAAAAGTAAAACTGCAATGCTGATACTGCAACCCCAAAATGATGCTCCGTTACTAAGGCAGTTTTTGTGCGGCAATAATTATCAAATTACTCATGACATCATTATAAAAGAGAAAAGCAAATTTTATACAATAATAAAAACAATTTCGTTTTGTAATTGCAAGGTGCGAAATTCTAAAGAAACCCAATATAACAAGCAAGAATCACTAGACCTGTTGCAAATCTTATTTGGAAAATTCTATAAAGATAAAAGTCTGCTATTAAAAGAAAAACTGCAGCAAGACCTAAAAAGGTTAAAAACATATAAGGCTACACAAAAAAATGCGAAGTTAATTGAATTAACAAATGAGGCATTAAAATGGCAGGAGTAAAATCCTGGATTGTTTCGTCGTTCAACTTTGTGCATTCCTCGCAAATGACTACGGCGAGGGAAGGAGAAAACCAAAATGGCAATTGTAAACGACATAATAAAAATCATGCAAGAGTTTGCGCCGGAGAATCTTACTGCACCTAACTATGAGGACAATGTCGGGCTTTTAATAGGTGACAAAAATCAATCTGTACAAAACATATACTGCTGTCTTGACCTTACAAATAAAGACATAGATAAAGCGATTGCTAAAAATGCTCAAATGGTGATATGTCATCATCCGTTAATGTACAATGCTATCCAAAGAATTACAACTGATACAGTAGAAGGCGGCAAAATCATAAGACTCATTAAAAACAACATTGCAGTTTATGCCGCTCACACCAACCTTGATTTTGTAGAGGGCGGACTAAATGAGTATGCCGCAAAGCAGCTTGGGTTAAAAAACCTGCGGCCTATGGATCCTTACATATCTCAAGGTGCGGGGGCAGGCAGGATAGGGGAGTTAGATAAGGCGATTAGTTTAGCAGAGCTAAGCAAAAATGCGGCTAGTGTATTTGGTGACCCTAGGGTAGATGCCGTGGGTGACCCGAATAAAAAAATTAAAACAATAGCCATAATAAACGGCGGCGGTTCAGGGATTGGGTGGATGGTTAAAGCAAAAGAGATGGGGGCGGATTGCTTTATAAGCGGTGATATGAAACAGCATGAAAAGGTGTATGCTGCTGACGCAGATTTCCCGGTAATAGATGCTTCGCATTATCATACTGAAAACATTTTTATCCCGCAGTTGGCTAAAATCTTAATTGACAAAACAAAAGGATTGAATGTAGAAATTCACTACTAATTCTTTGTTGGGTTGCTTTGTTTGTTATGCTTTAGTTATTAAAAATTACTTCTTATAGCTCCTTTCAACGACAATGGAGGAGAAACAACTAATCACTAGGAGAAAATTAAAATGAAACTAGACAAATTATTAGACTATCAAAAGCATGACATGGCGCTAAGGCGCATTATGCTTGAGGTTGAAAAATCCGATGATGCCCAAAGGATAGAAAAGGCAAAGCAAGAGTTTGCTATAGCCAAAAAAAATGTTGAGGACAGTGAAAAGGATGCTTTGTCACTTGTTGAATTTTTTTCTGGACTGGAAAAAGAATATCAGGCTGTTCAAAAGAAAATAGATAAATTGATTCCTCAAATTGACAAACTTGAAAAGTCGCTTGATAAGGATACCGGCAAACTTGATGAGTATGAAAAGCTGATTAATGAGTTGGGTGTCCTAAAATCTGAAGCTAATACCATTGAGAACAATACCATCAAGCAAAAATCTAAGGGTGATGAGACCATTCAAAAGTATAAACAGGCAAGCGAGCGCGCCAAAAAGGTGCGTGAGTTTCATGCAAAGGCAAAGGAGCGATTGGACGCTTTGCAAAAGGAAAAAGAACCTGAAATTAGGGTAATAAGGGCGGCGCTTAAAGAATTAGAACCGAAAGTTGACAAAGATTTAATGGCGCAATATAAGACATTGACAGATGACGGAAAGCTTCCTGCGTTTGTAGCGGCGCATTTGGATGGTAAAAATTTTTCTTGTAAGGGCTGCGGGATGTCACTATCTCAGACGGGTTCGTCAACTTTGACTTCAAAAGGGTATACAAGTTGTGAGTCGTGCAGGCGAATTGTGTATAAATAAAATAGGAATTGTTGCCGGTTTAATTATACTTTAAATTAATGCCGCTCTTATTCTGAATTCCTGATACCCAATTCAAACAAGAGGGAGGGCGGATAGTCTTATTCTTGGGATTGAGACTCTGTGTGGTGAGACGGCGGCGCTTGTCGCTTAATAAATTAAGGATGGCAAATATGAAAATTACTAAGGCAATTATTCCTTGCGGCGGGTTAGGAACACGCTTTTTTCCTATTACAAAAGCTGTTCCGAAAGAAATCCTGCCCATCATTGACACTCCGTCATTGCATTACATAATAAACGAAGCGGCGGCAAGCGGTATCAGCGATATAATGCTGATCCTTTCGCCGAACAAAGAGGCAATAAAGGATTATGTTGAAAAAGAAATCAAAAATGTAAACATTGTATATGCCTATCAAAATGAGCCTAAGGGAAGTGCTGATGCTGTTTATAAAGCAAAGGGTTTTACGGGTGATGAGCCGTTTTGTTTGGCGTGGGGCGATGATGTAATTGATGCAAAAGTACCTGTGATGAAGCAGTTGATTGATGCGTATGAGGATGCTCAATCGCACATTGTAGGCGTTCAATATTGGGCAGGGGATGATATTACAAAATATGGCGTGGCTAAATTAGGCAAAGGCAGCGCCCCTCCTATGCTGGATAGATTTGAAAGCGAATTATTTTTGGCAGGCGGTTTTTTAGAAAAGCCTGAACTAAAGGACTTGCCGTCAAGATATGCGGCTTTAGGACGGTATTTGTTGACAAGTGAAATTTATGACGAGATAGAGGTTACTAGGGCAGGTAAAAACGGTGAAATCCAACTTACTGATGCCATCAATTCTTTATCTCTAAAATCGAAAGTATTCGGTTATGATTTTGACGGAAAAAGATATGATTGCGGTGATAAATTAGGCTTTATCAAAGCAGTGATTGAGTTTGGTCTAAAGCGTGAGTTTGGCGGTGCTCTGAGAAAGTATCTGAAAGAGTTATTAATAGATGAAGCATAAGGCTTTTGCTTTATTGCATATAAGTTAAAAATGATAGTTTTTGAGATAGAGAAAAGACACACCTCTGCTAAACTGGTGTGTTTTTTGTATTAAGCAAAAAATTGATAATAAATAGTGTCTTTATGCTCTAAAAAGTCTATATGAAATCTATTTTGACACTGGTTGTGGAGGGACTTGAATTACCATATATAATTTTGATTGCATTTGTTGTAGTTTTTTGCTAGAATTATAATTGTATTAGGATATAAGGAGAGATATAATTGACTTCACAAGAAAAAGTTATAAGTAAAATTACAGCAAAATATTTTTGTAAAGAGTTAGTGTTTACAAATTTGAAATTCAAAGCGGGAAAAGGCACAAACGAGTTGTGTGATATACTGGCACTTTCTGATTATTGTTTTGCAATTCAAGCCAAAGAAAAAGATGGCAGCAAAAAAGCACCTACAGTATAATAAAAGACTATATTAAAGATACTCATGGAATAAACTATATGAGCAGTCTTAAAGAGTTTATTAAATATTTCTCGGCTTTTGATAGACAAACGGCTCTTGGTTACATGGAGCGATTTGAGTGGTGTTTGGCAAAAGCAAAAAAAATGGAAGTGGCACCACGCTATCAAATAAGGGGAGAATCTGGTATTTTAATTCTGTCTGAAAAAGAGAGGTCTCTTGAAAAAATGACATGGAATTGCCACAAGTTTATGTATGCTTTTGGATTAAAAAGTTGCTATCTTGTTTATGTCGTCTATGAGCAAAGTAAATTTTCAATAGGATATATGTATGAAGAAAGTGCAGAAGATTTTTATAAAAATTTTCCTATGAGTAAAGATGATGCTATAAAATCGTTTCCTCCGCAAAATCCGATTAATCTACAAAGAATTTTCATGGGATCAATCTCCATCATATAGAAGGGCGAAAATTTAAGAATGGTTGTTCTTAAGAATGGTTGTTCTGATGTATTGATTTTCTTTAGAGTTTTAAATCTTAAAAGCTCTTGGCTTTCATTTGCTTGACTAAAACTTTATAACATTGCTAAAAGATATAAAAAAACTCCGAGATGCCGTTTTTATGAGAGGCAAATAGGAGCAGTTTATGGCGACCCGGAAGGGACTCGAACCCTCGACCTCCAGCGTGACAGGCTGGCGTTCTAACCAACTGAACTACCGGGCCAAATAATTGACCAATATATAAGAGTCTTTTTTGATAATCCTTTCGCACAAACTAATGTTGTTTGTCAGGAAACTGCGCACTTTTTTGAAAAAGTGTGTGGTGGGGCTTCAGGGACTTGAACCCCGGACCCGCCGGTTATGAGCCGGCTGCTCTAACCAACTGAGCTAAAGCCCCGTTCAAAAAAGAACGATAGACCTGCACTAGGGCAGGTCTGATGGAGCGGAAGACGAGAGTCGAACTCGCGACATTTACCTTGGCAAGGTAACGCTCTACCACTGAGCCACTTCCGCATGACCTCTAATATTATACGCTAAGCCAATCATAGTGTCAACAAAAAATATGGCTGAATTGAAAGTTTTTTGTGAAATTTAAGAATTATACAGAATAGGAGTTTTGCAGCTGGTTTACAATTTAGCTGCATTCATTGGCAAGAGCGATGGTGGCACAGGTCCTTCTGAAAGAGAATTACGACTTGAAAAAGGGTTGTCAATATAGAAACTTTTTAACAAAATAAAATTTCTATTTCTACAATTAGTTTTTATGAGAAAGGAAAAACTATGCCAATTGCATTCAGGCTAATAATTTTGGCGGATTTTTTGATTGCAGAACAGATTATTATTGAGAGCGCTCTAAGCGCAGACTATGAGTTGCCGGCAGTTGTTACAAAAAAACTTATAAACCGCATCATTTAGACAAATGGTGCGGTTTTTTTAGTGGTATGATTTGTAAGTAATCACTGCATTAAATATACGGCAATTTGTGTGTCTTTTTTGTTCAAAACCTGCTGCATTCGGTCGTCAATACTGTTAGTATTGTTTCCTTCATGTTTTCAGTTTTGTCCTGAAAAATTCTATCAAAATTTCTCGCATTTTTAATTTATGATTACTTAATTAGAAACAGATAATTGGAGGCATGGCTATATGAAAGTTGAAAAGAGGCTGATTAGATCTACGCTATATATAAATTTAATCGGAGAGTTGGATACAGGGTCGGCGGATTATGTGCGGGATGAGATGGATAAGTTTATTGCCGGCAAGATTGACAGGTTGATTATTGATTTATCGGATTTGTCTTTTATGGACAGCACTGGAGTAGGGGTATTGCTGGGTCGGTATAAAAAATTGAAGCAAAAAAATGTTCCTATTTTTTTGGCATCACCGCATAAGTGCGTGGATAAAGTGCTGACGCTGTCGGGTATATATGAAGTAATGCCTAAGCTGAATTATTAAGGGGAAAACCATTATGAGCAATATAAAAAATAACATTAATAATACTAATTTTATGTCGTTAAAGCTATTTGCGAAAGCAGGAAACGAGGCGTTTGCGCGCACTTGTGTTGCTGCTTTTGCCGCTAAATTAGACCCGTCGCTTGACCAGATTGATGACATAAAGACAGCGGTATCCGAAGCAGTGTCAAACACAATTGTTCATGCGCAATTGAATGAGAATGAATTTGTAACTGTCGACGTTTTGCTGGACGGGCAAACCATACATATCACGGTCTCAGATGAGGGTGTTGGTATAGCCGATGTTCCTGAAGCTCTAAAGCCGTTTTTTACGACAAAGGCGGACCAAGAAAGAAGCGGACTTGGTTTTACGCTTATGGCCGCGTTTATGGATAGTTTGGATGTTGTGGCTATGGATAAAGGCGTGGCAGTGAAAATGACGAAAAGTATCAAATCAGCATAATCATTTTTTATATCATCAATAAGGAGAATTTCTTGGAACCGGAGAACAAAGAAAAGAATATTGAAGAAAAAGAGATAACTATCCAAGAATGTACTTTAGAGCCAGCGGTGTCGAAAAATGACGAACCATACAATGATGAGAAAACCTTTGAATTAATAAAAAAAGCTAAAACAGGTGATGAGGACGCCAAAACACAGCTGGTAAACGAAAATTCGCCTTTAATCAAAAGCGTTATTCGCTATTATCGAAACAAAGGCGTAGAATATGACGATTTATATCAATTGGGTTGTATGGGATTTATTAAAGCCATCAAAAATTTCTCATTTGAATTTGGGGTGCGTTTTTCTACCTATGCGGTTCCAATGATTGCGGGAGAAGTCAAACGCTTTTTAAGAGACGACGGTTTTATAAAAGTGTCCCGCAGTACAAAAACGCTTTCTATGAAAATAAACGCATTTATAGAGGACCACAAAAAAAAGAATGAAAATGCACCGTCTTTAGAGGAAATCACCAATTTTTTTAATCTTTCCAGCTATGACATAATATTTGCAATGGATGCTGCAAAATCTCCGCTGTCTCTATACGACAAAGCAGGTGAGGAGGACGGCACTCTAAGTTTGATAGATAAAGTAGCGGCAAAATGCAGTACTGATGAGGACATAGATAAAATCGTATTAAATGATTTAATCAAACAGTTAAGCGATAGAGAAAAGTTAATAATAAAATTAAGATATTTCAAAGACAAAACTCAATCTGATGTAGCTAAAGTTTTAAAAGTATCTCAAGTCCAAGTTTCAAGGTTAGAAACCAAAATAATAAATAAAATAAAATCCGGCTTTGACGGAGGTTAAAGTTATGAATTATCAGATAAGGAGTGTTTGTTTGACAAAACACTCTTTTTTCTTGTGTTTTTACTAAATTATGGTTTTTTTTATTAATATTACAAATACTATTTGCATGGAGACAACTATAAAAAAAGATATTCCTATAAATGAAATATTCAACTATGAAGAAAAGGAAATTAGGGCTTTGGAGAGTGTTTATGAATAAAAAGAAACAAAAGGATATTATTAAGCCAAAAGATGAGGCTAGAAACGAGAGATATAACGAATATGTCAATGCTATAACTCCTCAAACCGGCGTAGCAAAATCTTTGTTTCATAGTTTTTTGGTAGGCGGCTTGATTTGTTTAATCGGCGAAATTTTGCTTAATATCTTTTCTGCCCTTTTTCCTAATATGGGTGATATTATGGTAATGAATTTGATGATTATGGTGATGATTGTTGCGGCAGTTATATTAACCGGGTTTGGGGTGTACGATGTGATGGCACGAAAAGGCGGGGCCGGGATGTTTTTGCCTATCACTGGATTTGCTAATGCGATGGCGAGTGCGTCCATGGAGCATAAGAGTGAAGGGCTTATTATGGGGACGAGTGTAAAATTGTTTACTGTAGTCGGTCCTGTATTAGTAAACGGAATAGTTTGGTCGGCATTGGTGGGGATAGTAAGGCTGTTGATTCCTTAATTCTATCACACATAGTATTCAAAAATTCATAAAAAGGCAGGAAATCATGATTCTACACAAAAGTGAAAAAGGTGAAAATTGCAACTTTATTATTAATAAAACTGAAAATCTTAAAGAAACAGCAAAAGAAGTTTATAAACCGCCTAAAAAAATAAAGGATACAAAAGGTCAGGTAGTTTCCTTTTATAATCCTGTAGGAATCCTGTCAAAGAGTGCCGTTGCAAGCTCAAAAGAGGGTGAAGGTCCCATCGGAAAACATTTATCAAAGGTGTTAGAGGATGATAAATTAGGAAAAAAAACTTTTGAAAAGGCAGAATTAGAAATGCTTACGATGGTTGTTTTGGATGCTTTAAAAAATGCCAACCTAAAGGCGCAAGACATTGATTTATTATTAGCAGGGGATTTATTAAATCAAATTACAACTTCAAGCTATCTTGCTCGAGAATTAAAAATCCCGTATTTTGGTTTGTACAGCGCCTGTTCTACGATGACGCAATCGCTGGCATTAGGAGCCAGTTTGATAGACAGCGGACATTTTAATACGATAGTTTGTGCCACTGCCAGTCATTTTGCTACTGCCGAGCGCCAATATCGTTATCCGTTGGAATACGGATGTCAGCGTCCCCCGTATGCGCAATGGACTGTTACCGGGGCGGGTTCTACGATACTGACAGGGAATGAAATGTATAGTGATAATAAAAACAGTATGAAGGTGCAAAAAATTACGCATGCCGTAATCGGAAAGGTAGTAGATTTTGGTATTGACGATGTCAACAATATGGGGGCGGCGATGGCTCCTGCGGCAGTTGACACTATGCTGGCTTTGTTTAGAGAAAAGGGATGGTCTGAAAAGGATTTTGATTTGATTGTTACGGGAGATTTAGGAAAATTGGGTTCGGACATTGTAAGGGATTTGATGAGGGAAAGGGGGTATGAAATGGGTCAAAGATATACCGACTGCGGAAACCTTATATATGATGTGCATCAAAGGTGTTATCAGGGCGGGAGCGGTGCGGGCTGCTGTGCTGTGGTGCTTAATTCATTTATCTTAGACAAGATGGCTCAAGGTGAATATAATAGAGTTGCAGTTTTTGCAACCGGAGCGTTGATGAATCCAACTATGTGTAATCAAGGTGAGAGCATCCCATGTATTTCTCATGGAATTGTTATTGAAAATTACTAAAACCCAATAAAAAAGCATACTTCTGCCACGCATAGTATGCTTTAAGCGGAGAAAAACAGTGAATGAAACATTAAGGATGTTATTAGATTATGGAATAGTCTTTGTCGTAGGCGGAGCATTTTGTGCTATTGCCCAACTTTTGATTGTTAAGACAAAATTGACGCCCGCAAGAATTTTAGTAATTTTTTTAATTGCGGGGATCATATTAGAGGGTGTCGGACTATTTAAGTATATTGTGGAATTTGCAGGCGCCGGAGCGAAAGTGCCAATCATTGGTTTTGGTGCTGCTTTAGCAAAAGGTGCTATTGAGTACGCGCAAAAGCACGGAGTGATGGGAGCATTTGCAGGCGGATTGGCTTTTACCTCGTACGGTATAGGCATAGCAATAGCTGCAAGCTATGTGATTACGCTGATTTTTTCACCTAAAACAAAAAAATAAAAAACAAGAGGTTATATGCATAGTCCCGCCAAAACACAAAAGGCGGGACTTTTCGGCTGTAAAACATTCTCAAAAATCATAGTTTATTGTGTTGTAGAGGTTTATTGTGTTGTAGAGGTTTTTATTTTTAAATTCCTTCTATTTTTAGCAGTTTTTCTTTAATGTCTAAGCCGCCTGCAAAGCCGGTCAGTTTTCCGTTTGTGCCGATTACTCTGTGGCAGGGTACTATTATTGAAACAGGATTTTTGCCGACTGCGCCGCCGACGGCTCTTGGATGCGTGTTTTTGAATTGTGTATTTTGTTTTAGTGCGTTTGCTATATCAAGATAAGAGACAGATTTGCCATAGGGGATAAGCTCTAATTCTTTCCACACCGCTTTTTGATAAGGTGTACCGTTTATTGTATTAATGGGAATGCTGAAGTTTGGCTGCAATCCCTGAAAATATTGGTCCAGCCAGTTAATCACTTTTTTTTGTATAATTTTGTCTGAAATAGAAATTTCATTATTACGATAACGGGGAAGCTTTTCCATTTTGCTCAAATCATGATTGCGGCAAAAATGCTTTTGACCATTAAACCAAAGTCCGTTTATTGTTTCATCATCAATTATAATTGTGAGTATTCCCAACGGACTCTCATATTCAAAATATTTGTGTTTCATATGTTTATTTCCTTTTGTTAGTAATTTTATTATAGCACATAGTCACTTAAACAATCGTACCAATGCACATATTTTTTTCCGTTTATGATAATGGCTTCACTGTCCGCAAGCTTGTCGGTCCACAAACAATTGCCCCTAAATTTTTCACTGCCCCAGTCGTTGCGATTAAATCTTCTAAATAAAACAGTGCGGCCGTTTTTGTCTAAATAATGGATTACCACTGTTCCATCATACTCGTTTTTTTCATCAAGCGATATTTCAAATAGTGCAACAGTATCATATATTGTAGACCCGATTCTTACATCAAATCTGCCAATGATGTCCGTGCAGCTATCGCCAGTGAAATTTATTATCATGTCCTTGCCGCTATCATCAACTTTTGCTACGCCGCTTTGCTCTTGAAAAATTTCTCTGCCGATATTATTTTCCCCCATTTCGTATCTTGATAAATACTCATTATCATAAAACGAACCAAAATTAAATGTTCCGTCTTCTATGTGCATTTCAGCGATATACGAAGTGTGATTGTCTGTAAGACGCATAAATTCAGTAGATTTTGTAATTTTACCGCTTTCGTCCTCTTCAGTTACTTCTATTTGAACACACGGGATACCGTGAATTTTTGCTTCACGGACACATTCATAATTATAAAATCCAGTATACTTACCATCTGGGTTATCATAAAAAGCCCATTTGATTTTTTCACCCACTCTTGGGATAATCAAAGAGCCGGACACCTCTTCACATCTTACAGAAAAAGGCTTTTTGTTTGATTTTTCTATGGTGATTTTTGGTTTGATTTTTGGGAATTTTTCAGTTTTTGTTGTAGTTTTTATAGTTGGTGTTTTCATAAATTGATTTCCTTTAGCTATGCTTTCTTGATTTAGATATGTTGTCTTGAAATTCTTTTTTGCCATACTTAATCGGCTTTTGACAGTTCCTAACGGAATATTTAGTTTTGCGGCAATATCTTTTTGGTTATAGCCTGCTATGTAGAACAAGTATAATATTTGTTTGTCTTTGTGTTTTAAGGAACATAACACATCGTTTATAAACAAGGCGGTTACATTGCCGCGGTTGTCCAGTTTGCCTTCATCAATCAATTCTATAGGAATCTCTAGTTTTTTTGCTTGTGCTTTATAATAATCTACACATTTATATGAGGCTATTTTGATTATCCAGTTTTTAAAATATTCCTTGCTTTTGATGCGGTCAAAACCATTGTAGGCGGACAGCAAAACATCCTGTAAAATGTCTTCAGCATCCTGCGTATCAGATATTTTATGAAACAGGAACCTTTTGAGCATTCTCATTTGAGTCTTTATAAGAATTTCAAATTCAGTTAAATTTCCACTCATATTTACCTCATTTGTATATTGGAAAAAAAGTTCTATTATATAAGTCTGTTTTATTGGTAGAAAGGTTCGTTATGTACGCAAATTCTTTATATAATATTATAGTACTTTTATAAAATGGTCAAATAATTTCTTGCTATATCAGTATATATGTGCTAAGATTTATGCATGAGAAAAACAAAAATAGTATGTACATTGGGCACGGCTACGGATAGCGTTGCTTCGATAAAGAAGCTGATTAATGCAGGTATGAATGTGGCTCGTATTAATATGTCGCATGGTACACATGAGAGTCAGGCTGTTAAAATTGCCAATTTTAAAGCGGCTAGAGAGGAGTTGAATGCGCCGATTGCCTTGATGGCTGACACGAAAGGTCCTGAAATCAGGGTTAAGAACTTTGCGGGTGGTTTTGTTGAGTTAAAATCGGGGCAATTGTTTTCATTTTTTGCCGATGATGCGGACGGAAATAAAAACGGTGTGAGCGTAGGATATGATAGATTGTGTGAGCATTTAAAGACGGGAGATATGATATTGGCAGATGACGGAAATATAGGATTTAAGGTTGTTGAGGTTAAACGGCGGGAAATTATTACTAAAGTTATCAATGGCGGGCGGCTGTCTGATAGAAAATCCTTGAATTTGCCCGGGATTGATATTAATATGGAATTTTTATCTAATGCAGATAAGTTGGATATTGAATTTTCAGTAAAAAACGGAGCAGATGCAATTGCGCTTAGTTTTGTCAGATGCAAAGAGGATGTTGAGGTAGTGAGAGAGTATTTAAAGAAACTGAAGGGAACGGATATTTTGCTGATTTCTAAGATTGAAAATAGGCGGGGAGTGCTGAATATGGATGAAATTATAAAGGTTTCTGACGGGATTATGATAGCAAGGGGCGATATGGGGGTGGAGATTCCCTTTGAGGAATTGCCTGCGATTCAAAAAAAGATGATCAAAAAGTGTACGGCGGCAGGTAAATTTGTTATTACAGCGACGCAAATGCTTGAGAGTATGATTAATAATCCGCGGCCTACTAGAGCGGAGGTGAGTGATGTTGCTAATGCGGTGTATGACGGAACCTCTTGCGCGATGCTGTCAGGTGAGACAGCAATCGGAAAGTATTCTGTTGAGGTTGTTAAGACAATGTGCCGGATAATTGAAGAGACGGAGAGGAGTATTGATTATGGAAAGCGTTTTAGAGGGATTTTGTTTGAAGATGCGGATATATCTGATTCAGTGGCGCATTGTGCGGTGGCGGCGGCGCATAGTTTGGGAGCGAGAGCAGTGGTGGCTAGTAGTTTAAGCGGTGCAACGGCTAAAAGATTGTCAAGTTTCAAGCCGCTTGTGCCGATTATTTGCGGGACATTCAGCAGGTCAACTTATTATCAGTTGGCATTTAATTGGGGTGTATTGCCCGTGCTTGCTAAAGCGGCGGGTGAGGACGGGGTAGCGGCTAGTGAGTGCGACGGGGTGGATGAATTTTTTTCTCAAGCGATTAAGTATGCTTTAGGTACCAATATGGTTAAAAGGAATGATTTGGTGGTGATAGTTGCAGGAATTCCTTATGGCATAGGAAAAACTAATTTAATGAAAATTCACGAGGTATAATATTTTACTATGAGGAAAATTATATTTGCTAGCAACAATGAGGCAAAAATCAAAGAGGTGAGAGCTATTTTAGGCGAAAGGTTTGATATTAAGTCTATGAAGGAGGTTGGATTAGATTTATTAATTGAGGAGACCGGGACTACTTTTGAAGAAAATGCTAATATCAAGGCAAGAACTGTTTATGATGTTTTGAAGATGCCTGTAATTGCAGATGACAGCGGATTAGAGGTTGAATTTCTAAAAGGTGAGCCGGGCGTCAATACTGCCTCTTATTGTGAATACGGAAATGCTGAGAAGAATAATCAAAAGTTGATAAACAATCTAAAGGGTGTCTATAATAGGGATGCTAAGTTTGTTTGTGTTATTGTATACATTGACGAAAAAGGTGAATCACATATAGTGAGGGAATATACGGAAGGCAGGATTTTGCATGAAGAAGCAGGCACGAACGGCTTTGCATATGACCCGATTTTTTATTCCTATGAATTAGAAAAGACCTTTGGGCAGGCTAGTGAAAAAGAGAAAAACCAGGTTTCGCACAGAGCAAAAGCGTTGATAAAGTTATATCGGAGGGTGCTATGTCAGGCATAACTTGTTCTAATAGCATAGAAATAGATAAAATAATTGAGCATTCAGAAAAAAAGTGCGGGCAATTATTTAAGCATTTTGAAAGCGTGGCACTATACAATCAAGAGAAGGTATTAAATGCTTTTAGAAAAAATAAAATTGCTTTAAGACATTTTAGCGGCAGCAGCGGTTATGCTTATGGAGATGCCGGAAGAGGGGCATTGTCCAAGGTTTTTGCCGATGCGTTTGACAAGGAGGACGCTATTGTAAGTCCGTTATTTGGCAGCGGAACACATACGATTAGTGTTGCATTGTTTGGTTTGACTAAGCCAAGTGACATTGTTTTATCTATTAGCGGCAAGGTTTATGATACTTTGCAGAAGGTTATAAAAGGCAACTATGGTTCTTTAGAGGATAACGAGGTGAAATTTGAGGCTGTGGATTTACTTGAGAACGCTCAATTTAATTTTAATGCTATAGAAGCAGCCATAAAAAAGATAAAACCCAGTCTTATTTATATCCAGCGGGCAAAGGGTTATGAATGGCGGAAAGCGTTGTCTGTTATTCAAATTCAAGAGGCGGCTGATTTTGTTAAAAAGCTAACTGCCGCGCCTATTGTGGTAGATAATTGCTATGGTGAGTTTGCTGAAATTTCTGAGCCTAATGTTAATTTAATAATGGGATCGTTAATAAAAAATCCCGGCGGAGGTCTTGCTCCTGCGGGGGGGTATATAGCAGGGGACGGAAATTTAATCAGAAAAATTGCTTCAAGGTATTCAGCTCCCGGTTTGGGCTTTGATATAGGGGCAAATCCATACGGCTATCAATATTATTTTCAAGGGTTTTTTATGGCGCCGCACACCGTATTGCAAGCAATGAAGGCGGCGGCTCTTTTTTCAGAGGTGTTTTCATCATTAGGGTATGATACATTGGGTACTATGTCAGATATAACCTGCGCAATTAAGTTTAATTCTAGCGATGAATTGATTAGATTTTGTCAAGCAATTCAAAAGGCGTCGCCTGTTGACAGCCATGTGGTGCCGTGTCCTTCACCCATGCCCGGCTATGAGAATGAAGTAATTATGGCATCGGGCAGCTTTGTTCAAGGTTCATCAATTGAATTATCAGCTGATGCTCCCATTAGAGAGCCGTATATAGCATATTTTCAGGGCAGCTTGACTTATGAACATGCAAAAATAGCACTCAAAAAGGTGCTTTGCAGTATGAATAGCAGCATTTTGCAAGGCTCCCGCTCATAATTGTATCCGACAGTTCGAAAATCCATCCTGTCGTAAAAAAAATACTAGGAGAAAAAACCAATGCAAGAAAAAAACATTACTCCAATGATAGATAGTGATTTATCTATCCGACCAGCACCAGAGGAAAAAGAAAGTGATATGCGGCTAGAAAATAAAGAGTACCTAGCCAGACCTGTTACTTTAGAGCAGGAGAAAGAACTCGAGCCTCAAATTCATCCGCAAAAAAGAAAAATCTTTTATCCTGTCACTACTAAAATCGTCACACGGACTGCTATGATAGCTGCGTTTTATGTAGTCCTTACGCTTCTATCCCAACTGTTTGGTTTAGGCTTTGGCGTAGTCCAATTCAGAATATCCGAAGCACTCACCGTTCTGCCGCTATTTTTCTTTTCTGCTGTCCCCGCCCTCGCAATAGGCTGTCTTATTGCAAATCTATTCAGCCCTTATATAGTTTTTGAGTTCATCGGTGTTGCTGCCTCACTTATTGCGGGTTTAAGTACCTATCTAATCGGCATACTAATAAAAACAAATACAAAACTAAATGAGGGATTAAGACTGGCTATGGGGATTTTGCCCCCTATTTTATTCAATGCGCTTTTAGTTCCGTTAATAATAACATTGGCAGGAGCGCCATACGCATATTGGTATGCGTTTGGCTTTGTGGGTTTAGGACAACTGGCTGTTTTGACCGTGCTGGGAATTCCGCTGTATTTTATACTTAAAAGATTAGACAGTAAGGTAAATATTTTCAAATAAAAACAACTAATAGTGGCAAAAATCTCTTTACAAAAAACATGATTTATTATATAATGTGAGATAATACTATACAAAAGGAGTGTAAAACTTTATGAGAAAAAAAATAATAATGCTTGTATTGAGCTTGACTGTTGTTCTGTCGGCTATGGCAATATTTACCGCTACCGCTTGCACCGGCAATGGTGATTATGTCATTATAATTACAATATCTACGCCCCATTTAGAGGTTTACGCTGAAATGGAAAACGGCGATCCTCTTTATAGAAACAGACGGGGAGAGCAGATAGTTTTCACATGGGAAATTGATACTCAAGCACTGAATGCACCCGCTCATTCTAATGTTGCAATAGAAGTTATGAGAAACGGAGTGCTTGTTCATACCATTCTAAATGCTGCAGAAAATCAAGCTGGAGCTGAGTTTAGGCATATTAATAACGGTGATGCGGATTTTCAGTTTAGGATTAGGATAATTTCATTTGCTCTTATCAGCCCTACGCAAGCTAGGACAATGATGAATACTTTAAGTGATGACCAAGAGGATTTTGTTCTTTTAGATGTTAGGAATATGAATGAATTTTTAGAGATTAGGATAGAGGGAGCAACATTAATTCCTTATAATGACCCTAATTTTGCTGAGACGGCGCGTGCGCAAATACCAAATAAAAATACAGTTATTTTGTTATATTGCAGAGCGGGAAGAAGAAGTACGGTGGCATCGTATGCTTTGGTGAGACTGGGTTATACAAGAGTCTATGATTTTGGCGGATTAATATACGATACTACGCTTAATGCGCTGGATCCATACACTCCTAATGAAACTCAAGGCATAGGCTGGGTGGGTAGAGGATATCCTACAGTGAGCGGTTGTATAGATGAATGTGATTGCCCTCCGCAGGATCAAACTACTTGTCCGTTTTGTAATGAAGAAATGGATGAATGCAGTTGTCATGGTCGTATGCTGAGGTTTAACTTTGAGTCTGATATCGGTGCAGGATACGGCGGCTGGCACGGTTTTGTGATTATCGGGCTGTATGATGAAACCGGGGATAAAATAGAATTGAGGGCAATTAACGGCGGTGTGCGTGACGGCGGAAATTTGATTGGACATATAGAGATTGTTGGAATTAGTCTAGTGTCACTTAGGCTTAGATTTGAGCCGTTTGAAAATGATACTTATGTTTTAGAAATTAGAATAGGTAAAGACGGTATGCCTTTTATGGTTCAAGAAGGGGATGGGTATGTTTTTGTGGATATTGAAATAAATCCGTTGGAGTTGTATGGGTTTGATATTATTGATTTAACTATCCGCCTTGAATACGATTGACCTGCTTGAGGATAGTATCTTGGGTGCCCGTGCGGCACTGTATCAAAACTAAAATTACACAAGCTGCAACTGTTTTCACTTAATCATCTGATGAATATTATAAGTAATTTAAAACATAAAACGAGTCAAGCCGCATAAAGGCTTGACTCGTTTTATCTTAAAGTGCAGGTAAGCGAAAAGTTGACACTCAAGCGTTTTTTAATAAATTAAATCTTCTCAAGTTTGGTAATTGGGAAAGTAGAGTGAATGAATAATACCTCATCTTCGGTTATATTTTCGTTAACAATTAAAAATAACAGTCATATTTCGTTGACAAATACATTTTATTGATGTTATTGTAAAAAAATGATAAAAAATAACATTAAATTAATTTTAATTGTATTTGTTGAATTCAATATAATAAAGCGAATGTATAAAACAAAAAAAGAAATAGTTTTGAAATTGTAAATTTAATAATGAGACAAAAAAATTTATAATACATTTTGACATATTAGTGCCTTGAAATAAAAAACAAAAAAGAAGGTAAGTAAATGAAGAAATACACAAGTGGCTTTGTTTGACAGTACTAAGAATGGATAGGTCTAACCCTTTTTAGTCAAGTAACTTATCTAAATAAAATCAAACAAAAGAAAAGCAAATTAAATTATTTATAACAGCGGTTTGCACGATTGCAATCATACTTATACCGCTTGGTTATCAAAACACATCTGCACAAGAAGTATCGTGTGATTCTTCAACAGTGATATTGGAAAATATTACTTTTAGCTCATCATGCGATTTTTCTTTAACAATAACAGCCACCGGAGATAGAACGATTAACATGGATAGACCTGTTCTTTTTGCGGGATTGCACATTAATGATGCTAATGCCTTTAGCTTTGAAGTAAATAATATTTTTCAAACTATTGCGCCAACCGATCGATTTATAGTAACGGCTCACTCATCACTTACTTCAATATTATGTGCATGCCAGTGCGGTAGAGGCTGTAGTATCCATATTCGCACAGAACCTGTTGCGGAAATAATGGGAACAGGTCCCATACAAGGGGGAACTTGGGACTTTACAATAACTTTGAGTTCAAACACTCCTGTTTTTGGATGTTTTACTGCGCCGCAATTTGCTATCGGAAAAATATTCTTATCGCCGTTTTAGAGTATAAGCATACTTAATAGTGCAGTGGGTTATTATTTCTCACTATGATATGTTGAGTTAGGGCTTAGAAAAGCTAAAATACGAATAAAGACTTTATGTAAAAACAATAATATTTTTAAATAGGAGTCTGTATTAAAAATACTCTGTGTTTGAGTGATACAGAGTATTTTTAATATTCATATGTACACAGCTGACAATATTTAAAGGGGCAGTAGGGTGAATTTCTACATTTTTGTACTGCGGAGCGGTGCGGAGTTTCATACAAAAAAAGACAGAAGTCAAAAACTCTGTTTGCCGTGTCTTGATGGAATTGGCGAACATCAAGTAACCCTTAATGCAGCAAAATAGGCGTTGTTGAACAAAAAGAAGCTGAACAAAAATACTTAAATGGTGTATGTCTAGCAATATCAACCAGTATTAACGAGTATCATATAATTTTTTGTGATTTACCTGAGAATTTTGTGCAATAACATACAATCTAATTGACGAGGGTGTTTTGGTGTGGTATAATCGCTTTGTCATTTATGCGACCGTGGCGGAATGGCAGACGCTCAGCACTAAGGATGCTGTGCCGCAAGGCGTGGAGGTTCAAGTCCTCTCGGTCGCACCAAAATAACTGCTCCCATTTGTCGCTCGTAATATAGGCATTTGGGAGCTTTTTATGCCCAATTGACCCTATTCTGGACTATCTTGTAGACAAATGGGAGTACATCTTTTTGAGTTTTGTATTGATGCTGAAAATGCCCTATTTTTTGTGGTGAGGGTGATGCTCCAAAACATCTATATGGTTAAGATTTCGCATAATTTACCTTGGTTGCCTAGTGTATTTCTTTTGTATCCAACCCTCAATGTCGGTGTCGTGTACTCGAACCCTAATCCATTCTTTTTGGGTTTCTAATTCAACTTCGTTTTCTTCCTCGCTGTCTGCGTTTATTTTCGTAAACTTTGCCATTATATCAGCTCCTACTGTGTAGCCTAGTTTTAATAGGGCATTGTGTAATATTTGCCCAAAAAAATTGTATCAAAAAATGTTGATAAATGCAAACAAAACTATTTACATAATAAATAATAGTTCAAGCCCGACCCTCTGCATATCCAACAAAGCTTCTTTTTGTAGATTTTTTAGAGCATAAACACAGGTGTTAAAGCCCATAAATTTTTATCTGACAATCGTAAAGAGCATTAGATACAAATAAAAAAGACCAAGACAATTTTAATTTGAGGGATTCAGCCTAATTAAAAAACAAGCAAGCAAATATTCAATTATTCCGTTGTTTCGTTGGTGCCGTATCGAATTAACAATATTTAGTGCAGGAATATAGCATTGTCAAACAAAAAACCCGCCTATAAAAACGGACGGGTTTTTCTTTGATGATTAATCATTTCTTCTGTTGTATTTATTTGCTTTGTGCGCTCTTCGGCAATCAGTGCATCTAGTAGGCTCATTATCAAAACCTTTTGATGCATAAAACTCTTGTTCGCCCGCAGTAAAAACAAACTTTTGTCCGCAATCTTTGCAAACTAATTCTTTGTCAGTCATTTATGAATTATTACCTCCTTTTATAATTTATCGGTAAAATTGCACGAATGACTTTAAGAATTTCAAGATTAGAATAAGGAGATAGGACATTAATGAACTTCATAGATATGTTCATATTGTATCAACTAATGCATTGCTTGTCAAATAAATTTTGCCTTATTTTGTCTTGTGTATAAAAAAATCTTTATTATCTAATACTAAAATCATCACAAAACCTAAATATAAGGAGAAAAAAATGAAAAAATTTGGCAAACCGATAGTCGCTTTATTAATATTAGCAACTATTATCACGGGCACACTTCTAACTACTACAGCATGTGCCAGACGGCATCACACTGTCCATTACCATGCAGGACATCATGGTGCAACCATGCATACCGAGCGGATAAGAACAGGCGAGCATCTAAGAAAACCTGCTAATCCGACAAGGGATGGCTATGAGTTTGTAAACTGGTATACTCACCAACATGGCGGCGAAGTTTATAATTTTAACCGACCCATCAACTCAAATACTCATCTTTATGCCAGATGGAATAACCGCAGCGGCAATCTTTCAAACCAACAACAAATTCTAAACAATGCTCAAAACCAACATCAAAACCAATATCCAATGGGACATAACACCAATAATTATAACAATACTCAAAGAAGCAATTATGGCAATGCCTATAGAAACAATGCTTGCAGATACAGAGATTGTCCTCCGAGCATGGACAGAATCAACAGGCTGGATGGCAGAATTGATCGGTTGGATGACAGTATAGATGCAGATGCAAGCTATACTTCAAAACAAGACAGAATGACAAGAAAGAATACGCAAATTGGACAAGACAACAGAAGTGCGGATTATTCAAGAGCTAATTCAAATCGAGGAAAAGACAGAATGAGACAGCCGGACAGCTTTGAGGGTGCACAAAATCCAAATACAAGAGCCCCTAGCCAGTACCCGTCGCCGCTTCCTAATCCTGCGCCAAGAACAATATAAGCAGCCTATTCAAATCTTAATTGATAATTTTGGGTTCAAAATTATGTCAAAAAACTCATGACAAAATTCATGGGTTTTTTGTATACGATTACCATATTTTAGTTGCATTATAATTTTAGTTGCTGTATAATAACTGCATAAAAACTAAAGGGGGCAGTTGTTTATGAGGATTTTTACGGATACCAATTGCGAAATGCACATTGATGAATTTAAGGCGCTGGGTATTGAATTAATAAAAATGCCGTATACAGTAGACGGAGATATGCGCTATTATGACTTGGGTGAAAGCACCAACCTTACTGCTTTTTATCAGCAAATGCGGGAAGGTGCAGTTGTCAAAACTCAAGCCTTAAATGAACATGATTATTGTGAGTATTTTGAGCCGGTTTTAAAAAATGGCGAGGATGTTCTTTATATTAGTTTTACTCACAATATGAGCAACACATTTAACTCTATGAACATGGCGATTAAGACATTGAAAGAAAAATATCCTAATCGCACAATTACTTGCATGGACAGCGGTGAGATTAGTATAGGCGGCGGTGTCGTAGTCAGAAGGGTTGTTAAGGCGTATAACGAGGGCTTGCTTTTTAGTGATATTCCTAAGTTTATAGACCAACTGCGCCACAAAATTAAAATTTATGTTACTGTCGAGGATTTGGAGTATTTGCGGCGCGGCGGAAGGATTTCTAGAGTAAAATCTATTGTGGGGTCAGTTTTAGGAGTCAAGCCGATTATTGAAATGGACGGAGTAAAGGGCGCTTTAGAAAAAATCGGATCGGCAAAAGGCAGAAAGGTTGCTTTAAAGCAGGTGGTATCTTATTTAGAGGAGAGTGATATTGAAGAGGGCAGTGAGGTGATTATACTTCATGCAGATTGTTTGGATGACGCTAATATGATTAAAGAAAAATTAGAACCTAATTATAAGAATATAAAGTTTCATGATGTAGGTCCTGTGGTCGGGGCACATTGCGGACCGGGGACTGTCGGGGTTTGCTTTATTGTTAAATAGGATTTTATCAACTGCAAATTGCAAATTATGGCTAAGGCGGCGATGCAAGTGTTATTTTTGTTTTCTTATTCATAAACTTAATCATAATATATATCAAGGAGAAACTATGAATTATTCATTTAGTGACAGATTAAAAACTATGACAGGCGCTGCCACAAGAGAAATCCTGAAATTGCTTACCCGTCCCGAAATAGTGTCTTTTGCAGGAGGTTTGCCTGCAACAGAATGCTTGCCAAAAAAAGAAATCGCTGAAATTGCGGCGGAAATTTTGTGCGGAACTGATGCTGTCCCTGCCTTGCAATACGGTTCAACAGAGGGCTTTAAAAATTATTTAGAAGAAGTCAAAAAGTATATCAAAGAAACCGGCATAGAGGCAGATTCTTTTGATAATATGCTTACGCTTAGCGGCGGACAACAGGGTATAGATTTGATGAGCAAGGCGTTTTTGAATAAGGGTGATACTGTGTTAGTAGAAGACCCGACATATCTTGCCGCCTTACAAATTTTTGCCACATATGAAGCTAATATTGTGGGTGTAAAATCAAATGATGATGGTTTGGATTTAGAAGATTTGACTGCAAAAATCAATAAGCACAAACCTAAATTCCTTTATGTAGTGCCTACTTTTTCTAATCCTACGGGCAAAACTTATAGTATTGAAATCAGAAAAGGAATTGCTGAGATTACAAGTAAACACGGCGTGATGGTTTTAGAAGACGACCCTTATTCAAAGCTGAGGTTTAGCGGTGGTGAAATTAATGCTTTAAAAACCTTTGATGTGGGTGATAACATAATATATATCACCAGCTTCTCTAAAATTATGGCACCGGGACTTAGGATTGGGGCGGCGGTGGGAAATAAAGATGTTATAAGAAAAATGGCGATAGGTAAGCAAGGTGCGGATGTGTCAAGTGCGCATTTATCACAATTAATAGCAGCAAAATACTTACAAAAAGGGTATTTATTGCCAAATATACAAAAAAGTATTCCGATTTATAAAGAGCGTAAAGACGCTATGATGTCGGCTATTAAAAAATATATGCCGTCCGAATATAAATATAACGACCCTGACGGAGGCTTGTTTATTTGGGGGCATTTGGACTCTAAAATTGATGTGGCAAAATTAATTCCTAAGGCTGTTGAAAAAAATGTAGCTTTTATCCAAGGCAGTGTTTTTTATGCGAACGGCGGACATGAAAACACCTTGCGATTGAATTATTCAAACGCATCAATGGATAAAATTGAAGCCGGCATTAAAGCACTGGCAGGGGTTTTTAAGGAAGAAATAGTCAATGTTAAGTAAGAAGAAGTAAAAGGAATGACGGAGAGTATAGATAATTTAAGCAGAATATTAATAATTTATTTCATCACCTTATACTTTGTTAAGGACATCATGAATATCTATCAAATATTACAAAAGCGCGGCTTTATCAAACAAGTTGTCTTTGAAGACGATTTAAACAAGTTGCTTGAAACAAAAAAAATTCCGTTCTATGTCGGCTTTGATCCTACTGCCGACTCTTTGCATATCGGTCATTATATTCCTATTATGGCGATGATGCATATGCAAAGGGCTGGACATATCCCAATCATTCTGTTGGGCGGCGGGACGGGTCTTATCGGCGATCCGTCGGGTAAAACAGATTTACGCAATTTTTTGGATGATGTTACCACTCAAAATTATGTGAACAGTTTTAAAAAACAAATTGCCCGTTTTTTTTCATTTGAAGGAAAAAATGCCGCTTTAATAGTAGACAACGCTGATTGGCTTAAAGATTTGAATTACATTAATTTCCTTCGTGAAATCGGCACACATTTTTCAGTGAATAAAATGCTTGCAGCCGATTGCTATAAGCAACGGATGGAAAAAGGACTGACTTTTTTAGAGTTTAATTATATGCTGCTGCAAGGCTATGACTTTTTAGAGTTATATAGGCGCCATAAGTGTTTATTGCAAATAGGAGGAAATGACCAATGGAGCAATATTCTGGCAGGGGCTGACCTCATCCGAAGAAAAGAGCGGCAAGACGCATATGCATTGACCCTGCCGCTGCTTCTAAAATCAGACGGTTCTAAAATGGGTAAATCTTCAAAAGGTGCATTGTGGCTTGATAAAGACAAAACTTCACCGTATGAATTCTTTCAATATTTTAGAAATGTAGAGGATGATAAAGTGGAAGAATGTCTGAAGTTATTGACTTTTGTAGAATTGGATGAAATCACTAAATTAACTGCTCACAAAGACCAAAGAATGAATGCGGCAAAAGAAGTGTTGGCATATGAAGTCACTAAATTAATTCATGGAGCAGATGACGCAAATCTTGCTAAAGAGCAAGCCAAAGGCGCGTTTTCAGACGGCGAGAATATGCCCACAATCAAGCTGAGCATCACACTCGGCACGCCTGTCACAGACATTATGGTATTGTCAAAAATTGCTGTTTCAAAATCAGAAGCACGCCGATTGATTGAGGGCGGCGGTGTTAAAATTAATGATGACAAGGTGACCGATTGCTCTCATTTGTTGTCAAACTACACCAAAAAATCAGAATTTATTTTGCACAAAGGCAAAAAAGTTCATCTAAAAATAGTACTTTAACGACAAATTACGGCTTTTATAGTAGACATATAATTTTTTTAGTGGTATACTATATATTATAAAAGTTTCAAAGGAAAACAAAATGAAAATCAAAATTACAAAAACTAAAAACCCTAAGCCAAGACCTGTAGGCGGCTTGGGATTTGGAAAATATTTTAGCGACCATATGCTTGTTATGGTCTATAAAAATGGTGCTTGGGGACAGCCTGAAATCAAGCCGTATGAGCCTTTTAAATTGGATCCTGCTTGCTCAGTTTTACATTATGCGCAAGGTGTTTTTGAGGGTGCTAAGGCATATAAAAACGAGGCAGGCGAGATAAGGACTTTCAGATTAAATGACAATGCGGACAGGTTGCTGGATTCGTCTTTAAGAGTGTGTATTCCTGAGTTTGATAAAAAACTGGTGCAAGAAGGGATTGAGGAGTTAATTAAAGTTGATGCTGATTGGATACCTACAGGCGAGCAAGAAGCTTTGTATATAAGACCGTCTGTTGTTGGGGCTGAAAATGCTTTAGGAGTCAGGGCTGCGACCGAATACATTTTATTTGTAATTTTATCGCCTGTGGGCGCCTATTATGAGAATGGCTTAAAGCCTGTTAGATTGTTGGTTGAAGAGAATTATGTAAGGGCTGTCAGGGGCGGAACGGGCGGACATAAAGTAATCGGTAACTATGCGGCGAGTCTTAAAGCAGGAGAGATTGCTAAGTCAAAAGGGTATGATCAAGCGATGTGGCTTGATGCGTTTGAGCATAAATATATTGAGGAAGTGGGGGCAATGAACATCTTTTTTGTGGTAAAACATAAAAAAGGCATAAAGGTATTGACGCCGGCTTTGGGCGGCAGCATCTTGCCCGGCATTACCAGACGAAGTATTATTCAGATGATAAAAGAAAAAGGGATTGAAGTATGTGAAACAGCTGTTCCGATAAAATTGATGGCAAAAATGGCTGATAACGGTCAACTTTTAGAGGTTTTCGGTACTGGGACGGCGGCGGTTATTACGCCTGTGGGTTGTTTCAATTATCAAGGAAAGGACAGACTGGTAAATGGCGGAGTAATGGGTGAGTTGACTACAGAGTTATATGAAACCTTGACAGGCATTCAATACGGAAAAATTGAGGATACCAGAGGATGGGTAAAAATCATAAATTAATATTTTAGCCGTAATACTTTACCAGCACGCCCAAAATTTCATCAGATACAAACGGATAAATAGGTCTTAAACCATTGCTAGGTTCAGGCCTATTTTTTTTTGCAGTATTCATTAAATTAAACATGGTCATTAAATCTTTGTTTTTTGCGTCTTTGCCAAGCATTTCCTCAAAAATTTTGCTTTTATCGCCGCCGCTCATCGCATTCATCATCCCGGCCATTTGCGGATTAGAGTTTTTCATTAATAATGGCAATATATCTTTTAAGTCCATTTTTCACCTCACATAATAGTATATTCATGCATATAAATAATAGTGTTAAATCAAAAGTTTTTGGCTTACCTTTTTTTAAAAATGGTAAGGAGGAGAAACGAAATGCGAGAATTAAGAAATTTCAAAAAAAGTAAAGAAGAAACAAAAGTCAGTGAGGACGATAAAAATATCGTCAAGGACTACATAGGGAAATATGACGGTTTTAGCGAAGACCAACTAATTGAAGAATTGATTAGGTCGGTAAAAAAGTCTAAAAATGACGGAAGTTATTCAGGTGAGCAAATGAGAGGTTTTATTGAGTTGATGTCGCCGCAATTGTCTGATGAGCAAAGAAAGAAACTAAATAATTTAGTGATGCTGATTGATGAAGATGACATTTAAAAATTTTGAAATTCAAATAAACTTTATACTTCAGCCATCTCTCTTGTTGCATCCAAAAATGCATCAACCTCCCAATCCCTAGTTTCTACGCCTAAACTCACCCGAACCATGCCGGTCTTAGTCCCATAGTGCTCATGTACCAGAGGCGCACAATGAAATCCTGCTCTCACTGCAATATCATACTGCTCATTATATATTTCTCCTGCATCACTACTTAATAAATTTCCAAAATTAAACGCTACTATCCCAAAATCATTGGCGTGAGAATATACACTTACTCCGCCAATCTTTTCTAGTCCATCAATAATTTTTGCCGATAGCATTTTCAGATATCCGGCATTTTTTTGCATATTCAATACACTCCAATTCAAGCCGACATTTAGTGCTGCAATATTGGGAGTAGCAAGTGTGCCGGCCTCCAACCCGTCAGGAACATCATCAGGTTGCTCAGGACTGCTTCCTGCCGACCCCGTTCCGCCGTATTTGAAAGGAGTCAGCTTAGTTCTATCAGATAGAAGTAGTGCCCCTGCCCCTGCTATGCCATGCAGACCCTTATGACCTGCCAATGCCAAACAATCAATTCCGTTTGCCTTCATATTAATTGACCGATAACCGGCACTTTGCGCTGCATCAACCAAATATATAAGTTTCCGCTCTCTTGCAAGATTCCCGAACGCACCCAAATCCGCCTCTGCTCCGGTTACATTTGAGACATGATTTACACAGAGCATATATGTGTTATCTTGTATAGCATCCTTCGCACCTGACAAACTGGATACAAAACTAAGGGAAATTATTCCGGCTTTATTTAATCTATAAAGAGGTCTTAGTACTGCATTGTGCTCAAAGACAGTAGCAATCACATGACCGCCTTCAATTGCCGACCCAAAAATTGCCAAATTAACCGCCTCTGTACATCCGCCAGTAAAAATAACCCTATCGCTCATGCCGCCAAATGCATTTGCTATATTTTTTCTTGCTGAATACAAAAGCCGTTCTGCGCGCAAAGCTCCGCTGTGTGACCCTCTTGACGCATTAAAGGGCAAGTATTCAATGGTATTTTTTACTGCATTTACAACGCTCTTCGGTTTGAAAAATGATGACGATGAATTATCTAAAAAAATCATAACACCTCTATTGTGAGTTGATAATATAATGGAGTAGTAGGATGTAATTTGCGATTTACAAATCAAAGATGACTAATTTTGATAATTTGTTTAGGCAGCGATGAAGTCCCGCTTAAAAATTAGAAATTCTTAATCGTAAATTGCGACTTATTCTAACACTCTTAACTATATATACGCAAAAAATAGGGGAGTGAGTACCATAATTTTCACAAAGGAAAGGGTAAATTTATGAAATTTATAGTTACATTTAGGTCAAGAATTAATGCGATGCGGTTTTATGACGAGATGACAAGGCGAGGCGAGGATGCGTGTTTGGTGTCGAACAGAAGGCAGTGCGGGCTGGCGGTAAAGGTTGACTGCTTTGACACGGCAAGACACATTTTGGATATTGAGCGTTTTTCCAGCTTTTGTTCAATTTATGAGGTGATAGGAGAGAAAGAGTATAAGTTGTATTGAATTTTGATGTTAAATTTATGATAGTGTAATGAAATCAATAGACTTAATATTTTTGGTATGTTATACTTATTCTTGTGAGTCAAAATGGACAAGCTATAATAGAAATTTTATCCAAAATGTATCCTGATGCTGGGTGTGAATTAAACTATAATTCAGCTTTTGAGCTATTGGTTGCGGTAATTCTGTCCGCTCAATGCACTGATAAAAGAGTGAATGTTGTTACGAAAGAATTGTTTAAGGTTGCAGATACTTCTCAAAAAATGGCAATAATTGATATTGGCGAGTTAGAAAAGTTGATTTATTCATGCGGATTTTATAAAAATAAGGCAGCAAACATAAAGGCAGCGGCGATTGAAATCGTTAAGAGGTTTGATGGTGAAGTTCCGTCTAGTTTAGAGCAATTGACTTCTTTAAGAGGAGTAGGCAGAAAGACAGCCAATGTTGTATTGTCTGAAGTATTCGGTGTGGATGTTATAGCGGTGGACACCCATGTATTTAGAGTAAGCAGGAGGCTTGGGTTGTCTAAAAAGAATACGCCTCTATTGGTTGAAAAGGATTTAATAGAGATATTCGGACAGCCGATGTTACTCGCCGATGCAGGTACGCTGTCTAATCTTCACCACCTATTAATATTTCACGGGAGATATTGCTGCCATTCACAAAAACCAAACTGCGATAAATGTAATTTAATGGAGTATTGCACATATGTTCATAGATAAGGTCACAATTTTTATCAAAGCAGGGGACGGCGGAAACGGTTGCACCTCTTTTTATACCGAGAAGTATGTCCCTGACGGAGGACCCGACGGCGGTGACGGTGGTGACGGTGGGTCGCTTTCATTTGTGGTGGATAAATCAAAAACCAGTCTTTTAGACTTTAGGTTAAACCAACGCTTTAAAGCAGAAAACGGCGCTAAAGGTGACCCTAAATATTGTCACGGCAAAAAAGGCAAGGATTTGGTTGTCAAAGTGCCGAGAGGGACGATAATTAAAGATGCTGAAACAGGCGGCATAATTGCAGATATGTTTGAAGAGGATTTTTCTGTTGCAGTATTAGAAGGCGGAAGAGGCGGCAAAGGCAATGCGCGCTTTAAGACATCCCGCCGTCAAGCTCCGCATTTTTCTCAAAGCGGTGAAAAAACTGAAGAAAAACAGGTTATTTTAGAATTTAAGACGATTGCAGATGTGGGTCTAATCGGATATCCCAATGTAGGAAAATCCACTCTTTTATCTATGCTCTCATCGGCAAAACCTAAAATTGGCGATTATCATTTTACAACATTGCACCCGAATTTAGGAGTAGTTTTTTATCATGATAAGAGTTTTGTGCTTGCCGATATTCCGGGTTTGATTGAGGGTGCAGCGGAAGGGATAGGGCTGGGGCATGAATTTTTGAGACATATTGACAGGACGAGATTATTGATTCATATAGTGGATATTTCAGGCTTTGAGGGACGAAATCCTGTTGATGACTATAAAACAATCAATAAAGAATTAATTATGTATAATCCTGCTTTAAAAAATGTTCCTCAAATTATTGCCTTAAATAAAAGTGATATTTTATTTGAGGATGAACAAAAAAAAGCTGTAGAAAAATTTAAGAAGGCGGTGAAGGGGAAGACGGTGGTTGAGATAAGCGGCGCTACGACCCTTGGCTTAGAGGATTTAAAGCAAGAAGTGATTAAAAAACTAGAAGAGTTGCCTCTGCTTACTGCATTGGATTATGAGCCGTTTATATATCAGCCTAAATCTAAGGATGATTATGCGATAAATAGGCATGATGACGGAGGTTTTGAAGTGAGCGGCGGATTGATTGACGAAATGGCTAGAAATGTAGTTTTGGACGATTATGACAGTTTTAATTACTTTCAAAAACGCTTAAAAGATACGGGAATTATGAAAAGTTTAAGAAAAGCGGGTTTAAAAGAAGGTGACACAGTCAGAATTTTAGATTTTGAATTTGATTATGTGGAGTAAGGACAATTAGTTTCGTTAGTTTGATTCGTGAAAATATCATTATGGATAAAAAGCAACATTCAATAGTTATATACGGCGGCAGTTTTGATCCTGTTCATAAGGGTCATACAGTCATCATAAAAAACCTTGTCAATCACTTTGATAAGGTGATTGTTATGCCTGCGTTTATGTCACCGCACAAAAAAGACCATGGATATACGGCGCCTAATCATAGGTTTAAAATGCTTGAATTGGCTTTAGAGGAAGAGGATTTGTTGCAAAAATCAGAATTGTCCTCGTATGAACTGGATAAGCAAACTACAAGCTATACGATAGAAACTATTCAGCATATAAAAACTATGTATCCAAATGCACGACTATATTTTTGCATAGGCAGTGAGTGTCTATCTGTCGTTAATCAATGGAAAGATTTTGAAAAAATAAATACATTAGTAACTTTTTTTGTTGTTCCCCGTCCAAATTTTACCCTGCTAATTCCACCCAACTTAAATGCTGTTATAGCTCCGTTTGCCGGACTTGACACATCTTCAAGTCTTATTAAAGCGCTCATAGCTCTAAATGAATATCATTTAATCAATCAACATTCCCGGCTGCCGGATATCAATTTGCATTTATCTTCTGCTGTTTTAGATTATATCCGCAACCAAAATTTATATCCGTTACATCAAAAAATCGGCAAGCTATATCACAAATTTGATTTCAATAAAAAAAGAATTCCTCACATAATAGGCACTATAAAACTTGCAATTCATTTAGCAAAGCTGTATAATGTAGACCCGCATAAAGCATCTCTTGCGGCACTCCTTCATGATATAGCAAAATATGCGACATTCGTTCATGTAAAAAATGAAAAATTAAATATTGACCTAAATAATCTGCATCCTGTTATTTATCATGCCAAAATAGGAGAGGTAATAACAAGGCAACTTCTTAAAATCGATGATGCAGACATTCTTAATTCAATAAAATTTCACACTACTAAAAGAGCTGATATGTCCAGTTTAGAGAAGATTACTTCACTCGCTGACTACTTAGAAGAAAACAGGGCATTTGATGAAATAGAAAAGATGAGGGAAATGCTGTACATTGATTTAGATGAATGTATGAAACTAATTATAATTGATATAATGAATAAATTAGAGTCCAAGAAAAAGGATATTTATTATTTAACCAAAGATGCATATGAATTTTATGTTAGCACTAAAGTTATTGATAATTAGAAAAAGGAGTTTAAATGAATATTAAAAAAGCATCATTAAAGCAAGAAAACAATGACACCGATATGTTGGCAAAAGAGATTGCCGCGCTTTTGTCAAATAAAAAAGCGTTAAAAATCAACATAATCAATGTTATTTCTCAAACTGTCATTTGTGATTATTTTGTAATTTGCTCGGCGAAATCAACAACAGCAGTCAAGGCTCTTGTAGATCATGTGGATGAAATTTTATCCAAAAAAGGAATCGAGCCAAACGGCAGAGATATTGACGGAAAGTGGGCGGCAGTGGATTATGGAAGCGTAATAGTACATATTTTTCATGAAGAACTAAGAGACATATATAAATTAGAAAAATTGTGGGTTAAAGCAGATAACAGCAACCTAATGTTAGTTGATTAAAATTGTTTATTCATATCATTATTGTGACGGTAGTTAAGCCTGCAAAGTAATACAGAAAAGGAAAAAACAAAAATGAGCTCGCAAATATTTATATTATTGCACATTTTAGCGGTATTAGTTATAGCTTGTATAGCCTTAGGACTATACATATTTTCTATTAAAAAAGAATTTCCTAAAAAGATAAAGTGGCTGATCATAGGTTTGACAAGCGGAGTTGGTCTAGTAGTACTGATTATAACTTTAGCTGTCTTTTGGTCAAGCGTTATGCCGTATGCTCAATCGCCTGACAGGACTGACCACAGCGTTCTTATCGGAACTATTATTGCTGTCGTTTTAATAATTTTTGCTGTTCTTTTGACTATAATTGTTAAGCAAAGAAAGGGGAAAAATATAGGCAGTATTGACGGAGAGATTCAAATTGAGGCTGATGATGTTCTCTCAACCTCTCAAAGCAAACTTTTATCTACTAAAAACATCACCAGGATGGCTATTTTTACTGCAGTTGCTTTGATTCTTTATTTGGTTGCGCCGTTTAATATTCCAGCTTTGTTTCCGGGTTTTTTAGAGTTCAACTTTTCTGATGTGCCTGTTTTATTGGCGGGCTTTATGATGGGACCTGTGGCAGGTGTAATTGTTTTAATTTCAAAAATATTGCTAAAACTACCGTTTTCGGCGACAGTTGGGGTGGGGGAATTGGGTGACCTTATGTTTGGCTTGGCTTTTATGTTGCCGGCTACAATTATATATATGTTTTTCAAAAACAAAAAAGGTGCGCTTATTGGTTTGTCTGTCGGAGTTATAGCGAGTTTAGGTGTGGCGATTTTAGCAAATAGGTTTATACTTGTACCGTTTTATGCAAATATCCTCTTTGGAAACTTAGAAAATCTTATAAATATAACCGGTTTAAATAGACTTTATCCAAATATGACTGCAGACAATTTTTTCAGATATTATATCCTTTTAGCAGTCATTCCGTTTAATTTAATACGCTTGTTAATCTCGGGAGCTGTTACTTTTATTTTATATAAACATTTATCAAGGGCATCAAAACATTTGTTTGACAGGTAATTTATGATTAGTAAAAGTATAAAGCAAACTTATTTATTTGGAAATGAATTAGCCTCAAAACTAAATGGCGGGGATATTGTGTGTCTAAACGGAGATTTAGGTGCGGGCAAAACTATTTTAATTAAAGGCATAGCAAACGGATTGGGGGCTAAGCAAGAGATTACCAGTCCGACATTTTCTATAATGAATATATATAAAATCGGAGACTTAAACCTATGCCATTATGATGTGTATAGGATTGAGAGTGAAGCTGAGGCAGAGCATATGGGATTAGATGAGAATTTTGGAGGCAGTAAAAATATTTGTTTAATTGAGTGGGCAGACAATATCAGGGGACTCTTAAATCACTATAAAACAATTGAAATCAACATAAAAAAAATAGATGAGGGGACTAGGGAAATTGAATTACTTGGCAATTAACACAGCAGGTAAGATTGAAATATTGTTAAAAATAAATAAAAGATATTACTCTTCTAGTTATGACGATGTATCTACAATGGCATTGCCGCACATCAACGAATTACTTTTAAAAGCTAAATCTAGCATAAACGATATTGATGTGTTTGGAGTGTGTATAGGTCCCGGTTCCTTTACGGGCATCAGAGTGGGTCTGTCAATGATAAAAGCCTTGGCGTATGCACTTGATAAACCGATAATTGCTGTTACTTATTTTGATATTTTAGCATATGATAATAATATTGAGCAGAATGAATTGACAACGGTTATCGATGGAAAAAACAATGTATCTTATATAAGAAACGGCAATGGTGAAGGTGTTTGCATAATGAAAGAGGATATAAAGAAATATGCCTTAAAAAATATAATTTATGATACGCAATATAAAGGCTGTGGCTTAAAATTAATTATAGAAGAAAAAATTCGCCTAAAAGAGTTTTTTGACCACAGTCAAATTGCGCCGCTATATTTAAGAAAATCACAACCTGAGAGGCAAGATGGAGAAATATAGCATTGAAAAATGTGTTTGTGAGGACGCCGTAGATTTATTTGATCTGCAAGAAGGCACATATTGGACACTCAATATGTTTCATGAAGCGCTTAAAAACGATAGGGTAATTTTTCTGAAAGCTGTAGTTGATAAAAAGATAGTTGGTCATGTGGCATTGGATGCGGTGCTGGACGAGGGTGAAATTCATATGGTTGTGATAAATCCCGATTATAGAGGCAAGGGCATAGCAAAGAGGCTGGTTAAAGAGGCAATCAAATTAGCGAATGTTAAAAAGATATTTTTAGAAGTGGATGAAACAAATGAAAAGGCCATCAATTTATACAAAGGACTGGGGTTTATGCCCATTTCAAAAAGGAAACAATATTATGGCAATGTCAGTGCGATAATCATGCAAACGGAGTATAAATTGAATTGATAAAATTTGAAGCAAAAAATACCACAATTTACTATCACCGTCATCTCGGTGACACCCCCGTAATTCTTTTACATGGCTGGGGCGGAAGTCATATTTCTATGCAAGGTTCATTCAATTACTTATCAAAATTTGACTTGGACATAATAAATATTGATCTTCCGGGTTTTGGTCAAAGTCCGCATCCCCCCGACTTTTTTACACTTGAGGATTATGCTGACACAGTTAAACAACTTATTGAAAAATTATCTCTAGATCAAATCACCCTAATAGGTCATAGCTTTGGTGCCAGAATAGCAATACTTTTGGCAAAAGAAAAATTCATTAAAAATATCATCTTAACAGGTGCGGCAGGAATAAAACCAAAATTTTCTTTCAAAAAATACTTAAAAATAAAGAAGTACAAAAGAGCTGTGAAAAAAGGTAAAGATACTTCTAAATTTGGTTCTCTTGATTATAAACAGTTGCCCGAAAATCAAAAAAAAGTTTTTAACCGCATTGTAAACCGTCATCTAAATTTGGATTTGCAAGATATTCATAAACCTGCTCTTTTAATTTGGGGCAAAAACGATATTGACACTCCTCTCTACATGGCAAAAAAAATGAATAAACTCCTTTCTGATTCAGCTCTAATAATCCTTGGCGGCAGCCATTACGCTTATATAGAGAATAATAAACAATTCAACTTGATAGCAAAAAAATTCATCTTATCCTAAAATAAAAGGAATAACAAATGGAGCTACAACTCATCATATCCCTAGCGTTTTCAGCAGTTGCCAGTGTGCTTTTGACTTTATCCAGTTTAAAAGTATTGCAAATTTTGCAGTTATCTTCATACAAGCCAAAAGGAATTTTTTCGTGGTTAAAACGCACAAAGCTTGATTATATAAAAAGATATTTATTTTTGGCTTTCTTCTCATTTATAACCGCTTATCTTTTTGTTATGAGTTTTCCGTACAACAGTTCTGAATATGATTGGATACGCTTTTTTGGTTTTGCCTTTTTTATAGCCCTATCAATTTTTTTCATTATATTACAATCAAAGCAAAAACAAAAAACCAAGCTAGTTTATACAAATCGAATCTTGCGTATGATAGCTGTCCTTCCTGTAGTTTATTTTTTAATCAGCTTTATATTAATCTTCTTTTTATTTGACACTTCCCTAGGGTATAGTTTATTAGCAATCACTCCTTTATTTATTCCGTTTGCGGCTATTCTTGCCTATTTTATCATGTTGCCTGTTGAATTATTAATCGGCAAATTTCATTTTAATAAGGCTAAGAGAAAGCTGTATGAGGCAAAAGATTTAATTAAGATAGGGATATCGGGAAGTTATGGAAAAACAACTGCCAAAAATATTTTAGCTAAACTGTTGAGTGAAAAGTATAGAGTCCTGTCCAGCCCAAAGAGTTTTAATACTCCGATGGGATTATCAAGGATAATAAATGATAATGATTTAAATGATTTTGATGTATTTATAGCAGAGATGGGTGCAAAGAGAGTAGGGGAAATAGAAGAATTATGTGAGTTTATTAAGCCTAGGTTTGGCATTGTTACTAAAACCGGTCCGCAGCATTTAGAAACTTTTTTGACACTTGATAATGCTGTGGATACAGAGTTTAGTTTGGCTAAGAATGTTGAGGAGTTTGTAGTTTTAAATTATAGGGATGAATTGGTAATGGAAAGGACAGAAGGTCTTGAGAATATTTTTACTTACGGCGGAGTTGACGCAGATTATTCAGATGTAGAAATTGGTGAGAATGGTACAGAATTTGCGTTGAGAATTTATACAGAAGATATAAAAATTCAGACTAGATTATTAGGGCGGCATATTCCTGAGGTTTTTACGGCAGCAGCACTTCTTGCTTATAAAATTGGCATAAGTTTAGAGGATATTGGAAGGCTGGCAAAAGAAATTGAGCCTGTCAAGCATAGGCTTGAATTGATTAAGACACCTAATGGGGCGGTGCTTGACGATGCGTATAATTCTAATCCGGACGGGGCTAGGAATGCACTTGAGGTGCTGTCATACTTTGAAGGAACAAAAGTAGTTATTACGCCTGGTTTTATTGAGTTAGGGGTGATTGAAGACGGGGAAAATTATAAATTAGGGCAGGAAATTGCGGGCGTAGCTAATTATTTGATGGCAGTAAAAAATGAACATATAGCAAAGGGCGCAAGAGAGGCAGGCATGGAAGAGGAGAGAATTATTAAAGTGAATTCATTAGATAAGGCAATAGAAGAATTAAAAAAACTGGCATTAGAAAAGCAGGCAGTGTTATTTTTGAACGACTTGCCTGATAATTATTGATTTTTGCTGTGAGCCGGATATTAGCTAAGGTGTTGCATAAAAACATTGCAGCTGCTGTATGTCTAGTGCTGACACTAATGCCAATTAGGTTATACATATGAAAAATCGTACAATATTAATTACGGGTTCATCAAGAGGAATCGGCAAGGAGATAGCGCTGGAGTTTTCAAAAAAAGGCTATAATTTGGTGATTAACTATAAGGAAAACGAAGGAGCGGCTAAAGAGGTTTTAACACAGATCTCTGGATTTTGTAATTGTATTTTGATTAAAGCAGATGTTTCTAAGCAAAGCGATGTGGACAGGCTTTTTAATGAGGCAATAAAAAATTTTGGATTTGTTGATACGGTGGTCAATAATGCAGGAGTAGTGCTGAGCGGATTGATGACAGATATGAGTGAAAAGGATTATGATTATATAATGAATACAAACCTAAAGGGTGCTTATTTAGTATCAAAAGTTTTTTTGCCTAGAATGATAGAAAATCGTTTTGGGCGGATAATAAATATTTCGTCTATATTAGGTGCAAACGGGGCAAGCTGTGAGGTGATTTATTCGGCGAGTAAAGCAGGCATGATAGGACTAACTAAGGCTTTAGCTAAAGAAGTTGGCGGGTGCGGCATTACTGTAAATGCTGTTGCGCCGGGTCTAATTGAAACGGATATGACAAAAGATTTGGATTTTGGTTTATTGGCGGATAGGATTGTGACCGGTAGAATAGGTAAACCGAGCGACATAGCAGCGGCAGTGTCATTTTTGGCTGGATCGGAGGCGGAATATGTCAATGGTCAAGTGCTGGGAGTGGATGGCGGCTTTTTGATATAGATTTTCAAATAGCGCCTATCACGATGTATAAATTGTTTAAAGATATAGCAATGAAGCAAAACTTACAATAGGGCGGAAGGAGATTTCTTTTTGTCAACTATACAAAAAAACCGCCGATAAGGCGGTTTTTTCTCATTAGTCATCAAACTCTGAGTCAAATTCTTTTCTTTCTTTTTTTACTTCCTCTCTGACTGTTTGGGCATCGTCATCAAATTCATCAGATTCAACTACGATAGTGTCCTCTATCACAGTTTCCTCAACAAATTGTCCGTCATCATCAAAACTGTCAATATTATCATCCACAACCACCACATCTTCTGCATCAATTGCCCTTCTTCTGTCATAGGTCGGAACTTTATCGGGTCTTTTTGAAGACGGAGGTCTTTTTGCATTCCTTGCCGCCATAATCTTTTTGCCGGCAACAGTAACTAAAACGATCAATATTGCCAAAGCAAATAAAATAGCCGCAATCATAAAGCCTAGATTTTCAAACAATCCGCCGTTGCCGGTTCCTGATCCGGTATAATCATCGTCAGGGTCTGTAATATCTTCCCTAGGTACTGACGACAAATTGACCATACTTACAAATCTGCTTGCTTCATCCGAAAGTTCGCCGTATTCATCATACTGTAATTCATATCTAGTGTTGAAATCACCCTGTCCAATCTCAACAACTCTCACTGCATTAATCACTGCAAAGCCTGCAACTTGTGCCGACTCGAAGCCGCCGACCAGCACGCTCCAATTTAAACTCTCTACATCATCGCCTGTAGCGAAATAAAAACTAAAAGTCCTAAACTCCGATCGGTACACCTTTATTTTTCTGGAAAGTACCTCAATTATATTGTTGTTGCTGTCGCGAATTACGCTAGGCTCATAATTTTCATCAAGCAATTCGCCCTCAAACATAGTTATGGGGACATCGCCATAGCTGTTTCTGATATCGTGCGTAAATGAATGCGGTCCAAGTCTAAGTTCAACCCCGCGCATTGCACGCACTCTGGCTTGTTCAAGCAAAAGTTCATTTCTAGTCATGTGCGGATGCGGATTGTCTGCATCATAATTAAATATTCTGTCAATTCCGTGCAAATCTACAAACATATCAAACTCTATTCTGTACCAGTTGTGAGGCATCAAGTTGAAACTGTGCAGTGAATTCATTTGTGAGTGACCCGGATTAATATTCCTCAAAAATACTGATGTCAACGAGGCATTATCCAGTCTATGCATTGCTTCTACAACAGTTCTGGGAATCTGATTTTGTTCTTGTGTTATTCCTGCTATAATCCCGCCTTGAATAGCAGAATCAGTATGCTCTAGAAGTTGAAAACCAAATGCTTCTCTAATAGGGCTGGTGCCGAATCTGTCAAAAGCATTAAACCTAAATGCATCAGCACTAACAACAGCAAAATTAGAAGGAGGATTAAAGTAGCCCAGCATACTGTTAAAATGATAGTATCTTTGTGCAAACTCAGGCGGTTCAGATTCAATCATAACCGAATTAACGACAATAAATCCGTTTGCAAGTCTGGTTAAATTGGCTCCGGTGTCCGTCATTCCTAACCAAATTTCCAGTGAAATATTGTCGGTGCCGTGTCCGCCTTCAATATAAAAAGCAAAATCACGAAATGCGCCGCCGGTATGGCGGATATTCATAATGGTGGACAGAATTCTGTTGCCGCTTCTTAGTACCAAGTTTGCTCCGGCACCGCCCGCATTTACATTCATGTTTATAATTACTCTAGATCGCTCTCCGTCAGACACATTAAAGGCTGCGGAGCGATAACCAAATGCAGTCATCGTATCAGCAGGCGAGTACATTAGCAATAGATTTCTGTTTATATAGCGGTGTTGGTTAAAGCCGGGTGTAGGACGATTAATCATTGGTATGGTGCGGTCATCGTCTCTAGCCGGATAAAACAGGGCAGGGTGAGTAGGAATTGCACCGTGAATAATATCTTCATAAGGAATCAATTCATTTGAGTGACCCAAAGTATTTGCAGTATAGGTGTTGATAAACTCCCAATTGGACAGCCTAGCAGGGAATGATATAGGAAGTGTGCGACCGGTTAATTCATCAGTTTCTCTTATAATAGAGCCAAACATTCCGTTTGTAATTTCACCTCCGGTCATAGGTGTTGCATCAATAAACACCTGCGTGCCGTGCGCGCCCTCCTCGTTAAAGGTGTCATAGTCAATTCTTGTCAGCATAATTTCGTCAATCATCAGTACGCCGCTTGCTAATTCACCCCGTCCCAACCAAAACTCTAAATTTAATTCTACATCCTCAATCAATGAACCTTGAATATGGAAGTCCCGTCTTTGCCAGCCGTATCGGGCATAGTTTGTTGCATCCGTAACAAGTCCTCCGACAGGAACGGGTATAAGCCTGTGACCGTCTTGAGCTATGGTGCTTTGCCCGCTGATAACCGCCGTTGCGGTGCCGTCTAAGTGTTGAGTATTAAACCAAAAACTGAGCTGATAAAATGTTCCGGCTCTTATTAAAAACGGTTCAGAAATTATTCCTGCGTCAATGTCATTAAAGTTTGTGCCGCCGGCATGTGAAGACAGCACCAAAATGCTGTTGTCTCTGCGTGTTGTTGATATGCCGGTAGAGGTCATAGGATGTTCTGTTATGCCAAAAGCATAATCGCCGATAAATGGTGCTCCGGCATTAAAAATTCCCCATACTGGCTGTCCAGTGCCAATATTTGGGTCTTCCGGCTCATAAACTCTCCAGCCGTTTACTCTGGCGCCGTGTCTTGTTTCTCCATAAAAATGTCCTAAATTGGTGCCGGTATTATCATAACGAAGAAATCTGTCATAAAGGAAGATGTCAAATTCATCATATACTCTCTCGTATACTCTTGATACAGATCTTAAATAGTTGCCGGGATTCATATTGAATAAAGCCGCGTTATTAAACCTAAGCGCTCCGCCTTGAAGTCCGGCTCTATGATAAAGTTCATAGAATTGTTCATTTTGTTCTTGTCTGACTTGCTCACTTGTCCAAAAGGTTGTATTGCTCGTAAACCTGCCCAAAGTATCATCATAAAAAGCGGTAGGTGAAAGCCTGTCCACTCTGACTGCATCAAAAAATGCAAAGCCGTTTGACGGGAAATGTCTGCCTGTGATGCTGTCTCCCACTGATAGGTTTAACGCAACAGTTTCAGAGTGAAGACCTGTTGCAAGATAAATTCTGAACTGCTCAAAGCCAAATCGGTTTTGGACATTTAAGGCGGGTAAATTTGTGCCGTTTCGGCGGGGTATGTTTGAAACGGTGTCTATATTCCAAATTCCTACAGGGTTAGGCAAACCGGTCAATGTAACTGCGGCCCCTTGATTATCTGCAAATCCTCCTGTACGCACATAAGCGCTGAAACGATAGAATGAATTTGGTTCAAGAGTAAATTCTTGGGTAGAATAACCAAAAGCAGTTGTCATGCGGTTGGTGTTTATCATCAAAACATTGGGGTTGTCGCTGGCAAAAGAGTGATCTATCCCGTGCGGGTGCATAGGGATATCTGTTGCTTGGTTAAATTCATCATAAATCCCCAGTCCGATGGCGTCAAAATGCGCTGAATAATAGTGGTTAAGAGGAATAACCCCCGAAACTACACCGTGATCTATACCTGTTCCGCCGTCAAAATTGCCTAAAAAGCCGCCGGTTAAATTGCCGGGAGAGGCAGGGAAATTGCCGACGGCTGTGCCGAAGTCCTCAGAAAAAACAGATTGGACATGCCACCTGAAGGCGGGAGGTATTTCTTGAGCGTTAGCCGAAAAAACTAAGGGGATGGATAAAAGCAGCATTATTGCTAAGGCAAGGACGGCTAATTTGATTGTAAGGTTTCTAATTTTCATGTGTATACACCTTTAGTGAATTGTTTATAGTATATAAAAGCAAAATTATACAAAGTACATTATATAACAGGCTGACAAAATTTGCAAATGTTTAGAGGGGGGAATAAAAATTTTCTGAAGAAAAATTTTGTTAGATTTATTGGCTTGTTGGATAGGTCAGCGGGTGACTGGCGGCGTTGCTCAAGCAGGCACGGTCTGTCTGTCTTCCTAATTTTAAATTTCATGCCAAGACAAACTTTGATTGAGTTATAATGAGGCACTGTTTAATTATTTTTCCTAATTTTTGGTAAAAATATTTATATAATGCAAAATGAACAAAAAAAATTGAGTAAACTTAAAAAAGGTATCCTTATTGGCGGCGGCGGAGTGGTGGGTTTTATCGGAGGTTTTTTTGGCGGAGGAGGAGGGATGCTTGTCGTTCCGTTATTGAATAAGGTTATCAAACTAGAGACAAAAATGTCTCACGCAAGCGCGATGATGATTATTCTGCCAATGAGTATTGCAGCTGCAATCACATATTTTTTCCGCGGTTATATTGAATTCAAGCCCACTCTTTTTTCAAGCGTTGGAGTGTTGGCAGGAGGGATAGTCGGGGCTTTTTTATTGAAAAAATTAAAATCGTTTATAATAGCTATTATTTTTGCCTTATGCATGATAGGGATTGGGGTGAAATTGGTTTTCTTTTAGTGGCAAACTGTAAATTATATTATTTATTAAGTGTAATATCTATTGAGTGTATTAACGATTAAAGTGACTTTAAGGAGATTTTATTCATGCAAATTGTCATATTCATAATAATCGGTATAACCGGCGGGACAATCGGAGGTATGGGAATGGGCGGCGGCACTTTGCTTATACCGCTGCTTCTAATTTTTACTCCCCTAAATCAGCACGCCGCTCAAGGCGTAAACTTAATCGCTTTCATACCCATGTCCGTTGTTGCCCTCATAATCCACTACAAAAACAAACTTTTAAACATAAAAATTGCTTTTTTAGCCGCCATACCTGCTGCGGCATTGGGAGTAGTCGGTTCAATTATTGCATCAAAAATTGAGGCGGACAACTTGAGTTTATACTTCGGGATATTTTTGTTAGTACTGGGAGTTTATCAGTTGGGTGATGCAATTTATAAAAGGATAAAGAATAAGATTTAGGAATTATTTTTAAATTTTATTTTATCTACTATAAGAGTGCTATGTGTGATATAATACTATAAAAGTAGTGTTATGTGTGATAGATATTGTGTATTACTTCTAGATTTTGTTTGATAAAATGACAGATTAAATAAACTCTTGGCGAAAACAGTGCCTTGGTTTTTTTGCAGTTAAACTAAAGAGTTATGTGTTAATGGATTTGTTAGACAACTAAAAAAGCCAGCTTATCCTATTTTTAAATAATATACACGGATATTAAATTCTATCGTTCTTTTTATTGCTGTCTGTACATACAATATTAACACCTGTTTGCGCTTTGCCTCATTTTTGCATACATAAAAACAAAAAAATCGACAATCTTACACTAAATTTACAGTACATATTTATAATACACTACAACAAGGAGACAAAATGAAGTTTATCACGCTTAAAAAACGCAATATAATTACCGTTTCATTGCTCACTATAGCCCTCGTCCTAGCCATTGTTGCCACTTCGCTGACAGGAAGCGCTGCTGTTTGGCAAGGTCGTCCTATCGCCGGCAATGTCATAGACTATATACAAACAGACAAAAATGCCGTTGCACTTACCTTTGATGTTTGTACTTTAGAGCAAAGCAATACTAATATAATCATGCAAATATTAAACGAGCACAATGCAAAAGCTACATTTTTTGTAACAGGCAAGTGGGCAGAGCAAAACAGTGATTTATTAAGAGAAATGGTTGCAAAAGGCATAGAAATCGGCACGCACGGAAGTGTTCATCAGGACATGAGGGGATTAAGAGAGGACGCAATCCGTCTAAATCTAATGACATCTATGAATGTAATTGAGAGTATTACCGGACAAAAAGTAACTCTGTTCAGACCGCCTTTAAATTCCTATAATAACAGAGTGCTTCAAACTGCCGCTTCACTAGGATTAAGAACAATTCATTATACTACAAATGCAATGGATAATGCCGAGCAAAGCTCTCAAGAAAGTGTGGTGTTGAATGTTTTGAATAATGCGGATAAGGGCGCAATAATATTAATGCGGCATGACGGTATACATACGGTATCGGCGCTTCCGCCCATTTTAGAGGCATTGAGACTCAGAGGGACGGGGACGGCGACTATTGGTGAATTGTTGGGATAGATTGGTATTTTTGATTAAGGTAAGAGAGAATAGCATTTGCTATGAAAATATAATAACACAATAAAAATCTAATTATTTATAAAACTTAGTTATAATCACAAATCACTAAACACTACCCAAAGGGGAGATACAAATGGAAAACAATTTTGAAAATGTGACCCAAGACATCAGCCAAGAAAACCTCAAAGAAAATTTTGCTTTGACAAACAACAAGGTTTTTTTGAGCGGAAAAATTGACAGTGAGCTAAAATACTCACATGAATTGTATGGTGAGGGTTTTTATGAATTTTATTTGCTTGTCAGTCGTCTGTCCGCCCACTTTGACCGCCTTCCCGTCACAGTGTCAGAGCGCCTTATGCAAGGAGTAAATTTATCTGTCGGTACTAAAATTGCGTTAAACGGACAATTTAGAAGCTATAACAAGCTAGAGGGAGACAGGTCAAAGCTGATGCTCACTGTTTTTGTCCGTGATTTTGTGGATAATGCCATAGATGACATCAATCCGAATATTGCTGTTTTAAGCGGACACATTTGCAAGCCTCCGATATACAGGACTACGCCGTTTAACCGGGAGATTTGTGATATTTTGCTTGCGGTAAACAGGGCGTATAACAAAAGTGATTACATACCGTGCATAGCATGGGGCAGAAATGCCAGATTTGTAAAAGAAATTGAGACAGGACAAAAAATAAGTATCGCAGGGCGCATACAATCAAGAGAATACAATAAAAGAATTGATGATTATAATGTAGAGACAAGGGTGGCGTATGAGTTGTCGATTAATAAGATTTCGATTGAGTGATTATTAATTAGCGATTAGTTAAAATATTATTTAAATACAAATTGCTAATTAATAATCATTGTCCGTCCCGTACGGCGCACTATCATTTTCCTCAATATATCTTCCGTACGGCATCACTCGCCGCCTTCTTTTTGCCATAAATATTGCCAGCAAAATCAGCACTGCAACCACAAATACAATTGCTACTATCAGTACAATATGCCACACATCCACTCCGTCAAAATCAACATATCTTGTCGCAACAAATGCTTCGGTTACTTCTACCTCCTCTCCTTCAAAAAACACAACCACTCTAGTATACTGTCTGGATCTATCAAACGGCGTAACAACCCTTATTCTGGTCCCCGCACTCAATGTTTCAAGAACTACGCGTTCGCCTCCCAAATACATCATCAACATCGTTTCGTGCGTCAAAGTCGCATTAGTACCATAAGCCGCGCCTACAAGATTAGCAAACCCTGTATTTATGCGGTTTGCCAAAACAAATCCTTCATCATACTCATTTACGGCAATCCTAAACCATGTTTGATTTGTCACTGTATCCTCTATAAAATCCAGCACTCTTACAAATTCACCCTGTCTTAATGATGTGTATGTTCTTGAAACCACGGACGGAAAAACAAAGACATGAGTATTTGCCAGTATTACCTGTCCGCTTGCGTTTTGAGGGGCGGTATACGGGATAGGCGAACGGAGTGCGGCGCGGTAGATAAAGCCGCATACTAAGTTAATATTATTTTGACTGTCTGATAAGAATGCCAGAATAAAATACATATTGGGCGGGGAATCAATTTCTCTTCGTATAAATACTTGAGTGTCTATCGTCAAATGTGCGATAGCATTTTTTTCTATAGAGGAAGAAAATAGGGGAGTACCTGTATTAGTAGTAGTAACAGCGTTTGGTGTTTGAGGGCGGGCGGTATCAAGATTTGCAGACGGCGGCGGGGAATTAAAAAATGCAGTAATATCCAAAACCAAATCAGAGCTAAGCCTAAACAATGAATGAGTGACATTATTAATTAATAAAATATCGCTAAAATATGCCAAACCGCTGCCGTTTGACATAACATAAGAGATGTTAGAAAATGTTCCTAAATCTTCAAAAACAGTGCTATTGAAAACAAAATGTCCGTTTGTATTTATGCCAAAAATGTTGCTTTGATAGTCCATAAAGAAATCAATTAGTGAAACAGAGCTTCTTTCAAAAGTATTGCCTGCCTTTAGCGACCTTATGTTTCCGTCATCATACACAAACGCCCCGCCGCCGATTTTATTGCCTATACTAAGCGGATTAATCAGCCCGCTGATAAATTCAAACCCGTCTAATAGCGGAGTTGTCCTTATTACATGAGTGCGTCTATTCATAGTCAAATCTCTAAAAAACACATAAATAAAACCTCTGTCAGAAAGTATCTTTTCAATATTTACTGCATAACCGTTGTATCTTATTTCTAAACTATTCCCGCTGTCTTTGTTAATCAAATGATTATTATTATATGCTGCAATCAATTCATTTGCATGGGTAACTACTGCAGATATAGGTCTGCTTATATCAAAATGCTGCACTGTATCAGCCCTTAAAAAGCTTATTCTGTTATTGAAAGTATCCGCAACTATAATCCTGCCAAATCTGTACGACACCCCGCTAGGATTGTTAAAGAAAAAATCCGCATTAGAATTTGATGAAATGCTTAGATTGATTAGACCGGTTTCTAAATCTATCATATACACATTGTCCAAATAATTTGAAAAAAACACTTTATTATCAATCGCTGTCAAAACAGGGCGGTCTTGAAATATTGAAAAAGGGATATTTATAGTAAGGTTAGGCACCATTTCTCCAAATGAAAGCGCGTATCTGACAACGGCATTATTTGTTAATACTAACAGAGCGTCATCCAAAGCATAAATTGCATAAGGTATTGTTGTCAAGTTTCTAAAATTAAGCCTAAAAGGATTTGCAATATCAATTCTATATATTGCAAATTGTCTTTGAGGTAAACTAACAAGCGCAAATGCCCCATAGCTTGATGCTGTTACTTGTCTGATATTGCCGCTTAAAGTTCTGGTGGCGACTATTGTCCCGTTAGGATTAGCAACAGTTACATTTTGTCCGTTTGTCAAATAAACATTGTTTTGATAAATAGCAAATGAGACAAAGCTGCCGCTTATGATGCGGTTAGTTCCGCGATATAAACCGCCCTCTCTTAAAATAAATAATTCGTCATCATAAAAATTGATTTTTAATGCGCTTTCAGTTGATATTTGGTCAGTTTGGCTAGTTTCTAGGCACAAAGAGTGAATGCCGTTTGAGTCTAAGACATAAAGATAATACGCACTCAATGTCATGCTTTTAACTGACAATAAATGCAAAAAAGGAATGTCTGAATTATTGATTCGGTATAGCTTTGGGTCGTTATTACCCGTTGGGGCAGGCTCTTCAAACCGCCCGGCAGAAAAATCAAACTCTGCAGGAGTATTAAGTGAATGTTCAATACAACGGTTCGGATGTTCAATGAACGCCCCTATGATAATCGGAACAAATAAAACCATTATTAAAATGCTTATAATTTTTCGCATACACATCCACCATATCACAGCAAAAACAAAAAGTAAAGCCCAGTGCCGCAAAATAAACAAAAACTTTATAAATATTGTTACAAAAAACTACAAAAACCTACGATAAAGATTTTACATACATTGAATATTATGGTACAATGTGTCTAAAATTTACTAAAAGGGGAAGTTTTGGAAAAAATTGCCATCGTAGACTTAGGCAGCAGTACAGTACGCCTAGTGCTTGCAAATATCATGCCGCCCGGAAGCGCCGCCGTTCAGGGCGGTCATTTTGTCATTTTTGACGAACAAAAAGAAAGCATCAAACTAGGACAAGACATAGAAAAGGACGGTTATATAAAGCCAGCCAGAATTACTCAAACCATAAAAGCCCTAAAAATGTTCAAAAAACTATGCGACAGCTATAAGATAGAAAAAATCTTTTCTATAGCGGCAACCTTTTTAAGGCGGGCAAAAAATCAAAAAAGTTTTATTGAAGAAATCAATGCTTCTTGCGGTCTGAAATTTAAAGTTTCTACTGAAGAGGAAGAGGCTGTTCAAACCTATCACGGTATAATCAACTCACTTGATGTTCCTAAAGGTGTGGTCTTAGACATTAGCGGCTCAAATATGTTGCTCATTCAGTACAACAGACGAAACCTTGTGAACAAAGAGGTAATCAACATAGGCACTTTAGCTTTGTCAACCATCTTTACTGACGGGACAAGCGAAGAGCAAGCGGCGTTAGTTGAGGCTTATATCTTAGACCAGCTAAAAAGAGTGCCGTGGTTAAATCAAATTGAGCCTGATTATCAATTCATCGGAGTAGGCGGCGCATTTAGAAATCTGGCAAAAATCGGTCGCAGGATTAGAAAATATCCTGTTGACATGGTGCATAATTATACTATTTTCCAAAAAGAATTTGATGCTATCTATAAGATGGTTAAAACTTTGCCACCAGGGGACAGAACAAAAATTAAAGGTTTAAACCAAGAGAGGGCGGATGTTTTTTCTGTGTCGTTGTCTACAATAAATGCATTTATGAAAAAATGCGGTTTTAACAATATCATAGTGTCGGGGGCAGGTTTTAGAGAAAGTGTGATGTTTAATTATGCTGTGCCGTCCACTATGGAAAAGCCTTTATCAGATGTTTTGCTTCACTCTGTTTATACAATGATGAGTTATTTTGATATAAATATTCCTCATGCCGAGCATGTTTGTGCTTTGTGTATTCAATTATATAAACACCTGAGGGTGTTGCATAAATTGCCGAGAATGTATGTTAAACCATTAAGGATTGCGGCTTTAATGCACGATGCCGGCATGAAGATAAAGTTTTATGATAAAAATAAACATACCTTTTATTTTATTATGAATGCAAATTTGTACGGGGTGTCGCATAGAGATATAGTGCTGGCGTCATTCATTGCGCAAGGGACCAAGGGTGATGATTTTCAAATATCCGACTGGAATAAATATAAAGATATAGTTTTAGAACAGGATTTAGTTGCCGTGCTGAAATTGAGTGTGATTTTGTCCATTGCTCAAAGCCTGGACAGGTCAATGTCCGGCGGTGTAAAGGGGCTTGATTGTGATGTATTGGGGGATTCTGTGATAATGAAGACTATCACAGAGGGTGACTGCTCATTAGAGATAAAAGATGCGATGAAACTTGCTCCCGATTTTGCGCGGGCATTTAGAAAGAATCTGGATATATTGTAGAAGTGCTTATCGCTTGGCAACCAACTGCGGTTTTTAAGGAGAGATAATGATTAGACATCTATATTTAAAGCAAAAGGTTTTTGCACTCGCTGAGGATTTTACTTTTTTCGATGAAGCGCAAAACCCTGTGTTTAGAGCGAGAGGCAATTTTTTTGGGATGCCAAAACAATATAAATTATATGATGCTAATAATCAAGATAAAAACAATCATATCATATTGATTAGGCGGAAATTTTGGGCTTTTATGCCGACATTTTTTATAATAAATCCTCAAAACAACCAAACCTTATTTACTGTCCGTCAACGCTTTAGATTTGGCCGCCCTATATTTGACATATCTACTCCGCACGGTAATTATCTGATTGACGGAAACCTCATTGCTCATGAATTCAGGATTTTAGATCCCAACGGACAACAAATAATTGAAATCAGAAAACGCTTTATAGCATGGGGTGATACTTATGATGTGGCTGTCGACACCGCTCAAATTCCGGTGCATGTGGCTGCTTCTATCATACTTACTATAGATTGCGCATTGCACAGCACAAATAGATAATGGATGATATAACTTCTAAATTAATATTAGCCTCAAATTCGCCGAGAAGAAAGGAACTATTGACAAAAATAGTTCCTGAGTTTTTGGTTGTTCCCAGCAAATTTGATGAAAAAATCAAAAAAGGAATGACTCCGTATCATTATGTTTTATCGTGTGCAAGGGGAAAGGCGCTTGATGTTTTTGAAAAAAACAAGGACAGTATAATTTTGGCGGCTGATACAATCGTGGTTACTAAAAATGACAAGATTTTATTAAAGCCTCAAGATGATGACGAGGCATTTAATATGCTTAAAGAATTATCAGGCGATTGGCACAGTGTGATGACTTCAGTGTGTGTAAAAACTGCAGAAAAGGCAATCCTTAAATGCCAAAAAAGTTATGTTAGGTTTTGGCAGCTTAACGATGAGGATATAAAAGAATATGTTGCCACAGGCTTGCCGTTTGATAAGGCGGGTGCGTACGGTATTCAAGATGAGTGGACAAAGGAGAGAGTGTGGAAAATACGCAAGGGTGAAGATAATATTATGGGTTTGCCGTTAAAATTAACAAAAAAAATGCTGGAGGGATTGATTTAATATGAATATTTGGCACGACATAGATGAAAAAAGAATAATGCCGGACGATTTTATTGCCTGCATAGAGGTATCTAAGGGCAGCCGTAAAAAATATGAACTGGACAAACAGACAGGCATGTTGTTTTTTGATAGGTTATTGCAAACCGCTACTCGTTATCCTACTAATTACGGATTTATTCCAAGGACTCTGTCAGAGGACGGAGATGCGCTTGATGTAATGGTAATTTGCAGCGAGATTGTGCCGTTTGTGTTGGTCAGGTGCAGACCGATAGGAGTGATAAAAATGCTTGACAACGGCAAATACGATGAGAAAATCATAGCTGTTCCGTGCGGGGACGCAAGGTATAGCTATGATGATATTACCGATTTGCAGCGTTATATCCTAGAAGAAATAGAGCATTTTTTGAGCGTATATAAAGCTCTTGACAAAACTCCTACTGAGGTTAGACCTGTGCAGAATAAAGAGGATGCAAAAGCCATCATCAAAGAGAGCATAGAAAGGTATAAGACAGCTTTTGGAAAGTAGCAGCATACTACGGCTGAAAAATTCATGAAAACAATTGACATTGCAATTTCATTAGGTTCTAGCTATACCACAATATTCCAATCGGGATACGGTGTAGTTTTGCGTGAGCCTACTATCGTTGGTATTGCGGTTACAAAAAAAGGACGCATAATCGGCAAAGAAGCGCTTGATATGATGGGAAAAACTCCTAAAAATATCACGCTGATTACACCTATTAAAAACGGAATTATTATTGAACCTAAGATAGCCGCCTCATTTTTGAAAGACTTAATACTAAAACTTTATCCTAAAAGTTTTATTTTTAAGCCTAGGGTAAAGGCTATTTTGGCAATTCCTACGGGTTTGAAAAAGGATGAAGTTGAGGTTTATTATAATGTAGCGTATGCGGCAGGGGTAAGCGTAGTGAGGATAGTGCCCAAGATTATGATGGCGGCGGTGGGTATGGATTTGCCCGTCGCAAGCAATACTTCTAGCATGGTTGCACATTTGGGCGGCGGGACTACAGAAATTGCCACGATTGCTTTATCGGGGATATTGGCAAGCGGGGCGTATGGGGTGAGTATGGGCGGCGACATGATGGACAGGGCTATTATTGATTTTATTTTAGGCAAATATAATCTGAAGATCGGCTTAGCCGACGCCAGAAAATTAAAAGAGGAGATCGGCAGTATGCACAGGGGTGAGACGGCATATAAAGAGGTAATTGGATTAGATTTAAAAGAAAAACGACCCTCTAAAGAGATAATTCATTCAGCTGATTTAAGAGAAGTGCTAATTCCGTATTTTTTAAGAATTGCCGATTTAATTGAAACAGCCGTCAACGGCATTGGTCCTGAAATATCGTCCGATATTTTAAGAAACGGTATTTTTATAGGCGGCGGCTCTGCCAAAATCCCAGGCGTAGACGCCCTGCTGTCGCAAAAGCTAGGTCTGAAAGTAAATATTCAAGAAACCCCCGAATTCGCCGTTATAAACGGCGGCGGCAAGTTGTTAAGGAATAGAGAATTGTTAGATAGTTTTTAGTGATACAATCAAAAAAAGGGCGATATAAAGCGCCCTTTAGCTTCAAGTGAGGGAAGTGTCCGCAGGACACGCCTTTTTATGTCCTAGAAAAAAATAGACATATAAAATACACATAAAACTTGATCCGCTCAAACATAGACGGATAAAAACTTAAAACGGTTAGATTCTTAAAACTGCGGAGTGGTGTTGTGCCCTATTCCGCCCATTCCCATGTTGCCCATTGAATTAAAATGCTGCAAAAGTGCCTGCAAAAGCGGTAAAGAGGGTTGGCTTACTCTATAGGTGTGTCTTTTGCCGTTGGTCAAGGTATAAGTAAGCAGAGTTCCTTGAGGATTAAGCATAGGCGGGACAGAGAAATGCTCTCTTGAATACCTAGTTACAAGTCCTGTCAGTACTCGTGTGGTATATTTTGTAAGAACGATTTGACCGTTTACCAAAGTGATTGCAAATGTTCCGCCTCCAAAGAAAGATACTCTTGAGATGGTTGATAAAAGATCATTTTGTATAAGGTTTGCTCTAAGTAATTGATCCCGGATTTGTCCGTAGGTTAGTGGTGGTCTTGCCATTTTTTTGTTCTCCTTAATTGATAATATATTCTAAGAATTTAGTCCATCATCAAATTAATTTTAACATATTATATACAGTATGTCAACAATATAGTGAGTATTTTGAGCAATTAATTTTTTTTAAATTTATGTTTGTATAGGCTTTTTTTTGCAATACAGGAAAATATATTTTCACTTCCAATAAATTTAAGGTCTTAAAAACAGAGATTTACTTTAATTTACAAAATACTACAAAAATTCTCAAAACTCCTTATCAAATATGAATTAAATTAGACTTATATGGCAAGGAGCATTGTTGTTACATCAGGCAAGGGCGGTGTGGGAAAAACCACGCTTGCAGCCACATTGGGCAGGGTACTAGGGTCTTTAGGTCTTAGAGTGCTGCTTATTGACACCGATATGGGTCTAAATAATCTTGATGTTGTAATGGATATAGAACGCAAGATTGTTTTTGATATTGTAGATGTTTTAAGCGGAAAATGCCGTCTAAAACAGGCTCTCGTTGAGGACATCATTGAGGGTGTTTTTGTGTTGCCTTCTACGCACAGTTATGATAAATCAAAAATAACAGCCGCCGCGCTTAGAGATTTGACTCAAAATTTGATCGGTTTTGATTTTTGTATTTTGGATTGTCCGGCAGGGATAGAGGCTGGTTTTAATCGGGCGGTTACGGCGGCTAATGAGGCGATAGTTGTTACTACTCCGCACTTGTCGGCGCTTAAAGATGCGGATAAAGTGGTTTCTATTTTGCGGTCTTATAAAATGAAGGCTAAATTAGTGCTGAATAGAGTAAGAGGGGATTTGATTTTAAGCGGGGATTATCTTACGCCGCAGGAAGTAAAAGACAGCTTGGGTGTTTCTTTGATAGGAGTAATCCCTGAGAATGATGACATAGGAATTTTTTCAAATGTGGCACTCAACAAAAATAATGCGGCATATAGGGCGGCAATGATGATGGCAAAAAATTTGGTGTACGGTTCAGAAAATCTCTTTGATACAACAAAAGCGTTTAAAGGATTTTTGGGTCGCATAAAACGCAACGGCAGGAGGCATAAGTAATGAAACATTCAAAGGTTTTATTAAATAGATTGCGTGAAAGCGTAGGCGAGCGGAGCGGTTGCTCGCCGCTGTATTTGAAAGTATTAAGAAGTGATTTATTCAGGCTGTTAGGGCAATACATGGCATTTGAGGATTTAGTGGTGGATATGGAAGCGACTGAGGATGGGTATGAGATGACAGTATCTTTGAAAGTAAGTGATTTTTTTGAGCTGGGTAAGGGTGTAGAATAACATATTTTATTCATTCTCTCATATACATAGTGCATGGACAAGTATGACGGGATGCATAAGCCTGAAACGGTTTCATATAGCGTAGAGTATCAAGTGCGTGATAGAGGGAGATTAAAGTCAGGGGGTGTTTTTCGCCGTAAATTTTGTGACGGCGAGGGTGGTGTTAATAATGAAACGATGAAGGCTGATAAAAAAATATTTTTAGGGGTAAGGCTGGGGACTTGTTTCCTCTTGCTGTTTTTTCCGTTTTTTGCAAGTTTTACAGACTGGGGGGCGGCTAGGACAGTGAGTGATTTTTTGCGGAGAGAATTGACAAGGGAGGTCAATTTGCCGTTTTTAGATGCTGATGCCGATGATGTATCAGGTTATTATCCAAAACTGCAAGGCGACGGCTCTGTCAAAGCTAAAAACACAATAGGCATACAGATTTGAGCAAGATTTTTGGGTCTTGTGTTTTGTGCTTTATAAAGGTTTGATAACAATATTGCAATGAATAAAAAAAAATCTAAAAAACAACGCACATTTACCTTCAAAATTTCACCGTTACTCATCATCATGGCTGTGGTGTTTTTTTTGCAAGGTAGCGGCTATCTATTTATATCTTATATGGTAGCCGTTCTTTTTCATGAAATCGCTCATGCTGAAGTCGCAGAAAAACTTGGCTACCGCCTAAGAAAATTAAATCTCAATCCTTATGGTGCGTCACTCATAGGTGACTTTGAAGGCGTTAAACCTCGTGACGAAATCTTTATCGCTCTAGCCGGTCCTCTCACCAACATTGCACTAATCATCATCAGTGTCGCGCTTTGGTGGATATTCCCATCTTCATATTTTATCACTCAATACTTTGTCACGGCTAATATTTTTATAGCCTTTTTCAATCTGATTCCGGTATTTCCGCTAGACGGCGGTCGTGTTCTCCTTGCCGCTCTCTCTTTAAGAATGCCCAGAAACAAAGCCTATAGGAAAATGCGCATCTTCGGATTTATAGCGGCCGGACTAATGATAAGCTTATTTGTTGTATTTGCACTCTTAGGTTTTATAAATCTTACCTTTGCTATAACCGGCACATTCATTTTCATATCCTCACTAATTCCGGATAAAAGTTCATACTATCAACGCCTTTATTCTGTGGCTTTAAGAAGCAAAAACCTAAAACGGGGACTAATAGTGCGGGAAATAATAATAGGTGAAAACGCCACGATATTATCGTTGACAAGACTATTGTCAAATACATATTTTACTAATTTTATAATAGTTGATTCAAACTTTAATGTTCTATTAAAAATTAACGAATTTGAACTAGAGAGATTGAGTTTAGAGAGGGGAATGGACGCTTTAGTTATAATAGAAAAGGCGGTAAATTGATAAAGAGAAAGTCTGTCTCACAGATAAATTCATATGAGAATGGAAAAAATAACCTGATGCTTTCAGAATAATCACATTGGCAGATTTTTTGAATGAGAAACGGATTATCTGCCGGGTATGAGAGAATACAAAAAATAGTCGGTGCAACAAAAAAACACCGCGATTAGTATTATCTACTAATCGCGGCTTTTTTCACAAGGAGATGTAATGCATTATGCAAAGAGTAGTTTAGTACTTTTTGTTGCATTACATCTGCTTGATGGTTTTAGTATGAGCTGAAGGCGAGGTTTGTATGCGAGCTGTTGTTTGGTAAGTTTTGGGAAAATATCATGAAAACGGCTTGTTATTTTCTGGTTGCGGGAGGATTAGGTCTTACACCAGGTGCAACAACTTCAGTTAAGCTGGTCAAAAGCCCCGCTACATCGGCAATGTTTGACGGAACAACAATCTTAGTAGACTGTCCGTTTGCCAGCACCTTTAATGCCTCAAAGCCTTGCAGCGTAACATATGCAGGGTCGGGCTTTGCCGCAATAATCCTTGCAATTGCTTCAGCTTGACCTTCAGCTTCTGTAATAAGGGCAACTTTTCTGGCTTCCGCCCTTAAAACTGCCGCCTGTTTTTCACCTTCAGCAACTAAAATCGCAGATTGTCTCACACCTTCAGCATTCAAAATCGCTTCACGCTTGCCGCGCTCCGCTCTCATTTGTTTTTCCATGCTGTCTTGAATATCTCTGGGTAAGATGATATTTTTAATCTCAACTCTTGTTACCTTAATTCCCCATGCGTCAGTCGCTTTATCAATAATAATTTGTAATTTTGAATTAACATAATCCCTGCTGGTCAGCGTTTCATCAAGCTCAAATTCACCGATTATGTTTCTTAAAGTTGATGCAGAAATATTTTCTAATGCCAGCAAAGGATTTTCTGCTCCGTATGCAAACAGTTTAGGATCGCAAACCTGCCAATACACGATGGTATCAATCTGCATTGTGACATTATCTTTTGTGATAACTGGTTTAGGCGGAAAGTCTGCCACCCGCTCTTTCATGCTTATGGTTTGACGGGCGCGCCTTAATATTGGCGTGATGTAGCGGAGACCGGGACCTAAGACTCTGTCATATGAGCCGAATTTTTCGACAATTATGACTGTTGCATGGCGGACTACCCTAATGCCTCTTAATAAAATAATAAGGACAATGAAGAGTAATACTCCGCCGATTGCGATGCCGACTATAGCGCCTGCACCTATACCTAGAAGGTGGTTTAAGTTCATTTTTTTTCTCCTTGTTTTATTGATTTGATTTATTATATTTTTTTAAGTTGAGATCCTCATAGGATGACATTATGCTCTAAGAAGCATCCCGTCTTATAAAATATCAATTTAAGACATCATTTATTGTGCTGTGCGTTTGATGAACTACTGTTTTTCGGTAAAAATTTCTGTGTCATCATCATCTGCTTCTACTACAACAAATTTTGATCCTGTAATTTCTATTATTTTAACCAATTTTCCGTTTTCTATCGGTCTTTTTGCTGTTACATGCCAAAGTACATCATTGATTTGAATTGTTCCGTACCCGTCGGCAGTGATAGGTGAGACAAGGTGAGCCTTATATCCTATCCGTTTGTCAATATTGAGCGGTGTTTGTTTAATTTTCAGCCATTTTTTGACTGCAGGGCGGGTGAGAATCAATAAAACAGCGGATACTGCAACGGATGCTCCCAGTTGTAGGTGCCACCAATAATAGATGGGTGTAAACGATATAACAAGACCTACAATAAAACCTGCGGCAAACCAAATTGTAACTAATTCATGAGTGACATATTCAACAACTAATAAAATTGCTATGAGCGAACCCCAAACTATGGGCATAATCCAAAATGGCATATTTAAGTACCTCCTAACTAAAATATTGTTTTGCTTTTTAATATATCCGTCAACAATCTATGCTTTTCAAAAGGTTAATATTACTGCTTATCAGGAAAAATTTCCCCGTCACCGTCAACTGCTTCCACCCAAAATTTTGACCCTTCAATCTCTGTTATTTTGACCGACTTCCCGCTTTCTATAGGTGTTTTAGCTGCCACTTGCCAAAGCACATCGTTTATTTTGATTGTGCCTAATGTGTGAGCTGTGACAGGCGAGACGAGGCGTGCCGTATAGCCTATCCGTTTATCTATATTGAACGGAGTTTGTTTGCTTTTTAGTAGTTTTTTGGCAGGAGACCGGTCATCAAAGGTTGTTGTGCTTAGCGGTGTTGCTCTTATTGTAAAAGGGATTTCACCGCGGATTGCGACTTGGGCAAAAAAGAGAGTAACCGCTTCTGAAACACTAAGCCCCATCTCACTAAACATTGCTTCAACCTTTTGTTTTAATTCAGGTTCTATCCGTATTTGCATAAATTGAGTTTTTGCCATATTTATATCCCTACTGACCAGATTATGTAAATTTTATCACGATTGATATACATTGTCAAACGATTTATAGGGGTTTTAAGAAATAATTAGTTATTTTTTAAAAAGATTAGAAAAAACATAAAAAATATGCAAAAATTACACTAAAAAAAGGTGAGAGGTATTAAAATCTGTTCTCACCTTAATTTGAGTATTATAAATTCATAAACTATCCTAATACATTCCGTCCATGCCGCCCATACCGCCGCCCATTGGCACTTGCGGGGCGTCTTTAGAAGGTAAATCTGCGACAACGCTCTCAGTAGTCAATAGTGTTGCTGCCACGCTTGCTGCATTTTGCAAGGCGCTTCTGGCTACTTTAGTCGGGTCAATAATGCCTTTTTGAACAATATCGCAATAAACATCATTTAAAGCGTCATAACCGTAATTTTTCTTGCCCTTGCCTTTTTCTAAAATGTTATTCAATACCACATTGCCATCCACACCGGCATTAATAGCAATCTGTTTCAGCGGCGCTTCTAGTGACTTTAATACAATATTTGCCCCGGTCTTTATGTCTCCTTCTAAACTTGCCGCCAATTTTTTCACATTTTCAGTAGCTGTCAATAAAGCGGTCCCGCCTCCAGGCACAATTCCTTCTTCAATGGCTGCTCTCGTTGCCGCTAAAGCATCCTCAATTCTCAATTTTTTCTCTTTCATTTCAACTTCAGTTGCCGCACCTACATTAATAACAGCAACACCGCCAGCCAATTTTGCCATTCTTTCAGCGTATTTTTCTTTATCATAATCACTGGTAGACGCTTGCATTTGAGCTTTAATCACAGACACTCTTTCTTTAATATCTTGCGACTTACCTGCGCCCTCTACGATAGTAGTATTCTCTTTATCTACTTTCACTTGTTTGGCTTTGCCCAGCATATCCAGTGTAGCTTCTTTCAGCTCTAAGCCGGTCTCCTCTGAAATAACTTTTCCGCCCGTCAATATAGCAATATCTTGAAGCATCTCTTTTCTTCTGTCGCCAAAGCCGGGGGCTTTAACTGCAACACAATTAAATGTACCTCTCAATTTATTCACTACTAATGTGGCAAGCGGTTCACTTTCAATATCTTCTGCAATGATCAATAACTTGTTTCCGCCTTGAACAACTTGCTCTAAAATAGGCAAAATTTCTTGAATATTTGAGATTTTTTTATCTGTTATCAAAATGATGGGATTATCAAGCACCGCTTCCATTTTTTCAGTGTTAGTAACCATATAGCTTGATGCATATCCTCTGTCAAATTGCATACCCTCAACCACAGTCAAATTTGTGTCCATAGTTTTAGATTCTTCAACTGTGATTACGCCGTCTTTACCTACTTTTTCAAAAGCATCGGCAATGATAGTTCCTACCGCGTCATCTCCTGATGAAACTGCAGCAACTTGCATGATACTTGTTTTTGATTCAACAGGCTTTGAAATTGATTTGAGATATTCAACAGCTGTGTCGCTTGCCGACAGTATGCCTTTTCTGATAATCATAGGATTTGCGCCTGCTGCGATATTTTTTAAGCCCTCATGGATGATAGCTTGGGCTAAAACGCAAGCCGTAGTAGTGCCGTCACCTGCGATATCGTTAGTTTTTGTAGCAACCTCTTTGACAAGCTGCACCCCTAAGTTTTCAAACTCATCCTCTAATTCAATTTCTTTCGCAATGGTAACGCCGTCGTTAGTGATTAGAGGAGAGCCGTATTTTTTTGAAAGAACTACATTTCGTCCTTTAGGTCCTAATGTAATTTTAACTGTATTTGCTAAAATATTTACGCCCTTTTCTAAGGCTTTTCTGGCTTCTTCGCCGGTTATAATCTGTTTAGCCATGTTTATTTTGTTTACTCCTTTTTATTTTTTATTTTGATTCTACAATTGCTAATACATCACTTTGTCTAATGATAGTAACTTCTTTGCCGTCAATCTTAAATTCTGAACCTGCGTACTTTGAATAAAGAACTAAGTCGCCTTTTTTGATTGCCATCTTTACATCGTTACCGTCGACCAGACCACCCGGACCCACTGCAACCACTTTAGCCATTACGGGCTTTTCTTGATCTTTAGCCAATAGGACTATGCCACTTTTGGTTTTTTCCTCATTGTCAACTTGTTCTATGACAATTCTATCAAACAACGGTTTGATTTTCATTTTGCTTTATCTCCTTATATTGTGATTATCGCTAAATATAATAAAACTTTTTTTTAAAAAACGCAAGCAAAATAATTGCTATTTTTAAAGGAATTTGCTAAAATTTAATTATGGAAAAATATTCGCATACAAAGTGGGATAAAAGGTTTATGGAAGTGGCGCGTCTTGTGGCTTCATGGTCAAGCTGTTTTCAAGAGAATCGGCAAATCGGAGCGGTTATTGTTTTAAATAAACGAATAATTACGACGGGTTATAACGGCGCGTCAAGCGGCATCGAAAGCTGCAAGGACAGGGCGGCTTGTTTAAGGAAAGATAAAAATATTAAAAGCGGCACACAGCATGAGATATGTTTTGCTACTCATGCTGAGCAAAATGCGATTATTCAGGCGGCGAGGCTTGGTGTGTCTATTGATAGGGCAACGCTGTATTGTACTCATCAGCCGTGTGCGATTTGCGCCAAGATGATAATTAATTCAGGGATTATCAGGATAGTCTTTTCAAGCGGTTATCCTGACGATTTTTCTTTGGCGTTATTTAAGGAAGCGGGGGTTGATGTAGTTCAGTTTGACGATTAGCGCTGGACTTATAGTTTTTTTGCTTATTGCGTCAGCCATACATTATTTTTTATGTTTTGTGAAAATTGTAAAATAAATCCGGCAAGCGGATATATAGAGGAAACTAAGGCGGGGCTGGTCAGAAGAATCAACCTTTGTTCAAGATGTTTAAGTCAAAAAGAGAAGATGACATTCGGTGTTAATATGTTTTCTCAGTTTTTGTCTGCTCCGCAAATTAAGCAGGTTTGTTTGGTGTGCAACACTACGCTGAACACTATTTTGAACACTCTTTTTGTTGGTTGCCCTGACTGTTATACAGAGCTTGGTGAACAATTAGCGCCCGTTATAAAAAATATTCAAGGCACAATTTCCCATGCGGGGACACGCCCCGGGGAGAGCATCAGTATAAGGGACGAATTGAAACAACTAAAACTGCAGTTAAATCAAGCTATTAAAGAAGAACGCTTTGAAGATGCTGCACTATTAAATAAAAGAATAAAATCAATTGAGGAGAAAAAATGATAAAAAATGACATTTTTATTTCCTCAAGGGTTCGGCTTGCGCGCAATATTGAGGGACTTCCGTTTTTTCTTAAAGATGATAGGGCTGTCGCTTTGGGTAAAACTGTTTTTTCAACTTTAAGGCAGATGGATAAATTTGAAATGTATAAGATGAGTGAGTTTGATGATATTACGGCGCTTGCGATGATGGAAAGACATTTAATAAGCGCAGATTTAGTTAAAAATAAGAAGTATGGTTCTGTGATAGTAGGGGATGATGAGTCGGTCAGTATAATGCTTAATGAAGAGGATCATATCAGAGAGCAGTGTATCTATAAAGGACTAAACTTAAAGCAAAGTTATGAACGATTAGGATATATTGACAGGGCTTTGGCTAAGGAATTAAAATTTGCGTATCATAGGACCTATGGTTATTTGACCTCATGTTTGACAAATTTAGGTACGGGATTAAGGGCAAGCGCAATGATGTTTTTGCCGGCGCTGGCTTTGACTAAGAATATTGACGACTGTTTAAAGAATGTGGCAAGAGGAGGGATGGCTGTGCGGGGAGTGTATGGAGAGGGGAGTGAAACTGCCGGTTTTATTTATCAGATTTCTAATTCAAGGAGTTTGGGGATTACGGAGTTTGATATAATTGAGGGGGTTGAGCTTGCAGCCATATCGCTTGCTAAGGCAGAGGCGGCGGCGCGCGATATGTTGATTGAAAAGGATGCAGCAGGTATTAAGGATAAGATTTTGCGCAGCTTTGGGATTTTGTCGCATTGTTATAATCTTTCTTACAGTGAGTTTTTGTCGCTTATTGCGTTTATTAAACTAGGCATTTATTATGGCTTTATTAATGTCAAAGATTATGACAAATTAAATGATTTGGTTGTACAGATGGGTCCTGCGTCACTGGCAGCAGAGAGGGAGAGTCAAAGGTCTCTTGAGGATAAGGATATTATTAGGGCGGTGATGGCGGCCAAGGGGATACAGGGATTGGTGTGGAAGAATAATTTTTAGGAAAGCACCTATTATATTAGATATGAAGTATAAATTTATGATTCTGAATTTTGATAAGGAGAAATATGCAAATCCGTGTAAGTGAAAACTTAAAAAAAGCATTAAACGATGCTAAGAAAATGGCAATAAGATATTCGTCTGAAATAGGGACTGAGTATGTTTTGTATGGTCTTGCTTTAAATGTGCAGTCAAAAGCCGGCAGAATTTTATCAAAATATGGTATTAACAGGGCTGTATTTGAGCAGGTGTTCAGTCAAGCAGGTGAGCAGGTGTCCATATTGGGAGACCCTTCATTTACGCCAAGAGTAAACACTGCTTTAAGTCAAGCCTATCAAATTGCCGTTGAATGCGGCAAAGCTGAAGCAAAGACAGAGTTCATGTTGTTTGTTTTATTAAAAGATGTGCAAGGTTTAGCGTACATGATTTTGAGGCAATTCGTTGATATAAAAGCTATGGCTGATGAATTATTAATGCTAATCGGCAGCAATGAAACAGAGTTGCCTCAAGTACAAGTGCCTGAATTGCCGGGTGATTTGGTCGATTTAGGGTCTGATTTAACCAAAAGGGCAAGGGAAAATAAAATTGACCCCGTTATAGGCAGAGATGAAGAAATTGAAAGGATTATTCAAATTTTGTGTAGAAAAACTAAGAATAATCCTGTTTTAATCGGTGAACCGGGTGTAGGCAAAACTGCTGTAGTAGAGGGCTTAGCAAGAAAAATTGTGTTGGGGCAGGTTCCTGAAATTCTCAAAGATAAAATCCTTTTTTCTATGGATATGGCATCTTTAATTGCAGGTACAAAATATCGCGGCGCAATGGAAGAAAAACTGAAGACGGCGATTTTTGCTATAATGTCCTCTCAAAATATCATAGTCTTTATTGATGAACTGCACACTCTTGCTCAAAGCGGCGGCAAGGACGGCGAGGTTTCTCCTGCCGATATATTAAAGCCCTATTTAGCCAGAGGCGAATTGCAAACCATAGGGGCTACTACTTTGGATGAATATAGAAAGCACATTGAAAAGGATAAAGCGCTTGAGAGGCGTTTTCAGCCCGTAACAGTAGATCCCCCTAATGTAAACGATACAATTACTATTTTGAAAGGTTTAAAATCTAACTATGAGGCGTTTCATAAGGTGGAATTAACTGACGAAGCGATTGAGGCGGCCGTCAAGCTGTCGGATAGATATATTATGGATAGGTTTTTACCTGATAAGGCTATTGATTTAATTGACGAGGCAATGTCAAAAGCTAAGGTCAGTGTCGGGACATATCCGCCTATTGTTAAGGAATTAGAAGGAAAAATTGTAGTATTAGAAAAACAAAAGAAGGATGCGGCAGACAGGCAAGAGTATGAACGGGCGGCAAATCTCAAAAATGAGATTGACAACTTGGTTAGGGAGTTGGATGCTACTAAAGTGAGCCATATGCAAGAAGGTGAGCGAAGCGGAAAGATAGTTTTTGAGGATATTGCGGAGATTGTGGCTAAGTGGACAAAGATACCTGTTAAGAGGCTTAACGAAACTGAGACTAACAGACTGATGAATTTAGAAAAAGAACTAAGAGAGAGAGTGATTGGGCAAGAAAGAGCGGTGGAGGCAGTGTCTAAGGCCATCAGGAGAAACAGGGCAGGCTTGGGCGACCCTAACAGACCGATCGGGACTTTTTTGTTTTTGGGACCTACGGGTGTGGGCAAGACTGAATTAACTAAGGCTTTAAGTGAGGCGGTAATGGGAGATGAAAATGCCGTTATTAGGCTTGACATGAGTGAATACATGGAAAGTCACAGTGTGTCTAAGTTGATTGGGTCGCCGCCGGGATATATCGGGTTTGACGAAGGCGGGCAATTGACTGAGCAGATCAGGAGGCGGCCGTATAGTATTGTGCTGTTTGATGAGATTGAAAAGGCTCATCAAGATGTGTATAATATTTTGCTGCAGTTATTGGATGACGGGCGGCTGACGGATTCTCATGGACGGGTAGTGAATTTTAAGAATTCTATCATAATATTGACCAGCAATGTCGGAGTGAGTGAGTTGAAGAAAAAGGCAAGAAACACGCTTGGGTTTGGAGAGGCGGTTGATGAGAATAAAAAAGAGGCGGAGGATACCGAAAGTATTTTGACTGCGGCATTAAAGAGACATTTTAAACCGGAGTTTATTAATAGAATTGATGTGATATCAGTTTTTCATCATTTGAGCGAAGCACATATAAAGAGCATAGTGACTATTTTAATGGCTAAAGTGAAAAAGAATTTGGCTGAGAAAAATATTACGCTTGATATTACACAAAGCATGATAGATTTTTTAGTGAAAACAGGGTATGATAAAGAGTATGGAGCAAGACCTTTAAGGAGGACTATTGTACAGTATATTGAAGACCCTTTGGCAGAGAGCTTTTTGGCGGGGAAGTTAAAAAACGGGGATAGAGTAATAATTGACTATAAGGACGGAAAGGTGGTGTTGGATAGATAGCGGCAATCACATCTTTGTATGTAATATTAAGATGGGGCAGGTTGAAGCAATCAAGTTAAACTCATTTGAAATCATAAAAAAATATGCATTATGAATTATGCATTAAAAATAATTGTCAACTTAAAAAATATATGATACAATCATAAAAAAAGAGGTGTTTTCGGCATGATTATAGAAATTATTTCAAAAAATTACAATGCATCAGAGAGGTTAAAGAACCTGATTGAGAAAAAGCTTGAAAAACTTAATAGGTATTTTGAAGAGGACACTAAGGTTAAAATAATGCTGAAGGCTATTCAAGCACATAAAAATACTGAGTTGTTTTCACTTGAATTAAGCATTGCGTCAGGTAAAGATATAATGCGCGTTGAAGTGTCTGATAAAGATATGTTTGCTCTGATTGATTTAGCTGTGCCTAAACTAGAAAAACAGATTATCAAACACCGAAAAAAGATTGAGGATAAATTTAAGAAATTTAGAGTAAAAGCTATTGCCGAAGAAGATATTGAAGAGGTTGAAGAGAATAGAGGTGTCGTAAGATCAAAGGTCTATGGACTTATGCCGATGACTGTTGAGGACGCTATTGAAGAGCAAGAGCTGATCGGACACAGTTTTTATGTGTTTTTGAATAAATCCACAAGCGCTGTTAATGTCTTATATAAAAGAAATGACGGCAATTACGGCTTAATTGAAACTGTGGTATAGAGGTTTATGAAATTAAAATTTGACTACACAAATATGCTTGCTGATAGTGTAGGCAGCATACACGGAATAGCTTTGTCTGAAATTAAAAAGGACAAGGACAGTATTTTTGGTTGTTACAAAAAAATAATGGACTATGGCAATAAAGACGGCTATATTTTTACAACATTGCCTTATATGCAAGATAAAGATATGAATAGCATAATGCAATACGGAAATGCTATTCGCAAAAAATCGGATACCTTTGTTGTATGCGGTATCGGCGGTTCTGCATTAGGAGCATTGTCTATCACGCACGCTATGCGTCACTTAAACCACAACACTCTCTCAAAAAATAGACGCGGTGTGCCCAGAATTTATATTGAGGATAACATTGACCCTGAAAAAATCAAGGCTCTTTTGGATGTCGCCAATATAAAATCAACTTATTTTAACTTCATTACAAAAAGCGGAGAAACGGCTGAAACGCTGGCGCAGTTTTTGGTGATTTACGGTATCTTAAAAAGGGCGCTTGGCAAGGAAGAAGCTAAAAAGCATATAATTATTACTACCACAACAGGTGTCGGTGCGTTATACAAAATAGCAAAGCAAGAAGGTTTTAAGATATTCTCAATTCCTTCAAACCTTCCCGGCAGGTTTTCAGTTTTCTCCAGCGTGGGTTTATTGCCTTTGGCTGTTGCGGGTATTGACATAAAACTATTATTTTCAGGCGCCCAAGACATGGATAAGGCTTGCAGAGACAGTGATATTTATAAAAATCCGGCTTTAATGAGCGCTTATTTACATTATAAGGCGTCACAAACAGGCAAAAATATTTCAGTAATGATGCCTTATGCTGAGAGTTTGAAGATAATGGCTGATTTTTATGCGCAAAGCTGGGGAGAATCTTTAGGCAAAGAATTAGATTTAGACGGCAATAAGGTCAATATAGGACAAACTCCTGTCAAGGCATTAGGTGCAACTGACCAACACAGTCAAGTTCAACTATATGTAGAAGGACCGTTTGATAAAGTGGTCACTTTTATCGGAGTGGAAAAATTCAGAGAGGAGATTGTTATTCCGTCCGGAGAGTTTGAGCAGTTTGAATATTTAGAAGGGCAGCGTTTAGGCAAATTGCTGGATATTGAAAAAAAGGCGGCGGCGTATGCATTAACAAAAGCCGGGCGTTTGAATTTTTCTATTATGCTGCCTTATGTGAATGAGGACACGATTGGAGAATTGATGACATACTTTATGTATCAAACGGTATATATGGCGGCATTTTTGAACATTAATCCGTTTGACCAGCCGGGGGTGGAAGGGTCAAAGAGGGCTGCCAACGCACTGCTTGGACGAAGCGGGCATGAAAGGCTGGCTAAAGATATTGAAGCAAAGGATAAAAAGCTATTGGTGATTGAGGGTGAGGAGATTTGCATAACAGAAAGGCATTGTGTAGGAAAAAAAACCATAAGAGATATTGATGTAAAAGGCAAAAGAGTGCTATTAAGGTGCGATTTTAATGTGCCTGTCAAAGATGGAGAGATTAGTGATTATGCCCGTATTCAAAATTCGCTGCCTACAATAAGATACCTAGTGCAAAACGGAGCTAAAGTTATCATTTGTTCACATTTTTCCAGACCTAAAAACGGGTTTGAGGAAAAATACTCATTAAAAATCATGGCAGATTCAATAAGGGGAGAATTCGGACGGTTTTATTTTTGTAAAGACCCTATTTCTAATGAGGCGCTTGAGAGGGCGGACAAATTGCAAAACGGGCAAATTTTGTTTCTAGAGAATTTGCGTTTTTATAAAGAAGAAGAAAAGAATGATGAAGAATTTTGCAAGAAGTTGGCGGCGATGTGCGACATTTATGTAAATGATGCCTTTGGTGTGTCGCATAGAGAGCATGCTTCGGTGTTTGGGATTACTAAATTTGTAGATGAGTCAGTGGCAGGGTTGTTATTATTAAAAGAAGCGCAGTTTTTAGGAGATAAACTTGGTGATGAGCTAGAGAGACCGTTTGTGGCAATAGTTGGCGGATCAAAGGTAAGTGATAAGATTGGGGTTTTAGAAAATTTGGTAAATAAAGCGGACAGTGTGATTATCGGCGGAGGGATGGCTTTTACATTTTTGAAAGCAATGGGATATAGGGTGGGCAAGTCATTGGTTGAAGAGGATAAATTAGGTGTAGCTAAGAGTGTGATTGATTTGGCTAAGGAGCGGGGAGCAAAGTTATTGTTGCCTGCTGATGTGAGGGTGGCGGGAGAGTTTCCTAAGCCAATTGAGGCAATAGTTGAATATGACAATGTATCGGTGAGTGAGATTGCGGACGACAAAATGGGACTTGACATAGGCAGAGTGAGTGAGAGTATTTTTTGTGACGAGATTAAGAAGGCTAAGACGATTTTATGGAACGGACCTATGGGTGTTTTTGAGAATCCTGTGTTTGCAAGAGGGACGCTGGCAGTGGCTGAGGCGGTGGCTGAGGCGACGGACGGCGGGGCGGTGAGTATTGTGGGTGGAGGTGACAGTGCGGCGGCGGCGGTTCAATGCGGAGTAGATAAAAGGATTACACATATATCAACAGGCGGCGGTGCAAGTTTAGAGTTTTTAGAAGGTAAAGAGCTGCCCGGAATTGCTGCGTTGAGTGATAAAAAGTGAAAATAGTTAAAAAACAATATGAATTTAAACACATATATTATTGACTTAAATGAAATTTTTCTATAATTCATGCAACGAAATGACCTTTTGAGTTGTATTCATTGTATAGAGGAGTTTGTTATGCAAAGAATTACAAAACCAATTTATATAATTATGGCATTGTTAATATTCTCATTTGTATTTTTTGGGTGCAATTTTAGGTTGCCGTTTCCTACACTTCGTCCGCCTATTGATTTTTGTACAAATTGTTGTCAAGATAATCATTTGCCGTGTCAGTCTTATTGTGAATCCCCAATGTGCCGAGTATATGAGTGTCCCGTATGCGCACCAAACACCGGTCAATATATAAGACACTACTATTCTGACCCAAGTATCTGCCCCAGGCTTGAAATTAAAATCAGACAAGCGTTTGTTGAGTATATTGCAGATAGTTGGGTTAATTCTGGTTGGGTAACTGTTGATAAAGTTTTTGTTTGGGCATACTACGGTACTTTTTCATCTAGCTCGGTAGTGATGATTTCAATAGAAGATATGGATTATTCCGATTATGCCTCGTGGTTGGATGTTGTTGCCGGCATTGATTTTTATATTCATTCAAGTGCCAGGCATAGAGTTTTTTATAGAGGTGAGTTTTTCAGTTTGCAACAGGCTTATGCCGGTGCATTATTGACTGTTTGGGATTTAAGCATTATTTTGGGTGTAGAGGGATATTCTGTGCCGTTTAAACAACAAATAACTATCGGTCGTAACTTAATAGAAAATTTTATTCCCCCGCAATACACTCATTTTGATAATGATTTAGACACTTATAACGGAGGCTATAGAGGTCGTCCGCATGACACTCATGTGCCGTCGTGGTGGCTAAATCCTGAAAGCCATGGCGTGAATTTTTGTGATGAGCAAATAGCATTTGATATTTTGTTGTTGCATCCTGACAGCGGAGTGACAGCATGGATAAGGGATATTAAGATTTTAGGCAATACGATAATAGTCAATATCAACAGGATAGCTGCTGAAATAGGTCTTCGTGTCATAACTTCTGTAAATATCACAGCACAGGTTGATAGGGCTTATGCGCAGAATATAACAGGTTACCGTATTATTACCAGAGATGTAAGATTTGCCGGTTCTAATAATGCGCAACAAAATACATAAGGAAAAAATAAATGCGCAAAAGAAGACAGTATGTTGCTTTAGAAAAGCAGTTATTAACTAAGCATAGTCAAAAGCGTGATAATGAAGTGGTGCTTGAGGAGGCGGATTTTAAGGACGGTAAATTATCTTATTCCGGATATAGCCGGCTTAAAGGTGAGTGTGAATATGTTGGTTATGCTGAGGATATTGAGATTAAGGTTCCGCAAAATTATGTTGACGGGTTCAATTTTTGCTTAGAAAACATGGCTACAAATGAGTTGTCTAAGATAAAAAAGGATAAAATAGAAACAAGGATAAAAGCGTTAATTTTGCTTTTTGTCGGGGCGGTGATTTTGACTATAGGGTTGATGGTAATTGAGCATATTGTAAGACAGGAATTTGCATTGATAATAAGTTGGGTGTTTGTGTGGGCAGCAAGTGAAAAAATGTTTTTTGACAGAAAGGATTTACAAAACAACCGTTTCAATATATTGCATATATTATCAGCAAAGGTTGTGGGATATTAGTGATAAGAAAAAACAAGAGCAAAAATTGTTCTTGTTTTTTTGTGTTTTAATGAACCACTTTTTACTCTTGTTCATATTATATTAACAGGGCATAAAATTATTAATTAGGCTCAAATTAAAACCAAAGAGGGAGAAAAAATGAGGTTATTTAATTTTGGTGAAAGATGTACATGCAGAGGAAGATGTTCGTGCGGCAGACATGAGGACGAGAGAGTAAGAGGTGATGAGTTTTTAGATGATGAAACAGAGGAATTTGAGGATGATGCGGATGAAGAGATGGACGACGATGATATGCAAAATGACGGGATGGAGCTGAGGACTGCGCGTGACGGCAGAGGCGATAGAGAGGATTTAAGAAGAGAAGACAGTGAACCTCTTCGTGACGGATTTCATGAGGATTGCAGAAGAGGCGGACATCATCACCACGACGGTAAACGAGTGTGTTTTACTGTACCGAGAGGCGAAAGAGGTGAGAACGGGGCTAGAGGAGAAAGAGGTTTGCCCGGGATACAAGGCTTGCAAGGAGAGAGAGGATTAAGGGGAGAAAGAGGTGAGCGCGGAGAAAGAGGTTTAAGAGGAGAGAGAGGAGAGAACGGCACAAGGGGTGAGAGAGGTTTAAGAGGAGAAAGGGGTGAGAGTGTTAGGGGAGAAATAGGACCGAGGGGCGAACGCGGAGAAAGAGGTTTAAGAGGAGAGAGAGGACCAAGAGGCGAGAGAGGTGAAAGCGGTTCCGGTGCAAATGCAATATTGCCGTTTGCTTCAGGGCGTCCAATTGAACTGACCACAGAATGCGGAGATACACGAGGTCATGGTGCGCTTTTAGGTTTTGGCAATGCGGCTACTACCCCGATGCCGTTGCGCAGTGCTATTGACATTAGCGGCGGACCGGGCATGAATTTAGACTTTGCTTTTTGTGTCCCTCATAATTGTCATGTAACCTCAATGAGCGCGTTTTTTAGCACGGTACTGCCTGTGGATGCTAGGTGCGGGGTGCGGATATTTGCGGAGTTGTATCATAACGACGGGCATGATAATGTGTTTAAGCCGCTTGAAGGAACTAGGTTGGAATTAGAGCCTAGGTTATGTGACAGGAATTGTAAGACCGGGGTTAGTGTTCATGCAAGAAGAGGGGATATGAGTGTGAGGGTTAGAGAAGGCAGTCGTGTGATGATGGTGTTTTATGCTAAGAGTAAAGAGGTGCATACGGTTGTGGGGTATGCGAGTGCGGGGATCGTTATTGAGTAATGCATAACGCTATAAACCCTTAACGCATTTTATGTAGGATGGTGCAACTAAAAAAAGGTAGCTCAGAAGTATAGAGAGCTGCCTTTTTTGTGTTCAGTTTTAAGTATTAATTTCGTCTGACATAATTTGTTTGCATATTGACGGACATTGTGTATGGAATAAAATCCTTATCAACAGGTATACTTAAATGTAGTGGTATACCTAGTGCTATGGAGCTTCTATCATTAAATCTTGTTCTTGTTATATCAACAATACCATTATCATTTACTCTGTCTACTCTAATTCCTGTAGTAAGCACTCCCTCCATCATGCCAACTAACACAAGATTGTAATTTTCAAAAAAAATTTTTGAAAAAGTATTTAGTAAATTGTTTTTTCTATCATCACACTGCCAATTACAATATATTATAATGCAAAGACAATCTCCTCGACAACAACAGCAAATAATAAAAGTTCTATCAGAAAATTCTACAAAGGCGTTAAAATTACCTATCCATACAGTGGTATGCTCTATCCAGCCACCTTCATCAGATCGTTGATGCCATATTTTGATACCATCAATATCGTCTACTATCCTATCGTCGTCAACTGTTCCTATTCTCCGAAAATGCAGACCTATCCTACTTGCTCCCATTATTGTTATATCTCCACTTCCATTTCCATAGGGATTGGATGGTGCAAAAAGACGCTCGCAAGCTGTGAAGGTAAGAACGGCTATTGTTAATAATGTTAAAATTGTTATAATTCGTTTTCTCATGTAATATAAAACTCCTTTTGTAATATAAAACTTTTTTATATTATGCAAAGATGGCTGGCATCTGATGTTTTTTATCCGCCTCTTGCACTTATAAATGCGTCAATTATGCGCCATGCGGTGAAAGCTATGGCGGCTATTGATGATATTATTGCCAGTGTTTTGGCTATTTTTTCACGCCGTCTTGAAATTTTAAATTGTTTGTTTAGTTCTTCATTGTGTCTGGTTAGGTGATTTACCTGAGCTAATAGTGTTTCATTGTTTTCTTTAACTGTAGTCAAATAAAATAAAAGCATTTTATTCTGCTCGTCAACTTTGTCCAGTTGACTTTCAATAGTTTCTAAATAATCATTTAGCCGCCGCTGATATTTTTTTGTCTTTTCGCACGGTTCGGTGCTTGGCAAAACGGGCTGCCCCAACTTAGCCGCCTTTTTTTGTTCTTTCATATATTCTTTTTCAGCGTTGCGATTAAAAAGATATTGCTTAAATTTTGCTATTTTTCCTTGTTTTTGCGGTGTAGAATCTTCAGGTTGAGCAGCAGTCTCTAGCTCCTCGTCAAGAGTTTCAAGTGTGTTTAATGTTTCCATACCTTAATTATTACCATATTAAAGCCTTTCATGTCAACAAATATACTTGCCTTTTTGATTTTGTTGTGATATATTAATATTCTTCAAAGCCTAAAAGATAATCAGTTGTTACGCCAAAAAAATCACGCAATTTTTTGATTGTCTGAATATCCGGTGTGCGTTCGCCTTTCTCATATCTACTAATAGCTGTTTGCGTAACATTAAGAATTTTGGCAAGTTCAATTTGATGCAGACCTTTTTCTTCTCTTAATTCCTTTAATCTTTTCATATAAAAATTATACCATATTGGCATAAAATCACTTGGCACATACCAATTTGACATATGCAATATAAATATGAAAAACAAAAAATCTTACTTAAACCAATATTTTGATATGAAAATGGAGTGGTATAGAAACGGATTAAGCGTTGACAATGTAACCGAGGTACAGTTGGCTGATATGAAAGAGTTAAGGGCAAAGGCTTTAAGTCAAAGCGGTTTAACTTGCAATGAATTGGCATTTATCTGCAGATGCCGAAAGCATGGGATTTTTTAAAAAGTGAACAGTTATTCAGTTTTTTTATCTGTTAGGTGAGGGAGTTAGTTTATTATGGAAATTGCAAAAATAATTGATAAGAATACGATTGAGGTTTATGATCTTAGTCAGTTTGATGTGGACGCTATTATGCACAGCGGACAGGTTTTTAGGTACTTTATAACGGGTGAGAATGAGTGTGAGTTGGTAGTAGGAAACAATTATGCTCATATAAACAAACAAGATGATAAAGTTGTAATTAGGTGCAGCGATGCAGAATATTTTTTTGAGTATTTTGATTTAGATACGGATTATAACAGCATTAAAAATGAGCTTGACGGCAGCAAAAAATTTGCTTCTGTGCTTAAATTAAGCGGCGGGATAAGGATACTCAAATCAGATTTTTTTGAAATGGTTATTTCTTTTATTATTTCAGCCAACAACAATATAAAACGCTTTACTAAAACGCTTAATTTATTGGCAGATAAATTTGGCAATAGGCTGGAAAATAAAAGATATTCATTCCCGATACTTGCTCAATTAGAAAGGGCTGTATATGATGATTTTAAGGAAATGGGATGCGGATATAGAAGTACATATCTAATAAAAGCTATACAGCAGCTAAAATATTTGGATTATATTGTTCTTTCTAAATTATCCAATGAAGTTCTGCTAAAACAGCTGCTTCAAATTCAAGGTGTAGGAAAAAAGGTGGCATCTTGCATTATGCTTTTTGCTTTTCATAGACTGGATACTGCACCCATAGACACATGGATACTAAAAGCACTTGACAGCTTGGGTGATGAAAAGGGAATTTTATTAAATCATAAATATGCGGGTGTGTATCAACAATATGTTTTTCATTATTTTCAGCATTTAAGACAGTTATTGTAAAATTGTGCAATAGAATTGTTTGACAACTGTTTAATTTTTGTATAGTATTTATTTCGTATGGATATGTTTAGAAGTATAAGCCTGCTTTTATCGGGCATTGCAGTCTTTTTATTAGGCATAAAGCTAATGAGCGGTGCCCTTCAAAGCGGTACAGGCAGAAGTGTCAAAAAGGCGCTTGCACGAGTTGGTGATAACCGTTTTGCAGGGGTTGGTTTGGGAATCGGGGCTACTACTGTCACGCAAAGTTCTACTGCCGTCACCGTTATGGTTGTGGGTTTTGTTAATGCCGGTGTAATGTCACTTGTTCAAGCCGCTGCCATTATAAAGGGCGCAAATATAGGCACTACTCTGACAGCATTTATGGGGGCGTTTGGGGCATTTCGTATTTCGGCTGTTTTTATGTCGTTTGGTATTGTTGGCATCTTTATGTATATGCTTGCAAGAAAAGAGAGAATGCGCTTAATCGGTCAGATAATTACAGGCTTTGCTCTTATTTTTATTGGTATGGAGCTTATGAGCCTGGGCTTAAGACGAGACCCCACCATCAACGCTTTTTTTACTAACGCTTTTACTTCTGTTGCAGAAAACCCTATGGGACCGCTGTTGTTATTTTTGCTGGGTGTAATAATTACGGTAATATTCCAAAGCTCTACAGCAGTCACAATGATGATTGTTAATATGGCATCATATATAAGAGCAACTAATCCGGATTATGCGACATGTACTTGTTGCGGAGTGTATATAGCCCCTGTAATCTCACTTTCTGCAGCAATGCTGGTTATTTTGGGTGCAAATCTCGGTACTTGTCTTACAGCCATTTTCGTGTCAATCGGTGCATCCCAAAACGCAAAACGGGCAGCATTTATTCATTTATCAACCGATATTTTTGGTTTTGTTATTTTTCTTCCGATATTGTGGATATTTGGAACGCAAATTTCAAATGCTTTGCTGTTTATTTCCGGAGGAAACAATAGTTTTGCGGCATCTTTCTTCCATTTGTTTTATAATTTGATTGTTATTGCTATTTTGATTGGATTTATACATCCGCTTGTTAGACTTGTGACAAAGCTAATCCCCAATAAGCCCGGAGAACTGGGAACAGAGCCGCAGCTGTATTTTATTGATGAAAAGGCAATTCCTCGTCCTATGCAAATAACTGCTGTAATGCCTGACGGAACATTTGAAACACCGCAACCTGATACTACTGCTATGAACACTGCTGTTGATTTGGCATCACCATTTGCAAAGGATGATGTTTTTAGTGAAATTGTGAACATGGCGCAACTTGCGCACCAAAATCTTGATGCTTCACTAAAGGCAGTGCTTGCGGGTGATGTTAAGCCGGTAGAGAAAAACACTATAATTTCTACTGAACAAAAAATAAATTATATCAACAAAGGCATAGGAAGACACCTTGCCAAGTTTTCAAATGATGTTGTTTTTATAGAAAATCAAGAAATATTTAATTCTTTGCACCATGTTATTTTTGATATTGAGCGTATTGGTGACCATGCGATGAATCTATTAGAAGAGGCAGAAGAGATGAAAAGGAATAAGATTGTTTTTAGCGAGGCGGCGGTTAGAGACCTTCAAAATATGTTTTTGACGATTTCAGATATGCTGCATTTATCGTTAGATATTTTAGAGACCCGCAATGCTGAAAGACTTGATGATATTTCAAAATTCAGAAAGCAAATTGTCGACTACAGAAGAGATTTTGGTTTTAATCACATAGACAGACTTAATAAGGGAGAGTGCAGCGTTGAGGCCGGATTACATTTTTATGTAATAATGTCTGTTTTAGAGCGGGTGAAAGACCATTTGACCAATATTGCTTATTCAGTTAAAACTACCAAAGGAACTCAGCACGAACAATTTAAGAAACTTAGCAAAGAGAGAATCAAGCAGCGTTCTAAAGATAAAACCGTTTATTGGTAAATTAATTTATTGCCGATATTAAAAACAGGCTTTGAAAATCATCTTTCAAAGCCTGTTTTAAGGGGATAAGTGATTTAAATTAAATTTTCAAACTCTGGCAATAGTGAGGGCTTGTACTGCTTTACTTTTTTATGCAATTTTGTATACACATTTTGAAACAACAACTCATTATCTTGCTCTTTTGCCAGCAATAAATTGTTGCCGAATTTCAAAATTTCGTCTTTTTCAATTTCATCCAAGCTCTCATCCGTATGAATCCTAGTCAAAAAAATATTCAAAGTTTTCTCAAAGCTTATTTTCTCTTTTTCATCAGCGTTTATCTGTTTAATCACAGCCTGTTCTTCTAAATGCCTGTCTCTTTTAACAGATAACAAATATAAAACAGAATTTTTGAAAGGAGATGCAACCTTTTCTAAAAACATCTCATAGCCTGTGTTTACATCGCCCTTATGCATTAAATCCAGAAAATCATTAAGACCGATGATTTTTTTGTCCATATCTAAAAGCACACAAAAAACTAAAGCGGCAATAACCTTAGGCTCACTGGGCAACTTAAAATTACCGCTTACAAAATCTCTTGCCGTGCCTTTATAATCAAAGTCTTTTAGGATTTCATTAAAAAGGTTTATCAAGATTTTGCTGACTGCAATGCTCTCTAAAACGGCTGTGATTTTTATGTCTGCCAAAATGTATTGAGAAGCCAAAAGATTGTCGCAAGCCAACTTAAACTCATCGACTTTTTTCTCTGAGCCGCTCATTAAATCGTATATAGTTTTGTCCATATGCCTAATATAACATGATAAATTAAATTTAGCAAGCATAAATAATTATTTATTTTAATTTTTTGAGTATTTTTTAGTTGTAAAGAGTTTTTTAGTGTAGTATACTATTATCAACAGAAGGGAGCGAATCCCGACACAATTAAAGATGTATTTTTTCACAAAAGGGAATTTTCTCTTTTTGTGTTATGTAAATTTTTGTGTAACATTTTCGGAGGATTTATTTTGAAACCAAACAAACAAAAAGCCTTGAGCTTAAAGATAGTTTTTTTAGGCGGGGTGGGAGAGATCGGAAAGAACATGACTGCTCTTGAATTTGGCGAGGATATTATTGTCATTGATTGCGGAGCAACTTTTCCTACTTCGGATATGCCGGGAGTAGATTTGGTTATTCCTGATCCGGCTTATCTATTAGACAACAAAGATAGGGTGAGAGGCATTGTATTAACCCATGGTCACGAAGATCATGTGGGAAGTTTGCCATTTATCTTGAAGGACCTAAATGTTCCTGTATACGGGACGCGTCTCACATTGGCAATCGTTGAAAACAAATTAAAAGAAGCCAAGGTGAGCGGTATTCTGAAGACAGTCAAGGCGGGGTCAACAATTACTTTAGGGAAAAGTTTTAAGGTAGAATTTGTAGCAGTATCGCACTCGTTTGTAGGATCGTGTGCCTTATCCATTTCTACTCCTATAGGGGTGGTGTTTCACACAGGCGACTTTAAGGTGGATTTTACACCTCAAGGCAATAATACAATTGATTTGCAAAGAATCTCTAAAATCGGGCAAGAAGAGGTGCTGTTGCTTATGGCTGAAAGCACCAATGTTGAGAGAGCAGGATATACAATGAGTGAGGCTACTGTCAAAAAATCATTAAATACGCTTTTTAATGATAATATGGACAGACGCATAATTGTTGCAACTTTTGCCAGCAATATCAATAGGATGCAGCAGATCATTGACATTGCTATTAAATATAAAAGAAAAGTTGTGTTTTGCGGTCGGAGTATGATTAATATTGCGGATGTTGCGGCAAAAATCGGAGAGCTGGAGTATCCGCCTATGCTAGAGGTGGACATAAATTCAGTGCATAAATATGAAGATAAGGAATTGTGTATTATTACTACGGGATCGCAAGGTGAACCCATGAGTGCGCTGACTCGGATGGCTAACGGTGAATTTAACAAGATTAGGATTGGGTTTAATGACACAATAATTTTGTCGGCCTCGCCTATTCCCGGCAATGAGAGAAGCGTTTATAATGTAATCAATAATATTTATCGTTTGGGTGCTAAGGTGATTTATGAAGCGCTTGCCGATGTCCATGTGTCCGGTCATGCTTGCCGTGAAGAACTGAAGCTGATTCACACTCTTTTGAAGCCTAAATTTTTTATTCCTGTGCATGGTGAGCATAGGCATCAAAAAAGGCACGCTGAGTTGGCTGTTGAGATGGGAGTACCTGCTAATAATGTATTGATTACGGATGTAGGAGATGTGGTGGAAATTACGACAAAAACTATAGGTATGCGTGATAGAGTGCCTGCGGGGAGTTTGCTTGTGGATGGTTTGGGAGTGGGCGATGTGGGAAATGAGGTGCTTAATGATAGGCGGCATTTGTCAGAGGAGGGGATTTTTATTGTGGCACTGGGGATTAATTATTCGTCTGGGGAATTAAGGAGTGTGGACATAATAAGCAGAGGTTTTGTGTATATGGATAGGTCAGAAGGGTTGATGAACGAAGCAAAAGAAGTTATAAGAACAAGATTAGAAAATATAGATTTGAAACAAAGAGATTGGCAAGGGGTGAGAGGTTCGCTGAGAAAAGAACTGAAGAGTTTTCTTAATAAGAAAACTAAGCGAAATCCTATGATATTGACAATGATAGTGGATTGTGATTGCGATACAGATTAGTCTTTTTTTTGTTGTTAGTTTATTGTGATATATGGACACGGATAATTTGTGAGTAAGTATGCCGTACAAAACACCAAACAAAACAAGTAAATATGTTAGAGAATTATTGCCCATAGATGAGAAATTGTTGCCTCTTATCGATTTTGCGGATGCTCACAATATCCCCGTTTTGCTGCCGGAATCAGCTGTATTTTTAAAGCAGCTCATTTTATTGAAGCAGCCCAAAAATGCGCTGGAGATAGGCATGGGGATAGGGTATAGCGGTCATATAATTTTACAAAACTCCAATGCTAATTTAACTACTGTTGAAATTGACAAAACAAGGATAGAAACAGCTAAAGAGTTTTTTAAAACCAATACTCTATGTGATAGAACTTGCATTTTGTGTGGTGATGAAGGAGAAATTGTCCCAAAATTGAGCGACGGGAGTGTAGGTGCGGACAATCGATTTGATTTTATTTTCTTAGACGGAGCAAAGGCAAAATACACTAAACACTTGCCGTATTTAAAAAAAATGCTTGTAGAAGGCGGAATTTTGTTGGCGGACAATGTTCTTTTTAACGGGATGGTATCAGGTGAAAACGAGACAGGCAACACTAAGAGAAGCATAGTGAAGAATTTAAGGAATTTTTTGGAGAGTGTTTGCAGTGATAATGATTTTATAACGAGTGTGATTAATGTAGGCGACGGTATGAGTTTGAGTATAAAAAAATTAACAATTCGATAATCATAGGAAAAAAATGATAGAGTTATTAGCTCCTGCGGGAGATTATCAAAAATTAAAAACGGCAATTCACTTTGGTGCGGATGCTGTGTATTTGTCGGGCAAGAACTTTGGCTTGCGTGCCTTTTGTGTTAATTTTGATAATGACGGCTTAAAGCAAGCGGTTGAGTATGTCAAGAAGGCGGGCAAAAAAGTCTATGTCACTATAAATATTTTTGCTAAAAATACAGATTTTGGTGAATTATTAGAGTATATAAAATTCTTAGAGCTGCTAAAAGTTGATGCCGTCATTGTATCAGATCCGGGAGTTATCCATTTCGTCAAAACTTACACTCCTAAACTGCCCATACATCTAAGCACTCAAGCTAATACTACAAATAAATATTCAGCTAGGTTTTGGAGCGATTATGTTGACAGAATTATATTGGCTAGAGAGTTGTCAATAGGTGAAATTAAAGAAATAAAAGACTTTAATCCTAGTCTTGAACTAGAATGTTTTGTACACGGCGCTATGTGTATTTCATACTCCGGGCGGTGTCTTTTGTCGGATTATATGACGCATAGTAAGGAAAATAAAGATTTCAGACAAGGAAACAGAGGAGAATGTGTTCAAGCATGTCGTTGGCCGTATGAATTAAAAGACGGGTATATAATTGAAGAAGATGAGCGGGGAAGCTACATTCTAAATAGCAAAGACCTTAATATGATAGCACATTTGGACAAGTTGTGTCACGCAGGGATAGCGAGTTTTAAGATAGAAGGCAGGGCTAAATCTCAATTTTATGTGGGCGCTGCAGTAAATGCTTATAGGCGGGCTATTTGTGATAATAATAATGCCTCTGCCGACATAATAAATTCTCTCAACATCCTAAGCAATCGAAAATACACCACAGGCTTTTATCTTGGTGAAAAAAATACTCAAAACTATGTTACTTCAAAAGCTGTAGGAAACGCTGATTTTATAGCTTTAGTTGTAGACAAGACAAAAGACGGTATAATTATAGAGCAACGAAATCGATTCAAAAAAGGTGATATCCTAAAAATAATATCGCCGTCTAATATTAATAATAAAGAAATTCTAATTGATAAAATGCTTATCCAAAATAAAGCGGGAGATTTTTTTGTTGAAATTGATGATGCCAAAAATGTCCAGCAGAAAATCTTTATTTCGACTAACTTAGATGTTTTAGTCGGAGACTTGTTGTATATTCAGCCTTAACAAAAAGCATAGGCAAATACACAAAATGTGTTATTAAAATGATTCTAAATCCAAAATACAAAGAAATATTTGATGATAAGTCGGCGGCGTTAATTTCCTCTGCGCTTTTGTATGCAAAAAGAATGCACAAAGATCAAAAACGCGCTTCGGGAGAAAGTTATATAGTCCATCCCATTGCTGTTGCCAACATCCTCATTGATCTAGGATTAGATACCGCTACTATAGCTGCCGCCCTCCTTCATGATGTTATTGAGGATACTTCTGCCACTGATGTAGACATAATAAAAAAATTCGGGCAAGAAATTTTTGAATTAGTAAGCGGTGTCACTAAATTATCAAAACTGACCTTTGCTTCAAAGGAAGAAGAAGCTGCTGAAAACTTTCGTCGAATGCTCTTTGCCATGGCAAAGGATATCAGAGTAATCCTAATAAAATTAGCCGACCGTCTTCATAATATGCGCACCTTAGAGTATATAAGTGAGAACAGGCAAAAAAAACTTGCGCTAGAAACCTTAGAAATCTATACTCCGCTGGCATCTCGTCTTGGGTTATCCTATATTAAGTGCGAACTAGAAGACTTGTGCTTCAAGGTTTTCTATCCGGATGAATATGCGTATTTTATAGAAAGGATTCCTTCACACATAGAAAAAAGAGAGAGTATAATTGAAAATTTAACATATAAATTAAAACAAATCTTAATTCAACTTAACCTAAAGGGTGAAGTAAGCGGTCGTCCCAAACACTTTTATTCCATCTATAAAAAAATTAAAAGACACAACATTTCATTAGATCAAATCTATGATCTTACTGCTATTCGTGTCATCGTTCCTCAAATAAAGGACTGTTATGAAGTGTTGGGTATGATTCACACAATCTGGCGTCCGATTCCAAACCGCTTCAAAGACTATATATCCATACCAAAACCAAACAAATATCAATCTATCCATACCTCTGTCATGTCTTCGTACGGTATGCCCTTTGAAATTCAAATCCGCACCTTTGAAATGCACAGAGTTGCAGAATATGGCATAGCGGCGCATTGGAAATATAAAGAAAATCGAGACAACTCTACTGATCTGGATAACAAAATCGCATGGTTAAGAGACATGATTGAGGTAGGCAATGATGAAACTCCTCAAGAGTTTTATGAGTCACTTAAAATTGATTTATACAGCGACCAAGTTTTTGTTTTTACACCTAAAGGTGATGTAAAATCTTTATCAAAAGGCTCTACCCCTTTAGATTTAGCATACAGTGTTCATTCTCAAATCGGAGACACCTGCATTGGAGCTAAGGTCAACAATAAGGTAGTGTCTTTAGGTACAAAACTACAATCGGGCGATTATGTAGAGATTATAACAAAAGAGACTTCTGCGCCAAAGAGAGAGTGGCTGAAGATTGTCAAAACCAGCGGGGCAAAATCAAAGATTAAAGCATTTTTCAAGAAAGGGCTTAAAGAGGAAAATATCAAAAGAGGCAGAGAGTTATTAGAAAATGAGTCCAAAACTTTAGGGTATAATCTAGATGATTTACTAGAAAAAACTTGGGTAGACATTGTGCTTCAAAAGTATATTTTTTCGTCAATTGAGGATATGTATGCGGCAGTGGGATATGAAGATTTTGTGCCTAAGCAAATATTGAATATTTTTGTAGATTTGTATAAAAAGAGACAAGACTCTAAGAAGGCGGCAAGGTCTAAAGAAAAGAAAACCAGAATAGGGAGCGGCGACGGATCTGTGATTGTTATGGGCGCAGAAAATTTGATTATTAAAATAGCAAAGTGTTGCGACCCTGTCCCCGGCGATGATATTGTAGGGGTAGTGGCACGGGAAAAAGCATCGGTACACAGAAAGGATTGTGTGAACATTAAGGATGCGGATATATCTAAATTGGCGGCGGCGCATTGGGCAGAACATAGGACGGCATCGTTTGGTGTGTCTTTGCATATTCAAACCAGCAATAATGCGGGAATGCTTGCATCAATTACCAATTTGATTGCAAGAGAAAATTTGTTTATACAAAGTCTCAATGCAAGAATAGATAAAAAGAATACGGGGATTATAGTGATCAAGGTAGACTTGTCTGACGCCTCGCAAATCAGACCTCTTATGGACAAAATAGAGGCGTTGCCCAGTGTGGACAAGGTATATAGAGGCAGAGGATAGCGCGTTTGTGCTGTATTGGCTTTTTGTTAAAAGGGTATATCTTTGAAGCGGCGGTTGTCGGTACAATTGCAAGTATTGGATATGCGGAGAACTATTCTAAGCAATATTTATTCATATAATATTCAACCTAAAAGGCATAGATATTTCTGACAAATTTGGTATTACTATGATATTTGCCGTGTATGTTGCAGTATAATAATATTTTTTATTAACTTTAAACATTTTTGCTCAATTTGATGTTAAAATTGAGCATTTTTTGTCATTTTTAATGAATTTGTTTTAGTTTGTATGCATAAATGTTTGACATATGGGGTTTTGATGGTGTAGTATCTATATCAAATGAGGGGACTTTATGGCATTTAAGATACTTGGAGTGGGTAATGCGCTCCCTAAATTTAAGCTGGATAATCAAATGCTGTCAAAGTTGGTAGACACTCATGATGAGTGGATTACCAGCAGGACAGGCATCAAAACACGGGGGATTTTGACTAGCGAAAGCCTCTTAGATTTGAGTGTGTCGGCGGCTAATAAGGCGATTAATGCGGCTAAAATTGAAGTTTCTTCACTTGATTTGATAGTTTGTACTACGCTGATGGGGGATACCATTTCGCCTTATCACGCGGCGATGATTCAAAAGGGAATTGGTGCGTCGTGTCATGCGTTTGATATGAATGTGGGGTGCAGCGGTTTTGTGTATGCTTTGGAAGTGGCGTCAGCTTATTTTAAGGCTGGGTTGGCAAAAAGGATCTTGATTGTAAGCAGTGAACATATGAGCAACTTTTTAGATTATGAAGACAGGTCTACTTGTATATTATTTGGAGACGGTGCAGGTGCCGTAGTACTTGAGAAAGGCGAGAATTTGCTTAGTTTAAAACTGATTACGATGGGTGATGACAGTATTTTGAAGGTCACTAGGCATACGGGAAATTTTCCTTATGAGAAGTTTGGATTTGAAGGGAGGGATAAGTCTACGCAAAAGGTATGGATGGACGGGCAGCAGGTGTATATGTTTGCGGTCAATTGTTTGGTCAGCAGTATTCAAGATGCAGTAAAGCAGGCTGGGATTGCGATTGGGGATATTGATTATTTTTTGCCGCATCAAGCCAATAAAAGGATTATTGAGGCGGCTAGGTTGAAGTTGGGAATTGACAAGGATAAGATTTTAAGTAATATTGAAACGGCGGGGAATACAACAAGCGCATCTATTCCGATTATGCTTAGTGAATTTGAAGGAAAATTTAAGAAAGGGATGAAATTATTATTGTCTACATTTGGCGGGGGAATGAGCGGCGGGAGTGCATTAATAAGATGGTGATAACAAACTAATTTTCCGGATTGCTTCGGAGCGAAGCGACGAATCCGGCACAAAATATTAGGAGAAAAACTATGGAAACTTTTAACAAAATTACTGCTATGATTGCAGAAAACAGAGGCGTGGATGCATCCACAATTAATAAAGACACTACTTTTGACACTGATTTACAAATTGATTCACTTGATATGATGGATATGCTTATGCAGATATCAGAGGAATTTGGTATTTCTACAGACGATATTAAACCCGGTGAGATTAAAAATGTAGGTGATTTAGTAAAGTTTGTCGAATCACAAGGAAAATAAGGCATGACTAAGACAGCAGTTGTCTTTTCGGGACAAGGCTCTCAAAGCGTGGGCATGGGCAAAGATTTATATGACAAGTCGCTTGCTGCCCGTGCGGTTTTTGATATGGCTGAAAGATTTAAGCCAAACATCAAAGAGCTGTGTTTTGAGGGTCCAAAAGAGGAATTAAATAAAACCATCAACACCCAGCCTGCATTATTTTGTGTGGGCTTGGCAAGTTTTCGTGCTAAGCAAGAAGAAGGTCTGAAAGCTGACATGACGGCGGGGTTTTCTTTAGGTGAAATACCTGCTTTAGCGGCAAGCGGAATGCTGTCTGATGAGGCTGCTTTTAAACTTGTGATGAAAAGGGCAGAGTTTATGGAAAGTTGTGATAAAAGCGGAATGATGGCGGCAATTATCGGCATGGAATCGCACAAGATTGAGGAGATTTTGTTAGATTATCCTGATATAAAATGCGTCAACTATAATGCACCTTTACAGACGGTAATCTCCGGTAGGAATAATTTTGATGAGGCGATAACGGCACTAAAAGCGGCGGGGGCAAGGACGATGAAATTGGCAGTAGCAGGAGCATTTCACAGCCACTACATGACTCCAGCTTCAAACAACATGGCGGATTATCTTAAAAACATAGATTTTGCTACTCCTAAAATTCCCCTCTACTCAAATTTAACTGCCAATCCTTATGACATCCTAGAGGCTAAACAAAATATCTACTGCCAAATAAATTCGCCGGTTAGATGGGTGCAAAGCATCAAAAATATGCAAAAAGCAGGGGCAACTACATTCATAGAATGCGGAGCAGGAAATGTGTTGACAGGCTTAATAGATAAAATTCTGACATAGGAACAAACGCAAAATGTCAACAAAAAAATGGAATATTCTATCAATCCTAATTTTATTTGTGTTAATCGCAGCCGCCATAGGATATATGGTTTTACTGATTCTCAATCCTGAAGAATATTATGATGATACTCTTGCAATAGTTGTTTTAAGCACTTTCTCTGCTGTTATGTTTTTTGGAATTATTTGGCAATTTTTGTCACTATCTTCAAATTTGGTGATTTTTGCTTATGATGCAGAAAATTATGAAAAAGCAATTATACGAGGCGTAAGACATCTAAAATGGAATCCACTTAATAGAAACATTGTAAAAATTATTTTGGCGGAAATTTGTTTGAGTATTGGTGAGGTAGAGAAATTTGAAAAGGTTCTTGATAGTGTGAATAAAGATAAGCTAAGCACAAAAAGCACAAAAAGAAATTTTCTTGCAAAGATATCCTATCGCTTTAATTATTATTATCTAATGACATTTAAGCATCTTCTAAAAGACGATACTTATGTGGCAGAAAGTTTTTATAGAGAGTGTATAATGCTTAGTCAGCAGGGAGGGGAAGAGAATTTTAGAGAGATTATGATGATGTTAAATAGCATTTTTTGTTTTTTGCGGACGGGTAGTGAGAGTGCGAAGGCAGAGATTAAGGCTTTGATTTTAGAGGGTGCAGATGAAACAAATCCAGAGGCAAGCACGCCCATTAGGGATTACTTTATTAGATTAATCGGGTATGTGCCAAATCAAAAAGAGGAGCAAACTAATGATTGACTTAAACAATAAAGTCGCCATAATCACGGGCGGTTCACGAGGGATAGGCAAGGCTATTGCCTTAAAATTAGCACAATATGGGGCGGATATTGCCATCATTGGCTCTACGGTTAATGACGATGTGATAAATGAAATTGGTGCTTTAGGCAAAAAATGCGTGTTTTATAAATGCGATGTTGCTGATTATGAGGCGTCAAAGGTTGCTATTGACAGCATAATTAAAGACTTTGGGCGAGTGGATATTTTGGTAAACAATGCGGGAATTACTTGTGATAAATTGCTTATTCAGATGACTGAAAATGATTTTGATAAAGTTATAGCCGTTAATCTAAAGGGTGTCTTTAATATGTCGTCTTTGGTGACAAAATGGCTTATAAGAAACAAGGTAATGGGCAAAATTGTCAGTATTAGCTCTGTGGCAGGTCTTGACGGAAATGTCGGACAAGCGAACTATGCCGCTGCAAAAGCGGGTCTGATCGGTTTTTCTAAGTCCTTAGCAAAAGAAGTTGCGCCTAGAGGTATCACCGTGAATGTAGTTGCACCCGGTTTTATTGATACCGACATGACGAAGGTTCTATCCGATGAGGTTAAACAAAAATCATTAGCAATTATCCCGCTAAAACGCTTTGGGGAAGCGGACGATATTGCAAATGCAGTTTCATTTTTATGTTCAAATATGGCGGATTATATTACTGCGCAAGTATTAAGAATTGACGGAGGAATGACACTATAATGAAAAGAGTAGTTGTTACAGGGCTAGGTGCTGTTACGCCCATTGGGAATAATATTGCTGATTTTTTTGACGGCTTAACAAACGGCAAGGTAGGCATTGATTTTATTACTAAATTTGATGCTGATGACCTAAAAGTAAAAATTGCGGCTGAGGTCAAAAACTTTGACCCGTCTTTATATTTAGAGATCCCTGAAATTAAAAAGCTGGATTTGTTTTCTCAATATGCTATTGCTTGTTCTGAGCAGGCGGTTTTAGACAGCGGAATAGCGGGAAATGTTGACCCTCACCGCTTTGGCATTTATATGTCTAGCGGAATCGGCGGCATCAATACTTTTAATAATGAGGCGATAAAGTGCCATGAGGGCGGCACGGCAAAAGTGTCTGCAAATTTTATTCCTATGACAATCATTAATATTGCTGCAGGGCTAATTGCTATCAAGCATAAAGCTATGGGACCTAATATGGCAGTAATAACTGCATGTGCGAGCGGTGCAAACAGCATTGGTGAAGCTTATTTGACTATAAAGCTAGGGCGTGCGGATGCTATGATTGCAGGCGGGGCAGAGGCTTCTGTTTCTAAATTGGCGATGGCAGGCTTTCAAAATATGTTTGCTTTAACCAGACGGAATGACCCGCTGTGTGCAAGTATACCATTTGATAAAAGGCGGGACGGGTTTGTGCTGGGTGAAGGCAGCGGTGCGTTGGTTTTAGAGGAATTAGACCATGCGTTAAAGAGAGGCGCAAAAATTTATGCAGAGGTTGTTGGCTACGGAAACACTTGTGATGCGCACCATGTTACTGCACCTGTTCCTGACGGAAACGGGGCGACTAGGGCGATGCTGTTAGCTAGTGAACAGATGCAAGATAGCGATAGCGTGTATATAAATGCACACGGGACTTCTACTCCTTTAAACGATAAAACTGAAACAGCGGCTATTAAGGCGGCTTTTGGTGAGAGGGCAAAAAAAATGGCAATAAGCTCTACTAAAAGCATGACCGGGCATACGCTGGGGGCGGCAGGGGCGATTGAGGCGATAGCAAGTGTCATGACTGTATATAAAGGTGTGGTGCCGCCTACAATGAACTATAGCGAACAGGATGAAGAGTGTGATTTGGACTATGTTCCGAATAAAGCAAGAAAAGTGAACATAGACTTTGCGTTATCGTCTAGTTTTGGTTTTGGCGGGCAAAATGCGGTGCTTGCTTTTAAAAAATATAAATAAAATCAAAAATTCCTTAAATTATGCTTTAAGCATTGGAGAAATTATGGACATCAGAATAATAAAAGCAGTACTGGGCTTATTTGAAAAGTCGGTGCTAAACAAAATGGAAATATCTGAAGGAGACTTAAAAATCTCTTTAGAAAAAGGCACAGAGGCAATTGTGCCGGAGGTGAGGCTGCCTACCTTTACTAGCGTGGCAACAGCGCCAAAGGTCATTTCTTCTGAAGAAAAAGTGATGGATTTTAACAACGCTAAAGAGGTCAAGTCGCCTATGGTCGGAGTTTTTTATGCTGCTTCGTCGCCTGATGCCCAGCCGTTTATTAAGCGCGGGACAAAGGTAAAAAAAGGTGATGTTTTGTGCATTATTGAGGCTATGAAAGTTCTTAATGAAATTGTAAGTGAGTATGACGGTGAGGTAGCCGATATTTGCGCAGAGAACGGGCAGCTAGTGGAGTTTAGTCAAGTATTAGTTAAAATTGTTTAAGGAAAAATTTATGAATAAAGATCAAATTCAAAAATACTTGCCTCATCGCGGGCAAATGTTGTTGTTAGACGATAGCAAAATTATAGATGAAAAAACCTGCATAGGACACTACACCGTCAAAGGTACGGAATTCTTTTTAGATGGGCATTTTCCGAATAATCCTATTGTGCCCGGGGTCATTTTGTGTGAAATGATGGCTCAAAACAGCTGTTTATTGTTGGCTAATCAAGGAAATGAAAATGACGGGCTAAAACGGGTGTTTTTGGTCAAGATGGATAATATTAGGTTTAATAAACCGGCCGTTCCCGGTGATGTGCTTACATTAAAAACTACATTCATTAAAAAAATCGCTTTGTTTTATATGGTAGAAGGGCAGGTTTTAATCAATGATACCGTCATAGCAAGCGGACAATTTACATTGTTTAAGGAATAATCATGTTTAAGAAAATCCTAATCGCTAATAGAGGCGAAATAGCCGTAAGAATAATCCGTGCTTGCAAGGAAATGGGTATTGCTACCGTTGCCGTTTTTTCTACTGCCGACGCTTCTGCTATGCATGCGTCTTTGGCAGATGAAAGCGTATGCATAGGCGGTGCAGCGGCAAAAGAGAGCTATCTAAATCAAAACGCAATAATCACAGCCGCTATTGAGAAAGGCGCTGTTGCCATTCATCCGGGTTATGGCTTGCTATCTGAAAACGCTTCATTTGCCAGACTTTGTGACAAATGCGGCATCACATTCATTGGTCCGTCTCCTGATGTAATAGACAAAATGGGTGATAAGGATATGGCAAGAAAAACCATGATAGCGGCAGGAGTGCCTGTTGTGCCGGGTTGCGACGCGGTATCTACAGCGGATGAAGCAAAAAAAGAGGCAAAGAAAATAGGCTATCCTTTATTAATAAAAGCAAGGGCGGGCGGCGGCGGCAAAGGCATTAGATTAGTAGAAAATGAAAGTCAAATAGAGAGCGCTTTTAATAATGCTAAAGCTGAAGCAGAGGTGTCGTTTGGTGACGGCGGATTATATATGGAGAAATTTCTGTCTCCGGTCAAGCACATTGAAATGCAGGTTTTGGCAGACATAAAAGGCAATGTTGTGGTGCTGGGTGAGAGAGAATGTTCGGTTCAAAGACGCAATCAAAAACTGATTGAAGAAAGTCCTGCGCCCACGGTTTCAAAAGAATTAAGAAAAAAAATGACAGAAAGCACCATAAAAGCGGCTAAGGCGGTCAAATACACAAACGCAGGCACGATTGAGTATTTGGTGGATAAAGACGGCAATTATTATTTTATGGAGATGAATACCAGACTTCAAGTAGAGCATCCGGTTACTGAGTTCGTTTCAGATGTAGACTTGGTTAAATCACAAATCAGGATAGCAGCCAAAATTCCGCTAAAATATACGCAAAAGGATGTACAGTTAATCGGTCATGCTATAGAGTGCAGGATAAACGCTGAAAATCCTAATGAGAATTTTAGACCGGGCGCAGGCAGGGTCACACTTTTTCACCAGCCCGGCGGTCCGTGGGTGCGGTTTGACAGTGCGCTTTATCATGATTATTTGATACCCCCTTATTATGATTCAATGATAGGAAAGCTGATTGTTTATGCCAAGACAAGAGAGCAAGCGATTAGAAAAATGAAGGCGGCGTTGGCAGAGCTGGTGATTGAAGGCGTAGACCACAATGCTGATTTTCAATCTGATATTTTAAGTCACCCAGTATTTGAGAGCGGAGATTATTATACGGATTTTTTACCAAAGCATTTGGGAATTAAATAGACGGATCTAATAATTATACGGAGAAAAATATGATTTCTTTACGCGGGTTATTCAGAAAACCTAAAAACATACCTGAGGAGCAAGGATCTGACGGAACTAATCCTAAGACTCCGGATGGATTATATACAAAATGCGATGCTTGTAAGCGCAGTATTTTTACAGAGCAATTAGTATCAAATCAAAGTGTTTGTCCTGAATGTTTGCATCATTTTAAGATTAGTGCAAGGCGCAGGTTAGAGTTTTTAGTGGACAAGGACAGCTTTATTGAGATGAATTCTGAATTGAAAGGCAATGATATTATATCGTTTCCGTCTTATGAACATAAATTAAGTGAGGCGGTTAAAAAATGCGGAGAAAATGAAGCGGTTATTACAGGGACGGCAAAAATTGACGGAGTTGAGTGCGGAATTTTTATTATGGAATCTAGGTTTATGATGGGCAGCATGGGCAGCGCTGTAGGAGAAAAGATAACCAGAGTTTTTGAAACTGTTTTAGATAAAAAATTGCCTGTTGTCGGTTTTTGTTTGTCAGGCGGCGCCAGAATGCAAGAAGGAATAATATCCCTTATGCAAATGGCAAAAACGGCGGCGGCTATTCAAAAACACAATGAAGCCGGTTTGCTTTATATCTCTATATTGACTGACCCTACCACAGGCGGAGTAACTGCCAGTTTTGCTATGCTGGGTGATATTATTTTAGCGGAGCCCGGCGCATTAATAGGTTTTGCGGGTCCTAGAGTAATAGAGCAAACTATCAGGCAAAAGCTTCCTGAAGGTTTTCAAACAGCCGAATTTTTGTTAAAGAGCGGTTTTGTAGATGCTATTATAAAACGAAATGAGCAAAGAGAAAAAGTCGGACTATTATTAAAGATGCACAGTGAGGTGAATTTATGAGGGCAATTGAGACAGTAAAAGTCGCCAGAGCTAAGGATAGGGCTCACGGCGAGGATTTTATTGAAAACATTTGTGATAATTTTTTTGAATTATGCGGCGACCGTGCTTTTGCAGAAGATAAGGCAATTATCGGCGGATTGTGTCGTATTGGTGACCATGTCGTAACTGTACTTGCAATTGAAAAAGGACGCACTACTGAGGATAGGCAGCTTAGAAATTTTGGAATGCCGCATCCTGAAGGATATAGAAAGTCTTTGCGTTTGATGAAACAAGCCAATAAGTTTAAGCGCCCCATCGTATGCTTTGTGGATACTGCAGGGGCTTATCCCGGTTTAGAGGCAGAAGAGAGAGGGCAAGGAACGGCTATTGCTGAAAATCTTATGGAAATGGCAGGCTTTGATGTCCCAATAATCACCATTTTGACCGGTGAAGGCGGCAGCGGCGGGGCTTTAGCTTTGTCTGCGGCAAATGAAGTGTATATGCTGGAAAATTCTATTTATAGTGTAATAAGTCCCGAAGGTTGCGCAAGTATTTTGTTTAAGGATAGTTCAAAAGCTGAAGATGCAGCAGAGGCGCTCAAATTAACAGCACAAGATATGCTTAGATTAGGCGTAATAGAGGGAATAATAAATGAAGGTGATGGACTAATGAACAGGATTAAAGAATTGATTATCGCAAGATTGGATGTTTTGAAGAATGAAATCAATCTGAGAGAGCAGCGATACGACAGGTTTAGGAAATTCTAAAGAAAGGAGCAAAATTCATATGTTTGCGGTTGTTACAGACAGTACGGCTTATTTTTCAAGAGAACAAGCTACAAATTCTAAAGTTACTATAGTTCCTATGAGCTATACAATTGCCAGTGTAAAATATTCAGAGCATTATGCTGACGGCAATGCTGACTTTTTGGTTGCCATAAATGCGCGTCCGGCTGAATGCAAAACAAGTCAGCCCAATGTGTCAGCATACGAGGCGACTTTTAAACGAATATTAGATAATGATTTAGATATTTTGGTTGTGACGGCTTCCTCACGCCTTTCGGGTTCATTTGACGGTGCTGTTGCCGCATTAAATAACATAAATGCGCCAAAGGACAGAGTGGCTATTTTTGATAGTCTTAATGTAGCTGCCGGACAGAAAATCTTGGTGGATGAGGCAGTACGGTTGTCTAATTTGGGGGTATCACTGCTTGAGGCTATTCAGAAATTAGGAGAAATGAGAAGCCAAATAAACATGGTTTTCTCAGTGGAGTCAATGGACGCTTTACGCAGGGGCGGCAGAATCGGAGCGGTTAAATTATCTATCGGAAAATTACTTAATGTCAGACCAATTTTGCAGTTAAAAGACGGAGCGGTTATAGGTGAGAGGACAGTCAGAGGTGTAAGCAACATAATAAGGGAGTTGGCTTTAGTGATTCCAAAGGATGCTAAAAAAATTACTCTTATGTGCGTAGGCGACGCTAGAGCAAGCAAGACAATTCAAATTCTAAAAGAGCATCTAAGCAATCATAAAAATGCTGAATATATTGAATATCAAGATATAGGTCCAATTCTTTCTATCCATCTGGGTGACGGAGCATTCGGGATTGGGTGGTTGTAAAGGATTTATATAAATGACGACAGAACAAACAATTGAAATAATAGGATATGTTGCCGCTACATTGACTACAATAGCGCTTTTGCCGCAGGTAATAAAAATTATAAAAACAAAAGACACCAAAAATCTATCGCTTTATATGTATATCGTATTTGTGATAGGTATATCGCTATGGCTTGTTTATGGTATATTAATCACAAACTACGCCTTGATTTTTGCTAATGCTGTTACGATAGTTTTAGGTGCAATAATTTTATCATTCAAGATTTATAATGTTTCAAAAGGTGAAAAGCCATAGTTTTAATATTGACATTTGTTCAAGTATGTGTTAGTGTTGTTGAGCATGGACAAGTTTGAGAAGTTAAAGATATTGGCGGATTCGGCTAAATATGATGTGGCTTGCACATCCAGCGGAGTGGATAGAAAATCGCCAGGGGACGGCATAGGCACAGCAAAGGCCTATGGGATTTGTCATAGCTTTTCAGCGGACGGGCGGTGTATATCGCTTCTTAAAATCCTTATGTCTAATTCATGCATTTATAATTGTTCATATTGTTATAACCGCTCGTCAAACGACATACCAAGAGCCGCATTTACGCCTCAAGAATTAGCAGATTTAACCATCAACTTTTATCGCCGCAATTATATTGAGGGGTTGTTTTTGTCAAGCGGCGTTATTCAATCTCCCAACCATACTACGGAATTAATGATTGCCGCATTAAAAATTTTGCGGGAGGATTATAAATTTTATGGGTATATTCATGCTAAAGCTATACCTGGCACAGACAATGATTTATTGCAGGCATTAGGTCATCTATGTGATAGAATGAGCGTAAACATTGAATTGCCCTCACAGAAAAGTCTAATTACTCTTGCGCCTGATAAATCAAAAGAGAGTATTTTGGCTCCGATGGGCTATATAAAAGAAAGGCTGATAGAGAATAAGTATAGCTTGGTAAAGTATAAAAAAGCTCCGCAGTTTGCTCCTGCCGGTCAAAGCACTCAAATGATTATCGGGGCATCACCCGAAACGGATTATTCTATTATAAAGCTGTCAGAGGGGCTGTATAGCAAGTATAAACTGAAGCGGGTTTTTTATTCTGCGTATATTCCTGTTGTGAGAAATTCCTCGTTATTGCCAGTGGTGGACAAGCCGCCTTTGCTTAGGGAAAATCGTTTATATCAAGCTGATTGGCTGATGAGAGTGTATGGGTTTGATGCAAATGAAATTTTGGATGAAAAAAGCCCTATGCTCAATCCGTTTATTGATCCTAAATGCAACTGGGCAGTCAATCATCCCGAGTTTTTTCCTGTGGATGTGAATAAGGCAAGGTATGAGGAATTATTGAGAGTGCCGGGGATTGGCATTGTGTCGGCGAGAAAGATTGTGGCGGCGAGGCGGTGGGGAAAATTGGATTTTGGGGATTTGAAGAAGTTGGGGGTGGTGCTGAAGCGGGCTCAATACTTTATTTTGTGCAGCGGTAAGGGTGTTGAGGGTTTGAGAGTAAATCAGAGTAAGGTAATAAACTCATTACTATCTAAAAAGGCGCTAGAGAGATATAATGGTTTTAAGGATGGTGTGCAGGTGAGTATGTTTGATGAGGGAATGATAGGGCATGAGGAAGGAGTGAAGGTGCTGAGCGGGCAGTTGTGAGAAAACATGAAGGAGATAACATGGCATTAGAAAAACAAGCATTATTTGGTGCAGTTGATTGTTTCTTAGAAAATATAAGAATTATAGTTAATTATGAAAAAAAGCATAGGGAACAATTTAGGAAAAGCAACGAGAATAGTAAATGGTCGAATAATTTCAAAAAAAAGCTAAGCATTTATTTGTTAAATGTTTTTTCATCTCACAGAAGAATTAGTGAGATACTGAGGAATAATAAGCAGAAAAATCCAGACTTTGAAAAATATCTACAATTTATGAATTGGTTTGATAGAGGAAAAAGTAAAGACGAAAACGGCAAAGAGCAGTTACACTTTTCGTGGAAGAACATACGAAACAAGCTAGATCACCAGTATCCTATAAAAATACAAAGAGGACCCTTCCCAGAGAGTGAAAAAATAGAAAAGTATATTGAAGAATGTGATGCTGATTTTATTGTTTGGTTCGAAATTGATAAAAAGCTATTTCGCCTGAATACATATATAAAAGTAGATCCTCAAATAATAGAAATGTATTTCAAATCAATTAGTGATGACGATTTTAAGTGGGTTGATGAATTAGATAAAGAGATAAAAGCTCAACAGATGAAATCTGAATCCAAAAACCAATAATAATTACTACATACTACTATTTTACCAATGAAACAAACTGAAATTTGTTATACATATGACGGAAGTTTTTATGGGATGCTTAGCTGTGTCTTTGAGAGCTTTGAAAAAAAAGAGATGCCTATTGAGATTAGTGCTTTTGGTGGCTCTCTTTTTCCTATCAAGTATATTGAGACGGATGAAATAAAGGCGGAGAGGGTATTAAAAGGTGTAAAAGATAAAATTGGGGCGGATGCTGTAGAGTATGTAAAATTGTGTTTTTTGGCGAGTATTAAAAATAAGGAGATTGCTTTGATTCATTTTATTAGAGCGGGGTTTGAAAAGGGGAGGCGGTTTATTGAGGAGGTGAGGACTAATTTTGGGCCAAACAAGAAGGTGATTGCAGGGGTGATTTCAAATGATCAGCTTGCAAGGGTGCAAAAAGGGATTGATTTGTTGCTTTTAGAAAAGCAGCGCTTTGTACAGTTTATTAGGTTCAGTGAGGTCAATGGTGCATTAGTATCCATCATTGAGCCTGAGCATCAGGTGCTGCCGCTACTAGCAGAGCATTTTATAGAAAGGTTTCCTAATGAGCAGTTTTTGATTTATGACAAGACGCATAGCTTAGGGCTTATCTACACAAACAAACAGGCAAAAATAGAGCAAATTGAAAACTATCAAATGCCAAAATTATCTGATGAAGAAAAAGAGTATCAAAAGCTATGGAAACTTTTTTATGACACAATAGCCATAGCTGAACGCAAAAACGACCGCTGCCGCATGAATTTCATGCCAAAAAAATATTGGAAAAACCTGACTGAACTTTCAGACGACTAGATGCTCTGAAAACTCATACGCTGCTTTGTTGCTTATAAAATCAAAGAGAATGCTGTCATTTATAGTTAGCTTATAATGAATTCTCCTGTTTAGACTCTCATGTATTATCCGGCTCATCTTCCCGTTTTGAGGTGCATTAAGCGGCAAGCCTTTTTTATCGTCCAAAACATTTGCTTGCAATAACTTTTTGCCCTGTTTAATGATTAGACCCTTATCATCAATTCGCTTAACTCTGGCCCCTAGATACGAGGCAAAGCGGTATTCTTTACCCTTTATATGAACAATACAAATTGTTCCCGTAAATTTGACAGCCATATACGGGATGACGGCGGCAGAGGCGGATACAGATACTTTGTTTATTTCATCATTGCATTGTGACCAAAAGTATTTTTGCGGAAACGACCGTCCTCTATCACCCTCAATATAACCGATACCGCCGTCAAAATTATATATCTTATCATTCAAGGTTAGCTGCCCTTCTAATGAATGCTCCATACTAACAATACAATGCTTGCATTCCATTTTGGGCCAAAATTTCAGCGGTCCCATAGCATCATATTTTATCTTAGAGAATTTTCCAAAATTTACGCTGCCTTTTATGACAAAATCCGGCGTTTCAATGTCCAAAAGCAAACCGTTCTCATCGGCAAAATTCTTATTTACTCTAGTCTTAAAGTGCTTTCTCTCAAACAAGTCCTCAGCATGAAAAGGATAATTTGCGGCATAAGGTTTATCTTCAGTAACAATTTGTATAAATGATGAACTACCTTCAAGGCATTTATTACGCCCAAAAATAATTGCCAGGATGTCTTTTTTGCCGACCAGTTTTATATAAAAACCTTCAAAATATTTCATATGCAAATTATTGCCTAAGAAACTATTTTTTAGACACTTGTATACATTTCACTGCAGGGCCATCCAGCAAATTGCCGTCTGTATCATATCTAGAGCCGTGACACGGGCATTCATACACATTTTCAACTTCATTAAACCTTAGTCCGCAGCCAATGTGTCCGCATTTTGTTTTTCCTTGAAACAACCCTCTTATCAATGCACCTGCCGCTAAAAGCGCATGAGGTATAAAACTGCCCACATTTTTTATGCAATACGGACGGTGGCTGGAAAACACTTTATAAAATTCATCTTCTTTGCCTGCAATCGCATTAGCTACAATCCTGGTGCAGATCATTCCGTTTAAGATACCCCACTCATTAAAACCTGTAATCACATATGTGTTTGTATGCTTTTTAGAAAGACTTCCGGCAAATGGAGTTTTGTCATATGTCACAGAATCCATCGCTGACCAAGCATATTCAATTTTGCTCTCATCTATGCCAAAGTATAGTTTAGCGGCAGTTTTTAGTTTGTCATAATAATTGATATCCTTTTTATGTTTGCCTGCACGGTGGTCAAAGCCGCCTAGAACCAAGTAGTCATCGTATGAGCGCATATAAAGCGACTCATCACCAGAGCCTGTATATACGCCGTCCAGCGGCGGTGCTTTGAATGCAATTACATAAGACTTTGCTTGATACATTTTAAAATAATAAACTTCGCTTAAAACAGGCGGAAAACGGGTAGCTATAACTATTTTATTTGCTTTGATTTTGTGTCCGTTTTGAGTTATGAGAAGACCTTCATCTAATATAAAATCTACTATTCTGGTGTTTTCATAAATATCAAAATCAAAGGGTACGCCGCCCAAAAACTTGAGTAAATTAAACTGTGCTTGATTGTTCATTTTTATAGCCGGTCCAAACTTAGTGTCTACCCACTCTGCCGTATCGTCCAGTTTTTTTAAGGCTTTAAATTCATTTTTTAATTTTTTTGTACTATTGTCATGAGATGCATAAAGGTATGCCGGCTTTGTTTCAAAGTCACATTCAATGTTGTTTTGTTCTATAATTTGTCTATATAGTCTTAGTGCTTCTTTATGTGCCTTGATATAATCACCGGCAAAATTATTTTTTTTAGCAAGGTCAACATACATAGGGCTTTGTAAAGCAGTAAGTACGCAAGTAGATTTAGAGGTAGTAGCACCCGCAATATGTCTAGCTTCAAAAACGGCAGCCTTTATGCCCATTGTGCTAAGATGATAAGCACAAAGAAGCCCCGAAAGACCGCCGCCTACAATAGCAACATCAACAGTTATGTCTTGTGATAGAGCAGGATATTCATTAAAACCGTCAAAATTTTTCTCAAAAATACTTTCCATACTAAAAGTATGAGCATTTTTACTCAATATAATTAATACGATAAATTAATAAAAATCTGTTTTAAGCAGTTAAATTCCGGAAACTAAAACAGTAAAAGGAGAATATTTGTTGTTTTCCAATATATTCTGCTTGACTGAATATGTTTTTTTTGATATTCTCAAAGTTGCTGTCAAATTAGGGATAAAAATTTATGAAACTATTAACTGAAAATATTAAAGGCAAAAAGTTGCCGTTGATTATTGTTTGTGCAACTGCATTTGTGCTGTTGATTCTAATGATTATCGGCACATTTTTTGATTATGAGATAGCGCATGTTATTACAGCGCCATACAGAGGTCTTGCTTATTATGCATTCGGAATGGGATTTGAGGTGCTGGGGTTTTTGCCTGCGATTTTGGTTAATGTAAGTTTATTTGCAGTATTATCTGTCTATTCAGTTAAAAAAGGCTGGAAAATTGCTCATCATATTTTTACTGCGATGACGCTTGCCGGCGCTGTTTTTTGCGCTGTTTTTTGGACGCTAGATAATCATGGTTATGGTGTTCATAGAGCTGTCGTTGGTTCTGTCGTGACATTGGCAGGCATAGGATTGTCTTTTCCTGTGATTATATTTTTTAAAAGATTCGACAGAGAAAAGCAGAAAAAAATTATTTATGTTTTAGTCATTGCGGCGGTGCTGGGATCGCTGGCAAACATGATGTCAGGGATAATGCAGCCGCTGTGGGGAAGATATAGATTCTATCAAATAGGTTATGAATATATCAGATGTTCTTATACCGGGGATTATATTAGGATAAACAGACCTTATATGCCTTGGTACCGCCCGATGGGTAGAGACGGTACGGCAGAATCAAGGCACGGAAACTACAGTTTTCCGTCTATGCATGCAACCAGTGCGGCATCCGCCGTTGCTTTGATTTTGGTTGCATGGGTATTAAATGTCAAAAAAAGCACATTCATTGTTTTTACTATAACTGCGTTTGCTTTGTTTTTTTTGGTTCCGCTATCAAGAATGGTCTTAGGCTGGCATTTTTTGACAGATGTAGTGTTTTCAATGATTTTGGGATTGGTTGCATTTATTTGTGCGGTTTTAATTATAGATAAGGGCTTTGGTAAAAAATTTAGAAGGTTTTTGAATGAGGAAAATAGCGGGCATACTAATAATGATGTGAATGCAGAAAAAATTGATGAAGAAACTGTATAAAATTTTTTCAAGGAGAATACTATGGGAATCAAAACTTGTTTCAAGCAAGCAATTATGAAAAGCGTTATGAAAAAAAGGAAGGCCAATCAAAATTTTAATGAGGCAGAGAGTGAATTGGCAGGTTTGCCTGATGATGCTGATGAAACCATAAATAATTCAGATTATGTAAAGGCGCATGACAAATACGGCAATGCGTTTTTTATGCGTTTAGGCCGCCGCGGAGGCAAGAACGGGGCTGAAGCTGTCGCTGAAATTTGGTTCGGATTTGTTTCAGCAGACGGCAAAGCATATATGAATGCTAAGCAGTTGTACAAGCTGTCTGACAGTCCGGTTATTACTGAATGTATTGAGCCGCTTAAAAAATGGAAATTTATATTCAAAGGAAAGGTTGTACCGGTTGAAGCAGGAGAGAATCGTGTCGCAAAGCCGATAGGCGATGAAGTTGATGCAGAGTTTGAAGGGGTTTTTACATCAAACAACCGTTTATTTGAAATGGCTAGAGATACTCATCTAAATTCTTATTGCAAAGGAATAGCCGCTGAAAAATGGACAAAGGGTTTTGCTGACGAATTAAAGAAAAACAATCAAACAAGGACAGAGCAAATCGGGTGTATTAAGTGTGAGTTTAAAGTTGAGGGCAATACATATTTAACGGATACTCCCGCGCTTAGAGACCGCGCCTTTGGCCGCCGTTTATGGAGCTATATGAATCATTACGGCTGGCTTGTGGGGTCTTTAGAGGACGGACGCTATTTTAATGCGGTGATGGTGCGTTATCCTAGCGTAAATGTAATCGGCTTAAAGACCGGTTATATATTTGAAAACGGAGAGTATCATAATTTAACGGATGCTGATTTTCCAGTACACTTTACTACTGACGGAGTTGCGCCCATAAACGGAGAGGCGGTTGCGTATTATTCAAACAATGAGACAGCAAAAATAGAATTTGACGCTAAAATATATTTTCCGTATCAGTTTTATGATGATGAGGGCGGTTATGATGTTTTTGAGGGTATAACTACGCATACATTTAACGGCATTAAAGCATATGGTATAACAGAATTTTCTTACAATCAGGACAAAACAAGGCTTAATACGATTAGGCAAAGGAAATAATTCAGGATGAAAATATTTAAGCTGGGTGAAATTGATGATGAATATTTAGATAAGGTTGGCGGAAAAGCAAGAGGGCTTGATTTTTTAATAAAATCAGGCTTTAATGTTCCGGCAGGCTTTGTTCTGATAGATGTTGATTTAGAGCAGGATTTGCCGTATGCTGCTGAATATTATCTTAATTCCGGACTAAAAAATGTTGCTGTTCGTTCTTCTGCAAGCATAGAGGATGGGGTAGATTTTTCTTATGCGGGTCAGTTTTTAAGTGCATTAAACATAAACGGTGCTGAAAATTTTCAAAATGCGATAAAAGACTGTGTAGGCTCATTAGATTATGCAAGAGCAAAAAGCTATGGCGAAAAGCTGGGAGCTAACAAAAACGGCGCTATGAGTGTTGTTGTTCAAGATATGATTGACGCGCAATGTGCCGGAGTTTGCTTTTCTACTGACCCAAATAATAAAGATAATATCCTTATTGAGGCAGTTGAGGGTGGATGTGATGCTTTAGTTTCAGGCACTGCCAGTGCTATGCAATACAGTATTAACAAAAATGAAATAAGTGAATTAACCGACACGCCGCCTCTTAAAATTGAATTCATTAAAGAAATTTACAGCATTGCCGCAAGGCTGGAGGAGACATCAAAAGCTCCTCTTGATTTAGAGTGGTGCATAAAAAACGGCAAAATCTATTGGTTGCAATCAAGACCGGTTACTACTGCTGAAGAATGTACAATAGATGAATTTAATCCTAAGCATAATCTGGCAGGTCATGCTGTTACACGCTATAATATAAGTGAGATGCTGCCTAATGCAGTTACGCCATTGTCGCTTTTTACTACGGTTTATTCAATTGACTGGGGAATCAGGAAAACCTTGAAAATAGGCGGTGCTAACAGAAAGATGAAAGAATTGAATCCGCTATCTTGTGTTTTTTCAGTAAACGGGCATCTTTTTATGAATCTAAGTGAAATATACAGGCTTACTAGAAGTACATATTTAGCAAAGGCGGAGAGCGTAGATTTAGCTATATGCGACAGAGTTTTAGAAGGTGATGAAAAAGGGGTGATACCAGGGAAAGACACTTGGTTTTTGCCTAAATTAATTTATTCGCTTAAATATCTTAATTTTATTATGTCAGCAAAAAGAGCAAAGAAAAAAATTACTCAAATTGCTGATAACTTTTCTATAGGCAATGATGAGACGACAATATTGGGTTTATATAATGCTATTACAAAGGCGCAAGGTGCGGCAAATAAAGCGGCGTTTTTGCATTATATAACAAGCGGACAATCCGGGGCTATGAGCAGTGCCACTACAGCTAAATTAAACAAAAAGTTTAATTCACGGGAAAAAAGCAGGGCAGTGTTGGCACAAATGCTAGAGAGGATTGACGGTATTGAAAGTGTAGATATTTTGGCATCATTGTGCAGAATTTCGTCTGCCGTATTAAAGGACGAGCCAAAGGCAAAAGAGTTTAGCGTAGAGAATTTGACAGAATATTTAAAAGTAGCGGGTGATGAGGTTAAGCAAAAAATCGATGAGTTTATGAAAAGGCACGGACATAGGGCTATAAGAGAAGCAGAGCTTAGAAGTCCCGGTTGGGCAAGTGATGAGAGGGCATTTGTGCAATATTTAAAGACTGTATTGTCGGGAGGCATGACTGAACCTGGCCGCCAAGAACCGCCAAACCTAAAACAAATTGCCATCGATAATGGTTTTAAGAAGTATAAAATGCTTGTGTATTTTGCTAAACAGGCAAGACATGGCGTAGTAAACAGAGAGTATTCTAAGTCTAAGCTAATCAAGGTTTATGATGTGTTTAAAAAAGCATATGTACGGCTTGCAAAAATGCTGGTTCAAGAAAATAAACTGCCTGAAGAGGATGTCATTTATTTTTTAACAAATGACGAGATTGGACAGCTTATTAAAGGTGAGGGCGGCGGTTTGATTAAAAAGGCGTTGCAAAGACGGAGGTTGTTAAAGGCTCAATCAAAATTGCAATTTAGTGAAGTCTATAATAAATTGCCCAAGCCTATTGAAAGTAAGAAGGTGGAATCAGGAGAGATTATGAAAGGGACGCCTGTGTCCAGAGGAATTGCGACAGGACCTGCCAGAGTGGTTAAAAGTACAGAGGATGCTCTAAAACTTGAGCAGGGAGAGATTATGGTTGCAGAGTTTACTGACATTGGCTGGTCGCCGTTTTATTGTTTGATAGAGGGGCTTGTCACAGAGGTAGGAAGCGCTTTATCACACGGCGGAGTTGTCGCAAGAGAATATGCATTGCCACTTGTTGCCAATGTCGCAGGTGCCACACAAAGTATCAAGACAGGTGATATTATCACAATAGACGGCGGTGCCGGCATTGTGCGTGTTATGTAGATTTATGCCTCTCAAGGCTTTGTACAATATTTCATAATTAAAGATTGTCATTTTTTACTTGTTGGAAAATGTTGTTTTTGTCATTAATTTGCTTGCGTTGACTCAATGAACATGATACAATGGCTAAGTATGCGAAACAGAATGTGTGCATAATATAAGGAGATAAGCATGAGCAAGAAGGCAATTAAAACAAACAATACATATAAACAATCCAGCATAAAAATTTGCATATGTCTAGTGGTTTTTTTGGCTATATTTTCAACGCTGTCGATTATCCTTTTTCCAATGATGGAAAATTCTTTCCGCTCTAACGCTTTAGCTAATTTTGAAAAACTGCCTACAATAGAGGATGCCGGGTTTGAGCCTGCCGAGTTTATTACATTTAGTGAGTTTTTCAACAGGTTTAACCCCATCGTATTTCATAACGATTTTAGTTTGATTCCTGCAGAACACGAACGCTATTTTGAGATGCCGATAATGATAGAAACGCCCAGGGAGCTTCATGATTTTTCGTTTATGGCAAACGGCAGGCACTCACCGGGCGCACCTCAAGATGATGACGATGTGCGGCCATGGATAGGCGAGCATTATAGAAGGCGGACATATTTTCTTGGGAATAACATTGATTATTCAGAAATGTATATTCCGGGCTATGCGGTGCCGAGGCAGGGCTTTTTGCCGGTCGGTTCGATAGAGCATCCGTTTGAAGGAAGCTTTTTCGGGCAGGGCTTTGAAATAAAAAATCTCTTTTTTAATGTACTTGATCTTGGCGATATAAATCATATAGCCATGTTTGCACATACGCGGGGCGCTCAAATTCGCGGAGTCGGGCTAAATTTTGCTAAAAATTATGTTAATCCCTTGCAAACTCTTAATATGTACAATGCCAACATATCAATAGCTGTCAGCGCGCTTGTGGGTGAAGCTACGGACGGAACAATAATAAGCTGTTCATATGTTTTGACCTGCCAAGCGCCAAATCCTTTTTATATCAGAAGCCGCTTTCCTCATTTTACCCAGTCCGGACTTGTCGGACACTTAGTTAATTCTACTTTAAGCCGCAGCTATTTTAGCGGAAGGATATGGGGCGGGATGCCTGATTCTTCGCCGACTGTGGCAAATCTCACAGGGTCGTGGCAAGGCGGTAATACAGTATTTTATAATAATAATTTAACATCCGATACCTTTTCTCACAGTATCGGAGTATCAAATAATAATTTGATAGAGTTAAGCGGCGCTGCCGGTATATTGCGTCAAGAATGCAGTCACAACTATGCAAATGCCGGAATAATAACCAGATACAGGTTTTATGAGATTAATTTTGTGGGCGGCGGTTTTAGTTTTAGAAGACCGCCCATGCTCAGAGGTTTTTTGAATTGGAATGATTTGTCTGTGCTGGGTACGAGTGCTGCAAATACTAATTTTGCCATAGCCCGTCCTGCCGATTTAGTATTTTTTGGTGAAATCGCTGCTGTGCCTGAAAGTGCTGCCGCTGCAAACTTTTTCGCAAACAGAACCTTTTATTTCCAAAACAGTATTGATATGACGCAGGTGTCGGTCTATGCTTATCGACCGCATGAATCAGCGCTGTCAACGGCAACATCGGCAATAAACAGCACTGCTATGGGTTGGGCTTTCAGAGGATCAATTGACGGCGTTGCGGGTGCTTGGAATGCTCATAATACTGCCAGAAGGTTTTTAGGTTCTTATATTTCGGATTTTCCCTCTTGTACAGATAATCCGTCTCAAGCAATAAACGGCAGTCATTCAATTTTTGGTCTTAATATGCGCTACTATACAAGAGGAGGGTCAACCAACACAAGGTTTATGGGTCTAGTGCCGAGAATGCTTCAAGACGGCACCGGAATATCTAATCTTAATTTAATAGGCGGTCAGCTTGTTGTGCCTAGATTAGACCCTTTTGACCCCCATGCCGTATCTCCCGCTCCTAATCATACCTTTCCTCCGGTTGGTGAAGTAGACCATAAGATGTTTGCCGGATCATTTGCCGGTGTAATAGAAGGCAGAAATAATTCAGGACTGCGCAATATTCATTCTAGCATGACAATCTTGCATGAGGAGTCTCATGCGCCAAATGCACCGTCTCTAATCGGAAGGACAACAATGATTGCCCGCACGACCCATGTCGGCGGTTTAGTAGGACACTTTAGAGTCAGCTCATCTTCGGCTGCTTGCCGTGTAGAAATGACTTCTTTTTCAGGAGAAATAGTATCGGGCTATCACATCATAACAACTGCGTATACAACAGCTGTGGCCCGCAACAATGCCAATGCGTACGGCGTTCAAAATTGGGATACCTTTATAAATATTTTCGGTGTGTTTACCGGCGGTGTATTCGGTTCGTTTTTTAAAGACGGAAATAATACGGCAGGAGCAATGTTTGATGTAAGAAATTACGGCACTGTCACCGGTCCTTATATTTTTGGATTAAGACCCAATATCACAGGGATAATATTTTATCAAACATATACGGGCGGTATAGCAGGGTATTTAGCGCATGCATCCACAGGTGCGGCAGGCGGATATTTGTCGGGCAACTCTACTGCTGTCCGTAATTTTGGCAGGGTTTATAATGTTCCTGAACTTGTTTATCGCTTTGACCAAGGGACGGCGTTGCAGGCAAACCGTACAAATACGGATATGTTTGTGGGTGGCATAGCAGGCAGTTTGGTCATACGGAACGGTTTGCATTTACATCAAGATGAACTGCTTGAAAATCGTTATGATGATTCGGTTGCAAATCACAACGGTACTGTTACTATAAGAGAATTTAGAAGGGTGAGTGCAAATCCTTGGCATACCATATCTGCAGGAGGTTTAGCCGGTGACCTTTCAAATAACCATAGTACAGCATTCAAACAACTTAACGGGTTGACGCAAAACGGCAAAATAACTGTAGAGAAAAGCCGCTATGCAAATCCCGCAACCGGTACTCTCATAAATTATAACCTGCATATAGGCGGATTTTTCGGCGGACATTTTATTGAAAACCGCGGTACGGGGACAGTTGTTTTAGCAGAGAGCAGTTTAGTACATGATATTAATGTCAACACATACAATGTGGGTCATACCCGTGTATCAGGATTCGGGACGGGCATTGCTGTACGCAACAGTATTGTGGATATAGATATTAATTTTAATCAATGTCTGGATTTTTTTACTCACGGTATAACTAATACTTTTATTCCTCCGAATGTATTGGTCGGAACGCGTCATTATGTTGCAGGTTTTAGCAATGCCCAGTTTGGTGATATTGAGAATAGTAAATCTGCAGTCAATATTAATGTAGGGGTGCAAAATCGTGATTTGACATTAGGGTGGGTTAGGCTGGCCGGTTTTTCTAATCATGGTGTGTGGGGAACGGTTTTAAACTCTACATCCGTTGCTCAAATTAATTTGGGCACACAAAGCAACTATATAAACTTCAATCATGTCAGCATAGCGGGGTTTAACAACCGAAATGCGCAATCGATTAATCATGCCAGAAACTTTTATCCAAGAGATAGTCTTTTAGGGCAGGCAGACAGCCAATTTAGTGTAAATGTGGGGAGAACCGGTCAAACTTTAAGGGCGTTTGCGACATCGGCATTTTTTGCTATAGGCGGCATAACAGATAATTCGGATGAAGCTATAACCGGTAATGTGGTTGGCACCGGAACCATAACCAACAGCATATCGTATTTTGATATTAATATTGACAGTTCTAACATCAGCACTCAAAGAAGTGATGCTGTAGGCTCAAGTACCGGGATGACTTTTCATGTCAACGGCATTACAAGAACTTCGTCTGCCGCTAATAATAACACAAACCGCACAAGTTTTATCTTAGACAGAAATATTACCGGTGTGGGCGCAGGCGGGCTGATTACATTTAATTATACAGGAATCAGCTATAGCAGCACAAGCAGGATAGGCAATACAAACTATGGTGATTTCACGGTGGCGGCTAATCTTATAGGTGTCACAGTCAGACCCGCTATAAACGCAGCGGGCATCAGCAATTTGGGTACTGTCGGTACTGTTTTAAATTCGGCGCGGAATAATCAAAACCACGGACATATGACTATCAATGACGGGGTTTTAGTCGGTGCTGTCAGGATGGGCGGAATTTCAGTGGCTGGCAGGGTAGATAACAGTACAAATTATGGCAATATTACATTTAGAGGCAATTCAAACGGAATAGTCAGCGTAGGCGGAATACTGGCAGCCGCTCCGGCTGTTGCGGCAGTTATAATTGAGTCTACCAACAGAGGAAATGTCACCGTAGGCGGCGGGATTGCTGCAACGGCTGCCACAACTTTTAATATCGGCGGAATTGCCGGCATCGCAGCCCAAACAACGACAGCTATTTCTATAGTTGATTCATTCAATAGAGGCAGTGTCAGCGTAGGCGGCGGAGTTGTCGCAATAACAGCTACGACCTTAAATGTCGGCGGAATTGCCGGTGTTTCCGGGGCGATAACTAATTCGGCAAATGTAGAGGGTGAGGCTCAGTTCAACATTGACGCGCCGATTGTTGTTGCTAACATGAGTATCGGCGGGGTTGCGGGCAACACTGCTTCTACTGCTAATATAACAAATACTCACAATCATTTTGATATAATTATCGGCGCAGGCATAATAGTGTCGGGTGTACTTAGTGTCGGCGGAATTGCCGGCGGTCCGACTTGGCCGGTAGTTATATCGTCCAACAATTTTGGCGATGTCAGAATTGAATCAACCATGACAACAGCAACAGTGCATATTGGCGGAGTTGTAGGTCACGGGTGGCATTTGACATCGGTGCGCAATTACGGTCAGGTTAGTGTTGATGCAAATCTAGAGGTAACTCTAGCTATGAATATCGGAGGACTTGCAGGTGTTTCGGGCACTATTTCCGGTGTTACTCACAATGAATATGCTGTGATTTTTAATGCGGCAAGCATTATTCCCGGCATTAGGATAGCAAATCTAAATTTTGGCGGAATCAGCGGAAATGCAACACCGGGCGGAATGGGAGTAATAACATCACTAATCAATAATAATGATGTTATATTACCTCTTGGCGTATCAGTAACCGGCGTACTTAACATGGGCGGACTTGCAGGACTTGCATTGGGAATAACATCGTCGCATAATACAGCGCAGGTAAGTATTTTAGCGGATTTGCCGTCAATTACGACCATACGCATAGGCGGACTTGCGGGTCAAGTGGGCGGCGCCATAGGTACTGCCGCACTGCCGTCTACAAATGCACTTTCGGTGAGTTTTGGTGTCAGTAACACCATTTCGGCAGTAAACATATACTTTGGCGGACTTGTCGGAAATCATACATCAGGGACAATAAGCTCATCAAATAATAACAATGTAATATTGCCTTCTAATGTCACTGTATCAGGTACGCTTAATATTGGCGGAGTTGCCGGTTTTGCAACGGCAATATCAACTGCGCACAATCATGGTGAAGTAAGAATTGACACCCGCACAGGCAATGCAACCATGTCAACCGTCAATATAAACATGGGCGGGCTTAGCGGTCGTGCTACAACATTAACATCCTCACACAATTACGCCAATGTCAGTATTGCCGCAAATTTGACAGTTAGCGGGATTATGAACATCGGCGGACTTGCAGGTCTATCTACAGGTGTTTCTGCATCTACGATTATGCACAATAACAATGCGGTGATTTTTGAAAATAATCCTGTTATATTGGTTGCGACTTTGAATTTTGGCGGACTTGTCGGAAATGCGGCATCAGGGACAATAACTTCATCAAACAATAATCCTGTTGTACTGCCTTCAAGTGTCACAGTAACAGGTATGCTCAGCATGGGCGGAATTGCAGGCATAGCTTGGGGAATATCATCGGCAAACAACAGTGCGCCGGTGACTCTTAACGCCGTTGTTACTGATGCAACAGTGCATATCGGCGGACTTGCAGGGCAGGGAGCGGTGTTTACAACGGCAACAAATACAGTCACCGGTACGGTAAATCTTGGTACAGCAAGGACAATAGCAAATCTAAACTTCGGCGGGCTTGTCGGGACTCATATCGGCGGCGCAATAAACGCAGCCTCTATAAATAATTCTCCAATCAGCATCCCGGCGGGTATGAACATAGCAGGCACTCTTAATTTTGGCGGAGTAGCGGGCAATCAAACGACTGCCGCCGCTAATTCAATAGCCGCTATGAGTGCGCACAATGTCAGCTTGATTGGCATCACGGCAGGCACCATAAATGCCGGAGCTGTTGTAGGGTTGCAAGGAGCTGCTGTCACAACTGCCAATATGCGCAGTATCAGTGTACAAAACATAACAGCGGTAACTTTGAATGTAGGTGCGGTTGCCGGAACCAGAGCAGGCATCAGTACGGTGGCGTACGGCAGCAATACAGGCAATGTTTTTGTAGAAAATATAACAGCTGTTTTCATAAATGTCGGCGGCATGGTAGGTATGCAAACTGCCGGGTCTATTATATCTTTTTCGCCGGTCGGTCTTATTCCGGGCGCCAATCACGGTAATATTGAAGTGATAAACATAACAACGCCCGTGACGACGATAGCAATCGTATCTGTAGGCGGAATTGTGGGCAATCAATCAGGCGGCACCGGTCAAATTCGAGGTATAAATCATGGGGATATTTTAATATCAGGTATATCAACTGTCGGTGTGACAACAACGGCTGTATTAAATGTCGGCGGAATTGCAGGCATAGCGGCAGCAACACTCATAATACCGATAGCTGTTGTTACGCAAGCTGTCAATTACGGGACTATTACTGTGCAAGATACGCTGATTTCAGTCATTTCATCACTAAATACTACAGTATCGGCATTGATGAATATAGGCGGACTTGTAGGTCAGCAAACAGGGACTTATTCTCAAATAACAGCATCTATTAATCAGGGTGCGATTCTTCTGCATAACTCGTCAGCAACAGCAATGTCAACATCATTCGGGGCAGCAGCACATACAAATGCACTTATGAGTATAGGCGGACTTGTAGGAGAGCAAGCAGGGATAGATTCTTTAATAACAGCTGTTAATTTTGGTCCGATATTAACATCCGGTCTTATAACGGTAAACGCATTCACACCGGGGTCAGCAATAGAAACAGCGCTTATAAGTGTTGGCGGAATTGCAGGAAGGCAAACTGTTTTAACCGCAGAAATTGCGTCGTCAATCAACGAGGGATATATCAATATAGAAGTGGCAGGCAATTTAACGGCAGGCGGTATAGTCGGTCAGCAGCGCGGCATAGTTTCTTTGTGCGTTAATCGCGGTAATCTTACTATAACAAACACATTGAGTGCTGCTGCCAATGTTGTGGGCAGCCGTGTCGGAGGTATCACAGGTCATGCTATATCTGCAGACGCAGAAGGTACTGTTTATATTGACGGTTGTGTAAATACCGGATTTATACAGATGCCGAATACGATGTCCGGATCTCATGTCGGCGGCATTGTCGGTACGGTTCAAGCCGGAAATCATGCTTTGGCAAATGTAACGGTGCAAAATAATCTAAACGGTACGGTTTTTATACTTATTACTCACAATACAACTGCTATAACCAATAATTTTGCAGGAGGTATTGCCGGTTATACGACAACGGGTGCCAATACTTTGGCACAAGTCAACCTATTCAATAATGTAAACTATGCCACTGTACAAACAAACTGGGCCGGAAGCCCTCCGAATGCAAGTACCTTTTCAACAGGCGGAATATTGGGCGGTCATGATTCTGCCGCTTTCGGTGTTATTAGAGTTGAGAATGCAGTAAACCACGGCAATGTGTTGGATATTTCTGGCGGTGCTAGGCGGGCCGGCGGTATTATCGGGCACTTCATAGGCACCAACAGGACTTTGACAAATGTTGTTAATTATGGATTTGTGCAAGGTGCCGGCGGTATTATCGGCGGTATAATAGGAGAAATCACTAATGCAGGCACAGTGGCGGCCAGTCATATGTATAACATTGTGTATGTGCATCAATATGTCACTTCAACGCCTTCAGCTCCCAATATTTTTGGTGCGAGTGCCGGCACTGTTATAGATGAAGATACTACTCAATTAAGAATAGCAACCACAAATGCAAGTGTTGTTGAAAACTCACTTTTAAATCCCGGCAGGATATTTTTGCATAGTGATGACGCACCTGTAGATAGTGTCCATAACGGCGGAATATATCACAGCGGATTTTTTGTCAGGGCATACGATAACACAAGTAATTTTACTGCTCCTGACTATATGTCTCAAGGTCTTGTGTATTCACCGTTCGGAAATTTAGAATGGTGGGGGCGGGATAATTGGCAGCCGTCTACTCATGGCAGACATATTTTTGCGGTTGCTATGCGCGGCGAAAGAAATGACGATGACGATGACAATACGACTTTGAGAATGGACGGTATTTATTTGCCTATGCTGTGGTTATTGGATGACGGAGAAGGCAACCCTTTTAGACATCCGGACGAGTTGCCGTTGGATAGGCAAGAGTATGAACATTTAAGGCAGATAATACAAAGAGTAGAAAATGAATTATTTACATTAGCGATCGTGGATAGAGACGGACGAACTCATGTTGCACGCAATTATATACGCTATTATGATTCATCCTTGACGATAGACTACCATCGCCGTCAGTTTATTTTTACGGTAACAACTGATATTATCAGACCTAATGAGCATGGCAATATTTTTAGTTTTATGCCTACTGAAATGGTGTATACCGTCGGGCGTGAAGCTTTTCCTGTGCTTGATAACGAAGGTTATTGGATAAGAATGAATCTAATTGAAGATGTGGATGAACCTGAGGGTGTTGGTTTTATAATTGTCAGAGATCCTGATGACCACACTGTATATAGAAGGTGGAAGGTAATAATTCGTTTTCGTCCCGTGGCAAGAGGAATATGGCTGCATTCGTTACGGCTTAATAACATAGTAGTGCCTATATCTCCTCCTTCTGCCAGTGTTGTTGCAGGAGTAAGGACTTATGATATTAGAGTACCGTACTCAGGCTGGCCGAATGCGGGTGTGCTTAATCATGGTTTTGGTTTAGCGGCATCTTTTGATTTTGTATTTCATTCTATTGGTGTGCCTATCAACACATCGCTTGCCACACGCGAAATGAGTAATCTTTCTCCCAATACGCCCGGATTTAGCATCAGAAGACATTATGACAATGCTTATCATGACGGAGGAAATACATCTTGGACTGCACAAACCGGACATAATATGGTTGTTGCGGAACGGACGGGCGGCGGAGAACCGCCGGAGGACTATCCCGGGCAATTGCGTGCATTTATGGCTATAAATAGCGCAGCCAATGCTAATGCTTTGAGGGGCGGGACTTTTGAGTTTGAACTTAGATTTGAACACGGAGCAGAGATTCGAAGGGTTATTATCCGTTTTACCCGCGCCAAAAGCGCAGTAAATACTCTAGCTACTACCGGAAATAACTTTATGACTACACAAAATGTGTGGGCTGCCTTTGTTGTCAGCAACAACTATAGTGCAACTGAAGGCAGGCTTACTTTTGATGCATTAAATCGTGTGGATTTCAGATACGGCTTTGTGAGTCATCAAAGACTTCAGCAAGTAACTCGGGCAAATTTTATTGGCACCAGCGGTGCGCCTATGCTATTGTTAAATCCGCTTGCCGGTGTGTCGCAGTTTATGACGATTTCTCAAATACAAGAGGTCAGAATAGAGCCGTTCACCGGTACGCCGGCAAGACCCGGCGCTCGTACCTATACCTTTAAGTTTTATATTCAGGCTGAAAACGGTTCTATAAGAAACTGGCAGGCGATAATTCATGAGGCAGTGCCCGGCAGCCGGCCTGCGAGCGGAACAGGGGCTCCTCCTATAGCGTCATTGTATTGGGATGACGGGGTTACTGTTGACAGGCAAGCAAATCCGTTGATACCGCCAATAGTGGACCGCAACACTGCCGCCAGATTTTATGTGGTGTATAACAACAGCACAGACCTTTGGTATCCGACTGCAGGACCGGGACCTTTTTCTGTACGGGACAGACTTCAACACCGTATTTATCGCCATGTAGGCGGCGGTATATGGCAGACTCCTTCAAGCGGAATTATTTCGCCGACTGTGTCAGTGCAAAACAGAGCAAATCAACATTTCCCTCTTCTGTATATAACCAACGGAGAGAGAATGACTGTCAGCATAGTTAATGTGGCGGCAAATACTACAGGAGGACAGTGGCGTGTGGTTACCTATGCGCCGCGGGTATATAGGAGGATTGACATAGATTCAGATATACCTAATATACATATAGATTTTCCTACTGCTGTTGATGATGACTATGTATTATGGCACGAAATCATATACCAAGTATTTGAGTTTACTATTACAGCTGATAATAGGAGTGAGGCAACACGGATGTTTTTTGCTTCGGCTCCGGATACGGCGCTTATAAATTTTGACGATGGAGGTACTCCTGCTACCGGGGCAACTTGGGCAAGACTTCCGTCTCCTGCAGACCGACGGGTCGGTGACCTGCAATACAATACGGGGGCGTTTCCTAATATAATAAATCCTTATTCTATAGACAGAATAGATCATTTTCAGGTTAGGGTAATTTATCCGATGAATGTTACTGTTGACCGTGAAGCTGCAGTCTTAGAATTTTCTACTGAAGTGTGGTTTGACATACATTTGTATGCGTCACTTTTTAAGTGGAATCCTGAATTGAACGCCGGCGCCGGGGACTGGGAGCATATATTTACTAAGTATGACGCTGCTACTGCCCCCATAGGGCGTTGGGTCTATCAGGTTGATTATGATGAGGAATTTTCTGCAAGGTTTAAAGTCGTTGCGGAGGATCCCAGTTTCCATACGATTTATGATGTATTAATTGCGCTTGCTATGATAAGTAATAAAGCTATAGAGCTTACTGTAAACGCGCCTATTGACTTTAACGGCTTTGCCGCTGTGACGCTGTTTACTTATTTTTATACAGAGAACATAGATCCCAATGAAATCGGGACTGCAATTGTTACGAGAGCAAGCAATATGTTTTTTGATAATCCGACAATTGTCGGCGGTGTCTTATCTCAGACCTTTAGAATGCGCAATCATCTTAATATGTTTTATAGCATAGCTGTCCATCTGCCTCCCGGTTATACTTTTACGATTGACTATTTAATGACCGGAGCCGGGGATGAATTTTTGCAGCCGCGTACGCCGCGCAACCCTTTTTATCGTTATGGGCTTGATTTAAGATACAGACCAAGGACTACGACATTCTTGACAATAACTATACATAGAGGCAGACCGCCATGGGGGATTACATCAAATCATTAGAGTTGCCTTAAAATTTGATTGTCATGAGTTGCATGGTGTGTTGATATAACAATTCAAAAAGGAAAATAAAATATGAAGGTTAAAACAATTATAAGTGGCAATTATTCATGCAATTCTTATATAATCAGTCAAGGTGAGGTTTGTGTGATAGTGGATATAGGGTTTGATTCTGCGCCGGTTTTTGAGTATGTTGAGAAGGAAGGATTGACAATTAAAGCGGTGCTATTGACACATGGTCATCCTGACCATGTGTTTAAGGCAAAGGATTTTATCGATAAGGGCATAAGTGTATATATTAGTGAAGAGGATTATCAAATGCCCAAGAATAATTTTTTTGGGTTGAGATTAGTTGAAGCGGATTTTGTGTTGTTTGATCCCATATTTATAGACGGTCATAAACTGGAATTTGGTGAAATAGCGGTGGATATAATAAAAACTCCGGGACACACTAAGGGCGGAGTTTGTTATATTATCGGCAATTATTTATTTAGCGGTGATACATTATTTAGAGGGACTGTGGGCAGAAGTGATTTGTACGGAGGATGTGCTAAAACGCTTAGAGATACTGTTAAAAGTTTATTAGCTATAGAAAAAAATTATATTGTAATGCCCGGTCACGGTGAGAGCAGTACGATTTTTTATGAGAGGCAACACAATTTTTTTGCAAGGTAATTATTCAATAAAAATTGCTGAAAACCAATTTTGTTCATCGTCTTCATTTTTTAGAGGATATAAAGGCAGTTCTAAATTTTTTGCCGTTAAAAATACATCCACTCCAATGCTGTGAAAGGCAGGGCGGGCAAGTTTAGGGGCGACGCAAGGCAGCCCCTTTTTTCCTTTGCATTCAGGACAAATAGCGCAATCTGACAGTGACAAGGCAAAATAGTACCCGTCTAAATAAGCAAGCCTTTCGATCTCTAAAGAAATCTTTTGACTGGGCTTTTTGTCGTGACAATGTATCACAATTCCTGATTTATAGTGCTTAAAAATTCGTATATACTCTTCTACGCTAAGTGAAAAAGGAGCAGACGGGCAGGTGTGCAATTTTCCGAAGTCTCCGCACCCAAAACGACATTTTAATATAGTCCTTGGGTCAAAAGCGATTTGTTCAATCAAAAACGGTTTCGCATTAACTGCACCCATTTGTTTTGCAATATTTATATAGCTATTGTAGTTTTTCATGTGTGTAAGTTTATCGGAGCTATAATAATTTGTCAAGTGATTTTAAGGTCAAGCCGGTGACATAATGATATTAAATTATTTAAGAGTTGTCAAGGAGTGTTTTGAATTTAATATTAAGATTTGTTATTATGCATAATCCCGCCTAAAAATTTCTTAAAATCATCCATAAAAACAGTTTACAATAATATCTCAATATGATAGACTGTTTCTTATGCCTCAGTACTATGGTTTTTGCCAATCAACTCCAAGGCAATTACTTGGTTTTAAGGTGAATAAAATTTTAGGAGAAAAATAAAAATGGACAAAGCAACAAAAGCCAAAATTATCGCTGCTCACGCAAGAAGTGAAGGCGACACCGGCAGCCCCGAGGTGCAAATTGCACTTTTATCACACAGGATAGCTCATTTAACCGAGCATCTTAAAACTCACGCTAAAGATCATCATTCTAGGCGGGGGCTTTTTCAAATGGTGGGTGCGCGGCGCTCTTTGCTCAACTATCTTAAAGATATTGATATAGAGAGGTATCGTGCTATTTTGGTAAAATTAGAGATAAGGAAATAGTATTTTCATAAAAACAAAAGTTAAATTTATCTTTTGTTTTTATGAACACCAAAGGAGTTTTTTATGCAAGCTAAAATATTCAAAACCGAAATCGGGGGCAGAGAAGTCATTGTTGAAATAGGCAAATACGCAGAATTATCCTCAGGGTCGTGTCTAATTAGGTGCGGTGAGACTGTTGTGATGACAAATGTTGCTATGGCAAATACGCCAAGACCCGGATTAGATTTTTTTCCGTTAGCTGTTGACTTTGAGGAAAAAATGTATGCGGTGGGTCGTATACCGGGCGGTTTTAAAAAAAGAGAGGGCAGGGCATCTGATAAAGCTATTTTGACATCAAGATTAATTGACCGTCCGTTAAGACCATTGTTTCCGAAAGGAATGTTTAATGATGTGGCAATTGTGTCTACTGCATTATCTGTAGATGTTGACATAGCGCCTGAAGTTTTTGGTATGATTGGTTCATCAATCGCCTTATCAATTTCAGACATTCCGTTTTTAGGTCCGACCGGGTCAGTGGTTGTCGGCTTAATTAACGGGAAATTTATCATCAACCCCGACACTGTGCAAAGGGCAACTTCTAAATTGCATTTGGTAGTCAGCGGAACAAAAGACGCCATAATGATGGTTGAGGCCGGGGCAAATTTGGTGACCGAGCAAGAAATGCTGGATGCTATTATGTTTGGGCATGAAGAAATAAAAAGGCAAGTAAAATTTATAGAGGAAATAGTCAAGGTTGTAGGCAAGCCTAAACGGGACATGGAGTTTTATAAAATTGATGAGGAAATTGAAAAGACCGTTGGCAAACACGCAGAAAAATTAATTGAAAATGCTTTAAAAGAAACCAATAGAGAAAAGCGTCAAATTGCTCAAGACGAAGCGGACAAGCAAGTATTAGAGCATTTTGTCGCTATTTATCCCGACAAAACAAGAGAAGTCAAAGATGTATTATATAATATCACAAAAGAGATAGTGAGACGCAAAATTACTCATGACGGCTTTAGACCTGACGGACGCAAAACTGATCAGATTAGAGAAATTTGGTCAGAGATTTCAGTTCTTCCCAGAGTTCACGGGTCCGGTATTTTTACTAGAGGACAGTCTCAAACCTTGACTACTTGTACATTGGGCATGATAACTGAGGTGCAAAAATTAGACAACCTTGATGAAGAAACCTATAAACGCTATATGCACCAATATAATTTTCCGCCTTATTCAGTTGGTGAAGCAAGACCTATGCGTGCGCCCGGCAGGAGAGAAATCGGGCATGGGGCGCTGGCAGAGAGGGCGTTAGAAACTGTTATTCCTTCTGAAAGTGATTTCCCTTATGCTATTCGTATGGTGTCAGAAATTTTATCATCAAACGGTTCTACATCTATGGCGAGTGTGTGCGGTTCATCATTAGCTTTAATGGATGCAGGTGTTCCGATAAGCGCCCCTGTTGCAGGTATTGCAATGGGTCTTATTCAAGATGAGAAAACGGGCAAAACAGCTATTTTATCAGACATACAAGGCTTAGAAGATTTCTTAGGAGATATGGATTTTAAGGTTGCAGGAACAAAAACAGGTATAAGCGCAATACAAATGGACATAAAAATAAAGGGGATAGACAAAACAATTTTGACCCAAGCGCTTGAGCAGGCTAGAGTAGGCCGCTTGCACATTTTAGACAAAATGCTTAAAACTATAGACAAGCCTAAAACAGAACTGTCTAAGTATGCGCCTAAAATCATCAATTTCCAAATTGAGCCGGATCAAATCGGAGAGGTTATCGGTAAGGGCGGCAAAACAATTAATAAAATCATTGAAGACACAGGCGTTAAGATTGACATTGAAGAGGACGGCACTGTTTATATTGCTTCATCGGACATGGATGCAATTGAAAAGGCTAAAGGCATTATCGTGTCTATACTAAAAGACATTGAGGTGGGAGAGAAATTTAGGGGTAATGTCACAAGGATTATGACTACTGAGACCGGCAACGAGTTTGGTGCGAAGGTGGCTTTGACACCTAATAAGGACGGGATGATTCACATCAGTAAGTTGTCAAACAAGAGAGTGGACAAAGTTACTGATATAATAAATATCGGCGATTTGGTTGAAGTAGAAGTAATCAAAACAGGTATTAAAGGCATAGACCTTAGATTAATACAAAAGTTATAAAAACGATAAATATTATTTTTGGAGGAAAACAATAATGAGATTTATAGGGATGATACTTTTTTCAATAATAGCGGCGGCTCTTTTTGTGTTGTTCTTTATATGGAACCCGGCACTGAATTTTGGGGATAACTTCAGTGCGATATTTTCTAGATCAACTCTATCTTCTATCTGGCCAATGCTTCTGATTGCTTGGGCAGGCACATTCTTTTTGATGTGGGGTATAAGGATTTCAATCGGCGCCAAGAGAAGAAGTAGAAGAGACAGAGATTAAATTAATAAACAAAGAATAAGTAGAAACTATAGCAAAGGTTTAATATAATTTTAAATTGATACCCTTTGTCAAGACTTTTTACTTTAGGAATCTGTAATTTACTCATGGCTTTCCTCATATAATGAAACTAGTACAAATCTAGCGTTTTTATATGAGGACAAGGCATGACTAAAAAATTTTCATTAAAAAGTATTGTTACAAATGCAGTGCTGTCAATGACTGCCGTTGCAGTTTTGCTTGTCAGCATTTTTTCTGGCGTAATAGCTGTAGGGCTGTCGCCCAGACCCATGACCAGAGGCGGCAGTGAAAACAGTGTCGCTTTGATGTTTAATATTCATTGGGGCAGCGATTTATTAGAGCCGTTAATAAATACTTTGAGTGACAATGGGGTAACAGCCTCGTTTTTTATTGGCGGTTCATGGGCGTTTAATAATGAGGAACTGCTTAGAAAAATTCATGAGGCAGGGCATGAGATTGGCAATTTAGGGTATTTTCAATTAGACCACAGGCAAGTCAGTCAAGCCAGAAGCCGAGAAGATATTCAAGCGACGCATCGGCTTATTAGAAATGTGTTAGGAATTAACATGACGCTTTTTACGCCCCCAATGGGATTTTACAGTGATACAACTTTGAAAGCGGCAGAGGGTCTGGGGTATAGGGTGATAATTCCCACAATAGATACATTTGATTGGCGTGACAGAAACAGGGCTATAATACACGACAGAGCTATAGAGAATTTAAGCGGCGGAAATTTTATTTTATTACATCCGACGCATCATACTATTGAAGCGTTGCCCAGTATTATTAATACAGTTAGAGGGCGGGGCTTGAATTTAACGACGGTGAGCGGAGCAATCGGGCAAACGATATAAATAAGGAAAAAAAACTAATGAAACAAAAAATTTTTACTTATAATAACGGACTTAAATTAGTCGTAGAAACCCTGCCGTCGCACTCAATTGCGGCAGGTATTTTTGTCAATGCAGGTTCTAAAAATGAGACAGCAAAAAACAACGGCATCTCTCATTTTTTAGAACATATGATTTTTAAGGGCACAGACAAGCTGAACGCTTTTGAAATTGCCACTGAATTTGAGGGAATGGGGGCGGCGATAAATGCGTTTACATCTAAGGACTGCACTTGCTATCATGTTAAGGCGTTGACTGATACAGCGGAAAAATGTTTTAGTACGCTTAGCCACATATTTTTTGATTCTATATTTGAAAAAGAAGAATTGGACAGAGAGAAGGGTGTGGTGCTAGAGGAAATCGGCATGGTAAAAGACAGCCCTGAGGATGTTTGCTATGAAATGCTGGCAACTTCGCTTTATGACGGTCCGCTTTCTCAAACTATACTAGGTCCGTCTGAAAATATCACATCATTTGATAGGTCTTATATCGATGATTATATAAATGGGTATTATCATGCAGGCAACATTGTAATAGCCTTTGCAGGCGACATCACTATTGAAAAAGCGGATGAGTGGGTAAAAAAATATTTTCTTGAAAAAGTAAAAACCGCTAAAAAAATTGCTGCTTTACCAAACAAATTTAATACGAAAAATTCTATTCGGATTCATGATTTTGAGCAAGCAAATTTAATGTTGGCTTTTCCGTCAATACCGCTAAACGATAAATTTACACATACACAATCTTTATTATCCGTAATCTTAGGTGGCGGAATGGGCAGCAGACTTTTTCAAAGTATAAGAGAGCGGCAGGGTTTGGCTTACAGCGTTTATGCTCATCCAAGTGTTCATGTGGATTTAGGATCATTTAATATATGCGTAAATTACACAGCTGCAAATACAGAAAAAGTGATTAAATCTATTAAAGATGAGATTGATTTGTTGTTAAATAAGGGTGTATCGCAAGATGAATTTGACAGAGCAAAGGCGCAGCTGAAAGCAAGTTTAGTATTTGCGCAAGAAAGCACACAGACGCAAATGCTTGCATTTGGGAAATTACTGTTGTTATGTGATCAGTTGTATGATATGGGAGAGAGGTTGAAGCAAATTGACAAAGTGGGTATAGATGGATTGCTGGAATTTGCTAAGATTTTATTTAACAAAACACCTGCGCTGGCGTATATAGGGAGAGAGCCTGATACAAAACCAAATTTTTAGGCAATTTAAAAAAACACACTAAAAATACTTGTCAATATTTTGTGTCTATGTTATGCTAGTCAAGTAAACTTTAGGAGAAGAACTAAGGGGTACCAATGCCAAATACTTCTAAACGAGATAACCGCGGCAAACAAAAGAAAAAAAGCACATCTGAAATAGTCGGCGTCGTATTAATTGTTGCAAGTGTATTTTTTCTATTCTGCCTTATTTTGCCTTTTGCTTTAAGCGTAATAGGAGAGGGAATAAGGAGTTTTTTAACAGGGATATTGGGAGTTTTCTCATTCGCCCTTTTTTGTGCTACTACGGCATTGGGAATAGTCATGCTAAAAGGCAAAAAATTGGCTGTTCCTAAAAAAAGAGCTGTTTATATAGGTTTGATTTCATTGTTTGGCTTGATGGTTTTACAGCTTATTACTACGCACTCAATATTAGGATTATCTTTTGGCGAGCATATGTCTCGCGTATATAATTTTAGCGAACCGGGCAATTTCAGTATCGGCGGGGTTTTATTTGCTTTGTTTCCCATGGTGGTAGTGTCTATTACCAACACAGTGGTTGCATATTTATTTTTCATTTCGCTTTTTTTAATTTTTTCTGCACTGCTTGCGACTGATATTATCAAGTTCAACAAACCCATGGGTGACAATAAGCGCAAATATAACAAGAGCAGGATTATAAGAACTGAGAAAAACGGATATGTCATTAGCAGTGACGGAGGTTTAGATTTAGATAATGTTACGCACACAGGATTATTTGTAGGCGAAATTGTTTCTAATGTCCACAAAAATAATATCACAAGCGGTAGTTTTAGTGATTTTTCAGGTTTGGATGATTCAAACGAAAGGATCCAAAATACCGGAAAAGCTCAAGAGGATCTTAAAGATTTTTTCAGTTTTATGAGAGAAAATCAGGACAATCGTCCGACGGAGGATACTCCGGAGGCTAGAGCTCAAGCTATAGAGAGATTGTTGGGTGATAAGAAGGGCATAAGTGAAACGGACAGAGAGCGGTTTTTATCCAACAGTAATAATGAGCGTGAATTAGTTAGGGCTGTAGGCGGAACTATTCAGTCAGAGCCGATGATTAAAGGAAGTGCAGAATACAATAATTATAATGAAGGGTATGTTAAAAAAAGTACAGGAAGAAAAAGGTCAAAAGAAAAGTTAGAGGTTGTTTTTCAGCCGCCTCTAAACCAACAAGAATTTTATAATGATAATGATACAATAATAGACGGAGCAAGATATTCTAAGTATATTGCTTCTTTAGATGAAGTACAACAACCGCCGCCAAAACAACAGCAGCAGGTAGTATATCAATACAGCCAAGGTCCGATTGAGAAAATAAACGATAATTTTGATAATTTGACTAAAAAAGCAAATGCAATGCTCAATCAAACAATTCAAGCAGAGCCTCAAATAATAAGACAAGATGATATTATCAATTGTTCTAATCCGGTTCCTCTTGCTTCGCCCGCTTATGAATCAAATACTCCTTTTTCGCCCATTCCATTAGACCTGCCAAAGATTCCGGAATCGTATTATAATGACGAGGGAATTGAAAAGGCAACTGAGTTTAATAATGAACTCCCAAGAGAGCGTGTCCTTGAAATTCCTGTGATTAATGCCTCTCAAAATGTACAAGCCGTTCAAGAGGAGATTTTTGGATACTCAAAAAACACCCATCCTAAAATAGACAGAGAATTTATCCCTCCTGCTTATGAGGACGATGAGAACACTTATGAGATAAAAGAGGCAAAAAATGAGGTTTTAGAAGAAATAAAAGAAACCTTGCATACGATATCAAAAAAAATAAAAAATAATACCGGTATAGCCGCGCCTCCTCATGCTAAACAAGCAATTCAAGATACTCTTGATTTACTTGACAATGAGGACGAGCTTGATGACATTATAAACCTGACAACCACTCAAAACATAAACCTAGCCTTTGCTGAAAAACTAAAAAACAAAAACCAGCCTGATGATCCTACAATTTATTTAGACGAAGATAAAGACGATGAAGATGACCTAAGGTATACTCAAGCAAACTACGGCACTACTCCTTATAAAGTTGCAAAACAGCAAGACGAGGAAATCAGAGCGGCGTTAGAACGAGACGAGGATTATACAGGCAGTTATATAAAAGGGCACAACTCAAATCCAAAAGAGTTTTCAAAGAGTACTTCAAGTCAAAAAAATGCTCATAAACAGCTTCATATTGAAGATGTCCTTTCAACCGGCAAAAAAACTCCGCAAAGACCCGCTAAAAAATCTGTCAAATACATCAGACCTGCCTTAGACCTTTTGACCTCAGAGTCAACTGACCCTGCTACTTTTGGTACAAACAGCGCTCAAAACGCCGCCAAATTAGAGCAAAAGCTAAAGTCTTTGGGTTTGGATGTAGTGGTAAACGGAGTTTCTCACGGTCCTGCCGTTACCCGCTATGAATTGACCATGCCTGCAGGTATTCCAATCAAAAAGATTCTTAATTATGCGCCTGATATTGCCTATGAATTAGAATCCAAAAAAGTAAGAATTGAAGCCCCTATATCAGGTAAAAAAGCTGTAGGTGTAGAGGTTCCCAATCAAAAAATCGGCAGAGTGGCATTAAAAGAATTATTAGCATCACAAGAATTTATTAATTCGCCGCCTGCAAGCGTTACGCTTTGTATAGGCAAGGATATTGCCGGCGACATTATACTTTGTCCTTTAGAAAAAATGCCGCATTTGTTAATTGCAGGAGCTACCGGTCAGGGTAAAAGCGTTTGCTTAAATTCGATGATTGTATCTATGATTTATAAGTCAAGTCCGGATGATTTGCGTCTTATCTTGATTGACCCTAAAGGAGTAGAGTTTCCGCCTTATCAAAATCTTCCGCATTTACTCATTAATCAAATTATTCATAAACCTGATCATGCTATAAACGCATTTAAGTGGGTGGTTAATGAGATGCAGGAACGCTATAAGATTTTAGCGGCACACAGAGTAAAGGATTTGATTGAATACAATAATTGTACGGCGGTCAAAAAAGGTGAGGCTCAAAAGCTTCCTAAAATTGTTATAGTAGTTGATGAATTAGGAAGTCTTATGAGAAGCTATAAAAGTGAGATGGAGGATGTGATTTTAGCTTTGGCGTCTTTAGCAAGAGCGGCAGGGATATATATGATTTTGGCTACTCAAAGACCGTCAGTTGATGTAGTAACAGGCACAATCAAGGGTAATCTTCCTTCAAGAATAGCATTTGCCGTATCTAACGGACACGATTCAAAGACGATTCTGGATGAATTTGGAGCGGAAATGCTGCTAGGGAGCGGTGATATGCTATATTCTCCTATTGATGCGTCCGAGCCGGTAAGGGTTCAAGGCTCTTTAATTACTACTGAGGAAGTTGACCAAATAGTCAAATTTATATGTGAGAATAATAGTGCGGATTATTTTGATGAGGTGGCAGGGGTAATTTTAAAGGAGAAAGAGGTTGAGGTGCCGGATGAATATGCTAAGGATGATATGGACGACAATGGTTTTGACCCGTTATTAGAAGAGGTGGCAAGAAAGGTTGTGATAGCGCAACAGGTGTCAACAACTATTTTGCAAAGATGGTTCAAGCTAGGATATGCAAAAGCAGCCAGACTGATGGACCAATTAGAGGAAATAGGTTTCATCGGACCGATGGATCCGTTTAATAAAACTAGACCCAGAGAGATTTATGCCACAAAAGAATTGTTTGAAAAAATTTTTCAAAAAGAGTTTAGGGAGTTTTAGCCGATGAAAAAACTGGCGGTAGTGTCGCTTGGTTGTGATAAAAACCGGGTGGACACTGAAAAAATGTTGGGTGTGCTGTCGGGCGGGAATTTTATGATGAGCAAAGAAAATGAAGCGCAGGTGATAATCATAAACACCTGTGCTTTTATTGATTCTGCAAAAAAAGAGGCAATTGACACCATTTTATCGATGGCAGAGTTTAAAAAAGATAAATGTGAGTTGTTGATGGTTACCGGTTGTTTATCACAAAAGTATCCTGAAGAATTGAAAAAAGAATTAACAGAAGTAGATGCTTTTTTGGGAGTAAATGATTATATTAAGGTGCTGGAAATTATTAGGGAGTTATACTTAAATCGAGGAGAAAAGTTGGAAACCTCTATTGGTGGTGAGGATGTACATCAAAAGCCCGAAAGGATTTTGACCACTCCTGCTCATTATGCTTACTTAAAAATAAGCGATGGTTGTGACAATCTATGCTCTTATTGCACAATTCCGTCAATTAGGGGACGGTATAAGTCTGAAAAAATAGAAGATTTAACAAAAGAAGTAAAGTACCTTGTCAGCTTAGGAGTAAAAGAAATCATTTTAGTTGCTCAAGATGTTTCAAATTATGGAGTGGATTTATACGGAGAGAGAAAGCTGGTGGAATTGATTAAAGAGCTATTTAAAACGGATATAGAGTGGATACGATTAATGTATTGCTACATAGAGAATATTGACGATGCCTTGATAAATGAAATTAAGACGAATGATAAAGTGGTTAAATACTTGGATATGCCGTTGCAACATATTAGTGATAAAATTTTAAAGAGTATGAATAGGCGAGGGGATAGCAGGCTGATCAAGGGAACGATTGATAAGTTGAGAAGTGAAATTCCTAACATAACACTAAGGACAACCTTTATGGTGGGGTTTCCTAATGAGCAAGAAGAAGATTTTGATGAATTAACAGAATTTTTGAGAGAGTATAAGTTTACTCATGCGGGTTTCTTTGCATTTAGCCCGCAAGAGGAAACAGTTGCTGCCGGCTTGCCCAATCAAATCAAAGCGTCAGTTGCTAAAAAACGGGAAAGGACATTGGCGGCAATTCAAAAGGAAAATGCCGGAGAATTTAATGCGGGTATGGTGGGCAAGAGAGTAAAGGTTTTATATGAGGGAATTGATTTTGATAAGAATTTATTTTATGGGCGAGGGTATTTTAGTGCGCCTGAGATTGACACGCTTATATATTTTAAGGCAGACATAAGTTTAGACATAGGCAATTTTTATGAGGTGGAAATTCAAAGGGTGAGAAGTTATGATTTAATGGGTGTAGTGGTTTCGTAATTTTTAGTGTTTTAAAAAACACTAAGTTGCAGTTCAGAAGGATTTGAGATGCGTTTCGAATCACTGCCTATAAAAAGTCTGTCTAATTAGTTTGACAAGTGGATTTTTATAGTGTATAATTGAGATCAAGCAAAAAAATAATTCGGAGGAAAACAACATGAATCTGCCTACCAAACTCACGGTCATGAGAATAATTTTAGTGCCTGTCTTTGTTGCGTTTTTCATCCTCCCGTTTTTTGCCCCCGGTACCGCATCATTCAGCGGTTTTGTTGCTTTAGGAATATTTTTAATCGCTTGCTTAACAGACTTTTTAGACGGTTATTTAGCAAGAAAACTAAACCAAATCACTACTCTAGGAAAATTTTTAGACCCGATTGCTGACAAGTTGTTGGTTGCTGCCGCTTTGATTTGTGTAGTTTTAATTCAAACTTACGATTTTTTCCCCACCAATTCTTTTTTCTTTAACTCCAATTTGCAGATTTTTATTCTAATTTGTGTCATACTTATTATTTCAAGAGAATTATTAATCAGTGCGTTTAGAATGTTGGCCGCATCAAAAAACATTAATTTAGCGGCAGATAAATTAGGCAAAATTAAAACTATTGTTCAAATGGTTGCCCTAATAATTTTGATACCTGGTTATTCTATTGAGTATCATTCAAGAGTAATACAGTTACCTTTTCCGCCATTTCCTATTAATCCTCCTCCGCTTCCACTTGAACCTCTCCAAATAATTTCAGATAGAGCCCAAATTTTTTATTTTGTTGGTTTTTGGTTTTTGATAGTAGCTGCTCTAATTACTGTTATTTCAGGCGTGAATTACATTGTGAAAAATCGCCAAGTTTTTAGGGAGGAAGGGGAGAATGAATAAAGCTGGATTGCTTCGTCGCTACGCTCCTCGCAATGACATGGAAAAATTGGCTAGTGAGGTTTCTGATTTACTTAAAGTAAACAAAATGAAATTAAGGGTGGCGGAGAGCTTTACCGGAGGGCTGATTTGTTCATTACTGGTTCAAAATGCGGGAGCTAGTGAATATTTATTAGAGGGATTGGTGTGTTATAGTGATGAGGCTAAGGCGGACAGACTGGGAGTGGATAGGGGAGTGATTGATGAGTATGGTGCAGTGTCGTGTGCTGTGTGCGATGCGATGTTAGAGAGTTTTCGTCATTGCGAGCGTAGCGAAGCAATCCAGAATATTGAATTAGTTAGTAATGCTGGATTGCTTCGCTACGCTCGCAATGACATTATTATAGCCACTACAGGAAACGCTGACCCTAGTAGTTGTCCTCGCATTGGATTTATTGGGGTAAAAACTAAAGAGATTGCTATAATTAAGAAAATTTCACTTAATAAATCAAGAGTAGAAAATATAAAAACTGGTGCGGCTATAGCACTACAAATTACATTAGAAATTCTAAAGGAGAATACATAATGAGCAAAGAAAAAGACAAAAAGGTTAGTGTGAGTGCAAACGCAAATCTAACCGATGCGGACAAAGCAAAGGCGCTGGAGTTTGCCATAAGTCAAATTGAAAAATCGTTTGGCAAGGGCGCAATAATGAAATTAAATGATAAGCAGGTTGTACCTATTGAAGCTATTTCAACAGGGTGCTTGTCGCTGGATTTGGTGCTGGGGATTGGCGGTCTGCCCAGGGGCAGGATTGTAGAGATATACGGACCTGAGGCAGGCGGAAAAACTACGCTGTCGCTTCATGTAATTGCAGAGACCCAAAAGCTGGGCGGTACGGTGGCATTTATTGACGCAGAACATGCTTTAGACCCCGTTTATGCGGCTAATTTAGGTATAGATTTGTCAAATATGTATGTGTCGCAGCCTGATAACGGCGAACAGGCGCTTGATATTGCAGAAAGCTTGGTGCGCAGTGGTGCGATTGATATAATCGTAGTTGATTCTGTGGCGGCGCTTACTCCAAGGGCTGAGATTGACGGTGAAATGGGGGATTCACATATGGGCTTGCAGGCTAGGCTTATGTCGCAGGCATTAAGAAAACTTGCCGGCGTAGCACATAAGACAAGGACTTGCATTATTTTCATCAATCAAGTAAGAGACAAAATTGGAGGGTACGGACTTTCTGAAACTACAACGGGCGGGAAGGCGCTAAAGTTTTATGCGAGTGTGCGGCTTGATGTACGAAAAGGAGATAAGATTATGTCTGGTTCAGAGCAAATCGGCAGCCGCACAAAAGTCAAGGTAGTTAAAAATAAATTGGCGCCTCCGTTTAGAGTTGCTGAGTTTGATTTAATTTATGGCAAAGGGATTTCAAGGGCGGCGGATATAATTGATTTGGCTGTTGAGCATGATATAATCAAAAAAAGCGGTTCATGGTTTAGCTATAATGATGAAAGGTTGGGACAAGGTAAAGAAGCAGTTAAAGGCATTTTAGAATTAAAGCCTGATATGTACAAAGAGGTAGAGAAAAGAATCAGAGCAATAGCAAACAAAATTGTACTAAAAGATCCTGAGGAAGAAAATGATGACGGAAATGATGGTGGCGGAGCAGAAGAATAGCGGCCCGCTATCAATAAGTTTTGATGGATTTGTCTTTTTAACATAAAAATCTATAAAATTGTTTGCAGTACAGTTTATGTTTAATCTGATAAAGAAAAAGTTTTGACTGCAGCAAAAATGATGAGCAAAAAATCATTTAGCATATAAATATATAAATGATTTGATTTTAATTGCCTGGCAGTGCTTTAGGCTTAGTAATTTTAAATCAATAAATAGAAAATATAAAAAAATAAGTCAATTTTAAATAAAAATTGGTTGACTTATTTTTTTTTAATTGCTATTATGATTATGGATATTACTATTTAATATATATAAAGCTATATTAGGTGGAGATTTCTATATATTTTTAATTGTGGACGAGATATGTTCGCAAGCATTTTGAATATGCAAAAGGAGGAAAAATGTTTTATGGTTTTAGCCACATATTAATATCAAATGTGGCAGTAGTTCTTGCTATCGTGCTGCCTATCGTTGCGCTTGCAATAGGTGCAATTGGCGGGATATTTGTTTTTAACAAGGTTAAACGAAACAAGGACGAGAGTATCAGAAAAGATGCTAACAAAATTTTAGAAGATGCTATTTCTGAGGCGAAGAGAATCAGAAAAGAAGCAACACTAGAGGCAAAAGAAGAGGTTTTAAAAGACCGCGCCGAATTTGAAAAGGAGATGAAGGAGAGGCAGGCAGAGGTTAGGCGCATTGAGCAAAGAATTACTCAAAGAGAAGAGGTGCTTGACAAAAAAGAGGAGACTCTTGACAAAAAAATTGAGAATATTGATAAATCCAGAGATGATTTGAAACTAAAAGAAAAAGAGATTGAAGAAATTAAGCAAAAAGTAGAAAGAGAATTGGAAGGTGTGATTTTAAGAATTGAGAAGATTGCGCAGATGACCAAGGAAGAGGCTAAGGCAAAGCTGGTTGAAGAGATTGTTGAGCAGGCAAAAAAGGATGCGGTTAAATTGGTGCGAGATATTGAGGCAGCGGCGAAAGAGGACGCAGACAGAAAGGCTAGGGATATTGTATCGTTGGCGATACAAAAATGTGCTGTTGACCATTCGTCTGATATTACGACTTCAGTTGTGGCCTTGCCTAATGATGAGATGAAAGGCAGGATTATCGGTCGTGAGGGTCGAAATATCAGAACACTTGAAAGTGCTACCGGTGTAGATTTGATTATTGACGATACGCCCGAGGCGGTTGTTATATCCGGCTTTGACCCAGTCAGGCGTGAGGTTGCCAGGCTGTCTATGGAGAAATTACTGTCTGACGGCAGAATTCATCCCGGTCGGATTGAAGAGGTTGTAGAGAAAACCAGGCGTGATTTGGATGCTCATATAAAAGAGGTGGGTGAGGCGGCTGTCTTTGAGGCTGGAGTTTTTAATCTTCATGCTGATATTGTAAGACTATTGGGCCGCTTGAAGTATAGAACCAGCTATGGACAAAATGTATTAAAACATTCGCTTGAGGTGTCGCACTTGGCCGGATTAATGGCGGCAGAGATTGGTGCGGATATTGCTTTGGCTAAGAGAGGCGGATTGTTGCATGATATCGGTAAAGCAGTAGACCATGAAGTTGAGGGAACGCATATTACCATTGGTGCGGACTTGGCAAAAAAATATCGTGAGAATGCGGCGGTTATTCATTGTATTGCAGCACACCACGGTGATATTGAGGCGCAGTCTATTGAAGCTGTGCTTGTGATGGTAGCGGATGGTATAAGCGGCGGAAGACCCGGGGCTAGGAGAGAGACATTAGAGAACTATGTCAAACGCTTAGAAAAACTAGAAGGCATTGCAAACGGTTTTGACGGAGTGGACAAGTCCTTTGCTATTCAGGCGGGTCGTGAGATTAGAATTTTAGTCAAACCAGATGCCATTGACGATGCTAAAGCGCTGTTCATGGCAAAGGAAATTGCCAAAAAAATTGAAGAGGAAATGGATTATCCCGGTCAAATTAAAGTTAATGTAATTAGAGAGACTAGGAGTATAGAATACGCTAAATAGCATTAGGGTAACATAGTGTTATATTAAAACATCATTTCAGTGCGTTTTTAGAACAAAATGACTTTTTAAAAATATTTTTTGAGAAAGTCATTTTTTTATTAATAACATTTGACAATACTATATATATATGGTAGTATAATATATTGTTTTAGAAATTAATATTCTGAAATTAACACCTTTCAAGGAGGAAAAACATGAAAAGATTAAAAATCTTATTCCCTTTACTGCTTGTGATTGCTATTTCTGTCTTTGTTTTAACAGCTTGCGGCGGTCATACAGTTACATTTGATTCAAACGGCGGCAGCACTGTCGAGTCAGTCAGAGTAGCTGACGGTGAAACACTTACATTGCCGGCAGAACCTACAAGAACCAATCACACTTTCATGCACTGGTCACTTGACGGCGAGAGGTTTGATCCTGCTGTCACCCCAATTACACAAAATATCACGCTCACAGCTGTATGGGGTGCGTCATTTACTTTTGACAATACTCTGCCGAATCACCAAAATGTTGGCGTTTCATTCAGTGTTCCCACCGCGGCGATAGGTACTAATGTAACCATTGGTATCACAATTGCACAGGGTTATACCAGAAGTGAAAATTTCACTGTCATGTTAGGTGACCAAAACATCACCTCATACCTAAACTTCGGGACAGGCAACATGGCAACTTTAACTAGACCGATGGTTGCGGGAGGCGCGGCAATAACTATCGTCGGAGTAGTTGACCTGCCGTCAACATTCCGCCAGTTTACTTTTGACAACACGCTTCCGGCTCACCAAAACATAACGGTAACATTTGGTCCGACCACGCCTGTCGCCCCAGGTCAAAATGTTACTATCTCATTTTCTATAGCAGCTGGTTTTACAAGAGGTTCTGATTTTAGAGTAATGCTTGGTACGACTGATGTTACAGCCAATATCACATGGACGCTTAATATGGGGACACTCACAAGACCTATGCTTGCAGACGGCGGTGCTATTGTAGTGTCGGGTCTTGTTGACGCATATCATGGGGTTACATTTAATACAAGCGGCGGCACACCAGAGACTATTGCGCCTCAAAATATAAGACACGGCCAGTCGTTGGTTGATGTGCCTGTAGTGACCAGAAGAGGTTTTGTTTTTGATGTATGGTTGTTTAATAATAATCCGTTTGTCATAACCGGTCCTATAACCCAGCCTATGAATTTAGTTGCGAGATGGTTGCATTGCCCTGATTATGCCATACTGACTATTGATGATTCGGATGCAAGAATTCAAGAAATCATTGTTACCGGTGAGGTAAACGGTGAGACTGTAAGATTTTTACATGATTCATATGTGCCTAGGCATACTGAAATTACTATTACATACATAGCAGACGCAGGTTATGAAGGTGTTTTGGCAACCGGAACCGGTTTGGCAAGAATTCCCGCCGGCGGGTTTGTACACACCATGTCATATCATGGTCATGTTTTAATACACTCAAGAAATGCCCGTGTGCTTAATCAAGGCTGGCGTATATGGGAATATGTGCAAACGCTAGGTTTTGTCACTACTGCCAATTCAACAACAAATAAATTTGATGTTATTATTCCTCTTCTTACACAACAAGGTCAAACTACTCCGTCTGCTTCTCAAGGATTTTGGAACTATGCGATTAATAGCACAGCTGCGGGCAACCGTGCTGTGACTATTGAAGTTTTTGAAACACAGACTTTGGCTTCGCTTGCTTATGCTCTTAGGGATGCTGCACTTAACCAGTCGTTCATTATACATAGACCGGCCTCAGGAGTTGCCGGTGCATTGGATGAATTTGAATTGAATGCTGTTGTTTTTACCGGCAGTGAGTTTACTGCATGGCTTTTAGGTACGCTTATTGACCTAGGACCTATGCCTGATTTATTTATACCAAATCCGGAGGCGGGTGACGATGCTCCGGCAAACACTCCTGCATTTATTTTAGATCCTGAAATAGAGGAATTAGAAGACGGTATTATTGCTGAGTTTGAGAGACATGGGTTTCGTTTTGACCCAAGAATTACCGGCACTCCTACTCCGGTAACTACTTTTTTTGGCGCTCGCAGATACACTAGGTTTGTACTCAATCGCGCCTCGCCTTTAAACAGGCTCGTTGATGGACTGTTTGTAATAGGTACGCTATTAATATTTGGTTGTGAGTATTGGGCAGAGGCTACCAAAACAGCTCCGCATCTTGGTATTGCTATGACGGGACCTGGGCAAGGAGATCCGCTTGGTAATAGAGCAACCGGTGAGGACACTACTATTGTGGTTGGAGGTGTAGCATTTTGGGTGAATATGCCAATAGTAAACGATATGCTGACTGCTTATTTTAATGACAATCCGATTGATGGAAAAATCAGACCTGATTTGACTGCGGCAGATATTGCTGCGATGGGTCGTGTAGGTGCGGCGCTTACAACTGCAAGTGTACCAAACAATCCGTTGAATTGGGTCATTCCGGGTCCTGATGGAATGGCTAGAGGTTATCGTACCGACCAACCGGATGCATTCTTCATTTTTATGTTCTCAACTGAGGCGGGTGCAGAAACCTATTATAATGCTATAAACCCTGGTACGGGCACTATTATGAGAAGAGTAGGTCGCTTTGTGATTCAAGGAACTACTGCAATGGTTAATAATGCAGAAACCGTATTAAGGGAGCAGTTTGGGGATTATATATACGATTTTATTGATGACAATGGTTATGACAACGGTTATGATAATGGATACGGTGACGATTAGAGAAAAAAACAACAAAAAAGCATCTTCATCAAGATTAGTGAGAATCTGAATTAGCAGACAATTTAATAGGAAAGCATTAAGCGCGATGAGTTGCTGTTATTTCCCTTGCAGGCTAGCCTGCAAGGGAAATTTTTTGTTGCCTAATGTTCAAACGGCGTTGCTTTGTGTTTTAATTATATCTTTTTGTAGTTATAAAAGTTAATATTATCTTTGCCGGCGGTACCAATTCGTAACTTGCGTTGAATTCAAATTGTATTTCTCGCAATGCTGAGACACTGTGACGCGCTCTTTAATGTGTTTGTCCATAACCTCTTGCCTAAACCATAGCAGATAACGCTGCATTCCTTTTTTGCTTGTCAAAAAAACTCCCATGATATTTTATGCCATAGAAATTATCGTTATTAGTTCATGAGATTGCCAATAAACTTATGGAAATCTTGATAAAATTTCATTTACTTTATTATAAAACTCTAATAGCTGGCAACGCTCTTCTTGAGTGGCATGGGTTTCAAATTGCTTTATATAATAGGCTCTTGCAACTTCTTTATCTTCTGCAAACATTTTTTCTCCTGACTCAGAGAGCGCCAAAAAAACTTTGGACTTGTTTGTGCTATGCCTTTTTTCGCACCATCCTTTTTTTACCAGTTCATTTGCAAACCTAGTAGCATTAGGCGGCTTCATATTAAAAAACTCAGCTATCTTGCAAAGCTGCATTGGACCATCATTTCTTAGTTTTATAATTAAGTGCTGTTGCATACTGGTGAGTTGTCGCCTCATTGTTTCATTAACCTCGTTCATTCCGCCCAAAGCCATTTTTGTATTAGATAAAAAAACAAAACGGTTGGCAGCCGCAAAAAATTCCTCATAAAATTTAGTGTTCATAATTTCTCCTTATGTTTTGTTGTGTATAGTGAATTATGAATAACAAACAGGGAAGAAACTACTTGAGTATAAATTTGCAAATGCGCTATCATAATTATATTATAAAATTATATTATTATTATTAGTATGATAGCTATACTAAGGTATTTAGTCAAATAATTTTTGGGGTCTAGAAAAAAATCTTTGAAATTTTAATAAAAACGCTTGCGTTTTTTAGGAATAACCAGAGTTGTTTTTTAAGATCGGTTTATTTCAAAGGCGATTCGCAAATTGCGTGGAATGGACGACAGAATTGCCAAAAGATTTGAGAATATGGCAGACGATGTATATTTGTGCTTGTTATTTATCACAAAATTTGTTATAATTTGATTTGAGGTAAATATTATGCCTAAGAAAGCACCAAAGACATACAATCACATTGTTCCCGCAACATATCAAAAGAGATGGCACACAACAATAGCAAAGAAAAATGTTTATTATTTTGATAAAGATTTAACTTTGTTAAGCACAAACGGCGGTAATGTTGGTAATAACATGGGGATAGAAAAATATTATATTCTTACCGCAGAGGATTTGCTTTTAATAAATGGGCAAACATACAGCCAAAGCAACCCGATTACTGATACAGCAATAGTTGAAAACTATTTTGACAATGCAGTGGAAACGCAGTGGAAATATGTTTTGCAACTTTTCGAGGATGGAGGAAAAATAATTGATAATCCTGTTATAAAACATTTTGAGCAAAACTTATTGAATCACCCCACCCAGCGTGGTTTTGGAATTAGAGCTAGAGACCTAGCAGGATTAAAAAGTGTAGAAGTGGTTAAAAGACTTTATAATTACCCAGTGGGCAAGGCGTTTTGAAAATACTAAGGCGAACATTCTTGAAGCAATGGAGATAGCAAAAGAGTGTATTTACGAGGTTTCTGCAGATGAAGCTCCAAGCGAGGCAGAATTGGATGTGGAACTCAAATGCAATAATTATTTGCGGACGCACTGGCTTTCTTCATTTGTTGCCGAAATAAAAGGACAGCCTAATTCAGTATTTGCAACAGTAAAACGAATTCTTAATAGCAAATTTACTTGCGTTACAATTTTTGCAGATACCACAAAGTTTATTTTATCGGACAATCCTGTGATTTATAATATTGGGAAAAATGCTGATTCACTGATTGGAGGAGGTTTGTATATGCCAATATCTCCTAACACGCTTATAGCATTTTTAGATTGTTGTAAGTGGGGAGTAGCAACGGACGATATGGTGGTATTCAAAGCAAACGATAATTTTGTGAAATATATAAATCGAAAACTGCTTAATCAAGCATTTGAGCAGGTCGGTTTTTACACAATAGATATTGCAAAAAACTTTGCGGCAGAGGGTTGTAAAAAAACAGGCATGAAAGAAATGTTTAGTTTGGTTGATTGAAAAAGCAAACGATTCATTACGAAACGCATTTTCACGGAGGGTGCGTTTTTTCTATGCCGAAAAATCTAAAAGGGAGGTAAAAGCGTTGTATGGCAACAAAGGTCGGCAGAAGCCTTGACGAGATAGACGGCAATGCCAAGCAGTTAAGCGGGAATGAGGACGAGTGTTTGTGAGAACAGCCAGAGCAAGACCGTCGACAAGGCGGTTTCTGCGATTATTATGCCAAAATATAGGTACAAGGACTGCACGATGTCGTGATAACCAAACTACAAGGACTGCACGATGTCGCCAGATATTCAAGAATACGGGACGGTATGTAGACACTTATAGCAGAAAAAAACAACGGTAGGTAAGAGACAAAGTGGAGTTCAAAACTTGGATATATTAAGCAATATGACGGCGTTATACAGCCGTGTCGGGGTTGTTTCGATGGGGATAGTATGACCTCAGCCAGCACAAAATAGTCCGATTTGCAAAAATACTTAAAATTATGTCCAAAAAACGCTTGACATATCACATCGCTTTATATTATCATTTTGATAATTATCAGTATGATAACATAAAAACAATGTCAAAGGACACAAAAAGGAGAGGAAAATGAAAAAAATTAAGCTATGCAGTATTGCCCTCATATTATTGGCACTTAGCATATCGTTGGTTTCACTGATTGCTTGCAGCGGTTGTGAAGAAGAGGTATATTATGATGACTATGAAATACTGGCAACTGTTCAAAATCTTCAAATTAGCTATTTAACAAATGATTTTTTGACGCTTAGCTGGGACGCTGTAGAAAACTCAAGCTCTTATGCGGTAATAATAGTCAGCGGTGACGATACATATACAATTAACAATATTGACACTACTTCATTGGTTCTAACAAGCTATTTGTTTCACGGAATAAATAATATCTTCGTAAGAGCAAACGGAACGGGCTTGTTTAGGAATTCAGATTTAAGCGACAGTCAAACAATTTCTTTTGCCTCTAGGTTGAATAAGATAGAAAAAATATATATATATTTGGATAGGGGTTTGACTATGCCTACTTATGATTTGGTTTGGGATATTATAGCCGGAGCAGATACCTATTTAGTATACTTGTATAATGCAGGGGAGTGGAAACAACTTTTAACAGATGCGATTTTGATTAGAGAAACAGAAAGAGAAGTTAAAGGTGGTGAGTTTGAAACAGTTGAAGGACGAGGTCTTGATTTGCTTTGGGCAGATGCGGCAAAATATTTGACTGAAGGAGAGCATATTTTCAAAATTTATGCAATTAATACGCTGCCCATGCAAGGCACTGATGGCGAGGGACATTTTTGGTGCATCCCTGCCGCTCACCGCTCGGCCACTTATTATACATTAACGGTAAAAAATCAACAATTGGATGCTGCAACAAACTTTATTTTGTGTCCAATCTATAGATTTATTGGTTGGGATAAACCGGCGGGCAGTTATTCTTATATCTATATTAATCGCCCTTCAACACCCAGCGGAGTTTTTTTAAACTATAGAGGCTATAATGAAGCTGGTGAAGCATATGCAAATCATGTAAACTATGCTGATATATTCAACATTGCTGTATTGGGCATCAATGATATAGGCAGCTATATTTTAAGAGTGCTGATTAAAGCAGACGGACGGACTCGCATAGGGAGAGGAGAATATGAAAACGGAGTTTGGACCAGACTTGGCGACAGTATGCCTAGCGATTTTGCGTTTGTAATAGCTGAAGGTGCTGACACATTGCCTGGAAATATCAGTATTCATAGAAATGTAGATCCTGCAAACACAGTAGGTTGGAGTTTTGACGGCAATAGACACGCTTATGCAATTTATATTCAAAGACGGGGTGAAACAGAAAAAGAATTTGTAACTATGTTAGGCGGCGGTTTCTTGGGAGATTGGGTTTATTGCGATGATGAGGGTTGGATTATTGACCCAAGAGGCTGGGAGGTACAGCCGTTTGCTCAAGTTTTGTTCAGCACTTTTAGACCTCCTTTCAATCCCGGTGATACTATGATTGTATATGCTCTTGCATTTGCTATTGAGGGCAATGTAATTACTGTCAACCGCTCTGCCCCTTCTAGTTTTGGCAGTGAAGCTGATTTTGTTCAGATTAGTGACGGAACCTTTGAGTTTAATAGATTCCAGTTTTTAGGAGATGTTTTTTGGCAGTATTTTACCAGTCGCTATTATACTCTTTATTGCCGGTATGACAAGATTTTCTTCTTTTTTCAGCGATTTTTGCAAATGGCAGATCTGGCGCCTCAGTTGGGTATAACTGATGATATGGCGTTTGATATGGCGTTATTTATGTTTGATGCGTATCATGGCAGTGAGTTTACGATAACAGGAAACACTATTGAGTGGTCAATTTATGGCATAGGAGCAGATCAGGGATTTCCAAGAACTACTTCGTTTGTTTTAATGCCTCATACTCAAATCGGTGTTTATAGACTGATCTTTGATGATAGTTCATTCTTAAATTCACTTTTGTTTGATTGGAGCGGTCTTGTGTTAGTGTGGGATTCAGTTAATGATGTGCTGTTCTTTGTTGGCGGATATGCGTTTATAAATGACTATAGAATTGTATTCGCAAGAGAGGGTACTCCTAAGCCGGTACCTCCTCTAAATCTCCCTACTTCACTTATGATGCTTGCCAGAGTTTTTTATGGATTTGGAGCGGCTGGATATGATATTAGTGAAATTGAGATTGGAGTAATGGGGCATTTTAGACAGTGGCTTAATCAAATAATTAATTTGGTTTATAATGATGACGAAATTAAAGATGGAATCAGGCAAATTATTAATGATCACAGACTTGCTTTTAGCTTAGCAAACAGCACTCAAGCTATCCAACATTTTGTTAATTATAGATTTGATATTTATGCCTCGCTTAATTTTGAGTTTTGTTCTAAAAACACTATTTCTATAACACAAGGAAATTCAGCCGCAATTATTTTAGAGTTTGATCTTTATTCAGTAGGTGACGGTGTATATCGGCTTGATATTGTTGACGGACAATTGCCGTTTGGTATTTATAGGCTGTATTTTGATTCGGTTTTATCGGTGTTTGACCAAGTATTTTTTGGGGTTCAAAGAAGAATTTTGGCTTTAATTGTTCACTGTGAGATAGTTTCTTATACTTTGACATTTGTTGCCAGAACAGAGTTTGAAAGTGTGACCAAAGAAGTTGATAATACCTTTTATGCGGTGGTAATTGACCAAGCGGCTGGTGTTGTGGTTGAACTTATTGGCATGGATAGGTTTGTTGAGTGGATGATTTATATTTTTAATTTTGCACTTGATAATGCCGGTCATTCTTGGTTTGTAGATGTGGCGACTTATTTGTTGGATAGATATGAGTCAGGGGACTATTTAAGCATTGAGGCAATGATTGAAATTATTGCAAATGAACGATATAAAATTTATACAAACCTTATTTTGGTATTTTGTGAGTATAGTCATAGCTTTGCGATTTATTTAGGTGAAAAATTTGTGGGTGATTTTGAATTTATGCTTTTATATATTGGCGGTGAATATATTCTGTATACTCATGAGGCATTGCCGTTTGGTTTGGATAGTGTTAGGTGGTCTTATCAAAGCAATGCGTTTGCGTTTTATGTTAAGTGGGGCGGTGAGGATAGTGTAGTCAGGTACTGGCTGAATTTAATACAAAAGCAAGAACCATTTGTTCCGCCTGCCTTACCCACAAATAATTGGACTAATGAAAAAGGTGCGATAGGTTGGGGCAATCAAACTCAAGTTAATGAACAAGTGTGGAGAACTTCTTTAACAGGTGAATTGGTACATGATTTTTCAGTTAATCCTGCTACTCGCTGTCCTTATGTTATGGCTGATATTGATGCTCACAGAGCGGCTAATCCGCAATTGCCGCAAGGTCAGGTGCTAACTACGGAAGAAAGAGATGAAATAAAACTGAATTTTATAAATGCCAGACTTGCACTTTATAAAAGTATCGGTATGAGGTTTGAGGATCAAAACACTTTAGCTGTTTATGTTAACGGAGAGTTTGTTATGTATATTGAGTTTGTTATAATGGATTATGAGGGTGATTTTGTCAGATTGTATCTATCATCAGATTTACCGTTTTCTATTGGTCCTAGAGGAGTATTGTTGTTCTGCACCAAATGGGAAGATATAATTATTAGAGTAGACTGGAATGGTTTCTTTAGTTATAGGATCACATTTTTGTAATATCCGGTTAGACTAAGTTCTTCCAAAATGAAGGAATCATCCGGATTCAAGAGTGTCTCTAATTTGTCTGATGTAAATTTGTATTATTTGATTAAACCTATTCGTACAAAATTCAAAACCAAAATTACATGAAATTTTGAGTCTAAATAAAAAAAATTCTGCACATTTAAGCGCAGAGTTTTTTTTATGCATTTGTACTCGATAGACAGTATTTTTGTGGGGGGGGTATGGGGGTACCTGAATCCCTACTGTTTTTGCAGCACCAAGCGGACTGTCATAGCCTGAATTTACTAATATTAAATCCTCTAATAAAGGGGGAAAGCCGAATAATTTTCTAAAAGCCAGATTTTCACGATACTCTCTTATACATTTATCAAGAATTCCATACATCATTCGTGCAGCATTTTTAATTA
>Ga0123355_10000014_pt1 | contig 174606 bp, 205 predicted proteins | sample TergutEmb28metaG_3_FD_89872 | JGI IMG/M metagenome (GOLD analysis project Ga0123355, IMG submission 89872) | Embiratermes neotenicus P1 segment gut microbial communities from Petit-Saut dam, French Guiana - Emb289 P1 | ecosystem: Host-associated > Arthropoda: Insects > Digestive system > Gut ...
TTGCAAGTGAATTAGGAATAGCAGTAGGGCATGCAGGTGTTTTTACAACGGCTGAAGACTTTTTGAAAGTATTAACAAGCTTAATCAATGATAAATATATGATTTTAAATAAAGAATCTATAGAAAGAATGTTAGAACATGATGAATTATATGCTCTAAGGCCATACAACTATAGTGGAACTAGGTATAGAAATCCAATACCTGAAAGAGATGAAATTCCAATAAAAGCAAGTGATAACTCAATAATATTTAGTGGATTCACAGGACCAATATTTCTAATTGATTTTGAAAGAAAAATAATAGTTTTGGTTATGACAAATAGTTGCCATAATTCAAGTAAAGACAGAAAAGAAAGATATATTTTATCTCAAAAGATGATAGAAGAGCTGTATGACGATGTGCTTCAAAATAGGTAGATAAAATAAGGGGAAGTAAAAAGAGAATAAGAGAAAATAAAAAAACCGCCGTTATTCTTTCGAATAACGGTAGTTTTTTTGAAGGATTAGCCTACTTTTGCCGCTGTTCGGCAAGCCAGACGCTGCCTTTCCAAATAGCGGGCAGCATTAGAGCTCCGCCTGCAATCATGCTAATATTGGCTAGCGTAAAAGTCCACTGTGGCCAATTTGGAATGAACGCTTGTACTATGGCACCTGCTACAAACAGGACGAAGCCTGCTAGAAGTAGCCACAAACATGTTGATGTTTTCATGATGTCTCCTCCTTAGGGGAAAAGTTACTCCCCATTAATTTGTTTGGTTTTCTAAATAATATTATAGCATATTTTTCGGATTTATTCAATGTAATGGCGATGTGTAGTAATAGAAACGCAAGGTGATTTTGATAAATTGTCCTGCTTTTTCTTTACATTTGCTACCATTATATTATATAATAACACGTGAATTAAAGCAGAGAAGAGAGGTAAATAATATGCAAGAAAATCTAGAAGAAAATCAAGATCAAATAGTAGACGAGAATCACTTAATAAAGATAAGAAAAGAGAAATTAAAAGAGTTACAAAATGAAGGGAAGGATCCTTTCCAAATAACAAAATATAATAGAACTCATTTAAGTAAAGATATAATAGAAAAATTCGATGACTTAGAAGGAAAAGATGTAGTTATCGCGGGTAGAATAATGGCTAAAAGAATAATGGGGAAAGCTTCTTTTTGTCACGTCCAAGATTCAGAAGGAAGAATACAAACCTATATTAGTAAAAATGATATAGGTGAAGAGGAATATAGTCTGTTTAAAACATATGACATTGGAGATATTGTTGGTATTGCAGGTCATGTATTCAAAACAAAAACAGGAGAGATATCTGTTCATTGTAAAGAGCTAACTCTACTTACAAAATCATTAAGAACACTTCCAGAAAAATTTCATGGATTGAAAGACGTAGAGTTAAGATATAGACAGAGATATGTAGACTTAATAGTGAATCCAGAAGTGAAAGAAACATTTTTAATGCGAACTAAAATAATAAAAGAAGTGAAAAGAATATTAGACGAAAAAGGATTTGCAGAAATGGAAACTCCAATATTGAGCACAATTGCAGGTGGTGCAAATGCAAGACCTTTCATTACGCATCATAATGTATTGGATATAGATATGTACTTAAGGATAGCAACTGAAATGCACTTAAAGAGATTAGTTGTTGGTGGGTTTGATAAAGTTTATGAACTCCGGAAGATTATTTAGAAATGAAGGATTTTCTCCAAAACATAATCCTGAATTTACGACTGTAGAAACATATGCAGCGTATGAAGACTATAATGATGTAATGGATATGACAGAAGAAATTATAAGTACAGTTGCGAAAACTGTATTAGGGAAAACAAAAGTAGACTATCAAGGAACTGAAATAGATTTAACTGCAGGTTGGAAAAGAATTTCAATGATTGACAGTGTAAGAGAAGTAACAGGTATAGACTTTAACAAAATACAGACAGATGAGGAAGCAACAAAAGCAGCAAAAAGCATAGGAATAGAAGTAGAAGGAAATATTTCAAGAGGCCATGCAATTTATTTGATTTTTGATGAGAGAGTAGAGAAAACTTTAGTACAACCTACGTTCATATGCGATTATCCTGTAGAAGTATCTCATTTAGCTAAGAGACATGCATCAGACCCAAGAATCACAGAAAGATTTGAATTGTTCATAGGAGGACGTGAATACGCTAATGGATATTCAGAGTTAAATGATCCGATTGATCAATATGAGAGATTTGTAGAGCAGGAGAAGGAAAGAGCAGCAGGAGATGAAGAAGCAGCAGAAATGGATGAAGATTTTGTAATGGCTCTTGAATATGGATTGCCTCCAACAGGAGGACTTGGAATAGGTATAGATAGATTAGTTATGTTGCTTACAAATTCAGCTTCAATTAGAGATGTAATCTTATTCCCAACAATGAAGCCATTACTGAATGAGTAATATAAGGCTGATACTTTTAATGTAAAAGAAAGAGGTAACTTATGTTTGGTGGTATAGATAGAAGAACGTTCATAATTATAATTGCAGGATTTGCTATGTTTAGAATTTTAACTGCCCCAGGTGGAGGGGGATTAGAAATGGTTTTACTTAGAATACCTGCACTACTTATTGCAATTACTTTCCATGAATTTGCACATGCTTATGCTGCATATAAGTTAGGAGATAATACTCCAAAGGACCAAGGAAGAGTTACACTAAATCCACTTAAACATTTAGATCCAATTGGAACTGTTTTAATACTTGCGGCAGGATTTGGTTGGGGAAGGCCAGTTCAAATAAATAGTAGAAACTTTAACGATAAAATTTCTATGTCTAAAGGAGAAGCGATTGTTTCTTTTGCCGGACCTCTTACAAATTTTATATTAGGTTTTCTATTTATAATAGCAATATATGTAATGCATATGACAGAAGCATTTAGTGCTGCAGGACAGTGGGGAACAACATTACTTCTGATCATGTCTAGCTGCGTATTTGTAAACATAGGATTAGGAGTATTTAACTTAATCCCATTACCTCCACTAGATGGTTCAAAGATAATGATGCATTTTTTACCATACAATGCAAAAAATTGGTTTTACAGAAATGAGCAAATCATAATGATGGTTTTCTTGTTTGCATGGTTACTTGGATTTTTAGGAGAAATTGTAGTTCCGATAATTATGCTAGTAGTTTACTGGATGGAATGGGCTGTAGCTAATATGCTTCATCTGTTTATGTAATGGAAAGAAGAGAATATGAAAGACCTAACAATACTAGGAATTGAAACAAGTTGTGATGAAACTTCTGCTGCTGTTTTAAAAAATGGCAGGGAAGTTCTTTCGAATGTAATCAATTCACAAGTAGATGTACACAAAATATATGGTGGTGTAGTTCCAGAGATTGCATCAAGATGTCATACTGAAGTTATAAGTCAAGTAGTAAAGTTAAGTTTAGAAAAAGCGAATATTTCATTTAATGATATAGACGTAATTAGCTGTACATATGGACCAGGTTTAACCCGGAGCTCTTTTAGTGGGAGTTTCTTATGCAAAAGGATTAAGCTATAGTTTAGAAAAACCATTTGTAGGAGTTAATCATATAGAAGGACATATTGCATCTAATTATATAACACATAAAGATTTAAAACCGCCATTCATATGCTTAATAATATCAGGAGGACATACTCATTTAGTTCATGTAAAAGATTATACAGAATTTGAAGTCGTAGGAAGAACAAGGGACGATGCAATTGGAGAAGCGTTTGATAAAGTAGCCAGAGTAATTGGATTAGGATACCCGGGAGGACCTAAGGTAGATAACTTAGCAAAAGAAGGACAAGCAACGGAAGAATTTCCTATTCCTAGAATAAAGTATACAGGCAATGCAAGCCATGAAACTTGTGAAACAAAATATGACTTTAGTTATAGTGGATTGAAAACAGCTGTTATAAATTTAAACTATAAAGATCCAAATATAAATAAAGCGGATTTATGTATGAGCTTTCAAAAAGCAGCAACAGAAGCTCTAACAATTAATACTTTTGCAGCTGCTAAAGTATTAGGAGTGGATAAAATTGTTTTAGCAGGAGGAGTATCAGCAAATAGCTATATTAGACAGCAATTTACAGAGATAGCAACAAAAGAAAACATTGAAGTATATTTGCCAGAACTAGAATATTGTACAGATAATGCAGCAATGATAGCGAGCGCAGGATATTTCAATTATCTTGCAGGAAATACATCTCGGGCTAAACTTAAATGCAATAGCAAATCTGTCTATAGGATAAATTAATAAGGAGAGAAGCCCTATGAAAAAAGAAGTTAAAATAATTGGAATAGTAGCAATAATACTAGTAATAATATTAGCTGTGGTGATAGCGGTATTAGTTACACGTAATGACAGGGGAACAATACTTGCTGGAGAATACGTTATAGAGATATCATTTAATGAAGGAGATGCAGAAACTGTAACTATGTTTTTTAGAGGTATAAATGAACCGGAGGCAAGAGAAGCTGAAGAAGAAACAAGAAGACTGTTTGCGGTGAACCAAATAGATGGGATAGTTGAAAGAGATGGTACTAAGATAACTATTACCCTGAGTTTTGCCGAGTTTGTATACTTCTATGAATGGGAAGAAGAAATGACGAGAGAAGAGATAATAAGAAGGTTTCAAGAGGAAGACTATGTTGTTTTTGAAAGAGAAACAGGAGATAGTGGAACTATCATGGCAATGTTCATCGAGGCATATGAGATAACGTTTAGAAGAGGAAGAGTAAATAGAGTAATAGTAACACATAATTTCTTTAATGAAGTGAGAGCAGAGAATATAGGTGCAGAAATTAGAGAAGAGTTATCGGCAGATATTAGATTTGAAATTAGAAATAATAACATAGGTACAATAGATATGAATGTTAGAGATTTTAATCTATTTAGAAGTGAGATTCTATTTAGAGGTGCTGACTTTTTCAGAGAAAATTTGACAAGAGAAGAAGTGATAGAAACGCTTGAAGAAGCGGGATATGTGGTAATTAGATAAATATAAGGGGAAAATTTAATGAGCTTATTTGCAATTTCTGATCTCCATTTATCATTTGGTGAGAATAAGCCAATGGAGATATTCGGAAGCAATTGGGAAGAATATGAAAAAAAAATAAAAGCAAACTGGGAAGAAGTTATAACAGAAGAGGATGTTGTACTTTTGCCAGGTGATTTTTCATGGGCTATGTATTTGAAAGATACATATAAAGATTTTGAGTACTTAAATACTTTGCCTCGGGAAAAAGCTGCTTCTAAAAGGTAATCATGACTATTGGTGGGAATCAGTAACAAAAATGAGGAAGTTTTTAAGTGAAAACAACTTCACAAATATAGACTTTATATATAACAACAGCTATTTACATGAAGATAGAATAATTTGCGGTACTAAGGGATGGGCCGTATCGGCACCTACTGCAACTGCTCAAGATAAAAAGATGCTCAAAAGAGAAAACCTAAGGCTAGAATTATCACTGAAAGAAGGAATAGAAAAACATGGAGAAGATAAAGAGGTTATAGTCTGTATGCACTATCCGCCGTTTAATGATTTAGAAGAAACAGATATGAATTTTTTACATACAATGAAAAAATATAATGTAAAAAAATGCATATATGGACACATTCATGGAGAGCCTTGGGGTGGAAAAGTAGAAGGAGAATTCAAAGGTATAGAGTTTGATTTAGTCTCGTCAGATTACTTAGATTTCAAGCTTAAAAAAATATAGGTTTGAGCACTTGCAAACCACTTAATATATGATATAATATACAAGTTGTAAAACAAAACACGAGATATATTACAAAACAAGAAAGAGGGAAAGAAATGAGTTTAAAAGTAGAGAAAACAGATAATACAAATGAGGTAAAATTAGAATTTACAGTAGAGGCAGAAAAATTTGAAAAGGCAATTAAAAATGTATATACACAAAATGCAAAATACTTCAATATACCAGGATTTAGAAAAGGTAAAGCACCATATCAAATGGTAGAAAAAACATATGGAGTAGAAGTTTTTTATGAAGATGCATTTAATGAAGTAGCGAGTGAAGTATATGATGCAGGAATAAAAGAAAAAGAATTAGATGTTGTTAGCAAACCAGAAATAGATATAGTTCAAATGGAAAAAGGAAAAGAATTAATATTTACTGCAATAGTTCAAACAAAACCAGAAGTGAAATTAGGTAAATATAAAGGTGTAGAAATTAAAAAAATTGAATACAAGGTAACAGATGAAGATGTAGAAAAAGAACTTACAAGTATGACAGAAAAAAATGCAAGATTAGTTCCGATAACGGATGAAGCAGTGATAGATGGAGACATTACAGTAATAGACTTCGAAGGATTTGTAGATGGAGAAGCTTTTGATGGTGGGAAAGCAGAAGGACATGAACTAACAATAGGAAGTAAATCTTTCATACCAGGGTTTGAAGATCAAATTATAGGGATGAAAGTAGAAGAAGAGAAAGACATAAATGTTAAATTCCCAGATGAATATTTTTCAGATGATTTAGCTGGAAAAGATGCATTATTTAAAGTTAAACTACACGAAGTAAAAAGAAAAGAAATGCCAGAAATAAATGATGAATTAGCAAAAGATGTTAGTGAATTTGATACTCTTGAAGAACTTAAAACATCAATAAAAGAAAAACAAGAAAAAGCAAATGAATCAAAAGCAAAACATGAAACAGAAAATGAAGCTATAAATGCAGTTTGTGAAGTGACAGAAATAGATATTCCATCAGGAATGATAGAGTTAGAGATAGATAATATGCTTAAAGACATGGAAGGTAGATTAAGATACCAAGGAATGTCAATGGAACAATATCTACAAATGGTTGGTAAGACAGTAGAAGATTTCAGAACTGAGAACAAAGAGACAGCAGAAAAAAGTGTTAAAACAAGACTAGTAATAGAAGCTGTAGCAAAAGATGCTAATATAGAAGTATCTGAAGAAGAAATATCTGAAAAAATAAAAGAAATGGCAGAAATGTATGGAAAGCAAGAAGATGAAGTAAAAGACAATCCAGAATTAATCAAATATGTTACTGATAGTCTTAAAGCAGAAAAAACTGTTGCGTTCATAGTAGAAAACGTAAAAGTAAAATAACTATAAACTTTGAATAAGAATGTAAATTTGGTATATATTTAAGATAGATGTGCCAATTAGAACCAGTAAAGGAGAGGTAATTATGCAAAACAGTTTAGTTCCTTATGTAATCGAACAAACAAGTAGAGGAGAAAGATCATATGATATATTCTCAAGATTACTAAAAGATAGAATAATAGTATTGAGTGAAGATGTAAATCAAGTAACAGCAAGTTTAATAGTAGCGCAAATGTTATTTTTAGAATCAGAAGATCCAGACAAAGAAATATATTTCTATATAAACAGCCCAGGAGGAAGTATAACAGCAGGAATGGCGATTTATGATACTATAAACTATATCAAATGTCCTGTATCTACAATATGTATAGGAATGGCTGCTAGTATGGGGGCTGTACTATTATCTGCTGGAACAAAAGGAAAAAGATATGCAACACCAAATGCAGAAGTAATGATACATCAACCTTTAATATCTGGTGGGCTTTCTGGTCAAACAACAGAAATTAAAATTCATGCAGACCATATGGTAAAAACAAGAGAAAAGTTAAATAGAATATTAAGTGAAAAAACAGGTCAGCCAATAGAACAAATAGAAAAAGATACAGAAAGAGATAACTATATGACAGCTGAAGAAGCACTTAAATATGGATTAATAGACGGAATTATGGATAAAAGACCTTAATTAATAGGGGGAAGAAATGGCAAATAAGAATAAAACAATGAGCGTTAAGTGTTCATTTTGTGGGAAACCACAGGAAATGGTTAAAAGGATTGTAGCAGGACCAAGTGCATACATTTGTGATGAATGTATAGGAGTGTGTAACAACATAATCGAAGATGGTGATGTAGATGAGACAACTTCTTACGAAGATGTAAAATCAAGTGAGATTCCAACACCAGAAGAGATTAAGAACATATTAGATGAATATGTAATTGGCCAAGAGAATGCTAAAAAAACTTTATCTGTTGCAGTATATAACCATTATAAACGTATTAATTGTGAAAAAATAATAGATGATGTGGAGATACAAAAAAGCAATGTATTACTTCTAGGACCAACAGGAAGCGGAAAAACTTTACTTGCAGGAACACTCGCAAGAATACTTAATGTGCCATTTGCAATAGCTGATGCTACAACACTTACAGAAGCAGGATATGTTGGAGAAGATGTAGAGAATATACTTTTAAAATTAATTCAGTCTGCAGAACATGATATAAAAAGAGCAGAAAAAGGAATAATCTATATTGATGAAATAGACAAAATTACTAGAAAATCTGAGAATCCATCAATAACAAGGGACGTAAGTGGAGAAGGAGTACAGCAAGCCCTTTTAAAAATTATTGAAGGAACTGTTGCTTCAGTACCACCACAAGGAGGTAGAAAGCATCCTCATCAAGAATTTCTACAAATAGATACTTCTAACATATTATTTATATGCGGAGGAGCATTTGAAGGGTTAGAAAGAATAATAAAAGACAGGGTTGGGAAGAAGTCGATAGGATTTGGAGCAGAAATTGAAGCAAAAAAAGAAATTCAAAAATATAAGATATTTGAAGAGTTGCTACCACAAGATTTACTAAAATTTGGACTTATTCCTGAGTTCGTTGGAAGATTACCAATTATAACGACAATTAGAGAATTAGACAGAGAAGCGCTTAAAGAAATAGTAACTAAGCCAAAGAATGCATTAGTTAAGCAGTATAAAAAGCTGTTAGAACTAGATGATGTTGAATTAGAATTTGACGAAGAGGCATTAAATGTAATAGTAGATAAGGCAATAGAAAGAAATACAGGGGCGAGGGGACTAAGATCCATTATAGAAGATATAATGAGAGATATTATGTTTGATGTTCCTTCCAATAACAAGATAGAGAAGTGCATCATAACTAAAGAAACAGCGCTTGGAGAAGCAGGACCAGAACTAATAATAAATGAAAACAAAAAGCCTAAAGTTAAAAGCGTAAAAAAAGAGATAAAAGTGCCACATAAAAATAGCGAAACAGCATAAGGAACAAATAAAAAAATGTATAGAACCTAAAAAAGGAACGATATAAGTACCGTTCCTTTTACTAATTTATTCAATTATCAATTATTAATAATCCTATAACTCTACAAACTTATATACTGCTTCTGCAAAGCCACCTTTCTCAACAGGACTTACAGTTGTGTACTTGGCGACGCTTTTAACTTCATCGTAAGCATTTGACACTGCTACACCAAGTCCGCTGTCTCTAATCATCTCTAAATCGTTTAAATTGTCTCCTATTGCCATCATATCTGATTTATCAACTTTTAAATAGTTGCCTAAAATGCTAAGAGCTGAATTCTTATTAATTCCTTTTGGACTTATATCTAAATATTCATATTCTTTATCTATAGTAGTGTCCTTAAATTGACCACGTTTAGAAATAAATGTTGTTTCTACATCAACTTGGTCCAAAATTTCTTCTTTAAGATTGCCTAGTCCAGAGGCATCAGATATGACTAATTTACAAACATCAACTGAATTGTTAGACAAATATTCCCTAATATCTTTAACTACTTTAAATTCTAAAGAAGATTTATAATAGTTGCTTTCTTTAAGCTTAAAGTTTCTTAAATCCATATATAATAATTTTTCCGTTATTATTTCATTATCCGTATATAAATGAACATGCAAATTCTTTTTCTTTGCAAGTTCTAAGCATGTAACAATTTCTTCAGAAGTTAACAATTTCTTGTAAATTTCTTCACCAGTTTTTAAATTTATGATTTGATTTCCATTACCAAAAATTCCATAAGTCGCATTAAAAGTAGAACATACCTCCTTAATAATTGGATATGTCTTTCCTGTACACACGACAAAGTCGATGTCTTTACTTCTAATAGCTTTAATTGCCTCGAAATTGTCTTTGGAAATGTTGTTATGGCTATCTATAATTGTCCCGTCCAAATCACTGGCAATTAGTTTAATCATAATTTAAACACCTCCATATACAACAATTATACCATAAACTAGTAAAATAGTAAATACGTTAATCTGAAAACAGTTGGAGCATACTGGGAAAATTGAATTTTTATGTAAAATATGATATAATTGATATAGATACTCATTTATGTCCATAAACCCGAAGGCCCATAGCCTAGGGTAAAAAATATGAAAGGAGACATATATAATGAGGAAAATGACAACACGGGGAGCATTATTACTCCTGACCATCATGATGATGGTTTTGAGCTTCGGCTCAGCAGTATCAGTAGCAGCGGCCTCGAGCAACGAGGTAGTGATCCGGATAGGCACATATGAACGCCAAGTGCCGGGTTATCACAATGGTGGAGACACATTTGTTAGCCTGTCTGAAGTGAAGCGGGTATTTCCGGCTCACATAACGACATCTCTTGGAAATGTTATTGCTTGTAGCAATAACAATTGCACCAACAGTAGGGCAAACGATTGTATTTCGTTGACGATGATAGGGCTCGTAACTAGTTTCACCACGAGATTAGTTGGAGATGCCCCCCCTCCAAGCGGAGAAACAACGCCAACACCACCAACGCAACAGATACACCGTATCCCTGATATCGTCAGGGTAAACGGGGTTGTGCAAGCTGATGGCGCACGCCACCTCTTTAGGTTTGACCAAGAAGGTCGTGCCTACGCACCAACTGGCACAGCTGCTTTTGTGGCTAACCCGAGACTCTTCACTTCTGCACACATGCAGAATAGAAGTACCGTCTCAGGCGCAACCCTTCTTAGGGATTTGCAAGTGGTGTTAAGTTTCGAATACAACACTGGTGCTAGCAACAATGAAATTAACATTGTGACTGTAACAGAGCAAGTAGTTACAAGCACACCACAGCCAACACAGCCACCTACAACCACACCACAGCCAACACAGCCACCTACAACCACACCACAGCCAACACAGCCACCGACAAGCACGCCACAGCCAACACAGCCACCTACAACCACACCACCAGGAGCCAACGCAGGAGGAACAGTAGGAGGAACAGTAGGAGGAACAGTAGGAGGAACAGTAGGAGGAGCAGCAGCAGGAACTCCAGCACAGGAAATGGCTACCGTTATGATTAACGGCGCACATTTCCCGGCGATGCAAATTTACATCGTCGGAGAAGAAGGAGAAGAACGCTTTGCTAGGATTCGGGGAGTAGAAAGTGGAGCAAGGCTTCGCGAAGTTTTCCCCGGCATCATAACGGTTGGAGAACAGTCATTAATTTTGAGTGCGGTGTCAAACCATGGAAGAGAATTCACTTATTCCATCAGTGAGAATGTAGTAATAATTACATCCACACAAGATGGAGATGGAGAATCACCGTTGACAGAATACTGTGAAGCATGTGAATATGCACTTGAAGCATGTGTTTGCGAAGATGGTTCTGACGAATACTGTGAAGCATGTGAATATGCACTTGAAGCATGTGTTTGCGAAGATGGTTCCGACGAATACTGCGAAACATGCGAATACTCAAAAGAAGAATGCGAATGCGAATCTGTATTCATGGCATGGCTACAAACCAATTTTCCAGATACATTCGTAAACACCGTAGACCAAGATTCACGTTGGGCTGGAGTGAACAACTTCGGACACCATGTAGGGATGGGGTGGTGGTTCGTATGGAGAGCAACTTTGTTAATAGCAGCATTTGTTCTGCTAATATACCTGTTGGCAAATTGGTCAAAGTTTGAAGACATTAAGTGGTTCAAACGCATTGCTAGTATAACTTTGATATCGGCAAAGGTCTTATTTGTAATAGGAATGACACTTGGCTGGGGAATGGTTATATGGGCATTAATTGGCCTTGTTGCACTAGCGGTCTTAGCGTTAATAATATGGGGTGTAAGAACCCTGATAAAGCGCAGAGCCAATAATAGTGACGGAGATGGTGTAGACGATGATGACGATGAGGAATCAAGTCTGTTTTTCAAAATTCTTCGTTGGGTTGGATATGTTGCTGTGTTCTTAGCTATACCCGGAGGGTTAACACTTGCGATTATCATGAGTGGATGGCTAATGTGGCTAGGAATAGCCATGATAATTGCGGCAGTGATTATTATAGCAATCTTATTTCGAAAAGCTATAGCAAATCATCCAACCGATGATGACGATGATACCGGACGTCCAGAACCGTATAGGCCAACGCCTCCTGACGACGACGAATATGCCCCGAAACCACAGTAAGGTATTACTTGAGAGGGATATAAAGCAAAGCCAGGACATTCCTAACGATGACTCCTTTCATAGAAAGAAGAGAAGCACCTTTTGAATAAAAGGTGTTTTCTCTTGCAAAAGTTGTAAAATTATGTAAAACATGATATAATATATGGCATAGACACGCATCTAAAAAACAGGCTAAACCGCACATGCGGCAGCCAAAATAAGAAAAGGAGAGATGCAGAATGACACAGAAAAGGAAAAAGGTAATGCGGAGAGTAGGAATTATTATGGCCATTATCATGATAATGGCTAGCTTTCCTGCAACAGTGTTAGGGCAGCAAGTACAAAACGAAATTTGGGGTCCACCGTCAAGAGTCTATGTTGACGGGAACTTCCAGCAATGGGGGTGGTTGGACATGGTGCTGTGTTTGGAAACAAATAGAGCAATTGTTCCGCCCACTGAATTACCAGCACTTCAGCCGTTAGAGAATACTTTGACGGTAGCACAAAGAACAGGGATGCAACCTCTTGACGATTACGAGCCATTGGCTTTTGTGATCTCGCAAATAGGTTGGTATCATCTGGTTGGCACCACTGTGCGTATTTATACGCATGGGCAGGGGACAACACCGCCACCGACACCACAAGCACCGACACCTGTGCGGCCGAACAACCCACAGCTATTTACGAACGTTTGGTTCGTGGTTAATGGGCTTGTGACACCATACAATGTGGGTGTGCATATCAGACATGCGGGTGGTCGTTGGGAAATGAGTCATGCAGGTGCTGAATTGCTTTTCCCAGAACTTGTAGCCCAGTACGGGTTTCCAACACAAGCTTGGACCTGCATTCAGACGGTGACAGAAAATCTGGAAGGAAGACTACGCCATGTAGAAAATGTTGTCTTCATCAATACTGATGGAGCAGTGCCTGTTGTCATAAGGCAATGGGAGAATGAACAGTGGCGGATAGTGTTTTTTCCAGATCAATGGCCAATCATTGTTGGAAATCGCACATTACTACCTGTAAGGTATGTAATGGAACCGATGGGCTATGTGGTAACATGGAACAATTCCACGCGTACTGCAGTAGTAGCCACGCCTGATGGATCTAGAAGGATTGAAATACCTATAGGTCAACGCTTCTTCCCAGTATACGAGAACAATGTAAGGGTAGGGACAATCGAATCGGATGTAGCTGCTCAGATTATTAATGGGCGCACATTGATTCCGATTAGGTTCCTAATCGACAATTGGTCTGGGCGTGATATGCCTTGGTTTGGTGGTACTGGTGGAGAACACCATGAAGCACTAATCCAACCTGGCGCACCACGCAGAGCGCACTGAGTAACACCTTTTTTAAGCAACATGGACAAGGCCAGGGATGATAAATCCTTGGCCTTTCTCCTTGCTAATGAAAAGAACACCTTTCGAATTTAAAAGGTGTTCTTTGTTGTTTAATTAATAGTACTTATATTAGTCATATACTTTTAGATTATCTTAACGTTATCGAAACGTTATTGTGTGAGAATCCTCCAGTAAGGTGTCTACTATTTGTTGAAACAGTAGTGATTCTTCCTGATGCATCAAATGTTATGAATACACTTATAGGAGTATTGTTTCCTGTTATATGACTTACATTACTGATTCTATATTCAAATCTTCCAACTCCAGGAGCTACTAAATTGCTATGAGAAGCAGTTCCACCCGTCATTACGAAGTTTCTAGATTCGTTTGAACTAACTCTGTCTAATCTAAGTGTTCCTGATGGATTTCCTGGTGTTGAGATTGACATTGTAAAGTTAGTAGCTGGTGGTGGTTCAGGTATTATTTGATTTGATGAACTTCTTCTAGTTTCTAATACTCTCAAGTTTATAGAAGTACTAGTGAATGATCCTGCTATATATGGGCTAGTTGTAGTTACTCTTGTTATATTTCCGTTAGCATCATATGTAACGTAAATTGCCATCTCTGGAAGGTTATAATAGTTAGCTAATGTATTTGTACGTGTTATAACGTATCTGTGTGCTGTGTTAGCTGCTAAAGAAGGGAATGTATGAGATGCTGTTCCTGAAGTTCCTATTGTATATGTCATACTATTTCCTTGAGCTGGTCTTACTACGTATGTTCCTCCTGTTACCATATTATTGTTAGCTCTATTAACTGGTGAAAGAGCTATGTTAATATGTCTAGCTGGAGGTATTATATTTCCGTTATCTCCTGGTCTAGCTTCTCTAATATCTACCAATACACTACCAGAGTTGAATGTTACAACTACATTTGGTGTAGTAGAAGTGGCATTAGTGACATGCCCTTGTGCATTATATGTAACATTTAATGTAATAGTTCCAAAACTGTTAAATTGTACTGGGCTAGAAGAATTTCTATGTTGAGTAATAGTATATGTTACAGTTCTAGCAGTAGCTGGTGTCTGGAATAAGTGTGCATAAGCTCCGCTAGTTGGTATATTAAATGTTCTAGTTACTTGAGGTGATGGAACTGTATCTACAATTCTAAATTGAGCACCTGAAACTATTTGATTATTATTTCTATCAAAAGTTCTAAGACCTATAGCTATTTCATTTTGACGATTGTTTTGTGTAGGTCTAGCTTCTCTAATATTTAATGTTATTGTACCAGTATTCCAGTGTGCTTCTACATTTGCTGTAGGAGTGGTAACATTAGTGATTTGTCCTTGAGCGTTAAATGTAACGTTTAATGTAATAGTTCCAAAAGCATTATATTGTACTGGGCTAGAAGAATTTCTATGTTGTGATATAACATATGTTACAGTTCTAGCAGTAGTTGGTGCACGGAATGTATTAGTTGCAAATCCGCCAGCTGGTATGTTATATACTCTAGTTGCTTGAGGTGAAGCGTGAAGGTCTATAATTCTGAATTCAGCTCCTGAAGTTGTCTCCGCAGTACCTCTATCTGAAGTTCTAATTCCTATATTAAAATTTTGTTGGTGCTGTTGTTGAGGTCTAGCTTCTCTAATATCTAGCAATACGCTACCAGAGTTGAAATGTACAACTACATTTGGTGTAGTAGAAGTAGCATTAGTGACATGCCCTTGCGCATTATATGTAACATTTAATGTAATAGTTCCAAAACTGTTAAACTGTACTGGGCTAGAAGAATTTCTGTGTTGAGTAATAGTATATGTTACAGTTCTAGCATTAGCTGGTGTTTGGAATAAGTGTGAATAAACTCCGCTAGTTGGTATATTAAATGTTCTAGTTACTTGAGGTGATGCAATTGTATCTACAATTCTAAATTGAGCACCTGAAACTATTTGGTTATTATTTCTATCAAGAGTTCTAAGACCTATAGCTATTTCATTTTGACGATTGTTTTGTGTAGGTCTAGCTTCTCTAACTTCTAAAGTAATGTTTCCGGCAGTAAAATGTATGCCAACATTTGGTGTAGTAGAAGTAGCATTAGTAATATGCCCTTGAGCATTAAATGTAACGTTTAATGTAATAGTTCCAAAAGCATTATACTGTACTGGGCTAGAAGAATTTCTGTGTTGTGTAATAGTATATGTTACAGTTCTAGCAGTTGTTGGTGCACGGAATGTATGTGAAGCAAATCCGTTAGCTGGTATATTATAAGTTCTAGTTGCTTGAGGAGATGCGTGAACATCTAAAATTCTGAACTCAGCACCTGAAGTTATATTTCCGTGGTTTCTATCTGAAGTTCTAAGACCAATTGTAAAGTTTTGTTGATGAGGTTCTGTTGCTGGTCTAGCTTCTCTAATTTCTAAAGTAATATTTCCAGTAGTAAAGTGTATGTTTACATTTGGTGTGGTAGTAGTAACATTAGTGATTTGTCCTTGAGCATTAAATGTAACGTTTAATACGATGTTACCAAAACTGTTATATTGTACTGGACTAGAAGAATTTCTGTGTTGAGTAATAGTATATGTTACAGTTCTAGCAGTCGTTGGTGCACGGAATGTGTGTGAAGCAAATCCACTAGATGGCATATTATAAGTTCTAGTTGCTTGAGGAGATGCGTGAACATCTAAAATCCTGAACTCAGCACCTGAAGTCATATTTCCGTGGTTTCTATCTGAAGTTCTAAGACCAATAGTAAAGTTTTGTTGTGTTTGTTGTCCTGTCCTGGTTTCTCTGATTTCTACAGTTACTATAGGAACTGTTCCGTTATTATCGATAGTAGTTCTTACTTCTGATACAGGTCTGTTTGTAGTAGCGCTTGTAATACGACCTTGTGCGTCTCTTCTAACATCAAGTCTTATTTCTGGCACTGATGCATATCCACCTGTTGATACTTGAGTTTGCCTAAACGTGTAAACACCTTGGTTAGTAAACCAAGAGTGGAAGTCGGTACCAATAGATCCCATATTGAAGTTTTGTGAAAATCCTTCGTTTGGAGTTGTTACTGTAAAACGAGAGTTAGTAGTTCTGGCATTTGTTTGAGAGTCTACTGTAATAACTCTTATTCCAAAATTTGTCGAATTTGTAGCCATAACTTCATTTAAGTTTCCTATAATGAAAGCTACGGCTATTATCATTAGTAAAAGTAGAATTCTTTTTAATCTCATAAATGTTCTCCTTTCAAAAAAACATCCTAATTTCCAATTATTTTCCATTTCAATTATACCTCAATTGGCAAGAAAAGTCAACATATTTAGCGAAAATAATGTTTTTATGTAAATCTTGTTTTGGAAGGATAATTTCCAGCAAATGAAATAATGATTTTGTTAAGTTAAAAAAATTAAGATATAATATGCAAGAAATACAAAAAAGTTCTTTTGAAAATCTTTTAGAAATGAGGCAACTGTATGAAAGTAACGATTATAATGCCTGCGCATAATGAGCAAGAGACAGTAAGAACGGTTATAGAAAAAGCAAAGAAAAGCAAGAATGTAGAAGAAATTATAGTAGTAGATAATGCGAGTACAGATGATACAACAAACAAGATCAAACTATAAAGATAGGTAAAAAGAAAAGTAAAATTGTTAACATTATAAAGAAAGCTAAATAAACAATAAGTACAGAAGAGTTTTAATATGTAAGAAAAAGACAGCGCGGATATATTCCGCGCTGTCTTCCATTTAGGGTGTTTAGACACGTGTTAGTATGTTGCTCGCAGGCCAAGTCTGGACGCGCTGTCATTGTCTAAGTAGAACGTACAGTCGCATTTTTTTAGTGCGGTAGCCGGTATGTCTGGTGTAGACTCTTCGGCAGTTAATGTATTGTAAACAGCGTCAGCTTTGGCTGCTAAAGGTACCATGGATATAATGTGTGTGCAATTCAATATCGCAGGTACTGTAAATGAGATGGCTGTTTTTGGCACATCGTCCAATTCATCAAACCATCCTTCACCGAGTTGTTGATTTCTACATGCTTCGTCAAGTGTTACAACGTGATAGGTATCGGATGTATCGAAATCTGCCGGTGGGTCGTTGAATGCAATGTGACCATTCTCACCTATACCTATAAGGGCGACGTCAATAGGCTTGCGTTTTACTTCAGCCGTAAGCTCTGCTATTGCAGCGTCTACGTCAATGTCCGGGTTAACAAAATGAACTTTCAGTGGCGGTAGTGGCAACTTGCTAATAAAGCGCTGCCACAGATAAAGCCTAAAACTTGCCTTATGAGTCACTGGTATACCAATGAACTCATCCAGGTGAAACATCTCCACCTTAGTCCAGTCGATAGCTAAATTCAGCAGTTGGATAAATAATTCAAACTGGGACCGCCCAGTTGAAAACATTATCCGTGCAAAACCATTGTCCGCAATTGCTTCATTTAACAATCTTGCAACATGCGCGGCTGCCTTTTTTGCTGCATCTTGTTCTGTTACAGATAGTACAATAGTCATGTTGACCTCCTCAAGAGAATTTTTAATGTTTTTTCTGCCAGACAAGAGAAGCTTTCATTCATCTAGCCTAACATTTTGTAAGTGCAATGTTGCAACATGCCGCATAATGTTTCCTCCCTAAAATTAGTTAGTTTTCTGAGCGGATCTTAGATTGCTTAGCCGCTCTTATATGAAAAACTTTGATAACATTATACAGCAGAACGCAAATTATGTCAATTAGCAGTGCGGTTGCCTTACAGCAAATTCGAATTTCTTGACAGCAGCTACAAGATATTGTATAATTATGGGTATGTGAAAAAAATTAGCAGATAAACTAAGGAGAAGATATGAGTAATAATAGCAAGGCAAAAGTAGGGGTTGGATTTGCAACAGGGAGAAAAAACTTTATTAATGTTTTAAAAAGTCATTATAAAAATTGGAAAAACAGTGGTGTTTTTGATCAAAATATCAGTTTAAACATATTTATAGCATATGATGTTTCATATAGTGATATAACTGAAGAAGATTTTAAAAGAATTCCTAAATATATTTATGATAGTGTAGAAAATATCTTTTTTATAGGAAAAAAAGAGGTTCAAGAGATTTGCAATGACATTAAGAAGGAAAAGTCATTAAAACTTAGAGAACTAAAGGAAATATTTGGTGATCATGGTTATGGAAAACTCAGAAATTCTGTTTTATATACAGCAATCAAAAACAATATTGACTATTTATTGTTTATGGATGACGACGAGTATCCAATAGCGACGGTGCAACACACTGATGGAACATTAGGGTGGATAGAGCAAAATATATTGAAGACACATCTAGATCATATTCAAGAGTGTGATATAACAATGGGCTATCATTGTGGGTATATTTCACCAATACCATACTTTGATATAAAAGATAGTCTTGACAAAGAGGCTTTCAAGCTATTTATAGAAGCAATAAGTAATGAAGTTTTAGACTGGGAGAAGATGAAAAAAGTTCTATTCAAGAACAAGGGAATTACTTACGCTGAAGATAAAATATTAAAAAAACAAAAACCGCATGAAATAGAATCTGTAAATGGTGGGAAATGGGTACTTGGATCAAATGTGTGTTTGAATCTGAGTAGGATGAAGAAAATATATCCTTTTTATAATCCGCCGAAAGCTAGAGGAGAAGACACATTTTTTTCAACATGCTTGAAAAAAGAAACAATATACAGAGTTCCAGTATATAGTTTTCATGATGGTTTTTTAAAGCATTCTTCGATTATGAATGGGATATATCCTGAAAAATTGGAAGAAGTTAATTATTCTGAGAAAGTTATTAAAGATAGATTTTTAAAAGCTTGTATAGGTTGGATGAGGTATAAGCCATTGCTTATACGTATTACTAATAAAAGAAATTATGCAAAGGAAATAAATAGTATAATAGAAAAACTAGAAAAAAGCATCCCATTTTTATGTGAAACATTGGGAACTGATGAGTTTAAGCAATTGACCAAAGAGCTAAAATATTACGATAAACATGTTGCAAAACACCATGAACAATTTCAAAAAGTTAATGAAATATGGCGTAAAATAAATTCAAAGAAGAAGATAGATAAAAGTAATAATGGAATAATAGAGGAAGAGAACTTGGTGATTATGAATATGGAATCAAATCCTATTTCATCTACTACTGAATAGTGAAGGAAGTAGAGGTGCAGTGTGAAGAAAATTTTGATATTTAGAGCAGTAAAAGTTGTAATAGAAAAAGCAAAAGAACTAGGATATATAACAGTAGTTATTGATAAAGACAATGAGCTTGGCGGGAAGGAATTAGCAGATTACTATAAATGTATATCTTTTGAAGATTTAGATGGTTGCTTAGCATATGCTAAAGAAATGCAGATTGATGGAGTTGTATCAGCTTCTGAATTTTCTGTTATAACGGCAGGGTATATAGCAACCAATATGAACCTACCTGGAATAAGTTATGAAACGGCAATGTTGTGCAAAAATAAATATGAAATGTGCAAAGTGTTAGAAGAGAAAAATGTAAATGCAATACCTCAATTTTTTAAAGTGATGAATGTTGATGAGTTAGAATCTATAAAAGAGAAATTAAAATTTCCTGTGATTGTAAAGCCGAATGAAGGGATAGGGAGCGAAGGCGTAACTAAAGCCGAAAACGTTGAAGAATTAAGAGATAAAACTATATTCGCTCAAGAAAACGCACCTACGCAGAATAATACAACTCTAATTCAAACTTTCATTTCTGGTCAAGAATATGGTGTTGAGTCATTTGTATATGATGGAACTGTATACGTGTTAGGAATCATGAAAAAATTAATGACACCTCCACCATATTATTCAGAATTAGGTCACTGTAGCCCTTCGGGATTAGATGAACAGTTGGAAAATAGAGTAAAAGAACTTGTTACTAATACTATAAAAGCCCTAGGAATTAATATCGGGCCAGTTAACATAGATCTAATAATTACAAAAAATAATGAACTATATATTATAGATATAGGTGCAAGAATAGGGGGCAATTCAATTGCCTCTCATATAATTCCTGCAACATCTGGAATAGATCATATTGCTAATACGATCAAAGTAGCTATGGACGAGCCTGTAGTTATTGGTTCGATCAAAAATACCGCAGTAGCTTCAATAATACTAACATTAACTCCTGGGAGAGTAAAATCTTTGCCAGATTTTACAAAGTATTATGATGAAAGTACTGTGTCTATAGCATGTAAATTAAAAGAAGATGACGAAATCTTAGAATATAAGACGTGTGCCAATGTTTATGGAAATATAATACTTAGAGGTTCTAATTTAGATAATTTAATTGAAAAAGCTTTGTATCTGAAAGAGAGAATTGATAGTGAAATTATTAGATACTAATGTATATATGATTTAGAGTACTTTAGAGAGAGGAATTGCTATGGGAATTTATATAAGGAAACTATCCAAAAAAGATAAGGAAGACAAAGTTTTATTTGATTTTGTAACTAGCATTTCTAATGAAGATACAGGATTCACAAACCCGTGGGAATACATAGAAGAGAAAAACAGTTTTAATGAATGGATTGACATTATGCTCAAATCAAGTAAAGGTGAATACAAGGCAAAGTGTGAAGTTAAGAAGTATTCTTTGTATTGGATTTATTCTGAAGACATTCCGGTAGGTGTTGGAAAAGTAAGAGAGCCAGATGAAGAAGAAATAAAGCATTATGGACATATTGGGTATTACATTGATTCAAAATATCGAGGAAAGGGATATGCAACAGAAGCTGTTAGGCTTTTGGTTGAAGAAGCAAAGAAAACTCAAAAAATAGAAGAAGTTATGATATTTATAAGAATAGGAAATTTATCATCTAGGAGAGTTGTAGAGAAATGTGGAGGAGAGTTAAGAGAAATTGTAGATGACAAAGCTTGTAAGTATTATCTTTAGTGTGATGGAAAGAAATAGTTGCAAAATATATAAATAACATGGAGGTCAATAAATAATGAAGGTAGGAATATTAACATTTCATAATGCAGATAATTTTGGAGCGGTTTTACAAGTTTATGCATTACAAACCTATTTAATAAGAAAAGGATTTTCAGTAGAAGTTATAGACTTCAGGCCTAAATATGTAGATAGTGTATATAAAGTAATTCCTTCTAAGTTTAAGGACAATAAGAGATACATGTCAAAGGATCATGTAAAAAGAGCCTGCTTAAACATATTAAATCCAAAGAAATATAAGGAAAGAAAAAATGGGTTCTTAAGTTTTAGAAGAGATAATTTAAAAATTACTGAAGATATATATAGAACGTGCGAAGATTTGAAAAAGCTGAGTTTTGATGCATATATTTTTGGAAGTGATCAAGTGTGGAACCCAACTATTACTAATGGAGTAGAAGGGGCTTTTTTTGGTGCATTTAGTCAAGGAGATGCAAAGAAAATTTCATATGCGGCAAGTATGGGTAGCAAAGAAGTTCCCGAGCAATACAGAGAAAAATTTAAAGAATTAGTTTCTGCATTAGACTCCATATCAGTAAGGGAATATCAAGGAGCAGAAACAATTAAAACATATACAGATAAGAGTGTAGAACATGTCTTAGATCCAACTCTGCTAATTGATATAGAAGAAATGAACAAAGTGGCGAAGATGCCTGAAATCCAGGGAGAATATCTGTTGTTGTATAGTTTAACTATGGCAAAAAGTGATGATAGAATATATAAAGTAGCATATGAATTAGCTGATAAATTAGGGCTGAAAGTAATTGAAATAGATAAAAAAGGAACACATGATCCGAAATATAAAAAACATGAGTGCTTATTAAATATAAATCCGGCACAGTTCCTGGGGTTAATAAAAGAAGCTAGTTTTGTAGTAAGTAATTCTTTTCATGGAACTGCATTCGCAATTGCTAACAAAAAACCATTTTATACATTTGGTACTCGAGCTACCAGTGAGAGGATGCTTAGTATATTGAATATGTTAGAGATTCCAGAAAGATTTTTAGACAATAAAATGGAAGTAGACGAAATCAAGGAAATAGATTATGAAAAGATTGGAAACAAATTGAAATCTGAAAAAGCAAAGTCAGAAAAATTTTTGATGAAAGCTTTGTCAGGGGAGGAATAGGTAGTGAAGAAAGTAAAAATAATCATGAATGCTGATGATTTCGGCTTTTCGAATGGCATAAATAGAGGAATTATAGAAGCATATAAAAAAGGATTAATAAGTTCTACGACAATAATGGTGAATATGCCATACTTTGAAGAAGCGGTTGAATTATCAAAGCAAAATGAAGGGTTGGGAATAGGATTGCATATAGATTTTACCTATGGCGAACCAATAACTATTAATCATTCAAAATCGATAATTGATGAGGATGGTAATTGTCATTCTCCTAGAAAGCTTAGGAGCAATGAAATAATTCTAGATTATGATGAAGTGTATAATGAAATAAGTGCGCAATTGGAAAAACTAAAGTCATATGATGTAAAGATAACGCATCTTGATTGCCATCACTTTATAGATCATAATGATGTTATACGAAAAGCAATGTACGATTTGGCGAAGAAAAACGATTTGCCAATTAGAGTAGATGTGGAACATGCTAGAGAAGAAGCTTTAAAATGTGGGCTTAAATCTACAAGCTTATTTTGTAGAAAGTTTTATGGTGATGATGCTAAAGCAGAGACCATCATAGATTATGTAAGACAAAACAATGAGGTGGAGAGTATTGAAATAATGAATCATGTTGGATACATTGACGAAGATACTAGGAGTAGGACTACATATATAGATCGTGAAGATGAGATTAAAGAACTTGAGAGATTAAAAGAGATGGGATTTTATGATGAAATAGAGTTAATTACTTTTAGCGATTTATTGAAGTAAAACATAGATTAAATTTGAAATAAAAGGTGAAGTAAATGGAAGAAACATATTTAACAACTAAGTGCAAACCTAGTTGTTATGGATGCAAAGGGTGTGAGCTAGCATGTCCTAAGAAGTGTATTAATATGAAGTCAGATGAAGAAGGCTTTTGGTATCCAGAGATTAGGCAAGAAGAATGTATAAATTGTGATTTGTGTGAGAAAGTTTGTCCAATTAATGGAAGGTATATGAAAGAAGACTTTTTAGAAGAAGCAGAGATATATGCTACATATAATAGAGACGAAGAGAAGAGAATAATAAGCTCATCAGGAGGAATGTTCATAATATATGCTGAGCATATACTAGACCAAGGTGGAGTTGTGTTTGGAGTATCTTTTGATAGTAGTTTTAAAGTAATGCATAAAGAGGCACTCACAATGGAAGGTGTACACGAGTTTCTAGGTTCAAAATATACACAAAGTGATGTTGGGGAAGTATATAAAGACGTTAAGAAATATTTAGGGGAAGGTAAGAAAGTTCTCTTTTCAGGAACACCTTGCCAAGTTGCTGCTTTATATAATTATTTAGGAAAGGACCATGAGAATCTATTTACAATAGATTTAGTATGCCATGGGGTATTTAGTCCAAAAGTATTTAATTCATATTTAGACTATGTAAATAAAAAAAGTGATAATTATGATATAAAAGATATAAAATTCAGAAGCAAGCTTTTTGGATGGGGTAACTACTGTATGCATATAGAATATAAGGATGGTCAAAAATACATAGAGAAAAAATTGGAAGATCCGTTCTACCTGCTATATGCATATATAGCATTGAGACCATCATGCTATGAGTGTACATATTCTAAAAGCAAAAGAGAAGCCGATGTATCAATAGCAGATTATTGGAGGGTGCGAAATCATAAACCACACCTATATGATCTAAAAGGTTTATCACTATTATTTAACAACAGTAAAAAAGCTCAAAAAGTTTTTGAGCAAACAAGTGAAAAGATGATGTATGAAAGATGTACATTAGAAGAAGTTATGCAACGAAATTTAGAAGCACCAACTCCTAAAAGCGAAATGAGAGATGAATTTTTCGAATCATATAACAAAGAAGGTTTCGAGAAAACAGTTGAGAAAATGTGGGATAGACTTATTGATCAATTTAATAAATAAAGGAATAATTAGAACTCTTTGATTTTATAAAAAAGAAATGGAAAATATCTTAGTAAAGTAGTTGATATTTTTAATCTTTTAATATAAAATCAAAGAGATTTTTTAAAATTGGAGGGTCGAAATTTGATAACATTGGAAGAAGTTAAGAATAATCCAGAAGTAATAGAGCTAATAGTAGGGGCTCAAAGACAATTGGCGGCAATACGGATATACTGAACATTCACTAAGACATGTAGGTATTGTTTCTGAAAGAGCTGGAAAAATTTTGGAGATGCTTGAATATCCGAAAGAGAGAATTGAGCTTGCTAAAATAGCGGGGTATTTACATGATATAGGAAACAATATAAACAGAGTAAATCATGCTCACACAGGTGCACTACTAGCATATAACATTTTAAAAGATATGGGTATGGATGTTAGAAGCAGATCAGATATAATGATGGCTATAGGAAATCATGATGAGCAAACAGGAAATCCAGTAAATGAAATTACGGCAGCATTAATACTTGCAGATAAATCTGAAGTTCATAGAGATAGAGTCCTAGAAAAGAATAAGCCTAGGCTAGACATTCATGACAGAGTAAATTATGCGGTAACAGAAGCAGAGCTTACGATAGATAATAAAGAGAAGAAAGTAATACTTGATTTGACAATCGATACGAACATATGCCCGATACTAGACTATTTTAAAATTTTCATGGATAGAACAATAATGAGTAAATATGCAGCAAAGTATTTGGATATATGGTATGAATTAATTATCAATGATACGAAATTATTATAAGAATACTAAACACACTATTTTTTAAGAAAGAAGGAGAGAACAAATGAAACTACACAAATCAATAATGAGAATAACAATAATGCTAATAATAGCGCTACTTGTAGCAGTATCTTTTTTTGGAGTATACAGGCTAGATGAATTTGAGACTAAGAATATTATGCCAGAGTATCTTTTAGGGATGGAATTTGCAGGAGGGATGACAATACATTTCGTGGTAGATGATTTTGTTTATACTGAGATACATGATTCGGAAGGAAATATTGTAGAACCTGTAGAGGGTGTAGAATATACAGAAGAAGCAGGATATCAAATCATAGAAGAAAGAGTTAATACTGATGAGATGCTTACTGAAGAAAACTTTTTAAGAGCAAAAACTGTATTAGAACATAGGTTAAATGCTATTGAAGCAAGCCAATATGAAATAAGATTAAATACAGAGACTGGTCAGATGAGTTTAACTCTACCAATAGATGACCATACTACAGTGATATATAACGCAATTATGCAATTAGGTATATTTGAAATACAAGATGCTGATGATAGAGAAGAGGCTATTGAAAGAGGTGACGGAAGAAACATAGAAGCATTAATGGATAACAGTCATATTGCAAATGCTACAGTTCTGCATGGACCATCACCATTTGGAATGGGAGTGTCTGTATTCTTAAATATTAGCTTTAATAGAGAAGGAACAGAAAGGCTTGAGGAATTGAGCAGGGAATATATGGAGAAAACTACGACAAATGAAGAGGGAGAAATCGAGAGAAGGGGAATTGCTCTTGTTTATGATGGATCACTACTAAGGCATTCTATGTATTTTGATGAAGTAATAACAAGAGGCGAAATAGATATTATGCTTGGAGTTGCAACAACTGACGAGGAACTAATGAATATTCATAGTGCAGCAAGTGATATAGCAATTGCATTAAATTCAGGACCTTTTCCAATATACTATGAAACTATGGTGGAAGAATTTACATCTACTATAGAGCCAACGATGCTCAGAACTGCAACGTTGATAGCAATTGGTGTTTTTGTGTTAGCATTAGTAGGATTAGTTGCGCGTTTTGGTGCAAAAGGAATATATGCAGCTATACTACAAATGGGATATTTGGCAACGCTACTACTGATCGTGAGATTTGCCCTTATAATAATTACACCAGAAGGTATTGCGGCAATAATTCTTTCTGTAATAATTAATTATATTGCAGTGTACATGTTACTACATACTATGAAAAAAGAAGATTTAAAATTTGATAAAGCAATGATTAACATTATAAAGAAACTTATAGCAGTATTAATTCCTGTATATATAATAGCAATAGTACTATCATTTACAACTTTTGCTAATCTTGCAGGTTTCGGAACAGGACTTGTATGGGGAACAATAGTGTTCTACTTATATAACATTATATTCACAAGAGCATTGTTAAAGGAGTAAGGATCATCTTCGTTACAAACATCAAAGAAGAGAAAGGAAAATGGAAATGAAAGTATTGAAAAATAATAAGAAAATAATTATGGTGATATTAGTCCTAATAATGATTGCGGGGGTAGCTATTACGCTAACCACAGGACTTAACTGGAGTTTAGATTATTCTAGTCAAGAAAGACTAGTTATAGTGATGACAAACGAGTTTCATATGAATGATATACATGATGATATTGACATTAGTGAAATAAGGACTATAGTTGATGAGGTTTTTGGAGGAGTTCAAACGCACATACAAACAGGAGATACAATTCCACATGTTTTATTTATAACTGCAAGAACAATTTCTGAAGCACAAATAGTAAGTATTGTTGATGGAATTAATGAACTATACGGTGTAGAGGTAGATGCTGAAGCGGCAACATATGTGATAAGTGTTGCTAATGTGAGAGGAAGAGATATTGTTAGACCTTATCTATTACATATAACAATATCAATACTTCTAATTCTCATTTATGCAGGGGTAAGATATAGAAAAGTTGGACCATTTAAAGTAAATGGAGTAATAATAGGAATGCTAGCAGGAACACAACTAATGTTCTTAAGCATTATGGCTATAACAAGAATACCTGTAGGTAGATGGGCTATGCCAATTGTACTTGTACTATTTGTATTAGCGTCAATGAAATCAATGTTGATATTAGAAAAAATGAATGAAACAGCAAAAGAAACAGGTGAAGAATCACAAGGGAAGAAATAGAAACATATAATAATATATATGATATTGGATAGATTTAATATCTATCCAATTTTTATGGAGTGATCTTATATGAACAGAAAAAGAGTTAGCTATAGCGAATACTATGGATATAGAGGTACTAGATATATAAGAAGATATTTTTCATGTAGAGAATGTGGAAGCATATCAATGGAAGAAGCATATGAACTAATAGAATCAGATCCGAATGCAGTGATTATAGATGTAAGGAGCTATCAAGAGTATGATGAAGGCAATTTGTGTTCTAGTATAAATATCCCCATATATGACTTAGAAAGGCATATAGAGAAAATAATACCTGACAAAGAGACTGTACTAATAACATACTGTGAAAGTGGTATTAGAAGTGAAGATGGGGCAGAGGCATTAAAAGCGAAGGGATATACAAATGCTTATCATATATATGTAGAATAAAAAGGATGCTCTTTTAAAAGAACATCCTTTTTCTATTTACATTTAAATATATGCATTAATACTATTTAATAAATAAACCAATATCTATATATTTATAGATAAGTCTCCAATAGAAGTTATCTCAGGATTACCAGATATAAAGCTGCTTGCATGAACTCCTTCTAACTTATCTTTAGGTTCACAATTACAACAAATACTACTTTCTGTATTAAAAAAACTTCCACAACGTACACATCTATTAAATTCCATTTTACTTCCCCCTTAACTTCTAGGCATATTGTATCACAGAAAAAAGAAAAAGGAAAGAAAAAATCGAAAAAGACACAAAATTGTAAAAAGATTACATATTACTTTGCGCTTTTCCTTCTAATTCAATTAATTTGACGAAGTCTTCTTGTGTTATTATTGTTAAGAAATAATCCCCATCACTCAAGATGCCTACTAATTCGTAGCCTTGTTGTTTAATTAGAATATGTAAAATGTTTATATCATTATCCATTGTAATCATATTATCTTTACGACGAGCTTTCATGTGTTCATTGTCAAATGCAGTAATTTGTTCGGCCATGACTTCTTTTACAGGAAGCTTCTTCTTATCAATAATCTTATTTATATTCCAGACTAAATCTTCTAATTCGCTCTTCATATCAATTCCTGCACCATAATTTGATTCTTGTAGTTGCTCTAATACATGATCGACAATATAAGCTTTCTGCATATTCTTTTCTGTTTCATTTTCGAAAACAGAATCAAGAATTTCTATGGTTCCATTTGAGATTATCTTTATTCCGGCTCTTACTATGTCTATGTTAAATTCTTTATCGTCCCAAACAAAACATCCAAAATAGAAAGTATTAAAATTAGGTGGTTGTTCTTCACCATATAACTTAGATTGGCTATTAATTACTTTTTGAGCTTTTTTCTCAATCATATAGATTCTAACAAATATAGATATGAAAAACAGAATGAGAGCAATTATTCCAAATAGAATATTTATTATGCCTAATACTATAGTTAATATAAGTCCACCTAGGAAATAACATATGGCAAACGTTTCTCGTCTTTTTTCTTCTTTGCTGGCAGGAGTACTCATAGTTTCATCAATCCTTTCTTTCATAGTTTAGATTATAACACAATTTTTTAATTTATACATGTAAGTTTTCGGTTGAAAAATGTTGCGCCATATTTGCAAAAAAGCTATTGACAAAGAGAGGCATGATTGGTATAATCATACAGTTAAAAATATGCACATATAGCAAGAGTTTAAGATTGTGCTTTCTGAGATGCAACAAGAAAGTGTTCTTAAGTGCAAAAAGCTATATGGAAGAATTCGAAAGGATACTTATCTGTATACACTAAAGTGCTACAGCTAAGAAAAAAACAAAGAGGAGGAATTTAAAATGGCAGTAGTTGCAATGAAACAATTACTAGAAGCGGGTGTGCATTTCGGACACCAAACAAAAAGATGGGATCCTAAAATGGCTGAGTATATATATCAAGCTAGAAACGGTATCCATATAATTGATTTACAAAAAACATCAAAGAAAATTGACCAAGCGTATGATTTCGTTAAGAAATTATCTGAGGAAGGAATAGAGATTCTTTTCGTAGGAACAAAAAAGCAAGCACAAGAATGTGTTAAAGAAGCAGCAATAAAAAGTGGTATGTTCTATGTTGACCAAAGATGGTTAGGTGGAATGCTTACAAACTTTAAAACTATCAGAAAAAGAGTGACTAGATTAAAAGAATTAGAAGCAATGCGGAGAAGATGGAACATTTGACGTGTTACCAAAAAAAGAAGTTGCAAAATTGAAAAATGAAATGGAAAAACTAGAAAAAAATCTAGGTGGAATGAAAGAAATGACAAGAGTACCTGGAGCAATGTTCGTAGTAGATCCAAAGAATGAAAGAATAGCAGTATTAGAAGCTAGAAAATTAGGAATTCCAATTATAGGAATAGTTGATACAAACTGTAACCCGGAAGATGTTGATTACCCAATACCAGCTAATGATGATGCAATTCGTGCAGTTAAGTTAATTACAGATGTAATAGCAAATGCAATAATTGAAGGTAGACAAGGGGAAATGGTAGAAGTACCAGCAGAACCTACAGCGGAAGAAACATTTGAAGAAGCTAGTACAAACAATGAAGAAGAAAAAACTATAGAAGAAGTTGCAGCAGCAGAAGTTGTAGCTGAAACTCCAGAAGTAGTTGTTTCAGAAGAAGTTGCACCAGAAGCTACACCAGAAGCGTAAACAAAATAGTTGTAATGACAAAAAATAGGGGCGAAGAATATCCGCCCCTATAATAAAATAAAAAAATATAGGGGGTTATATTATGATCACAGCAGGATTAGTAAAGGATTTGAGAGACAAAACAGGAGCAGGAATGATGGACTGCAAAAAAGTTTTAACAGAGACTAATGGAGACATGGAAAAAGCAATGGACTTATTAAGAGAAAGAGGAATTGCAAAAGCAGCTAAAAAATCAGACAGAATAGCAGCAGAAGGATTAGTATATTGCTATGTTTCTGATGATAAAAAAGTAGGAGTTGTATTAGAAGTAAATATAGAAACTGACTTTGCGGCTAAAAATGAAGAATTCAAAACATTTGTAGCTGACTTAGCAGTTCAAGTTGCAGATAAAAATCCAGCAAATGTAGAAGAATTAGAAAACCAACCATTTGATAAAGAAGCTGGAAAAACAGTAAAAGAAGTATTGACAGATAAAATAGCAACAATTGGAGAAAACATGTCAATAAGAAGATTTGAAAGATTCGAAAGTAATGGAGCTGTTACAAGCTATATACACGGAAATGGAAAAATAGGAGTATTAGTAGATTTAGAAACAGGATCTGAAGAAGTAGCTAAAGATGTTTGTATGCAAATAGCTGCAGCTAAACCAGAATATCTAGATAGAGAAGCAGTTCCGGCAGATGTAGTAGAGAAAGAAATGGAAATGTTAAAAGCACAAGCTATGAATGAAGGAAAACCAGCAGAGATAGCAGAAAAAATGGTACAAGGAAGAATAGGAAAATACTATGGAGAAATTTGTTTGTTAGAGCAAGACTTCGTAAAAAATCCAGATGTAAAAGTTAATGACTTATTAAAAGAAAATTCTGCTAAAGTAGTAAGATATGCAAGATATGAAAAAGGTGAAGGTTTAGCTAAAAGAGAAGAGAACTTTGCTGAAGAAGTAGCAAAACAAATGGGATAATATATATAAAAGAGAAAGGCCGAGTAAAATACTTGGTCTTTTTTTGTGCTTTTGCAAGATTACATAAAACATGATATAATGCGCATAGTAATCTTTGTTGAAACTGCCAAGTGCAGCAAATTTTGTATTCAAAATTATATTTCTTGAAAGGGGAACAAATATGAAGGAACAAGAAGATCAAGAAGTAAAAAAACGGCTAATAAAATTTCTGAAGGGAGCCTTAGGAGGAAAGATAGTAGATATCGAAATATATCGGCCTAGGAAGTTAAGTGACGTTGAAGAAAAGAGAGGGCGGCTATATAAAGGACGATTATGTACATGGTTTACCATGACTATCTTAATAGAAGAGAGGTTATCAAACCTTCTTGAAGAGACAGACATAACTTGGACTTGGATTAAAGTACATAGAACAAAAAAATACCGGCAAAACTTTATATGGTTCTACAATGTGACTGAAGAATCTTGTGAAATAGTAGAAGAGATTCTAAAAACAGTTGCAAATCCTCAACGGGATTCTTTAACGCCTACCATTAAAGTAAGTCATAAAGGTAAGGAACATATTTTTCAAGAAATCTAAGCACTTCTAAAACTCTTGTTTGAGTTTTGGAAGTGTTTTTCTATATTTTCTATATTATAGTAAGAAGTAAGCATGTGAAGTAAATATGTTTAAATGAAACAATATACTGCTTGTAGAGTTAACAGCTCAAAAACAGGAGAGCAATAAATGTTTGCAAAAGCAAAAAACTTTTTTTGAAAAGGGGGTTTACAACTTATAGATAAGTAATATATAATGGGACAGGATTTTGAAAAATATAAAAGAAAGAAAGTAGGTTTTAATTTATGAGCAAAAAGTACGTATATCTTTTTCAAGAAGGAAAAGGAAACATGAAAGAACTACTTGGAGGTAAAGGAGCTAACTTGTCAGAAATGACAGAATTAGGATTACCAATACCACAAGGATTTACTGTTACAACAGAAGCGTGTACACAATATTATGCAGATGGAGAGAAAATCAGTAGCGAAGTAGAAGCAGAAATGTTTGCAACATTAGCAAAATTAGAAGAAATGACAGGGAAAAAATTTGGAGACGCAAGTAATCCATTATTAGTATCTGTACGTTCAGGATCTAGAGCTTCAATGCCAGGTATGATGGACACAATATTAAACTTAGGTATGAATGACGAAGTTTTAAAAGCTATGGCAGCTAAAAATGAAAGATTTGCATATGACAGTTACAGAAGATTTATTCAAATGTATTCTGATGTTGTTATGGAAGTTGGAAAATCATTCTTCGAAGAAATAATTGATGAGTTAAAAGAAGAAAAAGGTGTTAAAGAAGACTTAGAATTAACAGCTGCAGATTTAGCAGAGTTAGTAGAAAGATTTAAAGCTATATACAAAGAGCACAAAGGAGAAGATTTCCCTCAAGATGTTAAACTACAATTAATGGGTGCTGTAAGAGCAGTATTTAGATCATGGAACAATGCAAGAGCGATTACGTATAGAAGATTACATGACATACCAGGAGATTGGGGAACAGCAGTTAACATTCAAGAAATGGTATTCGGTAATATGGGAGACGACTGTGGAACAGGTGTTGCTTTCTCAAGAAACCCAGCAACAGGAGAAAACAAATTATATGGTGAGTACTTAATGAATGCACAAGGTGAAGACGTTGTTGCAGGTATAAGAACACCACATAATATAGAATCATTAAAAGATGTAAATGCAGAAGTGTATCAACAATTCGTAGATACAGCTAAAAAATTAGAAAGACATTTCAAAGATATGCAAGATATGGAGTTTACTATTGAAAGTGGAAAACTATATATGCTTCAAACAAGAAATGGAAAAAGAACAGCTAATGCAGCTCTTCAAATAGCAACAGACTTAGTTACAGAAGGAATGATAACAGAAAAAGAAGCAGTTATGAAAGTTGATCCAGGACAATTAGATCAATTATTACATCCAAACTTTGATGGTGCAGCTTTAGCAGCAGCACAAGTAGTAGCAAAAGGACTTGCTGCATCACCAGGAGCGGCTACAGGAAAAGCAGTATTTACAGCGGAAAGAGCAGTAGAACTTCATAAAGCTGGAGAAAAGAATCTAATATTAATAAGATTAGAAACAACACCAGAAGATATTGAAGGAATGATAGTAGTTAATGGTATATTAACAGCAAGAGGAGGAATGACATCTCACGCGGCGGTTGTTGCTCGTGGTATGGGGACATGCTGTGTTGCAGGTTGTGGAGAAATAACTGTAAATGAAAAAGAAGGATTCGTAACATTAAAAGACGGTAGAAAAGTAACAGAAGGAGAATGGTTATCTTTAGACGGTTCTACAGGAAATGTTTATGGAGAAGAAATAGCTACAGTTGAAGCAGAAGTATCAGGAAACTTTGCTACATTAATGAAATGGGCAGATGAGCACAGACAATTAGGTGTTAGAGCAAACGCTGATTCACCAAAAGATGCTACGCAATCATTAGAGTTCGGAGCAGAAGGTATAGGATTAATAAGAACAGAGCATATGTTCTTCGAATCAGATAGAATATTTGCAGTTAGAGAAATGATACTTTCTAAAACTTTAGAGCAAAGAGAAAAAGCATTAGCAAAATTACTTCCAATGCAAAGAGGAGATTTTGAAGGTGTATATAGAGTAATGAAAGGTCTACCAGTTACAATCAGACTATTAGACCCACCACTACATGAGTTTGTTCCAACTAATGATGAAGATATAAAAGCATTAGCAACAGAAATGGGAATGAGCTTCGAAGAAGTTAAAAATGTTATAGAAGGGTTACACGAATTTAATCCAATGATGGGTCATAGAGGTTGCCGTTTAGCTGTAACATACCCTGAAATAGCAGAAATGCAAACAAGAGCTATCATTGAAGCTGCTATAGCAGTAGGTAAAGAAGGTATAACAGTTATACCAGAAATAATGATACCGCTAATCAGTGAAGTTAGAGAATATAAATATGTTAAAGACATCGTAGTAAGAACAGCAGAAGAAATCATTAAAGCATCAGGTGTAGAATTAAAGTATCTTGTTGGTACAATGATAGAAATACCAAGAGCTTGTTTAACATCAGATGAAGTAGCAAAAGAAGCTGAATTCTTCTCGTTTGGTACAAATGACTTAACACAAATGACATTTGGATTTAGCCGTGATGATGCTGGTAAATTCTTAGATGATTACTATTCTAGAAAAATCTATGAATCAGATCCATTTGTATCAATTGACCAAGTTGGTGTTGGTAAATTAGTAGAAATGTCTGTAAAACTAGGAAGAGGGACAAGACCAGACCTTAAAGTAGGAATATGTGGAGAGCATGGAGGAAACCCTGCATCTGTAGAATTCTGCCATAAAGTAGGATTAGACTATGTATCTTGTTCACCATTCAGACTTCCAATAGCAAGATTAGCAGCAGCACAAGCAGCTATAAAATTCCCAAGAGGATAAATTATATTAAAAATAAGAAAGATTATCTTGAAATATAGATAATCTTTTTCTATGGAAAAACGAACGAGTGAAAGGTTTTAAAATTGAATATCTCCATAAAATATGGTATAATATAGTTATGTAAATGAACGTTGAAAAAACTATAAATAAAGGAGGCATATCATGCTAAGAGGCGAAATGCCAGTAGCTGTTGAATTCAGCGACTTACGGACAACCAGGTTCAACTCATCCGGAAAATCTGGAAGATTTTATCAAGGTGAGTTTATTGCTGTGATGGGAAGAAGTGGAGCCGGCAAAACAACGTTACTTAAGATGTTGGCTGGCTACGACGGAGCGACAAAAGGGGAGTTGGAATTTTTTGGGAAGTATAACTGGACAAGGAATGAGGACTTATTGAAGAGGAATATTGGATTTGTTTCTCAAGATAATGCATTGTTTCAAGAACTTACTCCCAGAGAAATGCTCAGATTCTACAGCAAGGTTGCAAAAAGAAAGCAAGTCAAAAAAACGTTAGATTTGCTAAATCTGCAATCATGCAAAAATACGCCAGCAAAATATTTAAGTGGCGGGGAGAAAAAGCGAGTTTCTATAGCGATAGAGCTTATTCGAAATCCATCTATTCTTATCCTCGACGAACCTGATTCTGGGTTAGATAGACAAAGTCGAGAAGAACTGTACGCTATACTATTTGAAATTAATAGTATGGGAACAACAGTGATTTTTACTACACACTACGACATGAATGGAAGGCTAAGACAGCCAAGAAGTCTAGAGGAAAAAGAAGTCGTATTTGTTGAAGTAAGAAATGAAAGAGGAAGAGGCAGTCAAGAAACTCGAAAAATTAGCCGCAAAGGAACTACAACCCCTTTTGGTGCATTACTAGCCAGAGAATTCAAACTACAAAAACCAAAAACAGGATGGTTTTTGCTTGCTGCCACAATTGCTATGTTAATACAACGTGCAGTTGTGACAATAGAAGATTTTCAAAGGTTTGTAGATGCTTTACCTGCCCAACTAATTTTGTCGACGGTATCGATAATCTTGGGGATAATGCTGACCATTAACATGGTCTGCGACACGTACAATGTCACTAAACGCGATATACGTATGGGGTTATCTAGCGGGAAAATTGTGCTTGCCAAGATACTATGGGCATGCTTTATGTGTGTAGTCATGAGCGCAATTCTCGTTATTCCATACTTAAGCGATATGACAAGTTTTGGGATTCGCGATGAGTACTTCCACACGGGCTTTTTATACGGTGGAGTATTTGGTGCTATGTTTACTTCGGCGTCAGTAGCTTTACTTGTATCAGTAGTGCTACGGAATAGTCCGAAAAAAGTTTTAGCCCCAGTGGTAACTATAATAGGTTACCAGTTGGCGTTTTCGGGATTTATCTCAAGCAATATTCCTAGTTCGCTAAGAAATACGTTTGAGTATTTGACGATAAGCAAACATGCAATAAGAGCGATCGGAACCGGGTTTGGATTTTATCATCCAGATCATTTATGGGATACTCCGCTTTTTGCATTTGAACTCTCCTCAGAACACGCTATTCGAATAGCTATATTTTTGTCAGTCTTTAGCATACTAGCAATAATTATTGCTGGTTTTTGGTTGGCGATAGCAAACTACCTAGGTATAGAATAGCGATGGTATTGTTTCCGAGTAAGTAGTTTTTGGGAATTTTAAAATTGAGAGTCCCATATAATTATCCTCCAGCTTGTGCTGGGGGATAATTATATGCCTTTTAGCAATTTATATTTACTGAAATATTACTATAGATAAAGATAAAAAGAAGTTCGAAAGAACTTCTTTTTATTGTGAGATATTCAAAGCGAGCTTTAATTTATTTTATAATTGTCAATGATTACATATACATTACAATTATATTATATTTTGCAAACAAAGATAATTAGAACATTGTTATGTGATAGGATGATAATAGGAGATTATGTCATATATTGAAAAATAAGGAATGATAGTCTTCGCAGATTAAAGAAGAATTTGCATTTAATGACTTTAGCAAAGGAGAAAAGTATGTTCGAAAAAGAGATGCGGTTTATTAAACCAAGCATATGAAGAATATAACATAGATGAAAGAGAAAATCTTTGTTCTAATATACTTAAATATATTAGAAGTAGAATCATAGAAAATTCAGATATTTTAATTCAAGTAATTGAAATGCATGAAGAGAAAATTACTTTTGATGAATTATTAAGCGACTTTGATAAAGTAGCCCAAAAAGAAAGCAAGTATAAAAAAGAGAAAATGTTAACAAGAAGAAATGATGGTTTTGCATATGGGAGTTATACTACATCAATAGGCAATGTTGCAGTAGAATGCAGTGATACACTAAAAGTATTGGAATACTATATTTTAGCTATAAAAACTAGAAATACTATTACAATTTCAGATGTGGAATTTGATGAGATGAATTTAAAGTCGATGTTACTTGTGATTTTTTGTGAAGCATTAGATAAATTTGGTGTAAATAAGAATTTAATAATGCTTATTCCATATGAAGAGTGCCATTACGACAAATTTGACAAAGTTATTTATCCAGAAGAACATAAAGTGAGGTTTTTGAAAGAGCAAACTGACAAGATATATCTGTATTTAGAAAACATAGAGCTCAAACAAGAGGTTGCGTTAGAGAAAGAAAAGCTGAGATTTAAAGATATAGTTGTATTAGAAGGAGATTTTAATACAGTAGTAAGAAAAATTAATAAAACTAGAAACTTAGGAGTAGCTATATATACAAAAGATAAAAATCTAGCACATAAATTTATAAATCTAATCCATTCAGAAAATGCATATGTGAATGCAACTCTGCAAGGAGTAAGAGAGACAGAATATGTTGATGAACTACATGCTAAGAAAAATATAATGTATCCATTACAAGCAATTGAAAAAGAAGCTCAAGGAGAAGAAGGTGAAGAAAGAAAAGACTTGCAAATGGTAGTTTTAGATACAAATTTATGGTATGAAAAAATTTCTAACAAAGTAAAAAAACTAGTTAAATAAATATAGGAGTAATAGATGGCTAGAAAAATAAGTATCAAGAAATTTAATAGAATAAAAGAACTAGTAACTGCATTAACGAGAGAAACGGTAGCTTTATCTCGCGATGAAGAAGGACAATATACAAATTCAGATAAGAGAAGAAAAAACATGGTAAGAATTGATAAGCAAATTAAAAAGTTAGCTAAATATGACTTGGGAGATATTGATTTTTCTGAATGGGAAGGATTTGAACTTTTAACGCGTGACTTTAATATGAATGGAACAAATGCAAATTTGGATTTTAGTATTTTTACGCCAGAGATACTGTATCGTGCTGTAAAACTACAAGGATGCAATATAAGGAATTTTGATTTTGTAAGAGTAAAACATGATGATGAAACATTTGATGCAGAGTATATTAGTCAGAATCCAGATGATTTTCTGGATACAAGAGTTACAGATCCGAAAGTAAGATATAGATTTCAAAATGGGCTATTAGAACTAGAAGATATCAGAAACTGGGATATTGAGATCAAAAAAACAAGAGTACTCTCGCCTGGATTAAGAGCGACTGTAGAAGAATTTGGAGTAGCTGAGTTTTTCGAACTAGATTTTGAGTCAATTATGGAAGTATATAAACTAGATGAGAGTGTAATAGAATATCTGAGATCACGGAAAAGGAACGAGAACTTTAGAAGAAGCTGTAAATGCGAGTATAAATAGAGTGCTAATTTATCAAAATCAAGCGGCAAGCAAAGAGCCAATATTAGTTAGTAAATTCCCGGAACATTTTATGGAGTTTGGTGATGAAGACGCAGAACTTATGGATGCGTTTTATAGACGTGACTTATCATTTGAAGATATATATTTACATAGGGAAAGTTTCCGAGGGAAAAGATTTGTAGAAAGATTAGCAGGTAGCAATTTCAATGAAAGGTACTATGGATCTAATCATGAAGAAAAAGAACCATATACAGAGGAAGATATAATGTATCTATTTGATACTTTTCCGGATATTACAGAAGAACTTATGCAAAAGAGACGTGAAATGAAGCTTATATTAACAGGTTTATCTAAAGCAAAACCTTCAGATAAAGTAAAAGAGGCAATTAGTAGCATGTATGGAGTACAACATATAGGCACGTCAGATCTTACGTTAAAAGAGCTAGCGAGTTGGAGTGAGTATGCTAGTAAGGAATCAATTCTTAATAGATATAGTGAACTATGGTATTTTAAAGATATAGACCTTACAAAATATAGTGATGTAGATAATGTAACTATAGGAGACTTGCGAAAAACACATAGTATGAGTTTGCAAGAAATTAAAGAGCTTGGAGAAGCATTGGGAGACTATGAACTTATTAGGGACAATATAGGTGAAAATATTAGAGTTTATGGCATAGATAATATACTGAAACTTAATGAAGACACAAATGGATTGTTTGAGGATGTGTTAAAAACATATAATCTAAATAAAAGGGACGGAAAAACTGAATATTCTTATGAAGAATTTGAAGATGTTTTTGTACAAATTGTGATGGGAATAAGCAGAAAAGAAACTAGATATGAGAAAGTTACGGGACCATTTAGGGAAAGACAACCAGAAATATTTTTGTCAGATAAAGCTCCAGAGAAACTAAAAGAAAATTACTATGCTCAAACATTAACGCCAGAGTTATTAATAGCAAATCCAGATTGGGCGAAACATTTAAAGGATGTTAAGTTAGCAATGGGATTTTCCAAGGTGCGTGCTGAAACCAATAGGACAAATGCTGATTTGTATATGTATCTGGAAGAGCACTTTGGAAGAGAAAAAGCATTACAATTTATTTTAGAGAACAATATAGGTAATTTTGGAGAGAATTCACATAATGGCAGAAGTGTGAAGATTGATATAGAGCCCAGCTATGAAGAAGCCATAAAATCTATGTATCAATATAAGTATGAGTCTATATTAGCTGGACAAAGTAGAAATTATGAAAAACTACCACAAAAATTCAAGGAGGCATATCCAGATATATTTTTGCCTAATGATAGACCAGATGAGTTAGCAGCTAAATATTATGGTCAAGCAATGACCCCGGAGTTAATAGCTAAGAATCCAGAGTGGATAGGATATTTAAAAAAGTGTAATTTGAGATCAGGATTTATTGGTGCAGGAATCACAGTAATGAATGGTAAAAGGCAGACTTTCTATGAGCATATGGAAGAAAAATTTGGAAGAGATAAGCTATTTGAGTTTATGATTGAAAATCATGCTATAATTTATGCCACTCCTGATATTACAATAAATGGAACTGATAAGGAAACGTATAGTGAAATAATAGAGAAGATAGATGAAAGGGCATATAAAGCATTTGCTCACGGTGTGAAGGAAATAGAAGGAGTTCCTCCTGAAAGATTTACCTTAAAATATCCAGAGATAGTTCTATCAGAGGATATTCCGCAGGAATTTAGAGAGAAGTACTATCGAAAAACACTAAAACTTGAAGATATAGATGACCTTTTAGATGAATTTCCAGAACTATTGGAAGAGTTGCAAGAGAAAAATATAGCAGCAGGAATTAAATACTTAGCTAATTCTTCGAAGGTGTTTACTACTAAAGAGTTGCTTGATTATATACAAGCTGATTCAGAAGGGTTAGAAGCCTTACTAGTACACTACAATGATTCGAGCGTGAGAGCTGGGGAGCTAAAAGAAAAGTTAGATAGATATTCTAAGTTTTTTGCTATGCAAGAAATGAAAGAAAAAGGATATACAGATGAAGAAATAGAAGCAAATTTAGATAAGGTAATTGAGCAAAAGAAGAGACGTATAATAGAAAATCCAGGAGTTATAATGTACTTTCCTGAAGATCAACTAGAAGGCTTTGATTTTAGAGAATATGAGGATTTGACAAGTTCAAATGCCTTTATAAAATCAGAGAACTATAGAAGAGGAATGGAAGAAAAATTTATTTCCAAAATGTATGCATCATTAGGATTTGCTAGCACTATGGAAATATTAAGGATTCCAAATATAAGTGAAGAAGAACTAGAGTACATCATTTGGAGACATAAAGAACAGTACGAAGAAGTATATAAAGAAACATATAAGCTAACAGGGAATATAAAAGTTATTAGCACCCTATTTAACAAGTATGATTTATCATATATAAAAGGTAAGAAGAGTGCGAAAATGGATGTATACAAAATGATGAATGAGATGTTGCAAGAAGGAAGCGTAGATTCGTTAGAGGAACTATTAAATGGAGCTATAGAACAAAATGAATTTGAAGCAAATAGAGATAAAAATGGACAATTAGCAAAAACGTTGATAGCAAACCATACAATAGAAAAAATGAATTCAGTAGAAGCAGATCTGCGATCTCTAGTGAATAGAGAAATTACAGAAGGTGCTGCCGAAAAGAAAGTAATTTTTGATACAATATATTTAGCTATGAGAAAGAGTTTGAATGCTAAAGAGTGTATTGATATAGAAGTCATTGAACAGCATATTAAAGGAGAATTTAATAGGACAAGAGAAGATGGAGAAATGTATTATTCACCACATATAACTTCGCATAAGGAAGACATGATGAGAATTCTAGAAGAACTAAATAAGGAGGAAAACCATAATAGCATACTAAATAGTTCAGTTGTAGATATATTAAGAGAAGAACAGTCAAAGATAGGACAAGGCTGGATGAGAAAACTTATGAATATTCCAGAGAACTTATCGAAAGAGCAAATAGAGGTTTTGATGGGAAAAATCGATCCTGCTGGAGAAAGAGGAATTCCAGCAGATAGAATTGTTGCATTAAAAGACAATTCTATTTTAGGTAGAAAAAATGCTTATGAGCTATTAAAACAAATAGAAAATCCAGAAATATTAACTTATGAAAAAGCTGAGATAATGTTTGATAACTTGACACCTCCATATTCTGAAGAGTTTGTTAAATACTTTATGAAGCATAGAAAAGAGATTATGAGTTCACCAGAATATTATACTAAGTATGCAAGAATGAATGCTAACTTTGATAGTATTGTTTCAGATGTTAATATAATAAACAGATATAATGCGGGTATATATACAGTTGCTGAATTGGTAGATGAGCTTAATAATATTCGTTATGATAACGTACAAGAAGGGGAACATGAACTTGAATACAGAGCAAGAAAAGCTGGACTAGATAAAAGATATTTCGAGACAGCGAAGAGATTAAAACAAACCTTAGATGAAAGAGAATATCAAACAATTCCACCAGCAGAAGTACAGGCAAAAAACTTTAGAGGGAGAATGCTAAGAATTGATGATCCATTACATATAGTTGTAGGAGATATCACAACTTGTTGTCAAGCGCTTCGGAGAAGCGACTGCGGGAGAAGCATCAATGGTACATGCTGTTACTGAAAGTAATGGAGGAATATTTGTAGTTGAGCAGTTAAATGAATTTGGCGAGCCTGTTAAAATGGTTGCGCAATCATGGACTTGGAGAAATGGAAATAGAGTTTGTTTTGATAATGTAGAAATGCCAGACACCTTACTTCAAGAATTATCAAAGGAGAACCATGAAGAAATAATGCAAGTATACATTGATGCTGGAAATAAAATGATAGAGACAGATGTAAGAGCCATGAAAAAAATGTTGGAATTAGGTAAAATAACAGAAGCACAGTACAATCAGCTAGTTTTGCAAGAGGTAACTGCAGGAGTGGGTTGTAATGATTTAATTCCATTAGCAGAACCAAATAGATTTAAAAATGCAAGCTTAGTTTCTCCAAAAGAAGCAAGCAAAATGTACAGAGGGATGCAAAATAAAACACCATGGATTGATTCAAGAACTTCGAAGATATTAGTTGAAAATGACGAGAAAACAAGCAAAGGAAAGATAGAAGCACGAGGTGATATTGCAGAAATTCCACTAAAATATACTAAAGTTAGAGAAATAAAACATGCTGAGGGGAAAGATATTCATTCGGATTTAGTGAAGAGAATTTTAGAAATGTCAAAAGGAAATTCGAAAGTTAAGTCATTGTTTGAATATGAAATTAATGATTTAGAAATTAGAATGAGTGAAAATGATGATTGGTATGTTGTGGCAAAGAAGGAAGATGATGCTATAAGAATAGAAGCATCTAATACAGTGGAAGGAAAAACTAAATTGGAAGGACAAAAAGAAATTGATAGAAAGCTAGCAGGGTTAGAATATGCGAGAGAAATGTATAAAATTATATTAAAAGGACAGAAGAGAGGAAACAAAATTTTATACGATGAAGATAATGAACTAAGCCTAGAACAATTAATAAGTAAAGGAATAGTAACTTGCACAGATGGGAAAATAGAGAATATAGATTTGGATAAGTTGCAAGAAGAAATATTAGCTTTATCACAAGTTATAGATCAAGCAAAAGATGAAAGAGTGATTAAAGGAATTGAATCTGTAGAAGAGGATGAAATGAGCATATAAATAGCTAATGTATAAAGTGTTGCTGAAATTATAAGCTTTGTAACATAAATCATAGTATATGCATATTATGAACTAACTTGAAATAATGGGAGGATAAATATGACACTTAAGTTAGATGATAATAATGAGAATGTAAAAAAACTTCATACAATGTTAAAAGATTTACAATATCCTGTAAAAAATATGGGAGAAGTTTTTGACGATAATACACGGGAAAGTAGTAAGAGCTTTTCAAAATGACTTTGGCTTAAAAGTAACAGGAGCAGTTGATGAAGATACATGGAATACATTAGAGACGGTGACTAATAATAACAAACAAGGTGAAATAATAGAAAATGATGAAGCGGAGAATGTCCCAAATCCAGATGAACAAAAAAAATCTGTAGAAATAGAGAATAATATAGAAGAAAAAGAAACACGAGAAGAACCCAAAAAAGAAGCAGAGACTTTAGAAGAAACAAAAGAAGATGTATCAGCAATAACAAAGCTACTTTTAAATAATTAAATCTGAATATAGATTTGAGAGTCTACATACAAGAAGAAGGAACAGCAAGCTCGAAAAGGAAATAGATCCTTTTTGAGCTCTATTTATATAAATCAGGTTCATATAAGTCTTCTAAATAGACGTTTTTTTCTTTGCTTCCATCTAAAAATCCAATAGTGGCTAAGTTGTCATTAATCTCTTGAATCCAAACTGGTTTGCTATCATATAAGACTTCATGTTTGCCGGGATTATTCATTATTTCAAAAATTCTTTGTTTATTCATAATTATTTTCCTCCTGCCTATATGGACGCTTTATAAGGTCGTCCTAGTAACAATATATCCAAATAAAGGAAAAATATTCATAACATAGTAAAAGTTTAATAAGAGGAGGCAATATAATTAAAGAAGGAATTGCTAACAGAAGGGGCTAAATGATATAATAATTCTAGAATATTAAGATGTATGAAAGGAAGTAAAAATTGATGTCTAGACAATTTGTTGAAATAGATGAAGAATTTATATGTGAGAATTGTGGTGAAAATATAGAGAAACTAAGATATTCATGTAGAAATCACTGTAACTATTGTTTGCATTCTAAACATGTAGATATAAATCCGGGAGATCGAGAAGAAGAATGCCATGGAATACTAGAACCAACAGGCATAGAAATGAATCAACAAAAAGGATATGTAATAATATTTAACTGTAAAAAGTGTGGACAAACCAGAAGAAATAAAGCAGCTAAAGATGATAATATGGACAAGATAATAGAATTAAGTGTAACAAAAATAGATTAGTTTTTTAAGAATTAAGTCTCTATTGTAAAAAGCTCCATTTAATTGGAGTTTTTACAGGCTTTTTTGGAATTGTAGGCAATATAATTAAACAGATAATGCAAGAACAAAATTCTTGTAATAATACTCGAAAAATGATAATATATAATATAATTTAGTAGAAAAAATTGCTTGAGTGCAATTCTAAATAAAATGACAGAGAATAGAGTGATATAGGGAGAAAAGTATGCAAGATGTATATGAGCTACTATTAAATAAAATAGATACAGAATATATCAAGCTAAATGAACCGATGAGTAATCATACGTCTTTTAGAATTGGCGGACCAGCAGATATATTCGTAAAAGTGTGGACGATTTCTGAACTTAAATATGTGTTAGATGTGGCGAAGACAAGTGGTCTGCCAGTAACTATAGTGCGGTAATGGAACAAACCTACTGGTAAAAGACCGGAGGAATTAGAGGAATAGTTGTAATTCCGTGCTTTAAAGAGATAACTATAGAAGGAGAGACAATAACACTGGGGTCAGGTGTGTTGCTACCAAAAGTAGCAAATGTTGCTCTTGACAATTCTCTTACAGGTTTAGAGTTTGCTTATCGGAATACCTGGAACAATTGGTGGAGCAATAAGAATGAATGCAGGTGCTTATGGGCGGAGAAATGAAAGATGTTGTTGTTTCCACTGAATATTTAGACTTGGATACGATGCAGATAGTAGAAATAAGTAATGAAGCGCATGAGTTTAAGTATAGAGATAGTAGGTTTTGTAGATGTAAAGATATAATAATTTCTTCAAAGATAAAGTTAGCAAAGGGAAATAAAAAAGAAATAAAAGAACAAATGGATGCAAATATAAGATCAAGACGAGAAAAACAACCTGTGAATTTTCCAAATGCAGGAAGTACATTTAAAAGAGGAAAAGATTTTATTACCTCAATAATTATAGACGGATGCGGATTAAAAGGATATAATATAGGAGATGCATATATATCAGATTTACATGCAGGCTTCATAATTAATAAAGGAAAAGGGACAGCAAAAGAGGTAATGCTACTTATAGAGCATGTAAAGACAGTTGTATATAATAAAACAGGAAAAAATATAGAGTTAGAAATAGAGATTTTAGGAGAAGACTAAGATTTTAATTAAGGAAGGTAATCATGAAAAGTTTCTTTGGTTGGTTTAAGAATAGTACAAAGATAAAAAGATGGATGTTTATAATAATAGTTCGGAATGGTATTAACATGCTATGGCATTGCAAGCTTAATAGTAACAGACTCATATGAACCATATGAGTTATTGCAAGTAATAGTTCTATTCGTGTTGCGGATTTGCATTGTTTGTAGCAGGATTAATTAATATACAAAAAAGGTCGCTAGAAATAGTTATAGAGGCAAACAGCAATTCAGATAAAAAAAGTGATGAAGTAAATATTCAAACATTAGTATCCAAAAAGAACATATATCAAAAAGGACCTAAGATTGTAGTAATAGGTGGAGGAGCAGGACTTGCTAGTATGCTAGCAGGGCTTAAAAAGTATACAAGTAATATTACTGCAATTGTTACAGTTTCATCATATGGAGCACCTAAGAGTATGGGTGAACAAGAATTAGAATTAATACCTATAGAAGATATTAAGCAAAGTTTAATAGCGCTTTCTTTAAAAGATTATGAAATGTCAAAATTGATGGATTATAAATTTGAAGAAAAGCAATTGAAGGGACTAACTTTTGGAGAAATATACTTAGCGGCAATGCAAAACATGCATGGGGAATTTGCGAGTAGTATCGGAAAATCAAGCGATATTTTATCAATTGTTGGTACTGTATTACCAGTAACATTAGACGAGATGAAGATTTGTGCAGAGCTTAAGAATGGTATTGTTGTGGAAGAAAGAAGTAAAATTAGTGAAATTGTATCTGACAAAGTTACAGAAATAAATAGAGTATATATAACTCCGTCGAATTGTAGAACTGCTCCAGGAATAGTTGAAGCAATTGCGGAAGCAGATTGTATAATAATAGGACCAGGTAGTCTTTATACAAATGTGATACCAAACCTACTCATAAAAAATGTAGCAAGAGCTATAAAAGATAGCAAAGGTCACAAAGTGTATGTATCTAACTTAATGACAGAACCAGGGCAAACAGATGACTACACTGTATCAGACCACATTAAAGCTATAACAGAACATGCAGGAGAAGACTTGTTTACATACTGTGTTTGTGATAACGGAGAGGTCGTTCCAGAAATTCTAAGGAGATATAACTTAGAAGGAGCGAACTTAGTAGATATAGATAAAGAAAAGATCAAAGAAATGGGAGTTTCTGTTATAAAAGGAAGTTACGCTAAGATTGAAGGAGAACACATAAGACATGATTCTGATGAAATCGCTAAAGTTATAATAGAGCTAATAGTAAATGAGCTGAAGTTTAAAGATATAAAACCAGATGAACAATTTGTTCTTTTAAATACAAAATTAAAGCAAGAGAACAAGAGAACCAAAAGGAAAAGACGTATAGGAAGACGTGCTCAAGAGACAGTAAAAAAAGAAAAAGGACTTAGAAGAAATAGTAAGTTTGCCAGCAAATACGAAGAAAGAATACAATCGATTAAAGATAGTGAAAAAACGAGAGACATGAATATAAAAGTACATGAAGAAGCAAAGAAGCTAATAGAAGATGCAGAAAAAAAAGAAAAAGAAAGATTCCTAAAAGAAACGTACGATAAGAAAGAAGATGCCGAGTAATATTTATACGAAGCAAGGAGAGATAACAAATGAAAATAGAAAAAAACGAATTAACTCTTGAAAAAGGACTACAAAGAGAATGGATAATAACAAATGGACTCCGGTGGATATAGTAGCTCTACAGTAATTGGTATTAATACTAGGAAATATCATGGATTGCTAATTGCGCCATTAACTCCGCCAGCAAGAAGAAATTTAATTCTTTCAAAAGTAGATGAGAGCATTGTAATAGAAAATGAAAAATATGATTTGTATTCTAATATATGTAAAGGATTTATTGCTAAAGGATTTGAACACCAAGAAGAGTTTGAAAAAGAATATTTTCCAACATTCACATATCAAGTACAGAATGTAAATGTTAAGAAAACAATATGTATGGAATATAGAAGGAATACAGTGTGTATTCAATATAAAGTACATAATAAGGGACCAGAGGCTAAAATGAGTTTCACTCCGATAATGAACTTTAGAGATTTCCATTGTATGACTACAGACTTAGATTTTAGTGTGAGACAAGAGCTAAAAGATAAAAAAGTAAAACTAGAAATTAACGAGTATTCTTGCACTCCAATATATATGCATATATCTGAAGGAGAGTACATAGAGCATCATGATGATAAATTCAAAAAAATGTTCTATATGGAGGAAGAAAAACGAGGGTTTTTCCCAGAAGAAGATCATACAGTACCAGGTAGGTATGAAGTGACTATTCCCAAGAACTCTAAAAAAGAAATAACGTTTGTTTGTTCTTTGGAGGAAAACATAGAAGAAATAGATGTTAAGAGAGTAATTTCTGATGAAACTAAAAGAATAACAAAATTAATAGAGGAATCTGAATTAACAGAAGAGATATTTGGGACAAAAGAGTTTTTAAGAGACTATATGATTGCAGCAGATGATTTTGTAGTATATAGACCAAACTTTGGACTACATACAGTTCTCGCAGGATATCCATGGTTCTTAGACTGGGGAAGAGATACGTTATTGTCATTTGAAGGATTACTTTTACTTACAAAAAGATTTGAGATTGCTAAAGAAGTAATTTTCACAATGATAAGAGATATTAAATTTGGACTAGTTCCAAATGGATATTCAGGATACGATAATAGACCTTTATATAATAGTGCAGATAGTTCTTTGCTGCTATTTCAAGCGATATATAAATATTTAGAATATACTAATGATTATGACTTTATTAAAGAAAATGTGTATAGTAAATTAGTAGATATAATAGAAAGCTACAAAAAAGGGATAGATTTAGATAATAATGACATATTTTTAGATAAGGATTACTTAATTTCTTCGGGGAATCAGAATACACAAAACACCTGGATGGATGCTAAATATGCAGGAATAGCTATAACTCCAAGAAACGGAAAAGCAGTAGAAATAAATGCTATGTGGTATAACAGTCTGAAAATATTAGAAGAATTGAGTATAAAATTTGATGAAAAAGCAAATGCAAAAAAATATAGTGAGCTTGCAAAAAAATGCAAGAAATCATTTGAAGAAAAGTTTTATTCAGTAAAAAGAAAATCTCTATATGATGTAATTGGAGATGACAAAATAAGACCAAATCAACTTTTTGCGTTAAGCTTAACATATCCAGTAATAGAAACTAATTCCGAGATGGCTGCACAAATATTTGAAACGACTACGAAGAAACTTTTAAATAAGTATGGTTTAAAAACTTTATCTAAAACTGATAAGGGCTATGTTGATATATATGAAGGGGACGGTTTCAGAAGAGATTCTAGCTATCACCAAGGTATAACATGGCCATGGCTATTAGGATTGTATTACGATACTTTAAAAAATATGATTAAATTTGAAAAAAATAAGACAAAGAAAAAAGAATTAGAAACTAAGCTAAAGGCGTTTATAGAAGATACAAAAAGCACATTCGAAAAAGCTTTCTATGAAGATGGGTGCGCACGGATCAATATCTGAATTATATGACTCTAAAAGACCGCACTTGCCAAAAGGAACTTTTGCACAGGCGTGGAGTATAGCTGAAGTTTTCAGAATAATAATTAATGCATAAATAAAAGACTTTTTTCGGAAAGGTGGATAAAAAAGTGTGGTGGATTATTCTACTTGCAATATTAGGGGGAGGCATACCAACTTTTGCTAAACTTGGACTAGAAGAGTTTCCAATGTTTACATATCTATTTCTGAGGTTTACAATTGCACTTCTGGTGCTGATGCCCCTGTATATAAGGTCAAAAGAAAAAATTAATAGAAAAAATCTACGTAAAATAGTGCTGGTTTCTTTATTAGGAACAGGGAATGCGGTGCTATTTGCAGCAGGTGTTGCTTTAACGTCAGCAACTGCAGCTCAACTTATGTATGCTTTAACACCAACAATTGTAGCGGTTTTTTCTATAATAATCTTAAGAGCATATATTTCGAAACAAAAGATACTTGGAATCTTATTAGGACTCATAGGTGTTACAGTTATTACTCTATTTACTGGAACCAGTGGAGGGTTAGAAGATGGAGGGTCAATAATAGGAAATGTGCTTATTTTATTGGCAGTAATATCATATTCACTATATACAGTTTACTCAAAGAAAATACAAAATGAATTTTCTCCAATAGTTTTAACTACAATGTTAGCGATAACTACAATTATTGCTTCAGCGTTGTTCTTACCAAGAGATATTATAAATTATGATAATATTTTTGCTAATGTTACATATATGGGGATAATAGCTGTATTATATAATGGTGTTATAGGAATAGCTGTATATTTTGTGTTATATCAAAGAGTTATTAAGAAAACTAATCCGCTAATAGCATCTACACTTCTATATTTACAGCCAGTTGGTGCGTTTTTATGGGCATCTGTAATGCTAGGTGAAGGGCTATCAATTGCCCTGTTAGGAGGAAGTGTTTTCATATTGTCGGGAGCAGGTCTGGTAAATTATGCTAAAGATCCTAGCGGGAAAAAGAAAGACGAAGATGAACTTTTAGAAGAAGTATAAGCGCAGACAAGTTTTGAAAGAAACTCAAAGCTTGTTATTATAAGGAATTTCAATGAGGTCTAGCCGTAATAGGAAAGAGCAGTAAGGAGATAAAATGAGAATCTTAGGAATTGATCCAGGCTTTGCAATAGTAGGGTATAGTGTAATAGATTATATAGGTAATAAATTTATCCTTATAGATTGTGGAGCGATAAAGACACCATCTACAGAATCATTTCCACTCAGATTAACTAAAATATATGATGACCTTAATTTGATAATAAAAAAATACAAGCCAGATGCTATGTCTGTGGAAGAATTGTTTTTCAACCAAAATACTAAAACTGCAATTCAAGTTGCACAAGCAAGAGGTGTCATATTAATAACCGGTTGTAAGAATAACATACCAACATTTGAATACACACCATTACAAATAAAACAAGCTGTAACAGGTTATGGAAGAGCAGATAAAGTGCAAGTGCAAAAAATGCTACAAAGCATACTAAAAATGAAAGAGTTACCTAAGTTGGATGATATAACAGACAGTATAGCAGCAGGAGTATGCCATGCACATAGCGCCAAATTTGCAGTGAAATTGTAGAAGAGGAAGTAGTAATTATGAAAAAAATTTATATTGGTATCGTATGTTTTTTAATTCTAGTAATCATATCTATAGGGGTTATAATTTTCTATGCTTTTAGAAATGGTAATATAGTACAAAATGAAGTAGCTGGTGAGAGTAATGGTCAAGAGGAAGCTCTTGATCAATATATAGATTATGAAGAGTACATAGAACAATTTGAAATTTCTGACGAAGATATTGCTGAATTTAGAAGAATGAGAGAAGATGCTGCTCTAACTATGCGTGTTGCTGAAAGAATTCCGAGTTTTGGTAGCTCTACGAATATTACTATTTACGCAGATAGAACATTTGTTGAAAGCGGTTGGCGGTACATATGCTGATGCAATTCCATGGAGTGGACCACCAAGAGAATTGGAAAATTGGGATGAACTACGAACAGCAATTAGCTGGCATTCATACAGTGTTAGCAGTATTAATATCCCAGGTTTTATTGATAATATAATTTTACACTTAAATTCAATAGAGGTTGATAGTATTACTACAGAAATTCCAGAAACTCTTACTGTTTACCTTGCTGCTGGACAAATTCTGAGAGGACTTCCTGAATTTTATATTTTTGAAGTTAGTTTGAATAGTTATCCTTATTCAGAATCTATTCGAGTTTTTTCAGATAAAGTTTATATAAGGTATAGAGTTGAAAGTGTAGAAGAGGGAAGAAGAGTGCTTCATATTGAAGAAATAGGAGAATTAGAAAGATGGTCTGACATTCGAACGATTATAGACGCAGAAATAAATTCAATTAGAAGTGAAGGCCGTGGTGATAATTTAGGGATTTTTTCAATAGATAATATTATTAGGCATTTAAATGCACTAGACAGTTAAATATATTTTACTAGTTAAAGAAAAGAAAGGAATGAAATGACAGTAGAGAATTTAGAAAAAGAATTAAAAAGCGGAACTCTGGGTAATCTTTACTTATTATATGGTGAAGAAACATTTCTTTTGGAAACTGCCTTTAAGAAAATCAAAAAGCTATTTGGAGAGAGTCTTCCGGGCATAAACTATATACAAATAGAAGAGCCTAACTTTAATAGTATTGCAGATAATATAAACACACCAGCGTTTGGATATGAAAAAAAACTTATAGTTCTAAAAAATCTAGGACTGTTTAAAAGAAAAACGAAGGGAGCGGAAACTAATCCTATTCAAGGCGAGTTAGGTGAGTATATAGAAAAAAATATAGATTTAATAAAAGAAACATCAGTATTGTTAATAGTAGAAACTTCAGAAGATAGTTTCCCAGCAAAGAATAGTAAGCTGCTGAGAATAATTGAAGAAAACGGAACAGCTTGTAATTTTGAAAGATTAAAACCAGTACAAATCATAAGCAGATTAAAAGGTGTTGTAGCAGCATATGGAGTTAAAGTAGATGATTCTACTTTAAAGCATTTAATAGAGATATCTGGGACAAGCATGCAAGTGCTAATAAATGAGATAAGAAAACTAATAGAATATGCAGGAAAAAATGGAACAATCACAAAGAAAGATGTCGATAAGCTTGCAACAAAGCAATTAGAAAGTGTAATATTTGATTTAACGGACAATTTAGGAAAAAAGGAAATAAAAAAGTCATTAGACATATTACAAGAGCTGTTATATAATAAAGAACCAATACAAAGAATACTTATAACTTTATATAATCACTTTAAGAAACTATATATTGTAAAGTTGGCCCAAGATCATAACAGAAATAGTTTAGGAAAAGATTCCATAGATATTACATCAGCACTAAAGCTAAAGCCTAATCAAATGTTTTTGATATCAAAGTATAAAGGGCAAGCAGAGTATTTTGAAACAAGTGAATTAAGACAACTATTAGAGGAATTGATAAAATTAGATAATAGCTATAAAATCCGGACTCATAGATGTTAACATAGGAATGGAAGCAATTTTGTGTAGATATTGTAGTTAAAATATATGTTGGGAGGAAACAGAGAGTGGTAAGACATATTGTTTCTTGGAATTATAAGCAGGGTTTTTCTGACGATGAAAATAGAGAAAATGCTATAAAAGTAAAAAATGAGCTCGAAAGTTTAAAGAACTTAATTGAAGGAATTATTGAGATTAATGTTCATATAAATATATTGTCTTCAAGTAACAGAGACATAGTTCTAGATAGCTTGTTTGTAGACGAAGAAGCATTACAAAATTATCAAGTCCATCCAGAACACAAGAGGGTGGGAGCATTTGTTGGTTCTGTTACACAAGATAGAGCATGTATAGATTATTATGAATAACTAAAGGAGATGCAAAAATGAACGTATTATTTATATTAGGAACAATCATAACATTATTTGGAGTTATATTAGTATATGATGCAAGGCCAATAACAAAGAAAACATTTAGTTTTGGAGACCAAAATGAAGGAGCTAAAGGTCTTAAAATGGTTGGATTTATATTAGCCTTAATAGGTGGATTATTTGTATTTTTTAATATCTAGAATTAAATAAACATATAATGGTAGTCACTACGGCTACCCAATTTTTATTGAGAACAAGGGAAGCCGAGTATAGTAAGGAGGACTAAATTATGATAAGAGTAGAATCAAAAAGAGAGGCAAGAGAGATATTAAAGGGAAGGTGGGGAAAAGCTGTAAGCATTGTAATAGTGCATACTGTTTTTACATATTTGATATCATTAATATCTACTGTAATTCCAATTGTAGGACCTACAATAAGTGGAACGATAAGTGCTGTAATATCAGCAGTTTTAACATATAACCTTGTCGTAACGTTCATGAGGTTTAAAAGAGGAGAAGATGTAAATGCATTCGATATAATAACAAAAATACCAGAAAATTTTGTTGCTGCTTGGAAAGTAATGTGGGGAATATTTTTAAAGATGTGGGGATATGTGATTGCATTAATGGCGCTTCTATTTATTTTTATATTTTCTATATCAATGTTAATAGTTTTTCAAACGATGGAAGCAGAATTTGGAGCAGTAAATTCAGTTTTCACAGGAACAATTGCAATTTTTACAGGAGTAATAGCAATTGCGCTTCTTATTATAAGTATTTTTGCAATGATTAGAGGCCTATATTATGCATTTACTTGGGAAATACTATTTGATACGAGAAATGAAATTAGTGGAAAAAAAGCTGCAGAAAAAAGTGAAAAACTAATGCAAGGTAGAAGATGGGAATTATTTATATTCAGATTAAGCTTTATAGGATGGGTACTTTTAGCAATGACTCCTATGATTATAGGGATAATATTAATGAGAACGTGGATGATGCCAATGTCCAATTTGTGGACGGTTCAATCTATGTCAATGCCGATTTTTTATAATTTCATTATAAACATGCTAATTCTTTTAGGAACTATGTGGGTAACTTCATATGTAAGAGTGGCAGAAACAGGATTCTATGAAAGATTATTAGCAGAGAATAAAGAACTAATGGAAGTAAAAGAGGAAGAAAAGGTGGTACCTGCAAAGGGATGGAGTGTAGCGTCACTAGTGCTAGGAATATGTGGATTTATGATGATGATGGTACCAGTTATTCCAATAATATGTGGAATACTAGCCATTATATTTGCAAGGGTAAGTAAAAGAAAAGCAGGAGAAAGTGGACTTGGCATAGCTGGATTAGTAATTGGTATAGTGGTGACAGTTATTGCAAGCATGATACTAGCTGTGTTGGCAATAGGTGTTGGTATAACTGCAATAAGTTATTTCGGATAGAAAATAAATTTTAAAGTTAGATTGGAGAAAGTATGGATAGCATATTTAAGAAGTGGTGGTTTTATGCCATTATAATAAGCGTTATTGTTATAATAAGTATAAGTATAGTGTTTTTTGTTATCCTACTAGGAGACAATTATGAAGAAGAGAGACTAACTACTTCTAGTAATGGAGACGGAAGCCGAGAAGAAAGACAAAATAACTTTGAGGAAGATCCTATAGAAGAAGAAAGAGATGGGCTTATAGGTAGAAGAGCATATGTTGCTCTTAGTAGATTTGAAGAAGCTGCTGCTAGACAAGCAGAGTCAGAAAGAGAGAATGGGAATGCTGAAAGAATAGAGCCTGAAAGAATATATCTAGACGATCTTTTGACTGTGGCTACTATTGAAATACCTCGTACAGGAATACATTATCCAATCTTAGAAAGAGGTACTGCTGACGGATTAGAATTGGCAGTTGCAGTGATGTGGCCTAATCACGCAATGGATAGAATCAATGAGTCTGGGAATGTTGTAATTATGGGACATAATTTTAGAAATGATAGATTTTTTTCAAATAATGATAGATTACAATTAGGAGACCGTATATATATAACAGATTTTAGAGGCAGAAGAGTAGGGTATACTATATATCTCATATTTGAAACAACACCGGAAGACACGAGTTATATTATAAGAGATACAGAAGGAGAGACAGAGATTACATTATCTACTTGTACAAATGGTTCGTCAAGAAGGTTGATTATACAAGCAAGAGCAGAGTAATAGAGAACGGAGAGGTTAAATAAATTGGAAACCACATTTTTTATAATAGCACAAGTTCTAGGAATATGTGCATTAATTATATTTTGTTCAGGAATTCAGATAAAAGAAAAGAATGATATATTAAAGAGATTTGCAATATCTAGTATTTTTAAGATTCTACAATACTTATTTTTAGGGGCATTTACTGGAGTGGCAATGTTTACAATTGTTTTGGCGAAAAACTTAAGCTTTTATTCATATGAAAAGAAAACTGGAAATAGAAGTGTTGCTATGCTCATATTTTTCGTGATAGTATCAATTATTTTAGGAATTCTAACTTATACAAGTATATTTAGTGTTTTACCGATAATAACAACAACGATTGGAACATATACATTGTGGCAAAGAAGAGCCAGTGTCACTAGAGCGGGGGTTATAGCAGGTGCGATGATGCTAATTGTATATAATTTTTATGTATCAGCATATACAGGAGTATTAGGAGGAGTAGTAGTAATCGTATCAACGATATATTCGATCTGGAAAAATGATATAAAGAAGAGTGAGGGAAAAGAAGTTAGTCAAAGTGAAGCGGCTTAAAAAAGAGACATTTAAAAAAGCGGCCCTGTGAAAAAAATCACAAGAGCCGCTTTTTTTATAGATATCCTATAAGGGTATCTAATAGTTGCGAATTTAATCTCCTAATCTCTTATTAATGATGCCGCCTCTTTATCCAAAAGCCAAGTGACATTTGGATGGCGTTGGAGGCAAGAAGCCGGAAGCTCAGGAGTGTGTTTCCCTAAAAGTGCTGCTCTTACGGCTTCGGCCTTATTAGCACCAGAAGCCATGATAAGAATTTGTTTTGCAGCCATAATGCTGCCAATACCCATTGTAATAGCTTGGGTTGGAACTTTGCTTTGGTCTCCGCCAAAAAATCTAGCATTGGCTGATATGGTGGACGGATGCAAATCTGCCACATACGTTCCTTCGCTCCAAGTCTCTGAGGGTTCGTTAAACCCAATATGACCGTTTTCGCCAATTCCAAGTATTTGGAGTTTGATCCCACCACTTTGCTTGATGAGAAGGTCATAATTCAAACACTCTTGAACTAAATCTTCAGCCATACCATTAGGGATGTGTGACGATTTAAATGGAGCTTCAAAAAACAGGTTTTCCCACATAAAAGTATGATAACTTAGCGGGTGTTTCGGGTCCAGTTTCGAATATTCATCTAAATTGAAACTGGTGGCCTGTGTGAGACTTAGTTTGCCAGACTCTTTGATATACGTCCGAAGCAGTTGATACAAACGCTCCGGTGTAGAACCGGTAGCGAGTCCGTAAACTGCTTGGGGGTGAAGAGTTGCGAAGCGCTTTATTTTTTCAAAGGCTTCTTGGGATAGTGCTTCATAATCTGGCACTACCTTAAGTGATAATCTGCTTGCCATTGCAAGGCCTCCTTAGGTGAAAATATAATAAATTCGCAATCTGTTTACTTACTCCCAAGAGGGTGTAAAATAAAACAAGATTAGGTACAATTATACACATTTGCCGAAATTATGTCAAGCAACAGGAAGGTACAAAAACCCCGCTTATGCTATATAAGCGGGGAGTGGATGTTATAATTGTAACCATAAGTTATATCTCATAAGGGACTTACTCTTTGTGACGGCAGAACCTTATAGATGCTAACACAAATATTGTTGAAATTAATAAGGTTAAAACTATATTTCTGTAAAGAAGTTCTATATACGAATCATCACTAAATATTCTAAGTGATAATGACAGTAAAAAGTTAGGTAAGTATCTTCCAAATGCAAATAAATCAAGTAAAGCCATTCCGAATATTGTTACTAAAGTTAAGATTATACTCATTATTGCTCCTCTAGATACTGAACTAAAAAAGTTAGTTACACATATTACGAAGAGTAAAAATACATATAATGCTGTAAATGATAAAAGGGAATAAGTTGTTACAAATTCATTGAAGAGTATGTAGTTATACCCAATAAATACTAGAACAGCTAGGACGTATATAATTGTTACTACAATAAATTGTGATTTCAATTTTGAAAATATGAACCAATGCTTCTTTACTCCGTTATTTTTCAAGGTAACATATAGACCTTTTTTTCTTTCTTTAACTATTGACCCACCAAAGCACATAACTATAGTGAACATGCCAATTTGACTTATATTTGAAACAAATTGCAAATAACTATCTACAATTGTTGCGTCCGGCATAAGCATTGCGAATTCTTCACCTAATTCTTCTCCTAGTGAGTTGAAGAGATCTGGCATTATATAAGCAGTTATAGGGCTAAGTAGTGCCATTACTATAAAAACAGATAATATAATTAGAAACTTCTTCGTTCTAAAAATTTCAAGCAAATCTTTTCTCAAGAGTATCATAAACTGTCTCATTTAACCACCTCCATTATAAATATTTCTTCTAATGTAGGGGCTATGATGTTGAAACTACTTATAGTTATTTTTTCTTTATTTAGCACACTAAAAATACCTTTTTGAAGTTTTTCCATATCATCTGATTTAAATCTTAAGCTATTCTTTTGTGTGTTAGAGTCTACGCAAGCACTTTTGTCTTTAAAAGCTACTGAAAAATTTTCCGCATCTTCTTTATTTATAAAATCTACTTCAACTATATTAGTTAAAAACATATTTTTAACTTCTGATACTGTACCATCTATTATTTTTTTTCCATGGTCTATTATAATTACTTGATCACTTACTTTTTCAATATCATCGATAATGTGAGTCGAAAATAGTATAGTCATTTTTCCTCTTAGTTTTCCTAAAAGATCAAAAACTTCCTTTCTACCCATTGGGTCAAGGGCTGATACAGGTTCGTCAAGCAAAAGAATCTTTGGACCTGATATTATATTTGAAGCTATTCCGATTCTTTGTTTCATACCTCTTGAAAATTTACCAATACGTTTGTTTACAGCTTCTGCTAATCCTACTAATTCCAATGTTTCGCAAATTTTTTTGTCGATATCAGTTAAGTTGTTTAGATTACAAATAAATTTTAAATATTCGTATGCGGTCATATAGTTGTAGAATTCAGGAACATCTTGTAAGAATTTGATATCTTTACTTTGATTCCTAGAAGATATTTTTTCACCTAATATTTCAATTTCTCCACCATTAGAATCAATGAGTCCATTGAGTAGCTTAAAAGTAGTGGTTTTTCCAGCTCCGTTAAGACCTAAAAAACCACAAATAGAGTGTTCGCTTATTTCAAAGGACAAGTCATCAATTACTGTTTTCTTATCATATTTTTTAGTTACATTAGTTAGTTTAATTGCTGCCATCATTATTTCCTCCAATTATTAAATATATAGTAAGAAGTATATCATAGGAATATTAAAAAGGTATATATAAATTAAAAAATATTCCGAAAACCTTTTAAAATACTCCATAATAGTATACAATAATGCAAATGTGATAATTTTAGGAGAGGTTATGAAAAAGAAATGGGAATATTATGATACAGACTTAAGTGCAGTGCAAGACATTTCTAACAAGTTTAAAGTATCAGAGATTTTGGCGAAGGTTCTAGTTAATAGGAATATAATAAATGAAAAAGAAGTGGAAGTGTTTTTAAACCCAACAAGAGAAGATTTTTACGATCCATTTTTAATGCCAGATATGGAAAAGGCAGTAGATAGAATAATAAAAGCTATAGAAACATCAGAAAAAGTTATCATATTCGGTGACTATGATGTTGATGGAATAACAAGTATTGCAGTATTAAAAAAGTTTCTGAGTGAAAGAGGATTAGAAACTGCGTACTATATACCAAACAGACTAGAAGAAGGTTATGGACTAACGATAGATGCAATAGAGAAGATTGCTAAAGATGACTATACATTAATGATAACAGTAGATTGTGGAATATCTGGAATTAAAGAAGTAGAGAGATGTAATGAATTAGGGATTGATGTAATAATAACAGACCATCATGAACAGCTAGAAGAATTACCAAATGCATATGCAGCAGTTAATCATAAGAGAAGAGATAATACATATCCTTTTAGAGGATTAGCAGGAGTAGGAGTAGTTTTTAAATTAATACAAGCTATTTCATTAAAACTAAAATTAGATGCAAAAGAATATTTAAAATATCTAGACCTAGTTTGTATTGGTACAATATCTGACATAGTACCACTCATAGATGAGAATAGGGTAATATGCAAACTAGGATTAAAGCTTGTAGAAGTTACTAAAAATCTAGGACTAAGAGAGCTAATAATTGGTTCTGGGTATAAGGAGATTAATACAGGTGCAGTTTCATTTGGATTAGCTCCTAGGATTAATGCATGTGGAAGAATGGGTCATCCTTATGAGGCATTAGAGTTGCTAATTACAGATGATGTTGAAGAAGCAAAAAATATAACTCGGAAAGCTAAATGAATATAATGTATTAAGACAAGAAAAAGAAAGACAAATTTTTCGGTAATGCAGTAGAAAGAATAGAAGAAGAAAACCTAAATAAGCTAAACAGTATTGCTATTGCTGGTGATGATTGGCATCATGGAGTGGCCGGAATAGTTGCATCAAAGATGACAGAGAAGTTTCATAAGCCAACAATACTTGTGTGCTTTGAAGGAGAAAAGGGAAAAGGTTCTGGAAGAAGTGTTCCGGGATTAGACTTACATGAAATATTGGTTAAGCTTAAAAAAGACCTAGACAAATATGGTGGACATGAAATGGCTGTAGGTCTAGAAATAAGCAAATCAAACTTTGAAAGATTTAAAGAAAACTTTGAAAAAGCTGTTTCAGAAAAAAACATACAAGAACTAACTCCTATTATTAAATTAGATAGTGATATTAAATTCAAAGATATAACTAAGGAAGATGTTAAACAACTTGAGGTCCTAGAGCCATTTGGAGAGCAAAACAAAGCACCTATATTTAGTTATCAAAATCTTAAAATAGATTCTATACGAGCATTAACAGAAGGAAAGCATTTAAAACTATTATTAAAAGATGAAAGCTATGAAATTAATGCAATTGGATTTAACATGGGAGAATATGCAGAAGAATATTTAATAGGTGACAAAGTAAATATTATAGGAAAGTTAGAAATTAATAGATATAATGGAGAAGAGATTATACAATTTAATCTAATTGATATTATGAAGTCAATTTAAACAAAAGCCTTTATTCTAGAATGCTAAAAGGAGAGTAAGATGCGGAGAAACAAAGGAAATAACAATTGAAGACATTATTAAAAAACAAAAAAACAACAACTCAAGAAGCGATTCAAAGTTGATAAGAAGAGCATATGACTATTCGTCAAGTTACCATGTAGGACAATGTAGACTATCAGGCGAACCATACATAACTCATCCTATGGAAGTTGCATATATTCTAACTGATTTAGAGTTAGATGATGCAACTATTTGTAGTGCATTATTACATGACATAATCGAAGATACAAAAGTAACAAAAGAAGATTTAGAGAAAGAGTTTGGAGGAGACATCGCAGAAATAGTAGAAGGTGTAAGTAAACTTAGTCAAATACAATATTTCTCTATAGAAGAACAACAAGTTGAAAACTATAGGAAAATGTTTCTAGCAATGGGTAAAGATATAAGGGTTATACTAATTAAATTAGCAGACAGACTCCATAATATGAGAACTTTAAGCTTCTTAAAAAGAGATAGGCAAATAGCAAATGCAAAAGAAACATTAGAGCTATATGCACCGTTAGCAAATAGGCTTCGGAATATATTCATTGAAATGGGAGTTAGAGGATTTAGGGTTTAGATACCTGCATCCGGAAGAATATAGAGAAATAGTAGAAGGAATTGAACAAAAAAGAGAAGAAAGATTAGCTTTTATTGGAGACATAGTTGAAGAAATAGAAGAAGCATTAAAAAGCGAAGGAATAGATGCAGAAATTACAGGACGTGCAAAACATTTATATAGTATATATAGAAAAATGCAAAGAGATAATATAAATTTAGATCAAGTATATGATTTATTTGCACTTCGTATTATTGTAAATTCAGTAAAGGATTGTTATGCTGCTTTAGGAATAGTACATGATCTATATACTCCAATGCAAAGAAGGTTTAAAGACTATATAGCAGTCCCAAAACCAAACATGTATCAATCGATACATACAACGCTATTAAGTAGTTCGGGAGCACCTTTTGAAGTACAAGTGCGTACATGGAATATGCATAGAGTAGCTGAACTTGGTATTGCTGCACATTGGGCATATAAAGAAGCAAATAAGGACAAAAAAGAAAATGTTAGTGTGAATTCTGACGAATTATCATGGCTTCGTCAAACTTTAGAATGGCAAAAAGAAATGCAAGATCCAGATGAGTTCTTAGATACTCTAAAAACTGAGCTATTCCAAGATGAAGTTTATGTGTTTACTCCTAGAGGAGAAATTAAGGCTCTGCCAAGAGATGCAACACCAATTGACTTTGCTTACTCTATACATGCTGAAGTTGGGCATTCTATGGTAGGAGCTAAAATAAATAATAAAATGATGCCAATAACCACTAAACTTAAAAATGGTGATATAGTTGGAGTTGTAACATCAGACACATCTAAAGGACCAAGTAGAGATTGGCTAAAATTTGTTAAGAGTTCTAGTGCCAGGACTAGAATACAGCATTGGTTTAAAAAAGCAGAAAGAGATGAAAATATAGTAAAAGGTAAAGAAATATTAGATAGAGAGATAAAGAGAATTGGCCTTAGTCATAGTGAATTGTTCAAGACAGAATGGGTAAACGTTGCTTTAGAAAGATATAATTTTGTAAATAATGATGATATGTTTGCTAACATTGGATTTGGAGCAATTTCTCCAGCGAAAATTATAACAAAATTACTAGAAGAATATAAGAAAGAACATCAAGAAGAAATTATTGAAGAGAAAATTGCACAATTATCGACAAGTAAGCCAGCGAGAAAACCACCTAAATCAGGAGTAGTAGTGAAAGGGATAGACAATTGTTTAGTGAAATTTTCAAAATGTTGTAACCCTGTGCCAGGTGATGATATATTAGGGTATATAACAAAAGGTAGAGGTGTTTCTATACATAGAAATGACTGTCTGAACATAGAATCATTACTGTCAGAAGAAGAAAGAATGATAGATGTTAGTTGGTATAATGAAGATACACATGGGACATATAGTCTGAATATAGAAGTGTTTGGTAATGATAGAAGAGGACTACTTGCAGATGTAGTTAAAGAAGTGACAAGCGATAAAATAAATATTCTAGGTGTTAATTCAAAAATGACTAGAGAGAAAACTGCTTTAATAGAGATAAACTTGGAAGTTGAGAATGTGGAGAGACTACAAGGGTTACTCAAAAAAATCAGAAAAATTGATAGTGTTTATGAAGTTAGAAGAAAGAACTAAACAATTTTAAAAAATACATGATATAAAGAATATAAGTAATAAAAGGGAGGAATTAGAAATGGAAAGAATGAATATGGAGGATGGAATAGACATAAGACCAAATAACACGTTGCTTGCAAGAACATTTTTCTGGATGTTTTTGGGCTTATTAGGAACAGGAATTGTGGCATGGTACACATATGCGACAGGAATGTTTGAAACAATAATGACAGAAGGATTTTTTTGGGGAATACTAGCAACACAATTAATAGTAGTACTACTATTCAGTTTCCTATTTATGAAGTTGCCGGCTATTGTAGTAGGAATAATGTTTTTCACATATGCTTTCTTAACGGGATTGACGTTCTCATCAATTTTTTATCTATATGAGTTAGGTTCAATAGCATATATATTCGTAGGAACATCAGGGCTATTTGGTGTGCTAGGGTTTATAGGATATACAACGAAAGCAGATTTAAGTAGATGGGGAAATATACTATTCCCAGCATTGATTATTGGAATAATAATGAGTGTAGTAAATATGTTTATGGGGAATTCAATATTACAATTAGGCTTAACTTGGGTAATGCTAATAGTATTTTGTGGACTAGTAATATATGATCTTAATAAACTTAAAAATCTTCAAAATCAAGAAGGTGTGGATCAGTCGAAACTGCATATACACGCAGCAATGATGCTATACTTAGACTTTATTAATATATTCATAAGATTATTATGGCTATTTGGAAAAAGGAGATAAAAATAATATGATACTAAAGAGAATACAGACGACCGTAGGATCGGTTCCAGGAACAAACTGTTATATAACTAAAGATGAAAAAACAAATGAGACAATTGTTGTGGATCCTGGAAAGGATATAGATTTAGTTGCGAAGATGCTTATGGCGCTTTCCGCAAAAGTGAAATATATAATATTAACGCATTGTCATGGGGATCACATAGCAGGAGCAACTGAGCTAAGAGAAAAATTAGGAGGAAAAATTCTAATTCATAGAGAAGATGAACCAGGATTAAGAGCTCCAGATATAAATTTAGCTGACTATATTGGTCTTCGGAGAAATAACAGTTGAAGCGGATAGTAGATTAAATGATGAGGATGTGCTTCATATAGGAGATATAAAGTTTCAGGTACTCCATACACCAGGACATACACAAGGAAGCATATGTTTATATTGTGAAGAAGAGAGAATGATATTTACAGGAGATACAATATTTAGAGGTTCTTGGGGAAGGGTAGATCTTCCGACAGGAAGCTTTGATAATCTTATATCTTCAATAGAAAATAAATTAATGCCATTACCGGGAGAAACTATAGTTTATCCTGGACATGGAAAATCAACAATGATACAAGAAGAGCAGCCAATTTACTTGGAGTTAAAAGGAAAGAGTTATTAAAGATATAATACGGAAGAGCTAGTTGTATAAAGTTGATGATTAAACTAAATGGAAGGGGAATAACCAAATGCAAGATAGAGTAAATAAAGTAACACCAAAGACCTTGCCTGGATTTATGGAGTTACTACCAAATGAACAAATCCTATTTAATCAAATGATGGAAACAATTAAAAGTTCATATGAAAGATACGGATTTTTGCCAATAGATACACCAATAATCGAAAGTAGTGAAGTGCTTTTGGCAAAAGCTGGTGGAGAAACAGAAAAGCAAGTATATAGCTTTATGAAGGGTGACAATAACTTAGCCCTTAGATTTGATCTAACAGTACCTTTAGCTAAATATGTAGCTGCGAACTATAATGAGCTTAGCTTTCCGTTCAGAAGATATCAAATAGGAAAAGTATATAGAGGTGAAAGAGCTCAAAGAGGCAGATTCAGAGAGTTTTATCAATGTGATATAGATGTTATAGGAGAAGGAGAACTAGACATAGTTAATGATGCAGAAATACCAAGCATTATTTATAAAACATTTAGTGATTTAGGATTAGAAGATTTTACAGTTAAGATTAATAATAGAAAAATACTAAATGGATTGTTCTCGCATGTTTTAGGGGGAGAAACTAATTTAGGTTCAGAGATAATGAGAGTTATCGACAAAATAGAGAAAATAGGAGAAGATAACGTAAGGAAAGAACTTGCTGAAATAGGTTTAACAGAAGAAGCGATTAACTATGTAATAGATTTTATAAAAATCAAAGGAACTACTGACGAAAAAATAGATGCTTTAAAATGTCTAAACATAGAAAATCAGATAGTTACTCAAGGTATAGAAGAGCTAGAAGGAGTGGTAAAACATATAAGAATGTTTGGAGTTCCCGAAGATTGTTTTGAAGTAGATTTAACGATAGCTAGAGGACTAGACTATTATACAGGAACAGTATATGAAACATTCTTAAATGAGTATAAGTCAATAGGAAGTATTTGTTCAGGTGGAAGATATAACGATTTAGCAGAATACTATACTGATAAGAAATTACCAGGAGTAGGGATTTCTATAGGACTAACAAGATTGTTTTTCATACTTAATGAAATCGGACTCATCAAAGCAAAAGAAAAGTCAATTTCAAAAGTATTAGTGGTATCTATGATAGATGATTTAACTAAAAGTATTGAAATTGCAAATGAGCTGAGGGAAGCTGGAATAAATGCAGAAATATATTTTGATAATAGTAAAAAGATAAAAGCAAAATTTAAGTATGCAGACAAGTTACATATTCCATATGTAGTTATTATAGGTGAAGATGAAATAAAGTCAGGAAAGTATACGATTAAAAATATGGAAACAGGAGAACAAGTGCAAACAGAAATAGCAGAAATTCTAAATATGATGAAACAATAAGCAAGATAAATTAACTAATTTAATAGGATTAATTTTAACTCATAAATTCTTTTCTTTTGAATATATATATAGGAGGACAAAAGAACAAAGGAGAAGAGTGAGTGAGCATATCAATAATCAGATTAAGAGATATATTAAAGTATCTAGTAGGAACTATAGTGATTTTTATTACTATAACTATTCTTACTAGATTTTTTAGTACAATAAACGTATCAGAATTGAGGATAACAAACAGGACTACAGACTATTCACTTACAGAGGTTTTTGGTATGTCTCTAGCATTAATGTCACATACAAGTGAGAATGAAGGAAGAATTAGAATAGCTAGTGTTAATTCTATATTGAATATGGAATTACGCATGTTAGATAGTGAATTTCTACAAACTACAGGGCTAAATATAAATGAGGAAGAACTGTCAGCTGACGATACAGATGAACTAAAAAGAGCTATAGAAGAAGTAGCAGCAGAAACTCGGAAGAAGAGAGGTAAACACTCTTCCAGATTATAGGAATGTAGAGTTCAGAAATGAAAGTAGTCACACTATCAGTGACGATATGCTTATTCCGAGTATGGAGCTTGTTAACAGAACAGATATACTTATATATCATGTACATACTACTGAAAGCTTTACTCCTTGCGCAGAATTTTCCTATGAAATGACAGGAAACTTTAGAACAATTGACTTGAATTATAGTATAGCCAGAGTGGGGAGAGAGTTTGCTGAACTATTAGAAACTAGAGGGTTTTCCGTTGATCACGACACTACAATCCATGATTTTCCAGCATTTTCAGGTTCATACGCAAGAGGATTAGAAACGGCACAAAGAAGGCTGAATAATACAAATACACAGATAGTAATAGATATGCATAGGGATGCTATAGGAGATGGGAGTTTTGGACCTAGAGTAAATATTGATGGAGAATATGTAGCACAATTAATGTTTGTTATACGGTACAAATCGGAGGTGGACTGTACCACCCAAATTGGAGGAATAACTTACAAATAGCATCACAAATACAAGCAACAGCGGAGCAGATGTATCCAGGACTATTTAGGCCAATGCTCATAAGAAACTCGAGGTATAATCAACATGTAGCCCCGGGAGCTATTCTAATAGAAGTAGGAGCAACCGGAAATACAATGCCAGAAGCTCTTCGTAGTGTTGAATATTTAGCTAATGTTTTTGAGGAAGTTTTTAAATAAGGCGTAGTAAAACATAAAAACTTGCAATTTATGTTAACAAGAAGTATAATTATATAATATCTCATTCATATATCCTCATTTTGCAACACAGGGGATACCTACATAGGAAAAAAATATTTTGGAGGGAGAGACTGCGAATGCAGACAAAAGAAAGCTTGCTTGCGAATGTCAAGAGATCTCTTAAAGAAAAGAACCGGTTTAAATTAGGCTGGTTTAAAAGTATTAAGGTCGAGAAAAATTCGGATGATGACAACTTTACTATATTCTTAACTACAAAGAATTTTTCTAGGTTTTTGATTAGAGACCTTGATAGAGTAATGAAACTTTATAAGAATAACGGTTATCGTGTCAAAATTTCACATGAAAAAACTTAATAAGTAAGCTTTAAGCAAAAAACGAGGTAAGCGGATGCTGAACCTCGTTTTTTGTGGTATGGCGAATCGACTTTTTATGTAAAACATGTTATAATATTTATACAGTCTTTTTGTTAATCCTCTTTATGCAACGCAGGTTAGACATGAAGACTAGTATAGTAATGAGAGGATGATTGCAGTCGTGAAACGGTATTCAGAATTACTAAAAGAATGGGTTTTTCAAAACCCCAAAAAAGCCAAATGTATTTGGGAAGTGGTCAATGTGGGAAGCATGATTCTTATTGCGATTTTCTCCTGGGCCCATATCGAAGGAAGGGTGGGATACCCTTTTGGCCTTAGAATTTTTCTCTTATTCTTTGCAATTCTAATGGCGGCTACCAATGTGGTAGTTGCACAAGAAAAGAAGAAAGCAAGAAAAGGAAGAGTGCTAGAAATAGTATATGCCGGAGTCTTTCTGTTCACGGCAGTTACTTCAGCGTTGATTATTTTAATGCGCATTAGGGCAGGAATGGATAGCCTATTCCCTGTCATATTAGGGTAAACGAGAGGAGAAGTGTTGATGGACAGACAAAAGCAGTACATGAGGAAGTACGGACACCACTTCATTCCTGGAGTGCTTTTTCCGGGCATTACCGCCTGGATGGTTCTGGCAGGAAATGTGAACGATGACTTTGGAGCATTCGGAGCTTTAGCGATCCTCCTTCTCGTAATAGTAGTCTTCCTGAAATTTGGTTTTCGGATGCGGAAAGACAAAGTGGAGAATTATGCAATATTTTTCTTTGGAGCTGCAACAACAAGCATTGCAGCGATTCTTATCCTACTAAGAATATTGTCCGTTTTATGATTGTATATGCGTGGATACTTATCTGCGCAGCTAAGAAGGAATAGTGTAAACTATTCTTTTTTAGTTGAAGAATATTGACGTTTTATGCTATAATATGGAAAATAGAGATAGAATATATGAAGCTATATATCTAAAGGAGGATATTTAAGTAGTGGGTATTATTAAATCGTTAGGAGATACAGATTTATATAAATTAACAATGGGATATGCAGTAAATCAAAATTTTGCGGAGAGTGAAGTAACTTACGAACTTAAGATACGTTCAAAAGTGTCATGGACTAAAGAAGATGTTCAAAATATTGAACGTGAAGTTGCTGCAATGGGAGATATAAGATATACAGATGAGGAACTAGCACATTTAGAGAAAAGATGTAAATTCCTTCCTAAACATTACTTGACCTTTTTGAAAGGATTTAGATTGAATCCAAAACATACACGTGTGTGGATTGAAGGAGATGAACTTAAAGTTACTACACAAGGATTGTGGTCAGAAGAAATATATTGGGAAACATTAATGATGGCGTTGATTAGCGAATCCTATTTTGAAGCGCGTGCTCCTTTAAGTGATGAACAATTAAAAGAAGTTTATGAAAAAACAAAAAACAAAGCACAAAGATTCCGTGAAATGGGAGCATATTTTATAGATATGGGTACTAGAAGAAGAAGAAGCTATGCTGTACATGATGCCGTTATAAGAGGACTCAGAGATGGAGGAGGAGAATATTTTCTTGGGACATCTAACATTCATTTTGCTGCAAAATATGATTTAACTCCGCATGGCACTATGGCACATGAGCTGTTTAGTGCAGTAGGAGCTATGTATGGTGTTGAAAATGCTAATAACATTGTATTAGGAAAATGGGTTGATACATATCAAGGGTTACTTGGAATTGCACTCCCAGATACATTTACAACCGACTTTTTTTTAAGAACATTTAATCCTTTTTATGCAAAACTATTTGATGGAGTACGACAAGACAGTGGTGAGCCAAAAATTTGGATTGACAAGTTTTTAAATCACTATAACACACTGGGAATAGATGCAAGAACGAAAAAAGCAGTGTTTTCAGATGGTATAGATTCATTTGAAGAAATGGAAAATATTATTGAACATGTCGATGGAAGAATATTACCATCTTTTGGAATTGGAACATGGCTAACAAATGATTTCGAAGATCTAGAACCATTAAATATGGTGTTTAAATTAATAGATGCTAGAAAGAATGGAGCTGAACCGAGAAGGTGTGCTATTAAACTTTCAGATGTTCCTGGCAAATATAACGGAGACGAAAAAGCTATACAAGATTACAGGGCACGTATTGATGGAAAATGAAGAGTTGGAGATGTTTTATGAATTTAGATAAGAAAGTAATTATATTTTTTGGTGGTTCTTTTAATCCACCATTAGTATCACATTTCTCATTAGCTCAGCAAATAGTAAGTGAATATGACCAAATAGAAAAAGTTGTGTTTGTTCCAGTCAATGGACTATATGAAAAAAGTGACTTGTTAAATAATGAACATAGATATAATATGCTTAAAGTAGTTACAGATAAAAATGAAAAGTTTGATGTTTCAAGAATCGAGATTGATAGTGAAAGACCACTTTATACAATAGAATCTTTAAGGATCATGCAAAGAGAATATCCAGAATATGAAATATGGTTCGCAATAGGAACAGACAATTTAAAAACTTTACATACATGGAAAAATGCAGAGGAATTAGTAAGTGAATTTAAAATCTTAATTCTAGAAAGAGAACCAGATGATATGAAAGAGATTATCCAGGATAATCCATTCCTAAAAGAACATAGAGATGCTTTTATAAAAATAAAGGGAAATGTGAGAAGCAATTTGTGTTCTACATTTGCAAGAGATAAAATGAAGCAAGGAAAAAGCATAAGATACTTAACCCCTGATGAAGTATATGAATATATAAATAAATTTATTGTTTAAAAATAAATTTATTCTACAAAAAATGGAGTCTTCTCACGCTTATGCTGGGAAGATAAAATTTTGTTTTCGATCAATTTATCGGATTCAGAAGAACCTGAAGTGCTAGTTAAAATATAGTTATCTATTTCAGCGTATGTTAGTCCCAATTCTTCTTCGTCTGTTTGTCCTATCCATAAGTCAGCGGAGGGTTTTGCTGATATAATACTAACTGGTATTTGTAAGAAATCAGCAAGAATATATATTTCTGTTTTTGTTAATAGTAAAACAGGGTTAATGTCAGCCATGTCGCCCCATTTTGTAAAATATCCGAGCATATATTCAGATAAATTAGTAGTGCCGATAACCAGTCTGTCATGTATCTGAGCAAATTGGTAAGAATATTTTGTTCTTTCGCGAGGTCTTAAGTTAGCTCTTGCAAGTGAAATGTTGCTTAGATTGCATCCTACTAAAAGAGGTGAGTCTTCGTGAATTGTTGAAGAATCAATACTTGGCTTAATATCATGGACATGATAATCAAAACTAAAAGTATGAATTAGGTCTAGTGCTCGAGTCATAGCTTCTGAATTTTCTTCTGTCCTTCCATATGGCATCACTATAAGGTGAACTGGAACGTCAGCAAGCTGGCAAAGTCTAGCAACAACTGCGCAGTCTATTCCTCCAGACATGCCAAGAACAAGGCCTTTTGAATTAGCTTTTTCTACTTCGCCTCTAATCCAATTCGCAATTTTTTGTGCATATGACTCTACATTTTGCTTTGTAATAACAAAGTTTTTATCTTTTATCATATTTACAAACCTCCTGTATGTTATAAGGAACACAGAATCGCTTTCGCTAAATTCTGCACAACTTATTTCTGCGCATCAAAGATACTAGAACTAAGAAAATTATATAACAACCTTGTGCAATATGCAACAGTAAAGGTTTCAGTAATTACGATCCTAATTTAAATCCAATTAACAGACAAATTAAGAATAAAAGAATGGAAATAGCGCCTTCCATCGTCAAACTAAATCCAGGATATAAAACAAAGAGGGAGCCTAGGATGAAACCGATAATCGCAAAATAAGTATGAGATTTTACATACTTAAATAAAAAGTGTATTAATACCAAGCAAAGCAAAGAACCAAAGATTAAGCCGGTTCCCATAGGAATTAAAATAGAAAAATTGAGAGTTGCAATAGCTGCTAAATATGTTTCGTAAATTCCAAAAAGCATTAAAATAACGGTTTGGCTAACTCCAGGAATTACTATACCTGCTGACATCACAAACCCGAGTAGAAAGTAAGTAACCGGAGGCTAAAAGATGCAGAACACATATTAGAAAAATGTTCTAGTGTAGCTAAATATATACTAAGTGAAAGAGTGACTATTAAGCACATAATATGAGAAATAGAGATTTCAGTAATCTCACTTTTTTTAATTACAAGAGGTAAGGAACCTAAAATAAGTCCCATAAATGCAAAGCTTGTTGGAATATTGAAATTAACAAATACAAATTTTAATATATTACTGAATATAAGGATACCTACAAAAGCGCCAAAAAGTATGGGGAACAAAAACTTAGTGTTACCTTTAATGTCTTTAAAAAAATTCAAAATAGAATCAACTAGTTTTTCATAAATTCCGAAAGCCACACAGAAAACACCGCTACTAATACCAGGAAGTATTGCTCCTGAGCCAATTAGAATACCAGTAATAAAATTCTTCATACAAAATCACCTAATTAATTTATATGAAGAATTTTATGGACCATGCACTTTTCTTTTTTCGCAACATATAATCTCATATATATGAAAATGGAAAGGTGAGGTGCGTGGATGCTAGCATTATACATGTCAGGTTTTTTGGCTTTCTTAAGTACAGCTGTTTTTGTTGTGGGGTATGTATCAAATAACAGTTTGTTTCCTGAACCACTTACTCTGGAAGAAGAAAGTGAATGCTTAGAAAGATATATGCGGAGGAGATGAAGAAGCAAGGAACATACTAATAGAGAGAAATTTAAGACTAGTAGCACACATATGCAAAAAATATAATGTTAGTAATGTGGATGCAGATGATTTAATTTCTATAGGAACAATAGGATTAATAAAAGGAATAAATACATTTAAGGTAGATAAGAATGTTAGGCTTTCTACGTACGTCGCGAGATGTGTGGATAACGAGGTTTTGATGTTTCTAAGAAGCAATAAGAAAACGGGCTCAGAAGTATACTTAAATGAACCTATAGGAAAAGATAGAGATGATAATGAAATTTCTTTAATAGATGTATTGGTAAATGATGAAAAAAACATTGAAGATGAAATAGATTTGAAGATGAGGATAAAAAGACTTTATGAAGGGATGAAAGACATATTAAAAGGTAGAGAACGAACAATATTAGAATTAAGATTTGGACTTCGGTGGCGAAAAAGAGAAAACGCAGAATCAAATAGCAGAAATGATGGGGATTAGCAGAAGCTATGTAAGTAGAATAGAGAAGAAAGCAATAAACAAATTAAACGAAAAATTAGCAGAAGAATTGTAATACCTCTTGACGCATCATTCCGTTTGCGGTATAATATATCAAGAGGTGAAATTTTATGAAATATATTACAATTAAAGAAGCTTCAGAACTTTGGAATATAAGCGAAAGAAGAATTAGGCAATTAATTCAAGACGAAAGAATAGAAGGGGCTATTAAGGTGGGCACTACTTGGAGCATACCAAAAGATGTCTCAAAACCTATTGATAAAAGAGTGAAGCTAGAAGAAAATGATTTTATAATTGACATATCTGAAAACTTTTTTGATGAAATAGATAGAAAGAAGAAAGTGTTAGACAGTAAAAGACCTTTGCCAAGAGAAACAGTAAATTCTTTAAGAGAAAATTATATATTAGATTGGACTTATAACTCTAATGCCATTGAAGGAAACACATTGACGTTAATAGAAACAAAAGTTGTTCTTGAGGGAATTACAATTGGGGGAAAATCTATGAGAGAGCATTTAGAGGTAATTAATCATAAAGAGGCAATAGAATATGTAGAAGAATTAGTAAAACAAAAAAAAGAAATATCAGAATTTGATATTAGAAGTATTCATGGACTTGTATTAAAAGGTATTGATGATGATATAGCGGGAGTATATAGAACCGGGCAGTTTGTTATTTCTGGTGCTACACATATTCCACCAGCAGGAATGTTGGTTAATGAAAAAATGGAGCAATTAATTATTAGATATAATGAATGGTGTGAGAAATATCATCCTTTAATAGTTGCTACTCTATTGCATGGAGAATTTGTTAAAATACATCCTTTTGGAGATGGCAATCGGAAGAACATCAAGATTAATTATGAACTTTGAGGCAATAAAACATGGTTATACACCTATTATTATAAAGAACGAAATAAGAAGTAAATATTATGAGGCATTGGATAAAGCGCATACAACATTTGACTATACAGATTTTGTTAAAATGGTAGCAAATTCTTGTGAAGAATCACTTGACTTATATTTAAAAGTAATAGGATAAGGAGTAAAAATAGACATCTATGGTAAATGCCTATTTTATGCGCAATATTATTTATGGATTAATAATTTTGTTTTGCTCATAACACCGATGCTATGTAAATAGAATAGAGAAGAAAGCTATAAATAAGTTAAGTGAAAAATTGGCGGAAGAATTGTAGAAGCATACATAAAAACAAAGTGTCTTTGAAAAATTAATCAAAGACACTTTGTTTTAACGTTTTAACAGTGGTTAGGCTGAATAGTTTAAGCTGCAGGTTTTGTTAGCTTAAACAACCCACTTTGGCGTTGCCTGATAAATTTAGAATCCGTGCTTCCGTTAACCGTGACATGATCAAAGGAGAGTGCAGGACGTTTTGTTATTATCTCTTGATGCCAACAACCAGGCAAATAATAGCCGGCCTGGAAAGGTAAACTTGGCTCAGTTGAATTTGCTAATACCCGTAGTTTCCCTCCGTATGGAGAGCGGTCTCCAACTAACTCAATCTTTCCGGCAGAAGTGTTTGTAGAGTGAGTTGACTCGCCAAAAATATCGAGATACTGTCCATCTGGATTAGAAAACTGATATCCAGTAAGTTCTTTAAATGTAGCGAGGTGGCGTTGCAAGACAAACGCGCTTAAAGCAATATAATCCCGCTCATTGAAAGATTCGCTAGCATGTAAAACATCGTACTCGTTACCTTCTTGAATCCATTCGAGTGCGGATAATCCTGTCACCAATTCTCGGCCTGCAATGCTACCTCGTTTACCAGGTGTATCGGTATCAGTAACTTGCAATACTCCCCATATAGGAGAAAGGCCTTCCCTAAGAACTTCCGTGTATAATTCCCAAAACTTAGTATGGATAGGATTTGTGTCAACAAAGTAATCTTTAATTACTATCCATACGCCATCTAAGGTCAGGCAATTAAGAGGAAGGTAGGGATAAACACTTTTATCTATCCGCTTTGCTTGCCACACCCCATTCTTTAGGGGTAGCAGATTGTGGTTGGATAATGAAAAATCTATGTTTCCACCACAAATGTCCACTGCTTTTTTCATAGTCTCAAGTCCTTTCGAGATATAATTCGAGCAAACAGCGCTCTTTGAGGCTAATCATAGCAGAGATTCACATAATATACAAGCGAAGAAGAAGGTTACAAATAATTTAAGTGAAAAACATTGACTTTTTTATGTGAATATGGTATTATATTTAGTTTGTGTTTTTATGCAAATTGTGATATAATTAGAGTAACAAATCCTTGGTAGGACACATATATTTTTCGTCTCTATCACTCCATCAGTGTACTTTTGGAGGCAGACGAAAGCGTAGCCCATAGGCTACAAAGCACTATATCTTGTTAGTAGAACCCCTTCCGGGGATAACAAAAGGGCAAAGCCCAAATCTAAGGAGGCCACAAATGGCAGACGAAAAAAACATGCAACAAATGACAGAACTATTCGACGCGATCGTAGAATTCGCGTTCGAAAAGGTAATGGTACAAAAGCTTCCAAAAGGTTCGGTAATTGCATTAGCAGCAAAGCCGAACGACCTAACAGGAAAGCAATACCTTTTATCCGACTTTCATGGCGTGTACTTCGCCATATATAAGACGGAAGGCAATCTGTACAAGTTTTACAACCACCAGCTTATCTTGAGCGGTGCTGTCCGGATAGAAGCAGAAAACCCAGATGGCAGTTCGTTGCTAAAGGTCTGGGCACCAACGATTCCATGCTATAGGGAAGGCAATATGGGATCGCCGTTCCTGAATGGGTTCACCTTCTTTGGTATGAGGCATTTCGATATGTTTAGGGAAAGCATTGGGGAGAAGTTTGCCTACAAAACAAAACTGATACTTGAACCCGAAGATTATGACAAGGCAATTGCAACAACGTAATATCTGAGGGTTGCAAGCTTACTCTGACAGGAGGTGGGGCTTAAAAAGATAGGGTGTATGTAGAATTTTACATACATCCTATCTTTTTGCTATTTAAAAGCGTGTATCAAAATTGGACATGTATATTGGGGGGGAGATTATCATAAATGAATCCGTCAAAAATCGTTGTTTTTTGAGTAATTCTCTTGCATAAAAAGTACAGATATAATACAATATACATGAACTTCAAAGCCTGCTAAAAGGAAGGTTTTATTACAAATGAGAAGGAGTTGATGTAAATGCCAAACATTAAATTAGATTATAGGTATTCAGGCATACTAGAAAAAGAGATAATGAAAAAATCAATGGAAGTTAAAGCAGTGCATAGTGAATTATGCGAAATGGCGAAAGATAAAGACGAATTCGCAGGTTGGCTGACACTTCCTATTAAATATGATAAAAAAGAATTTGAAAGAATAAAAGAAGTTGCGGATAAAATAAGGAAAGATTCAGATGTATTTCTAGTTATAGGAATTGGTGGATCGTATTTAGGAGCCAGAGCTGTTATTGAGTCATTGGCGAGTTCTTTTTCGAACTTGTTGGATGCAAAAGAAAGAAAAGCTCCACAAGTTCTCTATGTTGGAAATAATCTAAGCCCAAACTATATAAATGAACTAATAGAAGCGATACGGAAATAAAGATATTTCTATTAATGTAATATCTAAGTCAGGGACAACTACTGAATCGGCAATTGCATTTAGAATATTTAGAGAATATCTAGAAACTAAATATGGAATTGAAGAAGCTAGAGAAAGAATATATGTCACAACAGACAAGAAAAAAGGAGCATTAAAGAAACTTGCCAAAGAAGAGGAATACGAAACTTTTGTAATACCAAATAATATAGGTGGAAGATATTCTGTGCTTACAGCTGTTGGACTATTGCCAATAGCTGTAAGCGGACTGGATATAGATAGATTGATGAAAGGCGCAGGTATTGGAAAATCAAAATATGTAGATGACAATTTAAAATATAATGATTGTTATAAATATGCTGTAATAAGGAACATACTATATGAAAAAGGTAAAACCATAGAAATATTGGCAAACTACGAACCTAAAATGAATTCTATTACAGAATGGTGGAAACAACTATATGGTGAAAGTGAAGGAAAAGATGGGAAAGGAATATTCCCGGCAGGAGTAATATACACAACAGACCTACACTCAATGCGGACAATATATTCAAGATGGCAAAAGAAAATTGTTTGAAACTGTTTTAAATATACAAAACAGTAAAACTGATATGGTAATAAAAAGAGATGAAGATGATATAGATGGGTTAAACTTTTTGGCCCGGACAAACCATATCACATGTAAATAAAATGGCTATGGAAGGAACTCTTCAAGCACATGTGTCAGGAGGGGTGCCTAATATAGTTATCAACATAAAAGACTTGAGTGAAGAATCAATAGGCGAATTAATATATTTCTTTGAATTGGCTTGTGCTATGTCAGGGAAGTTGCTGGGAGTAAACCCATTTGATCAACCAGGAGTGGAAGAATATAAGGACAATATGTTTAGATTATTAGGAAAACCGGGTTATGAAGCAAAAGAAGATACAAAAACAAAATCTAAATCAAAAAAAGAAGAAAAACCTAAAAAAAGAGGCAGACCGAAAAAAGAGAAGAAAAATTAAGTGTTAATTGTGGGAGAAATGTGTGATGTCAAATTTTAAGAGGTCTAATATTAAAATACCAAATATTAAAATTCCAGATGCTAAAACAATAATAGGAATAATTGTTTTGGTTATCATAGTGATTCTAATTATTGTGCGGAATTATCATGATGAATAGGCAAAGTGAAGAGATGAGTCCTGAAGAAATAGAACAATTAGTAATAGCTGAATTAGAATACATGTTATACAGGCAATACAGGAGACAGGTACTTAATATTATGACAGAGGATGAATTTAATAACTTTGTAGAAGAAAGAATTGATGGACTATTATATATGCAAATCTTCATGCATAGAGAAGCTACAAATGAAGAAATAAACAGGCTTGGAGAAGAACTGCTGTCAATAGAGGGGATAAATCATGGTAGACTTATAACATCAGAAGAGGCTTTTGAAATTATGCGTGAAAGACTTGGAGCAAGACAACATCTAATGACTGGTTTGGAAGCGACAATGTTTCCGCCCTCGTATGTAGTAAGAATAGAAAAACTTTTCGTATTTAGAGATGTCTATCACAAAGTAAACGAACTTGAAAATATAGATTATATTACATCACAGTATAATTTAATACAAGAAGCATTTTCAAATATAAATAGATAGTATAGGAGAAAATAATGTTAGTATCAATAGGAAGCAGAAGCATACCAAAAATAATAGCAATAACTAGAGGCTTTTCTAAGTATCCAGAATTATGGATGGACAACGAAGAGAGTCTTGAATTTGTGATCATGCCAAAAGAAGAAAGAAAAGACGAGTGTCAAGGTCAAGAAAAAGACAAGTTTTCGGGAGTTTCATGTAACCCGTTAACTTTAGGTGAAACAATAAATGGAGCAAAGACAAGAGCAAAAAATGCATTTGAGTATGCAAAGGAGAGTAATCGAACGTGCACGTATGGCGTGGGAATAGAAGCAGGAATGTATCCAGTTCCTGAAGTAGATACAAAATTTATGGATACAAGTATATGTGCCATATATGATGGCGAAAAATATTACATAGGCTTTAGCCCATCTTTTGAGTATCCACAAACAGTGGTAGATAGAGTCCTTGAAGGTGAAGAACTAGGATTCATGGAAGATATATTTGGCAGTACAGCGAAAGGAAGAAAAGGAGCGATAGGTGTTTTGACTGCTGGAAGAGTCTATAGGGACGAATTAGAAGAGTATGCTGTAATAATGGCGCTTACAAAGATTGCGGCCAAAGAAGTTTATGATAAATAAGAGAAAGAAGGAAATAATATGATAAATATAAAATTAAAAGACGGTTCGATTATGGAAGCCCAAGAGGGACTTTCAGTATTAGATATTGCAAGTAAAATTAGCGAAGGATTAGCAAGAGTAGCTACTGCGGGAGAAGTAAATGGAGAAGTATGTGACCTAAGAACAGTATTAAAGCAAGATTGTGATTTAAACATATTAACTTTTGACAGTTTAGATGGAAAGAAAGCGTATTGGCATACAACAGCACATATTTTAGCTCAAGCAGTAAAGAGATTATATCCAGAAATAAAATTAGGGATAGGTCCATCAATAGACAATGGATTCTACTATGATTTCGATATTGAATCTCCTTTTACTCCTGAAATGTTGGAAAAAATAGAAGCTGAAATGAAAAAAATCATTAAAGAAGATTTGCTGATTGAAAGATTTAGTTTACCAAAAAAAGAAGCATTAGAGTTTATGAAGGAAGACCCATATAAAGTGGAGTTAATAGAAGAACTTCCAGAAGGAGAAGAAATCTCTTTCTATAAGCAAGGAGACTTTACTGACCTTTGTGCAGGTCCTCATTTAATGTCTACAGGGAAAGTAAAAGCTATAAAGCTACTTACTTCATCAGGTGCGTATTGGCGCGGAAGTGAAAATAACAAGATGCTTCAAAGGATTTATGGAATATCATTCCCTAAATCGTCAGAACTTGAAGAGTATGTAAACATGATTGAAGAAGCTAAAAAACGAGATCATAGAAAACTAGGAAAAGAATTAGACTTATTTATGGTTTTAGAAGAGGGACCGGGATTTCCATTTTTCTTACCAAAAGGAATGACTCTTAGAAACACATTAGAAAGTTTTTGGAGAAAAAAACATATCGAGCATGGATATGAAGAAATAAAAACACCTATTAAGTTGAATGTAGATTTGTGGCATAGATCAGGACATTGGGATCACTATAAGGAAAATATGTACATCACACAAATAGATGAAACAGAATTTGCTATGAAACCTATGAATTGTCCTGGTGGAATGCTTGTATATAAAAGAAAAATGCATTCATATAGGGATTTCCCAATGAGAGTTGGTGAATTAGGGTTAGTGCATAGACATGAAAAATCAGGAGTATTACATGGACTTATGAGAGTAAGAGCATTTACTCAAGATGATGCACATATATTCTGCCTGCCAGAGCAGATAGAATCAGAAGTTACTGAATTAATGAGCCTAATAGATGAAATATATAAATTGTTTGGTTTTGAATATTCAGTTGAATTATCAACAAGACCAGAAAATTCAATGGGAAGTCAAGCGGAATGGGATTTAGCTACAGAAGCTCTTAAACAAGCTTTAGATTCAAAGAATGTAAATTATGTTATAAACGAAGGTGATGGAGCATTCTATGGGCCTAAAATTGATTTCCATCTAAAAGATAGTATAGGTAGAACATGGCAATGTGGAACAATACAATTAGATTTCCAAATGCCAGAGAAGTTTGATTTAACATATATAGGTCAAGATGGAGAAAAGCATAGACCAGTTATGCTTCATAGAGTTGTATTTGGAAGTATAGAAAGATTTATTGGTATAATAACAGAGCATTTTGCAGGAGCATTTCCAGTGTGGCTTGCACCAGTTCAAGTAAAAATACTACCAATTGCAGAAGCGCATGTAGATTATGCTTATGAACTAAAGAAAAAGTTTGAAAAAGCTGATATAAAAGTAGAAATAGATTCAAGAGAAGAAAAAATAGGATATAAAATTAGAGAAGCGCAACTAGAGAAAGTTCCATATATGCTAATTGTTGGAGACAAAGAAGTAGAAAACAAAGCAGTTGGAGTGCGTTCAAGAACTGATGGAGATATTGGCGCAATGGACGTAAACAAATTTATGGATAAGATTGAAGAAGAGGTTGCAAGTTTTAAATAAAGCATAAAAGCATAGTGAAAATTTTATGAGCAGGAGAGAGGAGTACAAAAGATTGAGTTCAAAGGACAAAAGCAAATTAACTGATAAAATAAATTATCTGGGATTAGATTTAAATGAAATCCCAGATAGTTTAAAATGTTTTAGTAGTTTAGACTATAGGCCAGCTAGAAATTACGATGAGAAAAACTATAAAACATATAAATATGTAAATATAAAGGATATAAAAATATTTTTAACAAAACACAATAGATTAGACCCTATTACAGATAAATATGCTAAAGCAATACCTATATATCAGTATTTGACTGCAGAAAGAGAAGAAAGTATAGAGAGACATGCAAAGTTTTTAAAAATGATTACAACATTAAATGAACACGAAATAGAAGCAATTGATAAAAATCAAAAAGAGTTGAACAAAGATATACCGTTTCAAGTGAAATTTAATAAAGATTATTTATGGCAAATACATTATGCAGATGTTACTGATCAATATTTTATGTTAGTGCCGACAGAAGATCAGGATCACAGTGCGTTCTTTTTCTTGCTAAAAAAACTTCTAGATCAGAATACTAAAGGAAAACTTTTTGCTCCAATATGTTATAGTGAGTATTCTACAGAATTCTTAAGAAGATCAGAAATAGAAGAATTAGAAAAGTATATATGGTTTTTTACAAAAGAATGGCCACTTATATATGATGTGTACGACAAGAAGGATAAGTTAGCGATACATGTAACAGGAGAAACTTTCATTTATGAAAATGCAAAAAGTCCATATACAATTAAGCTAGAAGATAAAGAAAGTGCACTTAAATTCTATAAACTATTGAAAGCCCTATTTATACTAGCTACAGAAGTTCCGAGATACTATAAAATTAAAGTAAAGATAAATGATGAAGGTGGATTAGAGTTTTATTTAAACAATGAAAAACTTGTTTATGAAACATCCTCAGAGTTTATAAAAACTGAATATTTGAGAATTGAAAAACAAGAGAAAGAAAGTGTAAAGCAGAGAGCGAAACTAGAAAAGAAACTAGAAAAAGTAAAGAAGGAAACAGGAGAATTAGAATTAGAATACCTAATAAAAGAAAGAGAAATTACTACTTTCTTAGAGTGCAAAAAAACTTTTTTTGGCAAAGTAAAATATTTTTTGGGGAAGAAAAAACGTGCGGATATTAAGCTTGGTGACAAGAAGGAAATTGCACAGAAAAAAACGAATGAACAGGGTTTAAAAGAAGGAGATGTTCTCAGAAACAAAGACAAGGAAGACAAAGAATTCTATACATTAGAGGAATTAATTGAAAGGTATGGAGAATTAGAAAAAGACACAAGCTATATAAAGAGTCTAAAATACGATATTGCTGCGGCTGAGCATAAGATCAAAAATATGAAACTTAAAATCAAAAATGCAATTTTGTTTTTAGAGGAAATTGATAAGCATACAAAAAGTATTTTTGAGTTTTGGAGATTTACCAACAAGGATAAATTAGAAAATCTTGTGGCAGGAGAATCCTCTGAAGAAACTACTGGCAAACTTAAAAAGGTTTTTGATATAAGTTTGGATTTTGAGGTCTTAGGTAAAGATATAGATAGAAAGTTAAGAAGAGTATTGAACAAAGAGCAGTTAAACAGTATTTATTTAGCCACAACAGAAATTATAAAAGATATAAATCATGTTACAGAAAACAAAAAAATTACAGATGAGAGAATAGAAGAACTTAAGGAAGAAATCTTAAAAGAGAAAAAGCTGCTTGGAACTGAAACTTTCGATATATTTGGAAATATATCTTCAGATAGTACAAGAATAGAAGTACTGGACAACAAAAGACATAGAGAGAGTAAGAGAGATAAAATTAAATTGCTAGAGATTAGCAAAAAAACTACAGCAAAGGAATATGAAGGGTCTCTTAAAAAAATAGTTGAAAATCTACAAATCGCTTTTGAGAAGGTTGCTCTAGGAATAGGGCTTCCAATATACAAGTTAGTACAAGACGAACAAGATTGTGATGGACTAAGTGTATTTAATATTAATCTTGCAAACCTACTTCAAAGTACAAGCAATATACCTTTTGAAAAAGATAGACCACAAACAATATATAGAATCAATTTAAAAGAAACATCGAGGGCTATAGGTCTTGCTAATAGCGTATACTATAATAATAATAACGAAACATTACCAATGGGTATGAACGTTTCGGATGGAGTATTAATAAACAAAAGACTTCTTAAGTTAGAGATGGTAAGTGAAGAAGAGTTTAAGGTAGTAGAATATACTGATAAGAAAAATTTAAGAGATGTAAAAATTAAGACAATTATTATAAAGGAATTTGATGTACTAGAAGACTAACTAGTTATCAAGAGAGGTGGAACATGAAAAAAAATGAAGTGAAAATGAAGAGAAATGAAATACTTAAGAAAGCAGGATTAGTAGTGGTTTTACTTGCTGTTATTGCACTTATAGTAGCTATAGTAATTGATTCTGCTAGTAATATTGAGACCGTTAGAGAAGATGGAATTATGGATATAAGAGAGAGAACGTTTAATAGGCAAATATCGGATATACGTCTAAACCCAGGAACCTACATAGGAGAGACAATTAGAATGGAAGGATTAATATTTGATTTTGGCTTTGCTGGATTAGGTGAAATATATGGTGTTGGTAGGAATGGTCCAATGTGTTGTGGAAAAGACGGATTTATTGGATTATTTGTAGAGTACGATGGAAGAATGCCTGATGAAGATGAATGGGTTTCGGTTGTAGGAACTATAGAAATGTCAGACCAATTTCGTGGTGAACCTATACTAAGAATAAGCCAGATAACTGTGATGGACGAAAGAGGACAGGAGTATGTAGGCAAGTAAATGATAGCTTTATTTTTAAGTTAAGAAACGAAACAACAGAAAGTTGACATAAGATTGAAAGTAATATATACTTGTTTCATCTTAGTGTTAAGGAGGTGAAATCTCATGACGAACCCTCACTACCGAGACGATGATTACAATTATGGCGACTTTGATGACTATGGGTGGCCAGGCGAACGGGAGAGTTATCGGGAAAGAGCCTTTCGAGAAATGATATCAGTTCTCGAAAACAACTTCCCTGACTTAGGGAAGTTAAATGTCCTCGAAATTGCTACGATGAATGGTCAATTTACAGGGAAACTTGTAGAAGTGTTTAAACATGTTACGACCATTGATCCAGAATTAGACATGAAAGAGGACTATGACAACTTGACGAAAGAAAAAGAACGGTTTGACTGTGACAGAGACTGCAGCAACTATGATTTGCTAGTAAGCAATTCAGCCTGTACGGCAGACGAAAGTATGGTTTGTGCTAGTCAGAAATACAATGTACCATTTTTTGCAATACTGTGTAGTTGTGCACATGGCTTTAAGTCTAAGCACGCAAGATATGAAGCTCTAAAGTCAAAGTCGCCAAATGCGACTTTGTATAAGGATACGAATGCGATCTGGTACTTGACCAGTTTAAATACAGGACACAAAAAAGATTAGAGAACCAAGTTTGGTTTTGAGAAGTCAAATACGAAAAGAGAAGTTCTTACAGTAGTAAGAACTTCTCTTTTTCTAATTTTTTTCTAAAACAATGAAATTAGAAACACTGTTAATGAAGAGGTTACAGTATTTATCTCTATTGCGAAACAGCAAAAATTATGATATTATCATGACATTACTCAGAAAACAAAGGAGTTGCACATAAGGGATATGAAGAATGTATTGGATAATGTAAATGATCCAAAAGACTTAGATGGTCTTAATATAGGAGATAAACAAATATTAGCAAAAAACATAAGAGACTTATTACTAGATGTTACATCTAAAACTGGTGGACATCTAGCATCTAATTTGGGTGTGGTAGAGTTAACAATAGCTCTTCACTCTGTTTTTGAGACTCCAAAAGATAAAATAGTTTGGGATGTTGGGCATCAGATATATCCACATAAAATTTTAACAGGAAGAAAAGATAAAATGCATACACTAAGACAATTAGATGGAGTATCTGGATTTCCTAAAAACTGTGAATCAGAAAGCGATTGTTTTGACACAGGTCATAGTAGTACATCTATATCAGTTGCTTTGGGTATGGCAAGAGCGAGAGACATATTAAAGGAAGATTACTCAGTTTTAGCGTTAATAGGTGATGGGGCTTTAACGGGAGGAATGGCGCTGGAAGCACTTAATGATGCTGGTTGTAGTGGAACTAAGATGACAGTAATACTAAACGATAATGAAATGAGTATTTCGAAAAATGTTGGTGGAGTACCAATGTTACTTAGTAAGATTAGAAGTAAAAGACTATATATTAGATCAAATAATGCCGTAAAAAGATTTACAAATAAACTTCCTCTTATAGGAAAACCAATTACTAATCTTGCGCATTACATAAAAAGAACAGTAAAACATATGATAATCAAAAACATGTATTTTGAAGACATAGGATTTACATATTTAGGTCCAGTGGATGGGCACGACATAGAAAAGTTAGAAAAAATTCTTAGATTAAGTAAAAAGGTGGATGGACCTGTTTTAGTACATGTTATGACTAAAAAGGGTAAAGGATATGAGATAGCTGAAAACACTCCTGCTAAATTTCATGGAGTTTCAAGCTTCAATATTGAGACAGGAGAGCCTTTAAAAAGTGGAGATAAAGATTATTCAGCAGTGTTTGGAAGCAAGCTTGTAGAGCTGGCTAAAAGAGATGAAAAAATCGTGGCGATTACAGCTGCAATGACAGATGGAACAGGGCTTGCGGAGTTTGCGAGTGAATTCCCAGAAAGACTTTTCGATATAGGCATAGCGGAAGGTCATGCGGTTCGGGCTAGCAGCAGGAATGGCGAAAGCGGGACTGAAACCAGTGTTTGCTGTATATTCTTCTTTCTTACAAAGAGGATATGACCAATTAATACATGATGTAGCAATTCAAAAGATACCTGCAATATTCTGCTTGGATAGAGCGGGGGTAGTAGGAGCGGATCGGAGAAACACACCAAGGGATTTTCGATTTATCATATTTATCTTCAATACCAAACATGAATATATTAGCACCAAAGAACTTTTTGGAATTAGAAAAGATGTTAGAGTTTGGCGTAGACTTAAATAAGCCCGTGGCAATTCGTTATCCTAGAGGAAGTGAAGAAGCAAAGGCTGACCAGGATTTTAAAGAAATTACTCTAGGTAAAGCAGAATTACTAAAAGAAGGTAAAGACATCTCAATAATAGCGATAGGGAAAATGGTTTCTAGAGCTGAAGAAGTTGCAGAACTGCTAGCGGCAAGAGATATAGATGCAGAAATAATAAATGTTAGATTTTTAAAACCATTAGATAAAGAAATGATATTAAAATCCATCAGTAAGACAAAAAGAGTTATTACTATAGAAGATAATCTACTTGCAGGAGGACTAGGTGCAGCAGTAATGAATGCTATAAATGAGGCGCTAGAAGATAAAACATTAGACAGCTCAGTTACAGTAAAAACATTTGGATATAAGGACGTATTTGTGAAACATGGTAAAACAGAAGAGTTAGAAAAACTACATGGATTAGATGCAGAAAGCATAGCAAATAGTATCGAGAAATAGTAAATTTATAGTGAGGATTTATAGATGGAAAGATTAGAAAATTTTGAAAAGGCACTTAAAGAAGTTGTTGAGGGATATGATGAACTGGGGAAAGAATTAGAGCAGTTAAGAAATGATGGAAAAATGAAAACAACAAAATTTAGAGAATTGCTAGGAAAAAAATTAGTGTATAGTATGATAATTACAATTTTCAAAAGGCATAATCTTATTGAAAACTAGTAAATTATAGAGTATTTTAATACTTTACAACAAAAATGAGAGGAGAAAAACTATGGAAAAATGTGAAAAATGTGGTACGGAAGGATACAGAAGAGAATCTAAGTTCTGCTCAAAATGTGGAAATACTTTATCTGCAGAAATAAAACCAGAACAAAACATATGTACTAATCAAAAATGTGATTGGCATAAAACAGAATTCATATACCCAGATGGTGCGAATTTTTGTGATGTTTGTGGTAGCCGAACAACTAAGTGTGAGGTGCCGTTCGAATTGTTTGATACGAGAAGGTAAATCAAATGAAAATTAGAAAAACTCATAACTTACAACTTATAAAAGAGTCATAAAAAAGAAATTGGATGTGTAATGTTCGGTTTCTTTTTTCAAGCTGTCCTGCTCCTTTAATATCTAACCGTTATATGATTTGCACACTGACTGCGCGGTCAGGAGAGTTGTAAGAGAAATAAAACTAATATATAATTAATAAAGTTGAAAAATGTTTGGCGGCAAAGATAGATGTGTCCGCATATTAGGAGGAAATATAAAAATGGATCAAGAAAAAAAGAAACTAGTGAAATTCTTTGAATCAAAAGGAATTGACAAGGAAGAATTAGAAGAAGTTGGAGCAACAATAGACAAACCTACAAAAAGAAAGTTACATCAAGTAGAGAAAATTTCAAACTTAAAAGAAATGATTAATAGATCTGGAGAGTTATATAAAAATGAATCTGCATTTAAGCTTAAAACAGATAAAGAAGGAGAATACAAAATAATAACATATGGTGAGTTTTTAGAGCAAATAAATGCTTTAGGAACAAAACTTATTGATATGGGATTACAGGGTAAAAAGATAGCTGTAATTGGAGAGAACAGATATGAATGGTCGTTAGCGTACATGGCTATAACATGTGGTACCCGGACCAGTAGTTCCAATAGACAAATCGTTACCAGCAAATGAAATAGAAACTTTAATTATTCGTTCAGGAGCAGAAGCTATATTCTATACAAATACATATGACGAAATAATGAATGGAATAAAGGAAAGACAATCATCAGATATAAGATATTTCATATCTATGGATTTAGATGAAAGAAAAGATGGAGTTAATTCAGAATATGATTTAATGAGAAAAGGTCAAAAATTATTAGAGGACGGTGACAGAAGATTTTTGGATGCAACGATAAATACTGAAGAAATGGCATTCTTGTTATTTACATCAGGTACAACATCAAACTCTAAAGGAGTAATGTTATCACAAAAAAATATCTGTACAAACATAATGGATATAGGGGCGGTATTAAAAGTTACACCTGAAGATACTATATTATCTTTCTTACCATTACATCATACATTTGAATGTACAACAGGATTCTTATACATGCTTTATGGTGGAGTAACTATTGCATATTGTGATGGACCAAAACATATAGCAAATAACTTAAAAGAGTATGAAGTATCAGTAATGATATCAGTACCGGCGCTTTATGAAGGAATATACAAGAAAGTTATGAAGACGTTAGAGCAAAAAGGTAAATTAGAAGATGTAAATAAGGCAAGAAAATTAACAAGTGTTCTAAATAAAGTTGGATTAGATTTAAGGAAAAAATTATTTAAGGAGTTACATGCAACACTTGGAGGAAAATTAAGAGTATTAATAAGTGGAGCGGCGGCGTTAGATTACGAAGCAGAAAGAGGATTTAACGAATTAGGATTCCAATTATCTCAAGGGTATGGATTAACAGAAACATCGCCAGTAGTTAGTGCGGGAGATGACTTTGACAGAAAACTAGGTTCAGTTGGAAAAGTATTCCCAAGTGTTAAAGTAAAAATAATTGACAAAAATGAAGAAGGCGTTGGAGAAATAATAGTAAAAGGTCCTAGTGTAATGCTTGGATATTACCAAAACGAAGAAGCAACAAATGAAGTTCTTAAAAAAGGTTGGTTCTATACAGGAGATCTAGGAAAAATAGATAAAAAAGGATTCTTATACATTTGCGGAAGAAAGAAGAGTGTTATAGTACTTAAAAACGGTAAAAACATATTCCCTGAAGAAATTGAAAGTATAATCAATAGAATAGAGGGAGTAAAAGAATCATTCATATACGGAAAAGCAGATGGAAAGAGTGAAAACGATCTAAAACTATGTAGCAAGATAGTATATGATGCAGAAGTATGCAAAGAAGTGTACGGAACAGATGACGAATCAGCAATAGAAAAAGTGTTATGGGATAAGATAAAAGAGCTAAATAAAACAATGCCTCCATACAAATACATAAAAGAGTTAATTGTTTCGACAGAAGAGATTATTAAAACGACAACATTAAAGATAAAAAGACATGAAGAATTAGAGAAAATTGAAAAAATGAAAGCGAAAAAGTAATTGATATTTACCGCTTAAGTGTAGGGGTTTGGAGATATTCCAAATCCCTACATTACCTATATTTACCAGTTTGCAAATTTTGTGAAAAAAACTATTGACTTTTGTCACAAAAATGTAATAAACTTGTAAAGAAATAGAAATACAGATTTTTAAAAATCCTATTGTAGTTTTTTGTAAAAACCTGTATAATAAAGATACATTAAACACACAGGATAAAGGAGGGGAGTTTACATTGCTATTTTTCAGAAAAAGACACGGCATAGTAAACGTAAAAATGATAATTACGGAAGAAAAAATCTTATCAAATCTTGATAAGGTTCAAAAGTTGATCAATCCAAGCAGTAAAAAGCAGATTGTTCAATTGGAGGAAGATGCGTTTTTTAAAGATTTAATAGATTCGATAAAAACATATTTGACAGAGTATCCAAAGAAGAAGAATTTTCCGGCAAGCGTATACAAAGCTTCTTATGGGTTAGTTGAGTATGCTACAAATCAATTTGAAGAAAATACAAAACAAATAGAAGGTTTAATTAGACAAAGAGAGACAAATATAGCCTTTTCTAATGAGTTGCACGAAATATTGGCGACATGTGAGAACAAAGATAAAGAGTGGAAAGCTAGAGTGAAGCAAGTGGCTGCAAGAACAACAGAAGATATAGTACAAGCTTTAATCATTATCGGAAAAGGTAAAAATCCAGAAGCAGAAAATTATGTGGATGCTGTTAAACTAATACAAGCAAGAGCGGCGAACTTAGAAGCAAACTTGCATATAGAAATAGACATGGAAAGAATAGAAGACAGATCAAAAGCGTTAAGCTATATTGGCATAGAAGTGGCAGAAGCTCTAAAAGGAATTCCTGCACCTGCAATGTCACATGAAGAGTTGACAGCGAAAACTGCTGCGGAAGCTGAATACATAGAGCAAACTAGATTTGAAGTGAAACCAAGCCTATGGCAAAGACTTAAACAAAGTAAACTTGCTCGAGCCCTTACATATGTAACTAGAGTTAAATTAGTGGTAGACGTTCCAGCACTTCCAGAAGGTACAGAAAAAAACTAAATAAACAGATATTAATAACTTTTAAGGAACGACTATAAATGCCGTTCCTTTTTTAATAGAAAAATGGAGGATATATGAGTAAGTTTGATGAAAAATATTTAGATTTGGTAGAAAGAATCTTAAATGAAGGATACTATGACAAAAACAGAACAGGTGTGTCAACATACAAATTGCCACATCAAATCCTACAATTTGATTTAGAAGAAGAGTTTCCGATACTAACAACAAAATCGGTTGCTTTTAAAGCTGCGGTTAAAGAGCTTTTATGGATATTCCAGAAACAATCAAATAAGATTAGTGATTTACATGAACAAAATGTTCACATTTGGGATGAATGGGAAATGGAAGATGGAACAATAGGAACATCTTACGGATGGGTTGTTAAAGAATTTAAACAAGTAGATAAACTAATAGAACAATTAAAAACAAATCCACAAGATAGAAGAATGGTTATAAACTTATGGCAGATACCGTATTTAGATACAGGAGCTTTGTATCCATGTGTATTTAACAGCTGTTGGGATGTGACAGATGGTAAATTGAATTGCTTACTTACAATAAGATCAAATGACATACCACTAGGACATCCATTTAATGTTGTACAATATGCAGTATTCATTCATTTACTAGCACAAGTAACAGGGCTAAAGCCAGGAAAGTTAACGGTATGTATTAGTAATGCTCATATATATGAAAACCAAATAGAAGGAATGAAAGAACATTTATCAAGAAGAGATCAAGCACTTCCGTCTCCTGAACTTTGGGTAAATCCAGAAATAAAAGATTTTTATGATTTTACAATAGATGATATAAAACTTATAGACTATAACCATTTAGGTAGTATTAAAATGCCAGTATCAGTTTAAGATAGTTATTATATAAGCGCATAAGTTATTTTGAGGAGGAAATCAAATGTTAAGTACAATAGTTGCGATCGCAAATGATAATGTAATAGGGAAGGATAATCAGTTAATCTGGCATATACCAGAAGATTTAAAAAGGTTTAAAGAAATTACAACTGGAAAAACAATGATAATGGGAAGCAAAACTTTTATATCGCTAGGAAAAGTACTTCCGAATAGAAAGCATGTGGTTCTTTGTAATACAGGTGATTTAGTAGTAGATGATGAAAATGTTGAGGTTATAGAAAGTTTAGACGAGCTAGAAGAATATATAAATTCTGATGAAGAGTGTTTCGTTATAGGTGGAGGTATGATATATAGCCTGCTTTTGGAACGTTCAGAAAAACTATATATTACTAAAATAAATGAAGACTTTGAAGGAGATACTTTTTTTCCTGAAATAAAAGAAACAGAATGGGAAGTAGTGGATAGACAAAAAGGACTTAAAGACGAGAAGAATCCTTATGACTATGAATATATAACATATGTACGAATACCTAAGGCATAACTTATTTCTACACATCGTAGATGCTAGAACTAAGAAAAAAAGTGAATTTAGTATTGACAGGCATATAAAAATATCTTATAATAAATCTTGCGTTAATTAGTACGCAAGACTATGCACCCTTAGCTCAGTTGGTCAGAGCAACCGGCTCATAACCGGTGGGTCCTAGGTTCGAATCCTAGAGGGTGCACCACGAAGGTGGGTAAACGATCTAAGATCGTTTACCCACTTTTTAGATGGCATCAGATTATAGTAGAACCTTGTTTTTAACAAAGATATATTATAAAATAATATAAGAATATGTAACATTATTGTAGTTATTAATTAAACTAATATATGAGGTGTAGAAGTATGAAGACAGGAATGTTTATTGGAGTAGCTGGTTTAGATTGTGTTTATGAGCAAAGTGTATTACCTAGTGAAAATGAAAAGTCAAAAACATATAAATATAATACTTGTATTGGTGGTCCTGCTGCTAATGCTGCAATAACATATACGTTACTTGGGGGTAAAGCAATTCTTGTTTCGTGTATTGGGAATTCTATATTAGGCTTAGAAATCAAATCTAAACTAAAAGAACATGGAATAAAAGTTATAGATGCTATTGAATCGTCAACAATGTTACCAATGCTAGCTAGCATAAGCATTAATCCAGAAACGGGAAGCAGGACGGTCTGGAGCGGCCAAAATAAATTGGATAAAGAAATAGAAATTGATATAGATGAAGAACTTAAAGAAGCTGATTTTTGTTTGTTTGATTGTAATCAACCTGAAGTGTCACTGCCTATTCTAAAAAAAGCATATATGCTAAATAAAGAAATAGTTTTAGATGCAGGAAGTTGGAAAGAGACTTCAATTGAATTCCTTCAAAAAGCAAGCACTGCAATTGCATCATTTAACTGTATTCCGCCAAAAGAATTAGGAAGTTTTTTTGACATTGCTAGAAAATCAGAGGTTAAAAAGATTGCAATTACAAATGGTGAAAAACAAATTAAATGGGAAGAGGGAAGTAGAGGTGGTGGAATTACTCCCCCTGTTGTAAAAGCAGTAGATACGTTAGGAGCAGGAGATGTTTTCCATGGTGCTTATTGCCATTTCGCTTTTAACAAAAATCAACTATTCGAAAATGCTTTAAAAAGTGCATCTATTGTTGCTGCGAACAAGTGTAAGCATTATGGCATATCGAAAACTTCGATTATTGAAGAGCCAAGTTGAGTTGTCCAAAATTCCAAAAAAGCACTTGACAATAATGTGAAAACATAGTATTCTTTATTAGCGTCAAAATACAAATAAAGACGTATTTAAATTAATATGGGTAGGTGGCCGAGTGGTTAAAGGCGGCAGACTGTAAATCTGTTCTCGTACGAGTACGAAGGTTCGAATCCTTCCCTGCCCACCAAAAGCAAAATCGTCACACCGTGACGATATACAAAAAGGCAACTATAAACAGTTGCCTTTTTTGTTTGCCAAAAAATCAAAAAACTTGCTACCTAGCATTAGAAAGTTGAAAATTATGTTAATTTGTAGTATAATTAATTAAATATCACTTTATATAGGTGAAGTCGTTTTAAGGGGAAATTACTCAACAGAGAGGAGAACATGAAAATGAGCACACGGAGGCTGTACAAATCTCTTACCACACTTGGTGCATTTTTAGCAGCACTAGGATTCGTATTGTTCATAATCGTAGTGGTGATGACGGTGCAAGAGGACAGGGAGCTTGGGAGAGGGCATTATGAAGACTTTCACGAACTGGGACTTTTTTCCCAAATGAGGGTTGGGTTTCTTACCCGGCATGGAATCATGCAAGGTGCTAGGAGAGACGAACTCCTGTATGTGGACTATGATAGGCCACTAATCAGGAGAGATGCCTTTAATCTGTATCTCAACGTGTATAATTCCGTCTTTAGAGGTGGATCATTACACGTGAACAGATTTATATTCTTTCCAGGGACTCGGCTATTTGCTTTGCAATACCCAGCAAGGTTCCGAGACGATGGAGGGACCGTAAGGAGTGTTGTTAGACATACGGAGCTGGTACCAATTTATAACAGTGACAGCCCTATGACGAAAGATGACTTAAGGGATTTTATATTCCTTAAGACAGGAAATCGAAACAATTATCTATATCGGCGAGTTGCAAACTTGCCACTTGAGGACCATGAAATTGTTCCGAGAGGATACTTTTTCGGAATCCTGTACCGCTTTTCGAATAGTTGGTGGACAATAACAGTAACAACATTTATTGTTGCCCCATTGGTGATAGTAGCATATTTTCTTTATAACTATGTTTACACACCAAAGAAACGGCGAAAAAAGGAGAGTTTCAGTTAACTTTTCTTAGAAATTTTAGTAAATAAGAGTACTAGGGTTTGCAAACTGCTAACGAAATAATTCGTTAGCAGTTTGCTTTTTGATATAACAGTTTGAATTTGATAATAGCATAATATATAATGATTAATATATTTTGAATTGAGAAGGAGAATACGATGTCAGAAAAGAACGTAACAAACACTAAGATATCATACCTGAGAGGAATTTTAGGCGCCGGAATAGGAGCGTTAATTCGGAGGAGTCTTATATGTGATAGCTGAAATAATTATAAGTCGGAATCTTTAGTAATGCTTTAGAAACTGATAGGGCAAATGTAGAGCTATTAGGCATAATCTCACTAGTGATTTTTGTTCCAATTATAGCGGTATCGTCTGCATGCTTCTATAGGTGGTTTAAAGGGGCTAAAAACTTAAGTTTTGCTAACAGAATAATAGTTCTATGGTGCTGCTTAACTACTTTAATTGGTTGGTTTATGGTGCCTGTATACAATGTTAAAGGAACAATTAGACTGAGGTATATATATGACTTCATAAGATTTATAATCTCATATCATGTCGGTGATTTGATAGTAATATGTGTTTTAGTGCCAGGAATAACTCTCTTGGTTATAGGGGGTATGTACATAGTAGTAGATCTAGAAAAAATTTTAAAAGGCGAATGAAAAAAGTTATGTAGATAGAGTTTCGGAAAATAGTATAATACCTAACAGATGTTGCCACATGAGAATCCTGGAGAGGAACTCGATGATGGTGGTGTTTCATATATAATATAGATTTATGGCAATAAAAAAGATGTCAAAGTAATCCCCTAGTTATGGGAAAACTTCAACATCTTTTTTTTGTAGCCCATTCAGCTAGTCCTATCTCTTCTTGTAGAAGCAGGATTATGCGGCGAAGAAGCAGTGCGTGGAGCGGGTTTCCGCCAAATTTTAATACTCTGGTCGCCTGGTTTTTTTCGTGGATTTCCCCTGTGTTTACCTCTCTTACCAGAGATGTAAGCAATAAAGAGGAATCCTGTGAAAAGACCAATCGCCAAAATGGATATAGTCATTACAAACATATATGCATATGCCATAAGAACTAGAGTCCTGCGATTTGTGCTATCTTGGGCAGTTCGAGATACTGCCGACACAAAACGAACGATAGAATCTTCAGAGTTTTGAAACTCATGTCTTTCTTCCTCCAATCTATCTATTTCGCTCTGGTGGTAATGACGGTTTGGCCAGTTGTCCCTTCTGTGTGTTGCCTGGCTTATCTCGCCGTTGAGATTTCTAACTGCCGTCGATGTCGATATTATCCGAGCAGCTAGAGGGAAAGTGGAGTAGGCTACAATGATAAATGCGATCGTTATAAAGATCGCGATGGCCACCCAGTGACCTGGTTGCATTATTCTTTCTTTCTGTTGCATGGGTGTTCCTCCTCTGTAATTTATAGTCCTTTAATTATACCATAAATTAGGAAAAAAATCAAAAAAATTACAAATGTATGTTCATAAAACAAACCACCAAATCACACAGGTAACTAATGTTCCGCCTAAGTTCATGATTGCGTCCTTCATTGTGTCTACTAACCCAGCAGGTTGTACGGCTTTTTTGGATTTATGATTCTTAGAAGAGCTTTTCTTTTGCCACCTTTGATGATCTGAACGAGAAAGTGTATCTACAATATATTCGCAAATTTCCCACATAGTGTTAAGAGATATCGAAAGAGTAATGCAAAAGAAGAGAATCTGGAAGTTGTTTAAACTCGATATACTCTCAGTAAAAGCTATTCCAAAGCCAACAAAAATAATTCCTGATGTAAAGTGAAGAAGAGTATCCCACCAAGCAAACTTATCATAAAATTTAAGTCCGCTTCCCAAATATAGCCCCATAGGTATGAGTAAGGTGAATAAGATGGTGCTAACAGGGTCTACTTTGATTCTAAAAACACTTTCCAAAATATTAATTAGGAATGTAAGTATGAACACAATGCTAACGGTTTTAAGTAATTTGAAGCTTTTAGTATAAACATAGTAAATAGCTATAAGAGTTAATAATACTCTAACTATATTTACGAATATAGTTACAAAATCCATGAATACAAGTCACCTCTAACTATATTATTTCCAAACTTACAGAATCTATGAAATTTAAAGTTATAGAATTGGTTCTAAATATTTTTTATCTGCATATACATATTAAAGGACAAGTACGAAAGATAAAGGAGTGAATATGCTACAAGAAAATCTATTAGAGTATTTTTCAGAGAGAGTTTTTGTTTGCCTAAATACATATTTAAAAAAACAAGAAAAGGGAAGAACTATGAATACTTTAGAAGAAGTTAGGATAAGAGCAGACAAGCCTATAATTCTAAAGTTTAATGAGGGTGAAAAAATCTTTGAAGAAAAAGTAACTACTGAAGAAATATTAGAGACATTACAATATATTTGCGAGAATTCAATATATTCGTATCAAAATCAGATATGTAATGGATATATTACTGTGCGTGGCGGACATAGAATAGGGATTGTTGGAAGTGCTGTAATGGAAAAAAACAAAGTTATAAATATACACAATGTATCAGGACTTAATTTCAGAATAGCTAGACAAATTATTGGGTGTAGCAACGGAGTGTTGGAACACATTTTAGACAAGGAAAAAAGTAATATATATAACACGCTAATAGTGTCTCCTCCAGGAGCTGGAAAAACCACAATCTTGCGAGACTTAATTAGACAAGTTAGTAATGGAGATATCAAAAAAGATTTTTGCGGATTAAATGTAGCAGTAGTTGATGAAAGAGGAGAAATAGCTGCCATGTATAAAGGTGTTCCTCAAAACGACATAGGTGTTAGGACGGATGTTTTGGACAATATACCTAAATGGATAGGGATGAAAATGTTAATAAGGTCTATGGCACCAGAAGTGATTTGTGCAGATGAAATAGGAAACATTGAAGATGTAGATGCAATAAATTACAGTATATGTTCTCGGGATGAAAGGAATATTTACAGCACATGGTGCTAGTATGGAAGACTTATCTTTGAATCCTGCGTTAAGTAATCTCTTAAAGACTCATGTTTTTGAAAGAATTATATTCTTAAGTGGTAAGGATCAAAAAGGGAAAGTAGAGAAAGCATATTCTTTGAATAAAAAGATATCAGAATATTTGTTGATGGAGTGATAATTTATGTTGATTATTAGAATAATTATATACAGCCTTATATTCCTGGGAGCGTCGCTTATCGGGATTTTAGTATCTAAGAAATATGCTAATAGAGTCAGGGAGTTAAGGGAATTTAAAAGTGGACTACATATGTTCAAAACAAAAATGCGATTTACATATGAACCAATACCAGATATTTTTCAAGAAATTTCTAAAGGGCTAAATTCTAATATTGGAACTGTATTCAGTATAGCTAGCAACAATATGAAACTATTAACGGCAGGTAGAGCATGGGAATTGGCCATAGAGAATACAAGACTACTTAATATAAATGAAGAAGATAAAAAAGCACTTCAGAATTTAAGCAGACTATTAGGAAAAACAGATGTCCAGGGACAGGTAAGCCAAATAGAAATAACAGAAAGTATTTTAGATGAACAAATAACAAAAGCTGAAATAGATAGAAAAAGAAGTGAAAAGATGTATAGAAGTCTAGGTATGATTATAGGCTTGGCAATTGTAATAATCTTATTATAAGGAGATAAATATGAACATAGATTTATTATTTAGAATAGCTGCAATAGGAATATTAGTTGCTGTGCTTCATCAGGTGTTAGTTAGGGCAGGGAGAGAAGATCAGGCAATGATGACAACTTTAGCAGGACTTGTAATAGTTTTGTCTATGGTTATAAGGGAAATAAGTACGCTGTTTGACAGTGTAAGAACAATATTTGGGCTATGAGGATTAAGATATGGAAGTAGTACAAATAGTAGGAATAGGGCTAATATCCCTAGTTATAATAATAATTCTAAGGCAATATAAGCCTGAATTTACTATATACATATCATTAGCTGCTGGAGCTATTATTTTGTTTTTGGTAATAGATCAGCTTGCTGGTGTAGTAAATTTACTTGCAAACTTAGCGAGGACTACAAGCATAAATAGTGAGTTTATAACTATACTGCTAAAGATTACGGGGATAGCCATACTTACAGAATTTGGTGTGAGTATTTGTAAAGACGCAGGGGAAACTGCTGTAGCAAACAAAATAGATTTTGGCGGGAAAATAATTATAGTTAGTATTTCTATCCCTATAATTACAGCATTACTAGAAATGGTTGTAAGGGTACTGCCTTGAGTGCAAATAAATAGTTCACATACTAAAGAAGTAGGAGTATATAAGCCCATGAAGAGTATCAAGTTCAAAGTAGCAATAACAATAATGGTTATATTAATGTGTGTTCCATATATAAGTTATCGGTCTAGACGAAATAATATCATCACAAATGGAAATCTTAAACATTAATACGTTTATACGAGAAGGAGAAAGATATACACGAGAAGTATTCCCGGATTTAGACGGAACTGACTTGCTAAGCTCAGCAGTTGCAGGAAGAATTGATAATGGAAATATACTTAGTAACCTTTTAAATATATTTGGTAGAGAGATCGTATCTTCAATTACATTGCTTGGTAGCATCTTAGTAATTATCGTTGTACATAGCATACTTAAAAGCTTAACTGAAAATGTAGGAAATGAGTCGATTTCTGAAATAGCATATTACATACAATATATATTGATAGTCGCTTTAATAATGACTAGTTTTACAGGGGTAATTATGACCATCAGAGAGACTATAAATCATCTGGTTGGATTAATGAGCACATTAGTTCCTATATTGCTAGCATTAACAATGGCAACAGGAAATATAGCTTCGGCAACATTTTTGGAGCCACTGATATTATTAGCAATAATCATTATAGGAAATTTTATTACAACATTTATTCTTCCAATAGTTTTTGTGGCAAATGCATTAGGGATTGTTTCCAACATATCAAATAGAGTCCAAATAGGTAGGCTTTCTAAATTCTTTAAATCTGGAATAGCATGGCTACTGGGATTTATAATTGTAGTATTTACATCGGTTCTATCGCTACAAGGTACACTTACAAGCAATGTAGATGGAATTGCGTCTAAGAGTATTAGGTCAGCGGCATCTACATTTATACCAGTAGTAGGAAAAGCGCTTCGGAGATTCTACAGATTTAGTACTTCGGGGCCGGGTCTGTATTAAAAAATGGAATAGGCATAACTGGTATGGTTTTTGTAATAGGAATAGTTGCTATACCGATTATACAATTATCAGTTATTACAATTGCATATCATTTTGCAACAGCTATTTGCGAACCTATAGCAGATAAAAGAATTATAAATTTATTAGAACAAATGGGAGGGACGTTTAAAATTCTTTTGGGAATAATGTTTTTTATAGCTGCACTCCTTATTATAGGACTAGCTATGACAATTAGGATATCCAATAGTAGTATTATGTACAGGTAGGAGGAAGCTAAATGGTAAACTGGTTTAACACTTGGACTCAAGGAATAATTATAGCAGTAATAGTTGCAACCCTTATAGAAATGATTTTACCAGAACGGAAATAATAAAAAATATATTAAAACAGTAATAGGGGTATATATCCTTTTTACAATTATCTATCCAATTATTACTACGTTAACAGGAAGAGAGCTAGATTTAAGGACGGTTATTCCTAGGACAGAAGTAGCAAGGGTAGATCATATGGAATTAGGTCGAAGATTAATAGCTGATGGAGATAGACATACAGAAGAATTATATATAAATATGATGAGAGATCATATACGAGGCAGTATAGAGGCAAAAGGATATGCTGTACATAGGATTGAAATAGAAATAGAAACATATGATGCAGTTAATTATGGCAGAATAAATCAATTGATATTGTATATAACAGAAGACACAGGAGCAAGGAATTTAAATCAAGATCAAAATGAGCAAACTGAAATTAGAATTAATGAGGTAGAAGAAGTAAATGTTAACAATAGAGAACCCATTCTTGTAGACGAATATGAAAAGTTAGATGAGGAGATAATAGATTCAATCAAAGACTATTTGGTAAACACATATGGTGTGGTGCGAGAAGGTATCCACATAAATCAAAGAGGAATATGATCATGAGGAGGTAAAAAAGCTATGCTGAAAGAAAAAGTAAACAGTCTAAAGGCAATATTTAACAAGAAAACAGAAGGGAATAATAAGCGAAACATAGAAAATTTAGTCGTATTTTTAGTTCTATTAATAGTAACAGTAATTGCGATAAACACTATTTGGGGATCGAGCGAAGAAGAGGTAGAAGTGGAAGAAGGAGAAATGGATTATGTCAGATTAGTGGAAGATACAGACAGACAGATTAATAGAAACATTAATAGTAATATTTCTATTAATGATACATATAATTTAGAGAATAATTTAAGGGACATCCTTTCTAGAATAGCAGGAGCTGGTGAAGTGGATGTGCTAATTACATATTCAGAAACAAGTGAAGTAGTGCCTATGTATAACGAGACGCGTAGTGTTAGTAGTACAGATGAAGTCGATAGTGCTGGGGGAACAAGAAGTGTTCGGACAAACAGATATAAGAAGAGAAATAATATTAGAACAAAGAAACGGAGCAAGTGTTCCGGTGACGGGAAAAGTTATACTTCCTAGAAAAGAAGGTGCACTAATAATAGCAGAAGGTGCAGGAGATGCAATGGTAAGAACAAATATAGTTCATGCAGTATCTGCGATTACCGGACTGCCTCCATATAGGGTACAAGTTTTTGAGATGGCAAGATAAGAAGGGAGAGAAAGATGAAAATGAAAGTTTTAAAGAGAAATCAATTAATAATACTAATTACATCACTTATGCTAATAACAGCAGGATATTTAAATTTTACAGCAAATAGCAATAGAGAAGATGGGACGGCGGTAGAAACCGTTGCAGAATTAGGAGATGCTATTTTAGTTAATAATACAGTAGAAGATGAGGATGGAAGAAGTGTGGTAGAAGATTCTGAGGATAACACGCAAAGCGAAGAAGGAAATGCTGTTCATACTCATGCTCGGAGGAGAACGTCAAGAGCAAAACATCCGGAAGAGATCAATATTTTATAAGATCTAGATTGGAAAGAGAAACAATGTACTCTCAAATATTAGCTACATATCAACAAATATATAATAATGTAAATTCATCAGCAGAACAGAGAGCAGAAGCTGTAGGAAGAATATCTGAAATTAATAGATTAAGAAATGCAATAATGATTGCTGAAAATTTAATTGTAGCAAGAGGAATTGAAGACATAGTTATTTTTGCAAACAGTAATAGTACAAGTGTAGTAGTAAAAGCAGAGGAACTACCACCAGAACAAATTGCGCAAATACAACATATAGTTTCAAGAGAATTAGACATAGATATAAATACAATGAGTATTAGTACGAAATAAGGCTAGAGAGTAAAAAGTTGTAAGTTTACGTAAAAAATGGTATAATATAATTAGTAGAACTAGCTACATTCCCGAACAGCGCCTATGATGGGGTAGGCTAAAAATTAATTTTTTTAAGGAGGGATTCTGATGCGGATTATCAGGATTGTAAAAACAGAGGTAATGGTAGTTGTGACAGCGGTAGCGGACTGGTTTAAGTCCCTGACATCAAAGGCGAAGTTAACAGCGTTATTACTTGCCGTGCTAACTTTAATTTCAGCTAGTGTAGCACTCTTTATCGATAGTTTTATCGGAGTGCAAATGCTGGGGATTATTGCTATAGCACTGGGAGTAATAATGATTTTTCAGACGAAGGAGGGTTGCTGATCATAATGGCGAATATGTTTGTCGTACTAGGCATTCAATACGCCATAACAGACAGAACTACCGGAGTGGTTCTGGCAATCCTCATTATTGTCAGGAATGGTATTTTCTTATGGTATGCCAAAAAAGGTAAAAAACCGTCCTTGCCAGTTTTGTTAGGAACTATAGGTGTATTACTTGTTATTCCTGTACTGACATGGCAAGACGTATTCAGCATCTTTGGACCTGCTGCAACCATTGCGATCACCTGGGGCACTTGGCAAAACAAGATGTCTCGGACGCGTAAAAGCGTTTTGTTTGGCAAGATTTGTATGGTAGTGTTCAATCTTGCGTCAGGAATGTTTACTGCAGCTATAGGAAGCTTTATTGAAGTAGTAGCTGCCATAATAGCAATAATCAAAAAAGACGTATTGAAGCAAGAATGAAGAATGAGAATCCTAAGACAAAGAAATGAGTAAAAGACACAAAAAAGAACAAGCCTGAAGGTTAATTCAGGCTTGTTCTTTTTTTTGTGAACTTTAAAGTTTAAATAATTACTAATTTGTTGACAATCATGAATATTGCCAATATAATAAGCGGAGAATATACTATGGGAGATTGCGCAAAGATTGTTGCAGAGATTAAAAACAAGAGCATGTTTGTGTAAAAATGGAAAATACCACTTATAGTAGATAAAGGGAGGATCGAATTACATGGAAGAAGAAAGCGTAAAGCAGATGATAGACAGCCTTATGGAAAAGGCTAAAAAAGCATCTGAAGAATATCAAAAGCTCACACAGGAGCAAGTTGACCATATTACAAAAGCTATGTCAATAGCAGGATTAGATAATCATATGAAGTTGGCAAGAATGGCAGTAGATGAGACTGGCAGAGGTGTTTTTGAAGACAAAACAATTAAAAATATATTTGCAACTGAGTATGTTTACAACAGTATTAAGTATGCAAAAACTGTAGGAGTGATAAACGAGAATAAAGCAGAAAAATATATAGAAATTGCAGAGCCGGTAGGAATTATTGCTGGAATTACACCAGTTACAAATCCTACGTCTACTACTATGTTTAAATCAATCATTGCAGCAAAAACAAGAAATGTTATTGTATTTGGATTTCATCCATCTGCGCAAGAGTGTAGTGCAGAATCAGCAAGAATCTTAAGAGATGCTGCAGTAGAAGCTGGAGCACCTGGAAATTGTATTTTGTGGGTAGAGACACCTTCAGTAATGGCAACACAAAGGCTTATGAATCACCCGGATGTAAACTTGATTTTAGCGACAGGTGGACCAGGAATGGTTAAAGCTGCATATTCATCTGGAAAACCAGCCCTAGGAGTGGGTGCTGGGAATGTGCCATGCTATATAGAAAAGACAGCTGATTTAGAAAGAGCTATTAATGATTTAATAATGTCAAAATGTTTCGATAATGGAATGATCTGCGCATCTGAGCAAGCTGCGATTGTAGATAAAGAAATTGCAGAGCAGTTTGAAACTTTAATGAAAGAAAATGGATGCTATTTCTTAAATAAAGAAGAGACTGAAAAATTACAAGGATCTATGATTCTTGAGAAAAAAGGAGTATGTGCATTAAATGCAGATATAGTTGGAAAAAGTGCATTTAATATAGCTAAAGGAGCTGGAATTAATGTTCCTGAAGATACAAAAATATTAATAGCAAAATTAGAAGGAGTTGGAGAAGACTATCCTCTTTCTAAAGAAAAACTGAGCCCAGTACTAGCATATTATGTTGTAGAAAATAGTGCAGAGGGAATTAGCAGATCAGAAGAAGTTCTTGCCTTTGGAGGAATGGGACATTCTGCGGTTGTTCATACTAACGATGATGAAGTATCATTGGAATTTTCTAAGAGACTTAAAGCTGGAAGGTTACTTGTAAATTCGCCATCAACTCATGGAGCAATAGGAGATTTATATAATACGAAAATGCCATCACTTACTTTAGGTTGTGGTTCATATGGTGGAAATTCAACAACGTCAAATGTATCAGCAGTAAATTTAATTAATATAAAAAGATCTAGTATTAGGAGGAAAAATATGCAATGGTTTAAGATTCCGGAAAAAATATATTTTGAAGAAGGTTCTATATGCTATTTAGAAAAAATGCCATATGTATCAAGAGTATTTATAGTTACAGATCCAGCGATGGTTAGCCTAGGATATGTAGACAAGGTAAGATACCAATTAAGTAAAAGAAAAGAACCAGTACAAATTGAAGTGTTCTCTGAAGTAGAACCAGATCCATCATTTGACACAGTTAATGAAGGTGTAAGAAGAATGGAACTATTTAAACCAGATGTAATCATTGCTCTAGGTGGAGGTAGCCCAATTGACGCAGCAAAAGGAATGTGGTTATTCTATGAGCATCCTGATGTAGATGTTCAAGCACTAAAACTTAAATTTATGGATATTAGAAAAAGAACATATAAGTATCCAAAAATAGGCCAGAAAGCACAATTCGTAGCAATACCAACAACTAGTGGTACCGGTTCAGAAGTTACAGCTTTCGCTGTTATAACAGATAAAGAAAATAATACTAAATATCCATTAGCAGATTATGAACTAACACCAAATGTAGCTATAATAGATCCAGACTTAGTTTTAACAATGCCAAAACAAATTACAGCAGATACAGGATTAGATGTTTTAACACATGCTATAGAAAGTTATGTATCAGTTTTAGCATCAGACTATACAGATGGATTAGCAGAAAAAGCTATAGAATTAGTATTTGGAAATTTAAGAGAAGCATATGATAACCCTACTAACAGAGAAGCAAGAGAAAAAATGCATAATGCAAGTTGTATAGCAGGTATGTCATTTACAAACTCTTTCTTAGGTATAAACCATAGCTTAGCACATAAGATAGGTGGAGAATTCCATGTGCCACATGGTAGAGCAAATGCAATTTTGATGCCATATGTAATAAAATATAACAGTAGTAAACCAACTAAGTTTGTTGCATTCCCTAAATATGAACACTTTATAGCAGATGAAAAGTATGCCAATGTTGCATATAGAATGGGATGGGCTCAAAACAATGGAAATTCTGCAGAAGGAGTAGACGCTTTAATAGGACAAATAAGAGGCTTGATGGAAGGATTAGAGCTTCCAAGATCGTTTAAAGATTGTGGAGTTCCAGAAGATGTTTATATGTCAAAAGTAGATGAAATTGCTGAAAAAGCATTTGAAGACCAATGTACAGGAGCAAACCCAAGGTTCCCTCTAATAGAAGAAATGAAACAAATATTAATTGATAGCTATTACGGAAACTAAGATAAGATTATAAGTATAATAAAAGCCAAAAGCCGCTGTGTCAATAGACATTAGCGGCTTTTAGTATAACTACAGTTTTTTAGTAATAGAGAGATATTACCTATTGTATTAGTGCTGTGTATGTTTTTGCGAACATACTCCTAAGAAGACTCCTAGATACCATGCTGGTACAAAAACCAACAGGTAAGTTACGGGCCATGTGTAGTACCAAAACACATATCCTCTAAATAATGCAATGGTTCCGATGCGGTCGTTTCCTACTACTCCGAAGAAGGTGTGAATGAATGCTAGTGCTATTAGCAGTAGCAATATCAAGAAGATGCGTTTTACCCAGCTTCTTGACGATGTTGTGCTTCTGAACGCTCGTCCTTTTGAGAACGATGCCATGAGGTAAGCTACAATCAGTGTCAAGAATGATACTAGCAGCCAAAAGCTGAACAAACCATTTTGTACTGGTGCACCCAGGATGGATGTAATGCTCCCTCCAGGCAACCACCGGAAAGTGTTTGCGAAGGAGTGGCTTAGTGTTAAGTCGTTGTATCCAGCAAAACCTAAAACTACTGCCAGAGGCAGTAGCGGGAACAACACACTCAGCTTAGATACTAGTGAAAACTGAAAATAAGTTTGTGCTACTCCGAAAAAATTCTTCATCATTTTGATTAGCTCCTTTTTGTCTTATAATTTGGGGTTCATAATGGTCTCTCTACCACTTACGAAGTTTTGATAATTATATTATACCATAATTTACATAAAAAATCAAACAAAAAAGCATATCATAAATATTAGAACAAGTCAATAGTTTTCAGAAATGAGGGAGAAACTTTTAATTTAGATTGATGGAAAGGCACTTGAAGAGCAGTGTATAGGAGCAAGTCTGAGATTTACGCTAATAAGAGAAATGAAGTAAATACTAGTAGATGCATATTACGGAAATTAAGATAATGTTATAAGTATAACAAAAGCCAAAAGCTGCTGTGTCAATAGACATTGGCGACTTTTAGTTTAGAGAGAATATGAAATAGTAGCGCGGACAGGAGGGTTATCATACAAAAGTCAACATAAAATTTGACATTATTGTTTATGCAGTGTATACTTTATACTAGAATCTTTTTAAGATAGAGTGCATACGAGTAACATTATCGGCACTCGAAATCACATAAAATACATTCCGAAGGAGGAAGAGATGAAGCGACCAAAAGTTTTAAAAGTTTTAGTTATGCCTGGGACGGGAAACATGTTTTGGCGGGGAATCCAACAGGTGTTAGGGGATGATTATGAAAAAGCCCTGTGTAAACACGAGTGGACTTACTTTAATGATGGGACTTCTAAGGTAAACATCACATCTAGGATCAGCGATTCTCATTTCGTTATAGTAGTTGACCCATACAACTCATCACCCAAATATCCCATAAGGGGTAAAATGCAAAACATGTGTCCAGACAAACATGCGATGAACTTGCTGAAAGTATTTTCGGCAATTGGTAAGGACCCAAAGGAAGTGACGGTCATAATGCCATCTCTTTATGGTGCAAGGCAACATAAGAGAAGTGGCAGAGAAGACCTCATACCTGCGAAATTTCTTCAGATACTTGAAGATAATGGGGTGCGAAAAGTAATAACTTTTGACATGCATAGTAACAGTTTTGACTTAGCTATGCGGAACACGAAACTACACAACTACAGAACCAGACAGTTATTGCTCGACAGATACCGTAAAGACAATCCACATGTAAAAGCTGAGGATATTATTGTTTTAGGGGTAGATGTAGGGTCTGGCGACAGAGTAGAGGACTTAACTGATATTCTTGGACCTGGTGCCGATTATGCAATATGTCGAAAATCACGCGACACTAGTCAAACAGTAGATGATGGCACCTACAAAATTACTAAGCATGAACTATTGGTGGACCTAAACTCTCTTTTGAAAAATTGGTCCGAGCGTAAATCCTTATCTGCTCTTAATCCCTTTAAAGGGAAGCATGTTATCATTTATGATGACATACTAGACACTGGCAAGAGCTTACTAGGGGTTTTCCACATGTTGAAAGAACTGGAATGCGCACAGATAGATGTTCTTGTGTCCTTCGGATTCCTAACAAAAGGACTGAAGTATATAGGACATGCTAAAGATATGGGCATGTTTAACAACTTATACATGACCAATCTTGTCTATGTACGTCCGGTAATCAAAAAACTGGAGTGGGTTCGTATGGCCGATGCATCTACCCTAATAGGGGAGATCATTAAGAGCCACGTGGATGAAGAACCTGATCAAAGATTCTTCAATATGTAAATGAAGTGTGATGTGAAGTGAAGCGTATGAAAGAATATATTCATACGCTTCGCTTCTTTTTTGGTCATAATGAAGAATGCATTAGATAGCTTCATACAACCTCAAATTTATAAAAATAACTTGTAAATATTTTATTTATTGATATAATATGTAATGATTATAGAAACAATATTATGAGAGCAGTTATGAATGAGGGAGAGAATATATGATTAAAAAAGTTGCAATAATTACAAATGGTGGAGATTGTCCAGGGTTAAATGCAGTTATAAGGGCAATAGTAAAAACAGCAGAAACAAACGGAGTAGAAACTTATGGATATATAGAGGGATATAAAGGTCTCTTAAATAATAACTATGTGAAATTAGAGTCAAAAGGAAAGGCTTCAGGATTATTACATAGAGGTGGAACTGTAATAGGGACATCCAATAGTACGAATCTATTTAATTATAAAACAGAAGAAAATGGAGAAGTCGTATATAAAGATATGTCTGATGTTGCTGTTCAAAATGTTAAAGATGCAGGTTTTGATTGTGTATTTACACTAGGAGGAGACGGAACGCAAAAATCAGCTAGAGATTTTGGTGTAAAAGGATTAAATATAATAGGAATACCAAAAACAATTGATAATGATGTAAACCATTCTGAAATTACTTTCGGATATAATACAGCAGTTTCTGTTGCAAGTGATGCATTAGATAGACTACATTCAACAGCAGAATCGCATCATAGAATAATGATATTAGAAGTAATGGGAAGATATGCAGGATGGATTGCTTTAGAATCTGCAATAGCAGGGGGAGCAGATGTTGCGTTAATACCAGAAATTCCATATGATATTAATAAAGTAGCTGATAAAATAAATAGTAGAAGAAAAGAAGGAAAAGACTTCAGTATAGTAGTAGTTTCAGAAGGAGCTAAGCCTATAGATGGAGAAATGATTGTAAAAAAGGTAGTAGACGGTGGAAAAGGATTAGACAATATAAGATTAGGTGGAATAGGAGAAAAGGTAGCAAGCGACTTAGAAGAACTAATAGGACTTGAGGCTAGGAATACTGTTCTGGGATACGTACAAAGAGGTGGAACTCCTACAGCATTCGATAGAGTTTTAGCAACTAAATATGGTGCCAAAGCAATGGAATTAGCTTTAGAAGGTAAATTTGGAACATTAGTAACATTAAAAAACGGAAAATTAGGATATGTAGAGTTAGAAAAAGTTATAGGGAAAAACAAAGAAGTTGGAGCACGCTCAGGAGGAACAGATTCTACTAGTATTAAAACAGTTCAAATGGACGATGATTTAGTAAAAGTAGCAAGAGATTTAGATATTTCTTTGGGTGACTAGCAGATCAGGTAAGAAATCAAAATAGAGGTGTTATAAATGATTAATTTTAAGCAAGAGATTGCAAAACAAATAGCTTTAGTAACAAATTTAAATGAGAATGAATTAGTAAATTATGTGGAAATTCCGCCAGATAGTAATATGGGTGACTATGCTTTTCCGTGTTTTAAGCTGGCAAAAGAGCTAAAAAAAGCACCGCCTATTATTGCAGATGAAATAAAAGTTGGAATAGAATCAAATATCAATCAGGATAGCGTTATTGAAAAGTTGGAGATTGCAGGTGGATATTTAAATATATTCATAAATAAAAATTTGTTAGCTCAAACAGTGCTGAATGAAATAGCAGAGAAGAAAGAAGTGTATGGAGCCTCTAGAGTAGGAGAAAGCAAAAATGTTGTGCTTGAATATTCTTCTCCAAACATAGCAAAACCAATGCATATTGGTCATTTGAGAAACACAGTTATTGGAGGAGCGCTGCATAAACTATATAAGTTCTTGGGATACAATGTAACATCAATAAACTTTCTGGGAGATTGGGGAATTAACTTTGCTAAAATTATGGCTGGTTACTCTATGTGGAAAGATGAATATGATTTTACAGAAAAATCTTTAGGACCAATTTTTAATATATATGTAAGATATAATGAGCTTGAGAAAGAAGATGAGAAATATACCGATATCGCACGAGAATGGAATCTAAGACTAGAAAAGGGGGACGAAGAAGCAGTAAGGTTATGGACATGGATAAGAGATGTAAGCATATATGAAGCTGAAAAGATCTATAAGATGCTTAACTGTGAATTTGACTCATATAATGGGGAAGCTTTCTATAATGATAAAATGGATGATGTTGTAGAAGAACTAAAAGAAAAGAATCTATTAGTAGAAAGTAAGGGAGCACAAATAGTAGAGTTAGAAGACTACAAAATGCCTCCATGTATAATACTTACATCTGCAGGAACCACTTTATATGCAACTAGAGATATTGCTTCACTAAAATATAGAGCCAAACATTATGATTTTGATAAAGCAATATATGTAGTTGGAAGCGAACAACAACTTCATTTTAAACAAATCTTTAAAGTGTTTGAACTTATGGGATATGAAAAATATTCAAGTAGATGTGAACATGTATACTATGGAATGATTTTAGGTAGTGAAGGGAAGAAGATGGCTAGCAGAAAAGGAACATCTTTAGACCTTATGGCATTACTGAATGAAGCTATAGATAAATCTAAGCAAGTTATAGAAGAAAAAGGGAATAGTGGAGGAGATAGTCAAGAGCATCAAGTAGCGGACAAAGAAACTTTAGCAAGACAAATTGGATTAGGGGCAATAATATTTAACTCTCTATATACTTCAAAAATAAAAGATGTAGTATTTGATTGGGACAACATACTTAACTTCCAAGGAGAAACCCGGACCATATATACAATATATATATGTAAGAACAGCAAGTGTATTAGAAAAGGCAGGATATATACCTAAGGTAGAAGATGTAAACATGGAAAAACTACAAGAAAAAGAAGCAGTAAATGTTTTAAAACTACTATATAACTTTAACCACATATTAGAATTAGCGGTAGAAAAAAATGAACCTTCAATATTGGCGAGATATTTAATAGATTTAGCTGGAGCATATAGTGTTTTCTATAACGAGCATAAAATAATTGGAGAAGATAAAGAAGTGCAAAATGCAAGGTTATTCCTAACATATTCTGCAGGCATAGTTCTAAAAAAGGGAGCAGAACTACTAGGAATGGAAATACCAGAAAAAATGTAAAAAGTTAAAAAACATATTAAAAAGATGATAGATTTTCTATCATCTTTTTGGTGATTAGTATCATATTAATCTTGTATCTCTACTCATATTTTTAACGCCTTGTTAATGAGAAGAAATTGTTCACTCTATTATTGAAGTCAAAAACGTTATTGTATTGTATCATTTGATATAACTTTAATAGTTCGTAATAATCCGTATGGTCTCCTAAAGTATGTTGTTGTCCTGTGTGCTCTATAAATCCATTTCCTGTTATTACAGGTATTGTATGTTGAAGGCTTCTTAAAAAGTTCATATATGGAGTAGTTGGTAGTCCTGCAACATCCATAAGTAATACTGATAAATAGTTTAAACTAATATCTGAAACTTCTGGTACTTCTATATCATAATTTGCCCAAATCATAAAAGGTACAACAAATCTACTGTTTACATCTATACCATCTGGAAGTAAATAATCCCAAAATGATGGCTCTAAGTGTGGTGGTTGATGATCTCCAAAGAATAGGATAATAGTATCTTCTTCAACATTACTAAAATACTCAATTAAATACTCTAAGGAATCGTCTGCTATTCTAATAAGTGATAAGTATTGTTCTACTCTAGGTGCATCAATACTATCTAAGAATATTGTAGACTCAAAGTCTGCTACATCAAATCCACTATGGTTTTGCATAGTAATAGTAAAGTTAAATATTCTTTCATCTGGCTCTTTTTCCTCGAATATTCTGATTATTTCTCTATATGTACTTATATCAGATGGATACATTCTAACCCAACATAAATTATCACGTAGATCTTCTAAGAAATAGAATCTTTCAAATCCAATTAGAGGATATACTGATGTTCTCCTATATCCAGGTCCATACCAAGTGTGAATGGCAGAAACGTCGTAACCTATATCGCTCATAATCCATGCTATAGAAGGTGATTGCCTTCTAATGAATTGTTGATATGGTACTGATCTATGAGGCATAAATGCCATGGAGTTATTTGTTAAGAATTCCCATTCGGAATTAGGTGTTGGTGATCCAAATATTGAAGCATGAGCATTTCCCATTATAACATTTGGTTCATAAGCTAAGCTTCTGAAGAATGGCATAAAACATTCTGATGTGCTAAAATATCTATTAACTGTTAAGTCTGAAAAACTTTCATTCATTATAACAATAACATTTGGTCTGTCTGTTATAGGAATGTCTTCCCAGTCACATAAGACTGTGTACCTTTCGGCAGCTTCTCTAATAGTGTCTAAGCAATAAACATCCGGTCTTCTATTAAATAGATTTCTAGATTGTTTAACAAAACTAGCTAAAAATCCGTTATTTGCAAATTCAACTGTAGGTCTCCAAAGGTTTGTTTGAAGTCCAAAAATATTTATCATATCTGTCATATAGAAAGAAGCAGAAAGTGTTACTATAACAAGTAGACACACAAATCTTAATGCTACATTAACTAAAGTCATTTTTATGGTATGTCTTAACTTTAAAGCAATTGCTACAAGGATTACTAATGAAAATCCTGCTAAGAATATATAAGGATCAAATTCTATAGTGTGATATGAAGCAATTGATAACGCGGTTCTTGTTGCTAAAAAATCCCATGGAACTATAGGGGTTCCTCTTATGCCACTAACAACATAATTAACAAGACCTAAAATAAACAGCGAAACATTTGCGAGTATGATAGTGATTTTTGTGTTATTAGTTATTATTAAAAATGCCAAATGAAGCATTAGTATAATTATGAAGTTTAGTAGTAGTCGCCCGGGGATGTATAGTAAATAAGTAATTTCTATTTAAAAGTTCAACTATTATATAAGACATTACAATTGAAAATATGAAAGCACCTATGGTTAGCTTTCTGCTGAATTTTGGAGTAGTAGTAACTTTTGCAGGTAATAAAAAAGATCCAACTACAAGCAAAATTAGCGATGTTACGAATGGGCCAGCAAGAAAATAGCCTTCTTCTGATATAAATGAGCTAAAGCCAAAACCAAGCACTATAGCAAATATTACGAAAAATATTATTCCAAAAATAATTCGTTTTTTAGTAAAACTTAATTCAATATCTTTTATTTTAAAATTCCAAATGTCCATTTTTTCCATTTTCTAAATTCCTTTTCCAATTTATTATTATATATTGTTTTATCTCTAGCATTATATGTGCAAAGATAAAATATTCTCATCTATATATTATACGGAAAAAAGTTAAACATGTCAATTGGTATGATAATTCGACATATGAAATTTTAGTGACAAAAATATTGCAATTATAATATAAAATAATATATAATGTCTAAGTCATAAAGGGGGAGTATACATGAGAAAATATTTCGGAACAGATGGAATTAGAAGTATTGCAAATACAGAATTAACGCCAGAATTAGTATATAGAGTTGCAAAAGCAGGAGCTTATGTTTTAGCAAAGAATTCAAATCACATACCAACGATACTTATAGGAAGAGACACAAGAATCTCAGGAAAATTAATAGAAGCAGCGATGTGTGCAGGATTCTTAAGCTATGGAGCTAATGTAAAATTATTAGGAGTAATGCCAACGCCAGCAGTTGCATATTTAACAAAGAAACTAAATGCAGATGCAAGTGTTGTTATATCTGCATCACATAACTCATATGAGTTTAATGGAATCAAATTCTTTAGTAACTTAGGTATGAAGTTAGCTGACGAGATTGAAGAAGAGATTGAAGAAATAATGGACAATCCTGAAAAAATGGCAGAATTGTCGGCTAAAGATGATAAAATTGGTGTTTATGAAAATAGCGAAGACCTATTAGAAGAATATATTGATTTATTAGAAAGAAATTTCGGAGATTCAATAAAGAAATATAGTAATGAATCATTTAAAGTGGCACTAGATGCAGCGCATGGAGCGACATATGAAGTTGCAGAAAAAGTGTTTAGTAGACTAGGAATAAATTATACAATTATTAATAATGCTCCAGATGGCATAAACATAAATGACAATTGTGGATCTACACATATGGAAGAGCTTAGAGAACATGTAATGAAAAACAATATGTCTCTTGGAATAGCATATGATGGAGATGGAGACAGATGTTTAGCTATAGATGAAAAAGGTAATGATATAGATGGGGATCAAATGATAGCGGTTTTCGCAAAATATCTAAGCGAAAAAGGAAAACTAGCTCAAGATACTTTGGTAACAACTGTAATGAGCAATATGGGATTAAACAAATTTGCTAATCAGAATAACTTAACATTAAAGCAAACTAAAGTTGGAGATAGATATGTGTTAGAGGAAATGTTAAAAGGTGGATACAGTATTGGTGGAGAGCAATCGGGACACGTAATAATGCAAGAATATAATCCAACAGGAGACGGGATACTCACATCTTTAATGTTAATTCAAATTATGTTAGAAAAAAATATTCCGGTTTCTGAGCTTTGTGATATAATAACAATATTCCCACAGACTTTAGTGAATGTGAGAATAAGTAATAGCAAAAAGAGTGAGCTAAATAGCAATGAAAAAATTACTGCAGCAGCTAAAGCGCTATCAGAAGAACTAGGAGATAGTGGAAGACTATTACTAAGACCGTCTGGTACAGAGCCATTAGTTAGAGTAATGATCGAAGGAGAAGATGCTGAGGATATAGAGAAAAAAGCTAAAGAAATGGCAGCATTGATAGAAGAAGAATTAAAGTAAGTATTAAATATAATAAGATTAATTGTACGGCGACCAATGGTCGCTGTTCGAACATGGAGGGGTAATTATGAAACAAAACATATTAATAGGAGGAGCGTGGCCATACGCAAATAACTCACTACATTTAGGGCATTTAGCAGGACTAATTTCAGGAGATGTTTTAGCAAGGTATCATAGAGTAAAAGGTGATGATGTTCTTTATGTTTCAGGGACAGACTGCCATGGTACGCCAATAACGGAAAGAGCAAAACAAGAGGGTAAATCGGCAAGAGAAATTGCAGAATATTATCATAATGAATTTGTAGAAACTTTTAATAAAATTCATTTCTCATATGATGTATATTCAGAAACAATGAGTGATTATCATAAAGAAAAATGCAAAGAAATATTTGTAAAACTATATGACAATGGATATATATATGAAAAAGTTGAACCTCAAGCATATTGTGAGACATGCAACAAATTTTTGCAAGATAGAGAAATGCAAATAACATGTCCGGAATGTAATGAAATTACTAAAGCAGATCAATGTGGAAATTGTAGCTATACACCAACTGTAGAAGAATCTAAAAGTGGTGACTGTTTGGAATGTGGGAAAGCGACTATAGAAAAGGATAATAAAAATCTATACCTAGCATTATCTAAATTCCAGAAAGAGATAGAAGCTAATACAGATAAATATAAGAATACATGGAGAATAAATGCTAGAAACGAAACAGAAAAGTATTTAAAACAAGGATTAAAAGACAGAGCTGTAACAAGAGATATAGACTGGGGAGTAGAAGTTCCAATTCCAGGATATGAAAACAAAAGGATGTATGTTTGGGTAGAAGCAGTTCTTGGATATTTAACAGATACAATGAAAATATGTGAAGAAAATGGAACATCATGGAGAGACTACTGGGAAAATGGTGATAACAAGAAAATATATATGAGCCATGGAAAAGACAACATTGTATTCCATAGTATAATATTTAATGGACTATTATTAGGGTTAGAAGACAACATTAAAATGGTTGATACAATAGTATCAACAGAGTACTTAAATATTAATGATGAGAAAATATCTAAAAGTAAAGGAAATGGAATAACTACTTTAGAGATGTTAGATAAATATAACCCAGATTCTTTAAGATACCATATAATTAACAATGGTCCAGAAAGAAAAGACACAAACTTTACACTAGACGATTTTGAAAAAACTCATAATACAGAAATATTAAACAAATTTGGAAACCTAATTAATAGAACGTTAAAATTTAAAGGACTAGAAGAAATAGTTAAAGCGAATTTGGACAAAGAAGTTGAAAAAGAAACTGAAGAAGCGTACAAGGAAGTAGCTAAGCATATAGAAAGTTTGGAGTTCAAAGCTGCAACTGATAGAATAATGAATTTAGTAGAGTTTGGAAACAAGTATTATGATGAAAAACAGCCATGGATTCAGAAAAAAGAAGATGAAGATGCTTTTAATACTACAATATATAATTGTACTTATATAATAGCTAACCTTTCTAATTTATTTGAACCATTCATGCCGGCTTCATGTAAAAAAATTCGTGAGTATTTAGGATTAGGTGAAGCGAAGTGGGTAGTGGCTGATATTGAAGGAAATGTAAAATTAGAAGGAATTGAACCGCTATTTAGTAGAATATAATTGTTGAAAAGAATAGCTAGAAACAAAGGTAAAGGAAGTAAGATATGAAAGATGCAATAATAATAGTAGAAGGTCCACAAGGAGCAGGGAAAACTACTTTCACTAATTATTTAAGAGAAAAGATGAGTGCTACTGATTTATATAGATTAGCAGGGATTAAAGACAAGGGTGAAACTGGCTTGGCAAAGAGCAGAAAGAGATATGATAATCTATTAGAATACATGAAAAATTCTATAAATATAAACATGATATTTGACAGAACTTTTTTCTCGGAAGAAATATATAGTAGACTAGGGTATAAAGAGTATTCGTTTTCGGATATATATAAAGAATTACTACAGAAATTAGATAATCTAGATTATGAAATTTATCTTGTTATTCTACATTTAGAAGATACTTTAGAATATGAAACTAGAATAAAAAGAGATAAACATGAGTATCAAAAGTTTGAAGTAGAAAGTAGCATAAATCAACAAAACGAATATTTGAAACTAGCAGATGAAATAGAAAGAGATACTAACAATATAAAAGTTATTAGATTTAACAATAGTTCAGAAATAGATTTTGAAAAAGAAGTGCAAGAAAGTTTTGGTCATCTGTTTGGGAATAAATGAAGTAAAGAGGGAACAGATATGAAAGAAAGAATAGGATTTTTCGGAGGGTGCTTTAACCCTCCTTCTAAAATACATATTAAATTAGCCACTGATTTGTTATTAGAAAATAGAGTGGACAAAATTATATTTGTGCCAGTCGGAGACTTTTATAAAAAAGACGATTTAGCTGAAGCTAAACATAGATATAACATGTTAAAGCTGGCTGTGCAAGATATTGAAAATATAGAAGTTGATGATATAGGGATTGATGCAAATAAAAAACTATACGCTGCTGATACTTTTAAATTAATAGAAGAAAAGTATAAAGATAGTGATAGATACTTCATAATGGGGTCTGACAATCATGAGAAAATGCCAAACTGGAAAGATTATGAGAATATAGTAAACAAATATAAATATATAGTTCTAACAAGAAACAAAGACGAATTAAGTAGTACACAAATAAGAAAAATGATTAGACTTGATATACATCCATCAAAGGTATTGCATGAAGATGTATATCTTTATATAAAAGAAAATAGGTTATATAGAGTAGGTGAATAGAATGCAGGAGATACAGACTAGAGATGAAATAAATAAATTGGTAGAAGAGTGCTTGATTTGTAAAAATCCATTATGTACAAAAGGATGCCCTATACAAACAAGGATTCCAGAATTCATATCAAAGATTAGGGAAGATGAATTAGAGGAAGCGTATAATATATTGCAAGCAAACAATATCATGAGTGACATATGTAGCAAAATATGTCCGGTTGAGAATCAATGCATGGGGAAATGTATAAAAGGTATAAAAGGGCAGTCTGTAAAAATAAATGTGTTAGAGAGTTTTGTTAATGAATGGGCTAAAGAAAACAATATTGAGTATGAGATTAAGAGTGAAGAACAAAAACATACAAAAATTGCTATAATAGGTGGTGGTCCTGCGGGTATAGCGTGCAGTGTGGAGCTAGCTAAAAAAGGAATTCAAGCTACAATTTTCGAAAAGGAATCTGAGCTTGGAGGAATACTAAGGTATGGAATTCCTGATTTTAGACTAGAAAAAGAGACGTTAAAAAATCTGATAAAAAAATTAGAAAAATTGGGCGTAGAAATAAAAACTAATTCAGAATTTGGGAAAGATATAACAGAAAAGAGATTAAGAGAAGAAGGATATAAAGCAATATTTTTAGGAGTAGGAGCAACAAAGTCATCTACTTATAGATTGCATGAAGAAAATGATAATTATAATGGTAGAGAAGATATAGGTTGGAAGCAAGGAATATATAAAGCCGATGATTTTTTAAAGAAATATAATAAAGGCGAATCAAGTGAAGAAGACTTAGGTATCGTTGCGGTAATAGGTGGTGGAAATGTCGCTATGGATGCTGCAAGAGTTGCTGTAAGATTAGGAGCTAGCAAAGTATATATACTATATAGGAGAGACTTTGAGTCTATGCCGGCAAGAGAAGAGGAGCTTGAAGATGCGCTTAGAGAAGGTGTGGAAATCATATATCAAACTAAAGTAGTAGGAGTTACACATAAGAATGGGAAGATAGAAAAAATAACTTCCATAAGGACCAGAATGGAAGAAGGATACCCTGTAGATATTCCGGATAGTGAATTTAAAATGGATGCTAATAGTATAATTTTTGCTATAGGAATATTTCCTGATAAAGAGCTGTTTGAAAAGCAAGGACTAAAATTTGATAGAGCTTTAATTGAAGTAGATGAAAACCAAATGACTAATATTCCCGGAGTCTTTGCGGGGGGAGATGTAATAGAATCAAAATCATCAGTATGCAAAGCTATTGGAATGGGAAAAGCAGCAGCAAGAAATATAATGAATTATATATAAAAGAGCAATAAAAACGCCCATAAAACTGGGCGTTTTTATTGAGGATCAATTTCCTTGTGCAAGCCACTCGTAAAAGCAGGATATAATGGGGTCTGGCCAGTCGCTATAGAATTTGTGACGACCAATCATAATGTAGTCGACTATTCCTGAGCGTTCCCATGCCCCGCGTGGATTTTGCTGCCTTGTAACTTCAGGGTTGAAGAAGAAGAGGGCTCCGTTTGAGGGGTCTTCTCCGTTTAGTGCTGCCATAACAGCTTCTCTGACAGAGTCTGTGACCATGTCGTCTGTTATAAGCGTTACTCCAAGGAAGACTTGTCCATTTCTTACAGGAGAAAATCCCCATGGACGATTGAATACACCGTAGAATCCAAAACCAAACTCTGATGAGTTTGCATGGTATCTGTTAATAAAAACAGCAGCTACAGCTACTTGCCCTCGGAAAGGTTCGCCTCCAGCTTCTCCCATAACTAATTGTTTCAGAAGTCTCAATTGCCGAGGCGTAAGAGACATTCTTATAAAGTGTAGGAGATCGCATTGAGGTTCTGGAATTGTTTCAGGAACAACTTCATAAGTACATGGTTCTTCCACTAAGTCGCATTCGTCGGAAATCACATAGTAGTTATCTGCATTAGCATATTCGCCTATATAGATATACTCGTCTCCAGCGACATATACCTTTTTGTCTTCAAGAGAAGGCAAAGGTGGTTTGTCGATTGATGGAGGTTCGACTACAATGGATTCCGAAGGTGCTTCTGCTGCATATATTGATGTACCAATAAATAGTTCTTCTTCACCTGATGAGAAAAAGCCTACTATTCCTGTAATCGCAAATACGATTAAACGTATTATAACCCACATTAGAAATATGAGGAATAATACGCGATGCCAATATATTTTACGCCGTGGCGGTTTTTGTTGCTGCTTTCTCTTACCTTTTCTTACCGGAACATTAGTCCGTTTATGAGAAGGAGGAGTCGCAGTCTTTTTTGTGTAAGCAGCTTTATTATGCATAAATCCTCCTAAGTTTTTTTTGTTTTGCCAAGAGGCAAAACAAGTTGAGAAGCAATAGAGCTTCTACATATATTTTACCATAAAATACAAAAATAGTCAAAAATCCAAAGAATGCAAAAGTACAGCAGTAAAAGGAGTTAAAGGAGATTTATAAAAACTACCCGAAGTGTCAACTGACACTACGGGTAGTTTTTTCTTTTTCAAATATATAATGATTTTTTAGAAGATATTTAATTTCTTTTTAGTTTCTTATACTGGTTTAACCATTCCTGATTTAATAAGCGGAGCAGCGGCAGCTTCATCCATGATTAAGTCTGCATCTTGCATTAATTGCATAAAAGAAATTGGTGCTTGTGGGTCAATGTATCCACTTACAGCTTTTTCAACTGCAGTAGCTTTCTTAGGTCCAAATGCATATATCATAGCTTTTTTTGCTTTAAACATAAGTCCAAGTCCAATAGTAAGGGCATGATCAGGGAAGTTACCATCTGGATAATCAAAAGCATTTGCTGATTTTGTGTTATCAGATAATGTTTCTCTGTGACACTTTGTTTGAAGAGAAGGAGCAGCTTCGTTAAAAGCTAAGTGACCTTCTTCACCAGTGCCTCCGAAGAGAAGCTCTAAGTTTTCTGTATCTATATTATTTTCATATCTTTCACATTCGGCTTCAGGATCTTCGGCCTTACCATTGAAAATATCATAACTGTTTTTATCTATAGCGTCTATAATGTGGTGTTTAGTAAAGTCTTGATACTTTGTACATCCTTCATATTCATCCATATTTCTAAAGTTAACATATTGAAAAGAAACATTTCCAAAATTATATTCATCAGAACAAATTCTATAAGTTGGAATTGGAGAATTCCCTGTAGGTATTATCATAGTTATTGGTTTTTGATTCTCATGAGCTTTTTTTGCTAACCCAATTATTATATTGCTTCCTGCTATAGAAGCTTCTTCTTTAGTCCTGTACACATATAGTTTCATTCCTACACTTCCAGGAACTGTACCAACATACGTTGGTTTTCCATAAATATCTTTATTAAATTCTAACATTTTGTCCTCCTTAAATTAGCTGCATTGAGCAGCGATAAGAAGTAGAAGTATATTTTTAAAGTTACATAGTTATTGGTTTGTTCTAATATTACTACTAGTTTTTGCCATATAACTTAATGACCGTAACGTGCCATGGAGCATCCGCCGAAAATTCGATAACTCCTTCCTCGTCAACCCTTGAGTGGGCTCAGGCGCTTTGAATTACAACATTAACCTCCTTCCTAATAATAACCTCTACTTTTGTTTATACTGTAATATATTACAACAAAATTAAAAAAGATGCAAATTTTTTGAAAAAAGTGAAAAAACAAGAAAAACAAGAAAGGTTAAAAAACCTATTGCAAAATGTGAAGATATATAGTAAAATACTAGAAGTTCAAAGTGATACTGGCATAACTTATTTGTACGCATCAAAGATGCTACAACTAAGAAAACAAGAATACCTCATACTTAGCTTAAAGGAGTCCTTAGACGTTAGGTTCGGTTTGAGGCATAATACAGAGAAGCGAAGGCTCTCGAAAAAATAAGGAGGAAAAACAATGACTAAAGAAAGAAAGCAAGAAGTAATTGATAATTTCAAAAGAGATGATAAAGATACTGGTTCATCAGAAGTTCAAATCGCTCTTTTAACAGAAAGAATTAATGAACTTACAGAACATCTAAAAGAGCACAAAAAAGATAACCATTCTAGACGTGGTCTTTTACAAATGGTTGGTAAGAGAAGAAGCTTACTTAACTATTTGGCTAAAACTGATTTGCCTAAATACAGAGAAATAGTTGAAAAATTAAATTTAAGAAAATAGTTATTAATTACAGGGGTGCCGTTTTGTTTCGGCACCCTTGAATTAAATAAATTGTTATACTTTGTCATGTTGAGCAAAGCTGAAATATCTCAAGGGGTATTGGACAAGCTTTCGGTTTTGCTCAGGATGACAAGTAGAAGAGGAGAGAAAATATGTATAAGAAGTACGAAATGGAATTAGCAGGAAGAACACTTTCAATTGAAACAGGAAAAATGGCAGAATTATCAAATGCAAATGTATTAGTAAGATATGGAGAGACGGCTGTAATGGTAAATGTTGCTGCATCAAAAGAACCAAGAGATGGGATAGACTTTTTCCCACTATCAGTGGACTATGAAGAAAAACTATATTCAGTAGGAAAAATACCAGGAAGCTTCCAAAAAAGAGAAGGAAGACCAGCGGAAAAAGCAATACTTACATCAAGAGTAATAGACAGACCAATAAGACCATTATTCCCGAAAGATTTCAGAAATGATGTAGTTGTTGTAGCTACAGTTTTATCAGTAGAACCAGACAATAGCCCTGAAGTATGCGCGATGATAGGAAGTGCGGCTGCTTTAGCTATATCTGACATTCCTTTTAATGGACCAATGGGATCGGTTGCGGTAGGATATGTTGATGGAGAAATAGTTATAAATCCAAATACAGAACAAAGAGCAAAAACAGAATTAAGTTTAACACTTGCAGGAACAGTGGAAAAAATAGCTATGATAGAAGCAGGAGCTAATGAAATTTCAGAAGAAATAATGATCGCTGCTATAAGAAAAGGACATGAAGAAATAAGAGGAATCTGTGAATTTATAACTGCAATGCAAACAGAAATAGGGAAACCAAAGTTTGAGTACAAATCATTTGTAACTAACAAAGAAGTATATGATGAAATAGTAGAAAACTTCAAAGATAAAATGTATGCAGGCGTACAAGGTGATGACAAAGAAACAAGAGATGCTAACTTAGAAAACATAACTGAAGCGATATTAGCACACTTTGCACTAAAGCATGGAGAAGAAAAAGCTGAGGAATTAAAGCAAGATATAAAAGATTGCATATATGAATTAGAGAAAAAATGTGTAAGAGAATTAATTTTAAAAGAGCAAAAAAGACCAGATGGAAGAAAAATAGATGAAATCAGGCCTTTATCATGTGAAACTGGATTATTAGCAAGAACACATGGTAGTGCAATTTTCTCGAGAGGACAAACTCAAGTATTGTCTATAGCAACATTAGGAATGGCTAACGAAGGGCAAAAATTAGACGGATTAGATGAAGAAGAAACAAAAAGATACTTACATCACTATAACTTCCCTCCATATAGCGTAGGAGAAGCAAAAACATCTAGAGGAGCAGGAAGAAGAGAAGTAGGGCATGGAGCATTAGCTGAAAGAGCATTACTTCCAGTAATACCTTCAGAAGAAGAATTCCCATACACAATAAGAGTAGTATCTGAGATATTAAGTTCAAATGGATCTACATCTCAAGCAAGTATATGTGGAAGTACATTGGCATTAATGGATGCAGGTGTTCCGATTAAAGCACCAGTAGCAGGAATATCTACAGGGTTAGTAACTGATGATGAAGACCCAGACAAATATTTAATGTTAACAGATATCATAGGGCTTGAAGACTTTTTCGGAGATATGGACTTTAAAGTTGGAGGAACAAAAAAAGGAATAACAGCTGTGCAAGTAGACATCAAAGTAGATGGATTATCATATGATATTATTGAAGAAGCTTTCGAAAAAACTAAAAAAGCAAGAGAATACATATTAGATGATGTTATGCTAAAAGAGCTTCCAGCACCTAGAGAGAACTTATCTAAATATGCACCTAAAATAGTAAGAATGACTATTAATCCTGACAAGATAAAAGATGTTATCGGAAAAAATGGTAGTGTAATAAATAAAATAATAGAAGATACTGGTGTGAAAATTGATATAGAAGAAGACGGAAGAGTATTTATCTATTGTGTAGAAGATGAAAATGCTCAAAAAGCAGTTGAAATTATTGAAACTATAGTAAGAGAAATCGAAATAGGAGAGATATATGAAGGTCAAGTTGTAAAAATAATGGCTTTTGGTGCATTTGTAAGTCTTGGAGGAGGAAAAGAAGGTTTAGTTCATATTTCTAAACTATCTAAAGACAGAGTGGAAAAAGTAGAAGACGTAGTAAGCGAAGGTGAAACAATTATAGTTAAAGTTCTAGACATAGATAATCAAGGAAAAATAAGCTTAAAGAAAATTGGAGATCAAGAAGATTAATATGTTTCGGACATGTGCTTTGAGTTGTTGCAAAAAAAGGAAAATAGTAGTATAATATTTAACAGTATGCAACAACGAACAAAGCAAATGCAACATTGATATATGTGATGATTAAGGAGGTTGGAAATGGAATATGTATATTTGTTACAACAAGTGATATCTTGGATTCTAGTAGTGTTTGGAATATACATGGTAATGATAGGCATGTGTTCTTTAGTAAAATTAAAAGACAAAAAGATTTTAACTAGTAAGCAACATAAGTTTATGGCAATAATTCCAGCACACAACGAAGAAGAAGTTGTAGCCAACCTAGTAGAGAGCTTAAAAGAACAAAATTATCCGAAAGAATTACTTGATATTTATGTAATTGCGGATAATTGCACAGATAGAACAGCAGAAGTTGCAGAAGATGCAGGAGCAATCGTGTTTCAAAGATTTGATCCTGAGAATAAAACAAAAGGGCATGCCCTTAAGTGGTTTTTAAAGCAAAAAATAGAAGATGGAAGCGATTATGATGCCTTTTGTATATTTGATGCAGATAATATAGTAATGCCAGACTTTATAAAAGTTATGAACCAAAAACTTTGCCAAGGTGAAGAAATAGTTCAAGGATATAGAGATATAAAGAATCCAACAGATTCTTGGGTATCTTCAGGATATGCAATATTCTACTGGTCAATGCATAGGTTTTACCACATGGCTAGATACAATTTAGGATTATCTCCATTATTAAATGGTACAGGATTTATGGTTAAATTTGATACCATCAAACCAGATGGATGGAACACTAAAACATTGACAGAAGATATAGAGTTTTCAATACAAAACGTTATAAAAGGAAGAAAATTAGGATGGGCAGTAGATGCAGTAGTATTTGATGAACAACCAATAGGATTCAAACAATCTTTGATACAAAGAAGAAGATGGTCGGTAGGACATATGCAATGTGTTAGACATTGTTTTAAAGATTTAGCCGTGAGTGTAAAAGAGCGTAAATCTTTTGTAAATGTAGATGCTCTAATATATCTATCAGCTTTACCATTGTTAACAATATCGGTAATACTACTTTTGATTAACATGTTGGCTACACTTATAACAGAAGGTTTTGTATTAACATCGTTCTTAATGACATATAGTGGTTTTTTTGTAGGTACATTCATGATGCCAGTAGCTTTAGCAGTCCTTATACTATGGCTAGATAAAAGACCAATGAAACCAATGATAAAAGGAATACTTTGTTTTCCGATATTTATTGGTTCATGGACAATAATAAATGCTATGGCAATGATAAAACCAGATACCACTTGGAAAAAAATTGATCATGTTAGAAGTGTTAAGGTTAATGAATTAGTAAACATAGAAAAATTAAAAAATACAATTAAATAAGTAAACCGTTGATTCAGAGGAGTAAATAAATCAGAAGATTAATAGAGAGTAGTTGTTGGTGGAAATACTACATTGGAGATTTGTTGAATGGACTGATGAGGGCAATCTGAAACTTGAAAAAGGAGTAGGCGTTGACGAAAACCCAGATCGTAAAAATTGGGCATATATGTTTGTATATGAATAATGAAGTGAGCTGTAATAAGCTAATTAAGGTGGCACCGCAGGAGATTTAAAACTCTTGTCCTTATATATATAAGGATAGGAGTTTTTTGTTATGGCGAAAGGGGAAGTGATGTTTATGGAAAAACGGTTGGTGGGATGTGAATAGACACAAGATATAGATAGATAATAAATAGAAATAAATTTAAATAATAAAAAGAAAGAGGTTGATTTAAATGAAAAGTATAGAAAATGGAAATTACGGAGATTATGGAGGACAATACGTTGATCCTAGAATGCTTCCGATATTAGAGGAGCTAGAAACAAGTTATAAAGAATATTTTTCTACAGAAGAATTTAAAAAGCTATATACACATTACTTACAAGACTTTGTAGGAAGACCAAGTAAGTTGTTTTATGCTGAGAATTTAACTAAAAAACTAGGTGGAGCAAAAATCTATTTAAAAAGAGAAGACTTAAATCATACAGGTTCTCACAAAATTAATAATACCATAGGACAGATATTATTAGCAAAAAAGATGAATAAAAAGCATATCATAGCAGAAACGGGTGCGGGCCAGCATGGTGTGGCAACGGCAACTGTATGTGCACTGTTTAATATGAAGTGTACGATATTTATGGGTGCTGAAGATATAAGAAGGCAATATCCTAATGTAAGAAGAATGCAAATGTTAGGAGCAGAAGTTAGAAGTGTAACAAGAGGTTTGGCGACGTTAAAAGAAGCGGTAGATGAAGCAATTGAATATTTAATGGAAAACATGGAAGATACTTTCTACTTATTAGGCTCTGTAGTTGGTCCGCACCCTTATCCAGAGATGGTGAGAGAATTACAAAAAGTAATTGGAGAAGAAGCAAAAAAACAAATAAAGGAGAAAGAAGGAAGACTGCCTGATGTTCTAGTTGCATGTGTTGGTGGAGGAAGTAATGCAATAGGACTATTTAATGATTTTCTTGAAGAAGATAACGTAGAAATCTTTGGGGTAGAAGCTGCAGGAAAAGGAATAGAAACAGGAGAACACGCATCTGCTTTTGCAAACAATGAACCTCGGGGTAATACATGGAATGAAAACATATTTGTATCAAGATGAAAAGGGCGAAGCAATGCCAGCATATTCTATCTCTGCGGGATTAGATTATCCAGGAGTAGGCCCAATGCACTCATACTTAAAAGATTTAGAAAGGGTTAAATATGCATCAGTTACAGATGAAGAAGCGCTAGAAGCGTTTTACCTAGTATGCAAAACTGAAGGAATAATTCCTGCATTAGAAAGTTCTCATGCAATAGCATATGCATCAAAAATAGCTAAGAATTATACTAAAGACCAAATTATGATTATTAATCTTTCGGGAAGAGGAGATAAAGATCTAGAAGCTCTTATGGAGATTTAAATTATTACTTAGTAAAATTATTGCACAGTTTGTTGACAAAGTGTGCAATAATTAGTTTAATATAGATAAATGACGATTTGTAGACCTGTTAGAGTTAGGAGGAATTAGTTTGAAATTTGTTTTAAAGATAAGAGGATGGATGGAAAAACACTACTTTTTACTATGTTTCGTGTGTACTTTTGGAGGAATAATAGGATTTGCGAACATTATGCAAGGTAATCATGAGTCCGGAATAACAATTATAATGATCTCAACAATTCTGACGATTTTACTTATGAAGTTAGAGAGCAGAGAAAGTGAACGCACTGCACATATCGAAAAAACAAGAACAGAGATATTAGAGAATAAGACGAAAGCTCAAAAAGATATTTTGATGCTAATGTTTGAGAATATGGATGAAATACGAGAATATTTTGCAATTAGTAAAAAACATGTGAAGTTTTCATTCTGGCTCACGGTATTAAGTTGTTTCTTTGGAGGAGCTTTATTGACTTTGGCAGTATATCATGCCATGGTAAATCCAGATATCCAGCCAGCAATAATAGCCTTTGTTGCTGGTGCAGTAGTGGAGCTATTTGCTGCTACAAGCTTGGTAGTGCATAAAAAGTCTATAGGTCAACTTAATTATTATTACAATGCACTACATAATAATGAAATGTTTTTATCAACTGTAAACCTTGTTAGTAATCTTAAGGAAGAGAAACAGGATGATACTTATATTAAGATTATTGAGAATGAGCTAAATGTCAGATTATCACAAGCATCTTCTTTTAGTGATAAAAAACAAGGAAGTTCTAGAGACTTAACATAACTTGTTTTTTTAAAAAAAATATGATATGATAAATCAAATCTAAACAGAAAGGATGATTTGGATGAAACGGGAAGAAGGCATGACAAAGATGGAGTACTACTGCAACTTATTTATGCAGAAACCAACACTGGCGACAACCCTTGGTGCGATTATATCCGAGTGGCCGCCAGACAAAATTCTTCTAATGCTGGACGTGCGATTTATTAAAGCATTTAAGGAAGACATGTTCGACAAGCTTCATGAATGGTTACAAGGAGAGAAGGCTAAAGCTTTCTGCCTAACCCCACGACACGGGCCTTTTATAATTCTTTTAGGGGCAACTACTCCAGAGCAAGTACAAGATGGCCTCACAAAAGAACAATTAAGTGAGTTTTATCAAAAGAATCCAATGGCTTATGCGTTTTATTAAGCCATTACGCTATGCAAATTTTGATGGCACAGAAACGGGGAGGTGTAAACCAACCTGTTTTTTGTTTGTTTTGATAGATAGATGCAAAAAAACAGACTAGGTGTTCACGACACCTAGTCTAGTGAGTTGTACTAACTCATGCAGATTCACTTAATATTTAGTGTTACATGTTTTCTATTACCACTGAATTCCCCATGTTTCAATTACATAGTCAAATATATCTTGGCCTACAAAGTCATCCATTGTATCTGCGTTTTCTGCTATGTCTGTTATTTGGGAACTTACAGAAAATGCGAATGAACTTAGTAGTGCTAGAACAACTAGAGAAATAGCAGTTCCTGTTATTATTTTTTTTACATTTATACGACTTTTGGTACGATCTCTGTTTTTGAATGCTATTATCGCATTTTTTACTTCGAACCAAAGAATGAAAGAAGACACTAATACAATTAAATATGGGAATATTGTTGTCGAAAAATCTACCCATTGGTCTAAACCTTCACTTTTTATTACGCTGCTTACTATGTATGAGGTTGTTATAAATAGTAGATTTAGAAGTATAGCAGCTATAGATGATATAATAGGAAATATCCTTTTTTCCTTTTTCACAAGTGACAATATAAGAGATAGGATAAACCCTAATACAATTAGCAATGTGGTATACAAAATAACATTAACTACTGTATTAACTAATGCTATATATGCAATATCAATATTTCCAAATGTGTTTTCTACTTGTCTTATTAAACTACTAACATCAAAGATATTAAAACTAGCGTTTAATAATCTAAAAGTACTTTGAAATATAAGAATTATATTCAATATACATAGCCAAGAAATAAGTGTAAAATTATTTAAAAAACTATTTGTATTTTCTTCATTCTTCACTTCGACCATTAGATTAGAACAATGTTCACATGATGTTGCTTTATCTGATATTTCTTTTTGACATTTTGAACATTTAATCATTGCCATCTGCTATTCCTCCTACGAATTTCTATCATAACCTCTTTTCACATGATAACACAACACTTTATATATTGCAACAATGATACAGACCTAAGCGTAAAAAGCTTGAATTAAAGACTTAGAAAATATAGACAGTATAACACAAAACATGATATAATCTACGAATGTGTTAAGGAGAAAGAAAAAATGATTTTTGACCAATTATTTGAACAAAAAATAAAAGTATATGCTTTTGTTGGCCCATCTCGGAACTGGGAAAAGTTATCGAGCTCAAATGGTTGCGAGCGAAAGAGGCATTCAATATATAATTGATGATGGATTACTTGTTAAAGGAAACGAGGTAATAGCAGGTGTGTCAGCTAAAAGAGCACCTACTAAAATAGAAACAGTAAAAAAAGCATTGTATCAAAATCCTGAAGAAGCTAACATAATTAAGAAAGCTCTACGTAAAGATAAGGCGGAAAATATAATGCTTCTTGGGACATCAGATAATATGGTAAAAAAGATAGCAGAAAATTTGGGATTGCCAGCAATATCGGAAACTATATATATAGCTGATGTAGCAACAGAAGACGAAATGGCTGAAGCAAAAAGAACTAGAATGACAGAAGGAAAACATGTAATACCAGTTCCAACTTTTGAAATAAAGAAAGACTTCTCGGGATACTTGCTAGACCCATTACAAATTTTTAAAACAAAAGGTAAAGATGTAAAACCATATATAGCAGAAAAATCAATAATAAGACCAACATTTAGTTATTTAGGAAATTATACAATTTCGGATACTGTTTTCAGACAAATTATTGAGTATTTAGCTAATAAAGTTGATGCAATACACAAAATTCATAGAGTTAGAATAGACAAGCTTACTGAAGGAATGTATATATATATAGAAATCATAGTGAACTATGGACATAACGTAGTGGATACTTTGACAGAGTTCAAGAAAAAGCTTAAAAAGGAAATAGAGAATCTAACAGCGATGAATGTGGAAAAGGTTAGCGTAGTAGCTAAATCTCTCCATGTTCCGGATGAATTAAGAACACAATAATATAAAGAAATGTAGTAGCATATTGAATATAAAGGAGAATAGGAATGATAGTAGGGATAGACCGGACCAGCAGGAAGTGGTAAAGGAACAATTACAAAAGGAGTTTCAAAAGTATTAGGATTAACCAATATAGACACAGGAAGCACATATAGATGTGTTGCTCTAGAAGCGTTAAATAGAGGGGTCGCATTAGAAGATAAAGAAGGATTGATTCAAATTGCAGGAGAGATCGATGTAGATATTATTCCTGGTGAAGATGTTGACAGAATTCTTCTAAATGGTAAAGATGTAACTAATGATATTAGAACTAAAGAAGTAACAGCTATAGTTTCTCCTATATCATCTATACCGGAAGTAAGATATAAGATGGTGGAGCTACAGAGGAAATTAGCGAGACGGAAAAAATGTTATTATGGAAGGTAGAGATATTTGTACATATGTATTTCCAAAAGCAGATGTAAAGATATATCTAGATGCTACATTAGAAGAAAGAGCAAATAGAAGATTTAAAGAATTCCAAGAAAGAGGAATAGATACAACATATGAAGAAGTAAAGGCTGCAATTGCTGCTCGTGATTATAACGATATGAATAAAGAAATAGGTTCTCTAAAAGTTACTGACGAAAGTGTTGTTGTAGATAGCACGAACATGGAAATAGAAGAAGTAGTAAATAGAGTGGTAGAAATTATTAAAGAAAAAACTTCTTAAATCAGTATTAACACTAAATTGAGTAGTTAATTAAGAAGTAAAAGGAGAATATATAATGCAAAGAAAGATAATTACAGCAATATTAGGATCTCTAATGATATTAGTGTTTAGAGTTAAAAAAATTGGAGAAGAAAACATACCAAAAGAAGGTGCCGTAATAATATGTCCTAACCATGTGCATTTCTTTGATCCTCCAGCAGTAGTTCTTAGAATAAGAAGAAAGATATATCCAATTGCAAAAGAGGAACTATTAAAAAACCCAGTACTAAAATACTTAGCAAAGGTGTTTGAAGGATCTCCAGTTAAAAGAGATGGAACAGGGATAGCTGCAGTAAAAGCTGCTCTTAAAATATTGAAAGATAAAGAAGGAGCTATACTAATATATCCAGAAGGAACAAGAAACGGTCTTGCTAAAGGAAGAAAGCCAAAAGATGGTGGAGTAACTCTTGCTTTAAAAACAGGAGCTCCCATAATTCCAGTAGGAATACAAGGAAACTTTAAATTGTTTACAAAAGTTAGGCTAAATATAGGGAAACCTATATACTATACTGAAGAATATGTAGCAGGAAGAACCAATGAAGAATTAACTAAAGAGTTAATGGACGAAATAGTAAGATTAAGAGACGAAGATGTAAGAAGAAAATCTAAAAAACGAAAGGAACAACAATGAAAAACGAAAACATAAGAAATGTAGCAATAATTGCACACGTAGACCATGGAAAAACTACATTAGTAGATGCACTACTAAGACAAAGTGGAACATTTAGAGATAATGAACAAGTAGATGAGAGAGTAATGGACTCTAATGACTTAGAAAAAGAAAGAGGAATAACTATACTGGCTAAAAATACGTCGGTTGTATATGATGATATAAAAATAAACATAGTAGATACACCAGGACATGCTGATTTTGGAGGAGAAGTAGAAAGAGTTTTAAAGATGGTTGATGGAGTTCTGCTACTAGTGGATGCTTTTGAAGGGGCTATGCCTCAAACAAGAGAAGTTCTTAAAAAATCTCTGGCTTTTAACCTAAAGCCAATAGTTGTAATAAATAAAATTGATAGGCCAGGAGCAAGACCATATAAAATAGTTGATGATGTACTAGAATTATTTATAGAATTAGGAGCAAATGACGAACAATTAGATTTTCCTATTGTATATGCTTCTGCAAGAGACGGTATTGCTAAATTAAAACTAGAAGAAGAATCAGATAATCTAAGATGTATATTTGATGTAATTATAGAAAATATTCCAATGCCTGACTGTGATGCGGATGGACCGGCACAAATGTTAGTTTCTAACATAGACTATGATGAATATACAGGAAGAATAGCAGTAGGAAGAGTAGGAAGAGGAACCATAAAACAAGGAATGCAAGTAGCGGTATGCAAAGACGAAAAGGTGGAAACCGCAAAAATAGTAAAAATTCAAACATATATGGGACTTAAAAAAGTAGAAGCTACAGAAGCTAAAGCAGGAGATATTATAGAAATTTCTGGTATAGCTAATATAAATATAGGAGATACAATATGTGATGTTAATCATCCAGAAAAGATAGATTTTGTAGATATAGATGAACCTACAGTATCTATGACTTTCAGTGTAAACAATGGACCTTTTGCAGGTAAAGAAGGAGAATATATAACATCAAGACATATTAGAGATAGGCTATTTAAAGAGTTAGAAAGAAATGTAAGCTTAAGAGTAAAAGAAACATCTTCTGCAGATTCTTTTGAAGTATCGGGAAGAGGAGAGTTGCATTTATCGGTATTAATTGAAACAATGAGAAGAGAAGGGTTTGAGATTTTAGTATCAAGGCCAAAAGTTATATTCAAAGAAGAAAATGGCAAAAAATTAGAGCCAGTGGAAGTGCTAGTAGTAAATGTTCCTGAAGAAAGTGTTCGGAACAGTTATAGAGAAACTAGGTAGAAGAAAAGCTGAAATGACAGATATGTTTGCAGAAGATGGAAGAACTACTATTGAATTCAAAATCCCTGCAAGGGGAATTATAGGGTACAGAAGTGAGTTCATGACAGATACAAGAGGAAATGGAACAATGAATCACATATTCCAAGGATATGAAGAATATAAAGGAGATATTCCAGGAAGAAATAGAGGAATCATAGCAGCATTTGAAAAAGGAACATCAACAACATATGGACTATATAGTGGTCAAGAAAGAGGAGAGCTATTTATAGGGCCAGGAGTAGATGTTTATGAAGGCATGATAGTAGGTCTAAATTCAAGAGCAGAAGATATGTCTTTAAATGTGTGTAAAGAAAAGCAATTAACTAATGTAAGAGCATCTGGTTCTGATGACGCACTAAGATTAGTTCCGCCAGTAGAATTCAGTTTAGAAAAAGCAATTGAATTTATTGCAGATGATGAATTAGTTGAAATTACACCTAAGAATATCAGACTAAGAAAGAAGACTTTAGATACAAGAACAAGAGAGCGTGAGGCAAAAAAGGGTAACGCATGATAAAAGGGGAGCAGTAGCTCCCCAGTCTGGTTACATTGTTTCCATCACTTGTGATACCGTACTTTTGCAGATGGATCATGACACTTGAATGACGTGATCTTCTTTCTGCGTAACTTTTTAAGTTCTATAGCGACCCAGTATTGTCTATTGGGATTAGTGGGTGTGGTTTTTGCAAAAACGTGTTTTTGTTTAGGCTTTTTCTTCTCAGTACGTCCTCGATTATGATGCCGGGCATGTTTACGGTTTTTTGCCATTTACTATAACCTCCAAAATTATATGCTTTTTAGCATGTGATACTAGTACAGTATATCACAAATTAACATAAATTAGCAACTATATTGAATGAAAAGAAAAGGTAAGTGAATAGATATTGAAACAAGAGATATTAGAAATTAAAGAAAAAGCATTAAAAAATCATGTCCCAATAATAATGGATGATACATTAGAAGCAATTAGAGATGTTTTGCTTAAGAATAATCCTAAAAGAATATTAGAAATAGGTACGGCAACCGGCTATTCTGCACTGTGTTTTTTTGATATATTAGTATCTGATGGAGTAGATGATGTTAATTCATCTGATATCCAAATTGATACAATAGAACTTAATGAAGAAAGAGCGACAGAAGCAAAAGAGAATATTCAAAGAGTGGGACTAGAGAATAATATAAGAGTAATTGTTGGAGATGCTGTAGAAGTACTATCAACAGTAAATGAAAAATATGATATTGTATTTATAGATGCATCAAAAGGAAAGTATCCTGTATTTTTGGAACATGCAGTACGTTTAAGCAAGAAAGGGAGTATAATTATAGCAGACAACGTTCTATATAAAGGATATGTAATGAGTGACTACAATTTGCATAAACAAAGAACAGCAGTTAGAAATTTACGAGAATTTATTAAAGAAGCGACAACTAACGATATACTTGAAACAGAAATATTGGAAGTAGGAGACGGATTAACAATAACTAAGGTGAAGTAGAAAAAGATGCTGATTTAGAAGAGAATGAAGGAGAATCTATGAGTAAGAAAATTGATTTAAAAAAAATCATCATGTTAATGGCAATAAAAACAGTAGTAACGGCGATTGTAACAGTAGGAATATTTGCATATTATACTTTTTTTGAAGCGCCTGAGACAGAAATATATGAACCAATAGTACTAGCGGATAATATTCGAACTCACAGTGTTGATGTAGTTGAAGCAGATCTATTAAACGGAGATTGGGATCAAACTGGGTTTCCTGTTAAGCTATGGGATGGACTGATGAGGATAGTTGGACAGCCAATATTGACAGAAGAACAAGCAATAAATGTTGCGATTTCTATATTAGAGAGCTTACAAGAAGGAAATGTATTTTATTCTGAATTTGAATTAATGTTAATTAGATACGACGCATATGCGGACCGTTGGAATTTTATATATTGGGAACCACATCTTTTAGGAAGTGATTTTTCTGTTCTGATGGATGGAGAAACAGGCGAGATAATAGAAATGTGGGTACAGTAGAAGCAAATAGAAATAGTTTAATTAAGTTAGGTGTATAAAGAAATATTGTGAAAGAGAGGAATAGAGATTATGGCAATACTAGTCACAGGAGGAGCTGGGTATATAGGGAGTCATACGGTTGTAGAGCTACTAGAAATTGGAAAACAGATTATTATTTTAGATAATCTTTCAAATAGTGATAAATCAGTACTAGAAAGGATATCAAAGATAACGGGAAGAGAATGCGATTTTTATGAAGCGGATACCAGAAATGAACAAGAAATAGAATATATTTTCAACTCACATAGGATTGATTCAGTAATTCACTTTGCTGGATTAAAAGCAGTAGGAGAATCGGTAGAAAAACCGATGGAATACTATGATAACAATGTAGTGCGGAACGGTTAAACTGTTACAATGCATGGACAAGTACGGGTGCAAGAAAATTGTTTTTAGTTCTACTGCTACAGTATACGGAGAACAAGAGATTCCGTTCAAGGAAACTCAACCAGCAGGAGCGGAACATACTACAAACCCATATGCGACGTCAAAAGCTATAATAGAAAAAATATTACAAGATAAAGCTATTTCTGACAAAGAGTTTAGGTGTTCAATTCTTAGATACTTTAATCCAATAGGTGCGCATTCAAGTGGTCTAATTGGAGAAAATCCAAATGGAATACCTAACAACTTGATGCCATACATAGGGAAAGTAGCAATGAAGGAATTGAAAGAACTAAGTGTTTTTGGAAACGATTATCCTACGAGAGACGGAACAGGAGTAAGAGATTATATTCATGTTGTAGACTTAGCTGAAGCTCATTTAAAAGCATTGGAATATATAGAAGAGAAATCAGGATGTCATATACACAATATAGGGACGGGGAATGGCTACTCAGTTTTAGAAATGGTAGGAGCATTCGAAAAGGAAAGCGGATTGGAAGTACCATATAAAATTGCACCAAGAAGAGCTGGCGATATAGCAGAATATTATGCAGACCCTACTAAGGCGAAGAAAGAACTAGGATGGGAAGCGAGCAAGAATTTATCTGATATGTGTAAAGATACTGCTAAATTTTTGCAGATGAACAAATAGAAAGTCTTTAAACTTGATAATATAAGATTTCTTATATATAATGTATAAATAGAATAATGAAAAGGTAAAAGCCTTCTCGCAGTGGAGAAGGCCGAGGTGTTACTCTAAGTTGCTAAATGTTGTGGTTTAACCTGCTGGCAAAGATTTTCAAAACAATTTCTTTGATAAGACGTTCGGAAAGTTGCTTTAAATATAATGAAAGCTTTACCTAAAGGCCATTTTCCAAACGATTTTGTAGCCTTGTTAAGTTTTGCGTAGTCCTGCATATACCCTAAGCGGGCCACGAGTCCTAATGTTGACGACGGATACTCGACAAAAAAAGAACTGTATTCCCCGACGAGATATTCTTTGGTCTCCAACCGGAATGACCTTTTGGCCCTGCGGTTGTCGAAGAAAAAACGGTATACGATGCCTTCGTTAGGCAAGGTGTTTATCCGCTGGTGTCTGGTGGCGTACTTATTAGCAATGGTAAGCAGGCCAGGTAGCTTATCCTCATCTGGAACAATAATGTCCTTGAAGTAAGCTTTTGCTGAGTTGACTTTTACTTGCATGCGAGCAACACTCCTTAAAAAATTAGTACAGCAAATTTCGCTGCCATATAGTAATTATAACATAATTTACATAAAAGCTCAAATTAGAAGGGAATAAAGAAATGTTAAAAAAACCAGAATTATTAGCACCTGCAGGTTCATTTGAAAAAGCAAAAACTGCATTTATGTATGGTGCAGACGCAGTATATATGGGGACATCTAAATTATCTCTCAGGACAAGAACTGGAGTAGAAACCCCAGAACTAGTTAAAACAATAGAATATGCACATAAAATAGGCAAAAAAGTATATGTTGCACTTAATACATATGCTAGAGATAATATGTACGAAGAAATAAAGAAACAAGCTCAGATTTTGAATGAGATAAAGGCAGATGGAGTTATTGTATCAGATGGTGGAGTAGTGGAAGCGATAAAAGAAACCGCTCCTAATTTAGAAATACATATAAGTACGCAAGCGAATACTGTAAGCTATCATTCATGTAAGTTTTGGTATAATAATGGAGCTAAAAGAGTGATTTTAGCAAGAGAATTAAACAAAGAAGAAATAAAAGAAATAATGGAAAATAAGCCAGAAGATCTAGAGATAGAAATGTTTATACATGGTGCTGTATGCTATGGATATTCAGGAAGATGTCATTTAAGTGATTTCTTATCAAATAGAATGGCAAACCTAGGAGATTGTTCACAGAGTTGTAGATGGGCATATAACATGTATATAGAGGAAAAGAATAATCCAGGAAATATGATGCCAATAGAAGAAGATTCAAATGGTACATACATACTATCTTCAAAAGATTTATGCTTAATAAAAGAACTGCCGGAAATAATAGAAATGGGAACCCAAAGCCTAAAGATAGAGGGAAGGTTAAAAACGGAATACTATTTAGCCACTATTATAAATACATATAGGACAGCTATTGATAAATGCTTAAGTGATCCTAAAGAATATAATTCTGATGAATATCTAAAAGAACTTGAAAAAACAAAAACCAGAGGACTTACAACTTTTTATTTTAACGACAAGAACAATACAGACTTTCAAGAATATGAAGGTAAGCAATATAGCGAATATGGTGAGTTCGGCGGAAAGATAATACATAAAGATAAAGAGCTAGGAAAAGATGCGTATGTAGTAGAAATCAGAAACAAATTATCATTAGGAGATACGTTAGAATTGATAATACCAGGAGAATTAGAACCATTTATTTTTATCATTGAGAAGCTGTGGGACATAGAAACAAATGAAGATATTACACATGTTAATCCGGGTAGAGAAGGCCAGAAAGTAAAAATGCATATACCTGTAGAATGTGAAGAAGGATGGATATTAAGGAGGAGAAAAACATGAAAAAAGTAACTATTATAATTCCTGCGTATAATGAGGAAGAATCGTTACACTTTTTATACGAAAGATTGGAAAAGCTAATGAATAAATTATCTTCTAGGTATACATTTGAAGTTCTGTTAGTAAATGATGGAAGTGCAGATAAAACACATGAAATATTAGTAGAATTGAGAAAAAAAGATGAGCGTATAAACTATGTTGATCTTTCTAGAAATTTTGGACAAGAAATAGCAATGTTGGCAGGTTTAGACTATGCTACTGGAGACTGTGTTATATTTATGGATGCAGACCTTCAAGATCCGCCAGAATTGATTCCAGAATTACTTAAGTACTGGAAAGAAGGATATGATGATGTTTATGCAAGAAGGACTAGCAGGAAGGGTGAAACTTTCATGAAAAAGTTTACTTCTAAATTATATTATAGAGTCCTTCAATCTGTAACAACAGTTTCCATACAAAAAGATACTGGTAATTTTAGATTGTTAGACAAAAGGTGTGTCAATGCTCTTAAGCAATTAAGAGAATCTCAAAGGTGTTCAAAGAGCATGTTTAGTTGGATAGGATATAAGAAAAAAGAGGTTCCATATGAAAGAGATCCTCGTGTTGCAGGAGAAACTAAATGGAAATATAGAAAAATGATAGATATGGCTATAAGTGGAATAACATCATTTACAACATCTCCGCTTCGAATATCCACATATTTAGCTATACCCACTTTCATAACTTTATTTGCATATTTCGCATATGTAATAGTGAAGAGTGTTTATACAAGTACAGCAATACAAGCTGTTCAAGCTATAATATTGCTACAACTATTTTTCTCAGGAACTATAATACTATTATTTGGAATTATAGGAGAATATTTAGGCAGAATATTTTACGAGACTAAAAATAGACCATTATACTTTGTAAACGAGTATAATGGGGAGAAAGAAACAAACGAATAAATTGTTGTATAAGTAAATTAAATGTAATATAGTATAAAATACATAAATTAAAATATTAGGAGGAATATGTTTATGACAAGAAAAATTAAGGTAGTTTTTTTAATAATAATGTTATTGGTAGGTACAGTAATGTTAGTTGGATGTGGAAGAGATGAAGAACCTTTAAGAAATGAAGATGAGGAAAATGACACTATAGTAGAAATAACCGACGGGACATTATTTGTTGGAAGCGAGATAATAATAGAAATAAACTTCAGAAACGGAGAAATGGAATCAATGCTTGCTATACTTCAAGGATATGATGAAGAAGAAGCAAGAGAAATGATAGAAAGATTAAACGAGCAATATGATACTAGGTCAATCAGACAGAATGGAAGCAGGGTAATTATTGATATGAATGCTGAAGAAGCTAGAATCTTTGGTGGTCTTGGAAATGCAATTACAAGAGAAGAGGTGTTGGAAGAACTACGAGGACATCCGTGGACTATGTATAGAGAAATAGGAACAGGTAGTGATGATGCAATTGTCTTGTCTGAACCTCTATTATTAGAAATAACATTTCAAAATGGTATAATAGCTGAGATTATATATACAGAAGTTATATTTGATATCGATTATATAAGAGAGATATATGAAATGATCAAAGAAGAGGCTCCTATAGGAACTGTGGTTGAGCTTGATGGTGATAGGATTACAGTGACTATGAGCGTTCAGAATTTTAATGAACTTATAGGAGAAGACGAAGGAATTGTGTTCAGGGAAGATGCAAGAAGTTCTGAGGTCATAGAACTACTAGAAAGCATAGGGTTTGCTGTGCTAAGATAATAGAATAGATTGAATATAAAAAGAGATGTAAGAAATTACGGATAAACTCTGCCACTAAAGGGTTGTCCGTTTTTCTTGTAATTATCTTTTAAAGCTAGCATTTGTATGGTAGAATAGATAAAAATATCTTTGTTGATGAGAGGAGTGAATGACGGAATTATGGAAGAAAATAATTTAACAAGCCCAGAGATTGAAGATGTTATAGAAGAAACTATGGAAAATTCATTGAGGCCAAAGGTTTTGGATGAGTATATTGGACAAGTAAAGGTTAAAGATAATATGAAGATATACATAGAAGCTGCAAAAAAGAGAGAAGAGCCACTGGATCATGTTTTGCTATATGGACCTCCAGGGCTTGGAAAAACAACATTGTCTACCATCATATCAAATGAAATGAGTGCTAATATAAAAGTTACATCAGGGCCTGCTATAGAAAAACCAGGAGATTTAGCGGCGATTCTTACAAACCTATCAGAGAACGATGTTTTATTTATAGATGAAATACATAGGTTGAATAGGAGTGTTGAAGAGATACTATATCCAGCCTTAGAAGATTTTAGTCTAGATATAATAATAGGTAAAGGGCCAAGTGCTAGATCAATAAGGCTAGACTTACCAAAGTTCACGCTCATAGGGGCTACAACTAAGGCAGGAAGCCTTACGACCCCACTTCGTGATAGATTTGGAATAGTACATAGATTAGAATTATATGAAACAAGTGAACTAGATACAATAATAACAAGATCTAGCGGCATATTAGGAGTATCGATAGATAAAGCAAGCAGCTCAGAAATTGCAAGGCGTTCAAGAGGAACGCCAAGAATTGCAAATAGACTATTAAAGAGAGTATGTGACTATGCACTTGTATTAGGTAATGGTAATATTACACTAGATATAACTAAAACTGCACTATGCAAATTAGAAATAGATGATCTAGGATTGGACAGCATTGACAGAAAAATATTAGAGACGATAATAAATAAATACTCTGGAGGGCCTGTTGGGCTAGAAACAATTGCAGCTACAATAGGAGAAGAGACTGAAACAATAGAAGATGTATACGAACCGTATTTAATACAACTTGGATTCTTAGGAAGAACCCTGAGAGGAAGAACAGCACTCCCGGATGCTTATTCTCATTTGGGCTTAGAATATTCTGAAAAATAATGCAAAGGAGAATTTTGATGGATGTATTACTTCACACATGCTGTGCACCATGCAGCATCCACTGTGTTGACAAATTAGAAGAATTAAATAATACACCTACATTATATTGGTACAACCCGAATATTCATCCATATATTGAATATGAAAATAGAAAAAAAGCTTTAGAGGAGTATTCAAAATTAATGGGGATAACGTCTATATTTGATGGAGATTATGGATTAAGAGAATTTACTAAAAATGTAATAAGCAATCTAGATAATAGATGTGAAGATTATTGTTATAGAAGTAGGCTCGAGAAAACAGCCAAGTACGCGAGTGAAAACGGATATTCAGCTTTCGGAACAACTTTGTTAATAAGTCCGTATCAAAAACATGATATAATCAAATCAATCTGTGAAGAGATGGCAGAAAAATATAATATTAATTTTATATATGTAGATTTTAGAAAAGGTTTCAGAGAGGGACAGGCATCGGCAAAAGAATTGGGATTATACATGCAGAAGTATTGTGGATGTATTTTTTCAGAAGAAGAAAGAGGTAAAAAGTCTTGAAAAAATTATCAGAAAAAACGTGGAATTTTATAGATGAGCATAAAGTAACAATATTTCTTTTTATATTAATTATATTGTCCGGACTACTGAGATTTTCTTTTTTCGGGATAGAATCTGGAGATTACAGACATCATTTGTCTCATTGGTTTAATGCGCTTTCTGAAGCGCGGAGGAATTGCGGGAATAGGTCAAACTATAGGAAATTATAATAACCCATACATAACTTTAATTGCAATTCTAACATATTTGCCGTTTGATTCATTAATATCGATAAAAGTATTGTCATTGATATTTGATTATATATGCGCGTTTGCTGCAATGGCGATAGTGTATAATATATTAAAAACAAATAAAAATAGAAAATTATATGCATATCTAACATTTATAGCTGTGATTTTCTTGCCAACAGTGGTGCTGAACTCATCTGCGTGGGCGCAATCAGATGCTATATATGTGGCGTTTATGCTTATATCATTAGCATTTTTACTTGAAGAAAAATATTTCAAATCATTTATATTTCTAGGAATAGCATTTGCATTCAAGTTACAATTCATATTCATATTACCTCTTTTTGTATTGCTATATATTAGTAACCGAAAGTTTCCGATTTACTATTTTTTAATAATACCAGTAGTTAATTTTATACTTTCTTTACCAGCAATAATAGCAGGAAGGCCGTTTTTTAGTTTTATTACTATATATTTGGAACAAACATCTACTTATACTTATACTGTGAGTAGGAATTTCCCTTCCTTTTATAGCATATTTTTTGAGACACAGCACACAATGGTAATGTCACCGGGTGTACATATGTCAAGAGCTGGAATATTATTTACTTTAACAATATTTGTGATAGCAGCATTTATTGTTCTCTATAAAAAAGTTCAATTTGATAAAGAAAGAATCATTGAGTTTGCATTATGGTCAATTATGATTTCAACATTCTTTTTACCTCAGATGCATGATAGATACTTATTTGCAGGAGATATTATAAGTATAATATATTTTGCAGTAAAAAGAAAAAATCTATATATTCCATTGGCTATTAATTTTATCTCGCTATATACATATACAAATTTCTTATATGTAATTCGGACCAATACCGATGTATGCAGTTTCACTCCTATACTTTGTGGTAATTATTAAGTTTACAAAAGATATATTTGAACCGATATTCAGCGAAGAGTTAAGTAATAAGAATAATAAAAGAACAATTATTAGTTGATGGGAATAATTAGAACCAATTATTCTGACAGAGGATAAGGCAAAGGAATAAGTTTACATATATAACAGAATCATTGACTTTTCAGTGGTTCTGTTATATATTATGTGCACAAAACATAAAGGAGGGTTGCCGCTATGAAGTAAATATTTTGTAGCAAAGAAAGTGACATCAATTTTGCAACACAAAAAGTGAGAGCGAAAAATTAATTCGCAAATGAACAGGAGGAACAACTCATGCAACATGTAACAGAATTTGTAGGAGGAGTAGATTTCGGAGCCAGTCACCTAGGATTTGTTGTAACAGACGGAAAAGGCAATGTGCTTTACCGGAAGTTCGTCGATGTAGAATTTGATGACTATAGCGATGTAAAAGGTCCAGGTGGATTATCTGAAAAAGAAGCGGCCATTTTTAACACTATGATGGGGTTAATACAGGGCTATGAAGACAACAATGTTAAGAGTCGCATTACAGACCTTACAATTGGAGTTCCAGGGGTACCAATTGGCACTAACATCTTAAGTTTTGCCAATTTGCCGGGAATAAAGGACTTTGATATTGGAATACCTTTTAGGAATAATTTTACCAATATGGGTCTAAGGTCCGAAACAGCAATACATGTAATAAACGACGGTGTTGCGAATGCGTCCTTTGAAATGGTCGCTGAAGTAGGCCAGCTACAAGGCGTTGAATTTGGAGCTATTTATGGTCTGGGAAGTGGACTTGCAACTTCGCTGATCCTATATGGAAAAATTCGTCGTTCCGAGGGCGGGCATGTTATTATCAATTTCCAGGCAGACATGGAAGCAGACAAGTGCGGATGTCCATTGTACGGATGTTCTGAGGTATACAGCTCTGTGAAGACCTTAAGGCAAAGGATAAGCAGACTATTTGGCCTTAGAGTAAGCAAGAATAAGGAGACTGACCAAACAATATTTGCGGTAAAGACCTAGAGTTCGTATTGAACTCAATCTATAACCGTCAACATTCAGAACTTCTTGCACGGCAGCTTGCGAATGGCGAAAACAAAACGCCTAATATCGCAGAACTCTTTAAGCTTGAACATGCTCAGCAAATTATTGAGTGGCACCAAAGGTGGATGAATGCTATAATCGCGATTCTTATAAGTAATGTTAATTTACTTGGTATAGATTCGTTTGTCATAGCTGGGAGTGGTGGCTTTGTTTTGACTCCCGAAGATGTTGCGACAATAACGGAAAAGGTTACTGGTCAAAACAACTACTACCAAGGTACACGCCAAATTAAAGTTGTTATAACTAATAACATTAAGGAAGCAGGAGCAATTGGAGCGGCGTTGTACCCGTTTGCAAAAAAACTGGGTTACGCAGCATAAATTTTTTGAAGCAAAATTAATAAACTAAAACAACCCGAATCATGGCACCCTAATTTATTTAGGGTGCTTTCTAATTTATTGCTTACTTTGCTCTCTGTGGTTGAAGAGGTTATGTCAGCTTGTTTTTTAAAAATACAAATGATATAATTTCATAAATATATAGAAAAGGAGTGAGCCCGGGAGGATATATTACTCGGCTAAGATATAGATGAAAAAACTGTTATTAATTGATGGAAATAGCATAGTAAATAGAGCGTTTTATGGAATAATGGGGAATAAAATGCTAATGACATCTGATGGAACATATACTAACGCAGTGTATGGATTTTTAAGCATACTATTTAGAATAGTAGAGGATTTAAATCCTGAGTATTTGGCGGTAGCTTTTGATTTGAAAGGACCTACTAAGAGACATGAACTATATAAAGAATATAAAGCCACACGAAAAGGAATGCCAGATGAATTAGCAAGTCAATTACCTATATTAAAAGAAGTATTACAAGCAATGAATATCCATATTGTAGAGCAGCAAGGGTATGAAGCTGATGACATTATAGGAACGTTAGCAAAAAAAGGAGAAGAGAAAGAATTAGAAACAATTATTCTAACAGGTGATAAAGATAGTTTTCAGCTAATTAGTAATCATATAAAAGTGAGAATGCCAAGAACTAAAGCTGGAAAAACAGAAACAGAAGATTATACGACAGAGAAAATATTAGAAGAATATGGACTAACACCAACAGATTTAATTGAAGTAAAAGGATTGATGGGTGACAGTTCAGATAATATACCAGGAATACCAGGAGTAGGAGAAAAAACTGCCCTAACGCTTATTAAAGACTATAAGTCAATTGATGGAGTATATGAGAATATAGAAGAAATTAAAGGTAAGCTTAAAGAGAAGTTGGCGGAGAATAAGGAACTTGCATATTTATCAAAAGAGTTAGGAACAATTGATACAGATGTTCCTGTTAATAAAGAAATAGAAGATATTGAAGTTCAAGAGTGGGACAAAGTGCAAGTGTTAGAAATATTTAAGAATCTTAAATTTAATAGGTTTATTGATAGATTTAATCTTGAAGAGGGAATAAGCTCAGGAGAAAAAGTGAAGATAGAGGTAGAGTGCAAAAGAATCGAGACTGACGAAGAGACTAAACAAATTAAAGAGGCTATTAACAAAGATAAAAAAATCTATTATTACTTAAGCAATGAAGAAATATCAATTTTTATACCTGAAAATAATAAATCATATTGTTCGAAGAATATTTCGGATTTTAAAGAGATTTTTGAGAATAAAGACATATTGAAGTGTGGGTATAAGCAAAAAGAAGACTATATGCTACTTAAGGGGCAAGGAATTGAAGTAGACAACTTAATGTTTGATGTAGAAATAGCAGGATATATTTTAAATTCAAATATAAATAAATACCCATTAGAGTATTTATCAAACGAGTATTTGAATTTTGATATAGAAGGATATATGGCAGACATGGGAGCTGAAGAAAAGCCAGAAGCACAAATGAATTTGTTTGATGCTGTGGTGGAAGATTCTTCTGATGCAGAAATTCTTGAAAGGGATATTCTAAAACATGGTATATATGCATATGTTATAAAAGAACTTCATGAGATCCTTATAAAGAAAATGGAAGAAGAGAATGTGCTGGAACTATTTGAGAAAATAGAAATGCCTTTGTCAGAAGTATTAGCAAATATGCAACATCTTGGAATACATGTTGATAAAGAAGAACTAAAGACTTATGGAACGATTCTGAAAGAAAGACTAGATAAATTAACTGAAGAGATATATGGATTGACAGATGAAGAGTTTAATATAAATTCACCAAAACAATTAGGAGAAGTTTTGTTTGAAAAGTTGCGGATTACCTTCCGTAAAGAAAACGAAATCAGGATATTCAACAGATAGTGATGTTTTGAAAAAACTTCAAAATGAACATCCAATTGTAGAGAAAGTATTAGAGTATAGACGGGCTTGCGAAACTGTATTCTACATATGTAGAAGGCCTAATAACATGTATAGATGAAACTACTCGGAAGGATACATTCTAGTTTACACCAAACAGTAACTACAACAGGAAGAATAAGTAGTACAGAACCAAATCTGCAAAACATACCTACAAGAATAGAACTAGGAAAAAAACTGAGAAAAGCTTTCAAACCTGAAAACGGGTTTGTATATATAGATGCAGATTATTCTCAAATAGAACTTAGAATATTAGCTCATATTTCAGAAGATATAGATATGATAAAAGCATTTAATAATGATGAAGATATACATGCTCAAGCTGCTTCAAAAGTGTTTGGAATTCCATTAAATGAAGTGACAGAAGAAGAAAGATTTAAAGCGAAAGCTGTAAATTTTGGTATAGTTTATGGGATAAGTGACTATGGGCTTTCAGAGCAGATTAAAGTGCCTAAGAAGGTTGCTAAACAATATATAGAAGACTATTTAGATAAGTATAGTGGAATAAAGAATTTTATGCATGAGGTTGTAGAGACTGCGAAAAAAGATGGCTATGTTCAAACACTATACAATAGGAGAAGATATGTCCCGGAATTAAATTCTAACAACTATGTAGTAAGACAATTTGGGCATAGAGTAGCAATGAATACTCCTATACAGGGAACGGCTGCAGATATAATAAAGATAGCTATGATAAATGTTCATAGAAGACTAAAAGAAGAAAAATTGAAATCTAAATTAATTTTACAAGTTCATGACGAATTATTAATTGAGGCAGAAGAGAGTGAAAAAGAGCTTGTAAAAAACATATTGAAAAATGAAATGGAAAGTGTTATAAAGTTAAAGGTTCCTTTGAAAGCAGATTTATCTGAAGGGCATACTTGGTACGAAGCAAAGTAGATTTTTTTGCTAGCACTTACATAATTAACAAAGGAGAATGATTTGAGAGGGTTAAAAATATTTTTTGTTGCATTAGCAATATTAGCAATTACATTATTTATATTGCTTCAGGTTGTTAGAGTACAAGATTTGATATTAAGAAGATGGTTTTTTCCGATAACATTTTCAGAATATGTAGAAAGATTTTCTGAAGAATTTGATGTAGATCCGCTACTCATGTATTCCATAATTAGAGCTGAAAGCGGATTTGAGCTTAGGTCTAGGTCGGAAGTTGGAGCAGTTGGATTAATGCAAGTAATGGAAGAAACGGGAATAGAAGTTGCAGAATTACTAGAAATAGACTTGTATGATTTAGATTTGTTATATGATCCAGAAATTAATATAAGAATAGGCATAGCATATTTTAGAATGTTAATGGATATATATGATAATAACATATTATTAGCAATACTCGCATATAATGCAGGAATGGGCAACGTTAATAGATGGATAGAGGACGGAACAATTAAAGAAACAGGAGAAGACTTAGAAAATGTTCCGTTTCCAGAGACGAATATGTATATACGTAGAGTTCTTAGGAATCATAGAATGTATCAAGTCTTATACTAATATTCTGCCCTGACAACTTTCTATCACTATTTTGTGGAAAAATGTTGCATACGTAAAAGTTATGTGATATATAATGAATAATATAAAAATAATTTGGAGGTAAACAAATGGAAGACAATAATGGAGAAAACATGGGAAATCAAGGTGGCCCATCAGGAAACTTTATGGATAAAGTAAAACCAGTACTTGTGAAAGTAAAAGACTTAGCAATTAAATATAAAATAATAGTAATTGCTGTAGTAGCTGTAATAGTTCTTGCTATCGTAGCACTGGCTGTAATTCCAAGAAGTCCTCAAAGAGCTGTTAGAAATTACTTAAGAGCAATTGAAAATGAAAATGCAAGACAATTACTAAGAAATATGGATCTAACAGGTTCTGCAGCAGTGGGAATGTCTATAAACAGGAGAGGAAATATTGACTGGTCTTTGTTCAATGATAACCTTAGAGATGCAAGAAGAGACTCAGATATACAAGAAGCTATAGAAGAAGCAAGAGAGCAGTTACTAGATGACGGAATGGAAGACATGTCAGATCTTAGAATAGAAAACATAGAGATCAGAGATGTTAGAAGAGAAAGAGACAATAGAAACATAAACAGAGTTAGAGTTAGAGTAACTGTAGTTTATGATGGAGATAGAGAGCGTCTAGATTTTGATTTCTATACAATGAGAAGAGGATTAAACCACTTCGTAATCATGGACGATGGAGCTTCATTCAGTTTAACACCTAGAACAAATCCTTGGGATATGGATTGGGACTGGGATTGGTAATTAGAAACATAAAGATAAATACAAAAACCTGCTTAAGCAAGCAGGTTTTTTGTTGACTAAAAGATAAATTGGAACAATGATAAAATAAGAAGGATTTTCACTAACTTTGTTGAAATATAAAATAGGAGAAAAAATATATAGAATTGAGAGGAGTACAAAATGTTTAGAACAAAAAAATTATTAATAATACTGATAGCAGTATTAGTAGTAGCTATAATTGCAGCAGTAGCAGGTGGAGTGTTTTTCATTCTAAGTAGAGGAGCGAGTAGTGGTAGCGGTAGTGGCAATGCCAATAGTCCTGAAGATGTAGTTATTGGATTTATAAGAGCGCTTGAAAGAGCAGATGGAAGTCAAGCAGTAAGATACGTAGATGTTGTAGGAGAAACTGCTTTTAGGGAATCTCATAATAGTAGAGCTCAATTTGACGCTAGTTTGTTTGATGAAAATTATAGAGAAGCAAGTAGAGATATTGACAGAATTGATATAGAAGATTTTGAAGAAGAGTTCATAGACGCTATTGACGATTTAGATGTATCAGATTTTAGCGTAGAGGAGATATACATCAGAGATGTAAGAAGAGAAAGTGACAATAGCAGCATACACAGAGTTAGAGCAAGAGTAGATGTTGTGGTTAATGGAGAAGAAGAAAGATTAGACTTAGTATTCTATACTATGGAACGAGCTGGAAATCATTATATAATTGGAGGAGACGGTATTGGTGAGTTGTTCTGGGTAATACAGTTTGCTAGTTGGGATTGGGACGATGACTGGTGGAATGACGATTGGGGCTGGGACGATGACTGGTTCGATGACGACTGGGATTGGGACGATGATTGGTTCGATCTTGACGATTGGGATTGGGATGATGACTGGTTCGATCTTGATGATTGGGACTGGGACTGGTAATTAGAAATATAAAAATGCACACAAAAACCTGCTAATATTAGCAGGTTTTTGTGTTCTAAAAAAGACAAGACCTGAATATATATTAAAGTACAAGGATAACCTTGAGGGAGGTATACATATGACTATTGAAGAGAAGAGGCAAATGAATAATAGTGTTATTCAAAATTTGATTTTAGAAAACAGAGGAAAATTAAGCATGTCCGGAGTATTAGACGTTTTAAGCTTTGATGATCAGGTGGTAATAGTAGAAACTGATTTGGGATTATTAAACGTAAAAGGAGAGAACTTGAGAATAAATAAGCTTAGTCTTGATACAACAGAAGTTATTGTAGAAGGTGAAATATATAGCTTAGCATATTCAGATAAAGGGCCAGACAGAAAAAATGGTGGACTAATGGGAAAAATATTTAAATAGGGTGATGTATTTGAATAATCAAGCATACATATTTGTAATTTTCATATTATATGGTTTTTTAACAGGTCTACTGTTTGATGTTTTTAGAGTGCTAAGAAAAAGTTTTAAAACACCTGATTTTTTAACACATATACACGATATTGTTTTTTGGGTAATAGTGGGAATTACATTATTGTTTACGATTTTTAGATTTAACAATGGAGAGCTTAGAGGTTATATATTCATTGGAGTAGTACTAGGTGCTTTGTTTTATTTGTTACTATTTAGCAAAGCATTTCTTAAAGTAAGCACATCAATTATAGAAATTATAAAAACCACAGTTGGAACCTTTATTATAAGGCCTATCAAGATAGTACTAAGTCTTTTACTAAAAATCATTTTCAGACCATTTTCTTTTGTTTTCGCAAAATTTAGGAAAATATTTACAAAATTTATTTTAATTACCAATAAAACACACGAAGGGTTGAAGGCGTTGAAAATCAACCGTTTAAAAGGTTTGAGCACAAAAGAAAAACATCGAAAAAAGGGTGAATCATGAAAAAATTAAAAGAAAATTCATGGAAAAAGAAGGATTTCGCATAAATATGTTGAAATATATTAAGAGAACAAAATTATTTATATGGAGAGAAATACACAAATGATAAAAGTGTTAAAATCAAAAAAGTTTTTAAAAAAAATATTACTGTTAGCTGTAATTATATACATTACATACTTATTTATTAGTCAGCAAAGAATATTAGATTCATATAGGTTAGCAGAACGTCATTACACAGAGCAAGCTGAAGCCAAAAGTATTCACAGAGATTCTTTGGCGACAACTAGGGCTAATATCGATTCTATAGAATACATAGAGCAGATGGCAAGGGAAAAGCTGGACATGTTTCTTCCTAACGAAAGAGTCTATGTGAATGTTACAAGATAAATATTTATATATGTGAATTAAGGGTCGGCATCATGTCGTCCCACTTTATTAGCAAAAAACCGATTCATATATTATTTCTATCAATTTAAATCTTTAGGTATTCACGTTTATCATTAATATTAATGTAAAAAGCGACACTAAGTCGTATTTAAGGGGGCATAAAAATGGACTTCGATAAACTTTCACTTGTAGAATTAAAAGAGTATGCAAAAGAAAAAGGGATCAAAAATATCTCTAAAATCAAGAAGGAAAATCTAATAATTGCTTTAAAAGAACTAGAAAAAGAGAGCGTGGTGTCTAAAGGAAAATCTAATAAAGATGAAGGACACAAACCTGTTTCGAAAGGAACAGAGAGTGACAATGGAGAAGGGTATAAGCTTACGACAGAAGGAGATGAGATGGCAGAAGGTATACTAGAAGTATTACCTGATGGTTATGGGTTTCTTAGAGGGGACAACTATCTACCTACGCCTAAAGATGTGTATGTTTCTCCTGTACAAATAAAAAGATTTAGACTGGATACTGGTGATATAGTAAAAGGTATTATAAGAACACCTAAGGAGGGAGAAAAATTCCCTGCATTAATATTTGTAGGAGAAGTTAATGGTCAACATCCTGAAAATGCAATGAAGAGAAAAAGATTTGATGATTTGACCCCTATATATCCTGACAAAAGGCTTAGGTTAGAAACAAAGCCTACAGAATACACCATGAGGTTAATGGACTTATTATCTCCAATAGGAAAAGGGCAGAGGGGAATGATAGTAGCTCCTCCTAAAGCAGGTAAAACTACTATATTAAAGAAATTAGCTAATAGTATAACAGATAATAATCCTGAAGTAGAACTTATAGTTTTACTCATAGATGAAAGACCGGAAGAGGTTACAGATATGAAAAGATCTATAAAAGGACATGTTATCTACTCTACATTTGATGAAATGCCAGAGCATCACGTAAAAGTAGCGGAGATGGTATTAGAAAGAGCTAAAAGACTTACAGAGCAAAAGAAAGATGTTGTTATACTACTAGATAGCATAACAAGACTTGCAAGAGCATATAACTTAGTTATACCTTCATCTGGAAGAACGTTATCTGGAGGACTAGATCCAAGTTCGCTACATAAACCAAAAAGATTTTTTGGAGCTGCAAGAAACACAGAAGACGCTGGAAGTTTAACAATACTTGCAACTGGACTGGTTGAAACAGGTAGCAGAATGGACGATGTTATATTCGAAGAATTTAAAGGAACTGGAAACATGGAAGTACATTTAGATAGAAAGCTTTCTGAAAAACGTATTTTTCCAGCAATTGATATTAATAAATCTGGAACAAGAAAAGAAGATTTACTATTATCAAAAGAAGAATTAAAAGCAATATTCTCACTAAGAAGGACAATGTCTAATATGAATACAGTTGAAATGACAGAAAAGTTAATGGAACAAATGACATCAACAAAATCAAATCAAGAATTCATAGAAAGAATGGAACTTATTTTCAAGAAGTCATAAGCTAAAACACCCTACGAGGTCTTCGTTTCTGAAGGCCTCGTAGGGTGTTTTTATTTAATTGAGAAAGTAAAAACGAACAAATAGCACAGTTGACATAAATTGACAATTTCTGTGTTTTGTGTTATAATTATTACATAGTTTTATACTATAAGAAACAGATTTCCTGGTCACTATAGCAGAAATGCTGTATAGCACAAGGACTCAAAACATCACCTATTCTAAAGGAGGAAATCGACATGGGAAAAATCTGCAACTATCTGACACCACACAATCGGAGCGTCAAAAGGCATGTTAGAGTGCTAACAGACAGCGAAGGTTGGAAATTCAAAGTTTTTTTTACACTTCTTAAAAACACAGGTGCTAAACTACCTGCCGTTTTAGAGGGTTTTTGCGATGATGGGCGAACCTTCAGATGTAGAACTGCCGATAATAAAATACTTGAAATTCTTTTGAGTTTCAAGGGAACAGACAATTTTTCGGGGTTCCATATAACTGAAGCTGTGCCTGAAGGTAGTGAAACCAACTACTATGACGTACTTAGTAAAGACGGTATGCCGCTTGCATACCATTCCACCAGAACTCTCAAAGGAAACGGAAAAATGTTAAACAGACTTTACAGTAACATTTTTTGTGTAAGAGAATTGACAATCGGTGGCTTTACCTTATGCGTTGAACTTCAGGACTTCTATCTTGGAAAAGATGCGAAGTACGTACTAAGAAATCTTTTTGAGATTGATGCCTATTTATTTGGGTTGAATCTCCCTGTTTCCGCTAAAGAAGTGTATGAAAATGTAGTGATGATGCTGAAGCTCAGTGAAGAAGAGTTAAGAACTTTTTCGAAACTTAGTGTATCTTATTATGAAGGTACAGGAAATGCTAAGGTAGTGTTAGATGAAGTATGCTTTGAGTATGGTATCGAGAAGATTCCCAATTGCTGAGGGATCTATTGAATCTTTATGCAATGATAAACAGTTCCGCTTTTCCCAAAAGGGTTAGTGGAACTGTTTATTTTAATATAGCTATTACTATTTTGGACGACGGTTTCTCTTTTTTATGTATATCTTACAAAATTTAACTATTTTCTTGATTTTTTGCATAAATTATCTTATAATAGATGAGTGAAATTATGTAAATCGACAAGGAGTAATATGGGAATCGCAAAATATGTATGTACAAAGAGATTTCGTTTTGGCACTGAGTCTCATGCCAGGGATCTTCATTCTAGATTATTAGATAAGGACGAAGATCTTTTATTTGCAATTGAACAATTCTATGTGCTCTTGGATGCTTTTATGCAGTCTAAGTCTTTAGAGTACAAATCATATGGTACTTTGCAATCAAAAAATGGTTTTCAGCAAGGATTGAACCGGAACTATTGAAATGACCATTGACAATGTCAAGCAAAGAGTACCATATTATTTAGATATGGTTAGACTTAGATTCATGATTGGTGATTCGAACACAGGGTATGACTCTATGAAAGAGCTTGAAAGTGCAAGAGAATTGTTGAAAGCACATCGATTTCCACTTGAACTGTCTAAGCAAGTTAGCTATATTACTAATAATATAGATCAAGTAATTAAATCTAAAGGTGCAAAAGAAGGAGATTATACTAAATATGAATGGAAATACTTTTATGAATTTGAAAAAGATCGCATTCATACTTTCTATAATCCTGATGTTTTACTAACATCAAGAGTAAATGCAAATATTCAAGCTATTAGAAACTTAGTAAAAGGAAATCCTGGATTTGAAATGGATCCTACTATTGATGCTACAATCAAACACCTGGAAAATGCAAAGCATGCGACTCCTTATGGTTATTCTACATTACTTCGTGAGCAGATAGTAGAACATTTTTCTGATCTTCCTATCCCGATAAGTACGGGAGTTGTTAAAAATAACGGTTTTGCAGAAGAAAGAATAACATTTTTAATAGGCGAAGAGCAAATTCCAATAGAGGTTCAACTTCGCGACTTTATTAACAATGATATTGCAACAAAAGGTCCGGCCGCTATAATTACTAAACCGCCTCTAAAAGAATTTCCAATAACCCGCTCTTCAGGGAGAGGGGAGAAGATACAGTGCCTGAGGGAGAATTTTACGCAAGCATATATTGATAAAATTGTTGGTGATACAAAAAGGTTTTTTCGTCTACATAAAAATAACGGACAGGTTTTGTGGAGGAATCTTAACGATTGTGTAGAGCTTCAACATCAATTTGGCACAAAAAATTCCAAACTTTCTGCGCACCAAGAACAGTTCCATAGAATTGGTTTATCTTTTTTAGATATACACGAGAGATTTACTCAAAGTGCTCAAAAAAATACAAAAGGCATGAATGAAGACATAAAGCCATATATGGATGCGGTAAAAAAAATTAAAAAGGTAAGAAGTGATTTGTATGCAACAGCCAATGTTCAAGATGAGCAAGATGTTGGCTTGGAATATTTTATCCCCAAATCGTTGATCGACGCTGTGAATTATCAGTATATGTTTAATCACAAAAAGCAGGGGGGTAATGAAAGAAAGAATGGTAGTTCTGCTCATAGTCACCCTGAAAGAGTGGCTAGGCTAGCTATTCAGCAAGGTTATACGAGTCCTTTGATTGTAGCAGTATGCCATGGTCATGATTTATTTGAAGATACTAAAATTACACAAGAAGAGCTAAAAGCTTTATATGAGCAATGCGGAAATGCTCATATTGCAGAACATGCAGAAGAAATAGTTGAAGCGATCGGGCTATTAACTAAACCTGAACTAAGGCTAAAAAAAGTAGCAGAAGGAAAAAGTTTTATAGGAAAATCTACAGTAGCACGTAAGTTGGCTAGGGGATATGTGGATAAACGTATGAATAAGCATTATGCAGAAATAAATGATAATGAAATTGCAAGAATTGTAAAAATTCTTGATAGAGTATGCAATATATCTGAACCTAAATTTGAGAATCCAAAAGCAGAAGAAAAACATTTAGAAAAATATTTTGCTGAGTCACATCATATTGAGAATTTAGCAGATGGAACAAGTCTAGAGAAGTTGGTTAGAGAAACGACGGAAAAAGCAAAAAACAGAATAAGAACAAGATGATAAAGCAGAGGACTTGAAAAATAAACATTGACAATGAAGAAAGAATAGTGTATTATTTTATCAGATACAACATTGCGCAAAATGAAAGTTTTGCGCAGATGAAGATAGGAAGAAACCGGAAATCACAAGTTTCATGCAAATGGCTATATATAGCCTGTTTCAGCCGTTTTTGCAGACATGATAGTATATTACTTTCTTCTGAAAACAGCTTAGAATCGATCCTCGTGCGTCGTTTTTTTGCCTTCTTCTGGACTTTTCTACTTGTTAGATATATTATAGTTTTACCTATATTTATAAGAAGAATTTAGTCTATAATTAGCAAAATAATTAATAATGTTTAGCTAACTACTTTTCAAATTAACTTAGAATTAAATTTGGACTTGTAATTAAATTTTATAAATTATTAATAATAAATTTCTTATAACTTTGAATTGAAATATAGTTTTTTAAAAATAAAAATTATAAAATTTTAGAAAATGATTATAGAGAAAATTTTATATAATATTTAAAATAGAGAAAAATATAAAAGTGCAAAATGACAACCCCCTACTCCCTGGTTCAAAAAAAATTTTTTTATGTGATGAATGAAAAAAATATGAATTACTATATATTTGATGATATAAGGAGGAATTTTAGCTTATGATTGACAGAGATGCGAATCCAGACTACTTAAACGCTTTCCTAGACTATAATATAACGATTTTGAATAAGTCCCCTGCTACTACTCGCGAATATAACTATGATTTAGTTACGTTCTTGAAGTATATGAAGAAGCACTTCAAATTGACTGAGGAAGACGATTTTAAGGCTATTGTTATAAAAGATATAGATATATCTGTAATTAAGAAAATTGCCTTAGAAGACATTCACAGCTATATTTCATATATGGCCACAACTTTAAGAAGTAAACCTGCTACACGCGCTAGAAAGATTTCTAGTATTAGGGTATTTTTTAATTATTTATCTCAAAAGGTTAAGCTAATAGATGTAAATCCGGCTCAAAACCTTGAAACACCTAAACTTCGGGAAGCGTATGCCGAAATATTTAACTCTTGATGAAAGCAGGTCGCTTTTAGATGTTGCTGGAGATGAAGATAATAGAAATAATATAAGAGATTTAGCGATTATCACATTGTTTTTAAATTGTGGTGTTCGTTTATCTGAATTAGTTAATATAAATATTAAGGATATAAAGTTCAGTGAGCAAAAGCTTAATGTTATAGGAAAAGGTAATAAGGAAAGAACTATTTACCTTAATAATGCTTGCGTAAAGACTTTGAATGAGTATTTAAACGTAAGACCCAAAGAAGGTATCAAATATGATTCTGTAGATGCTTTATTCTTAAGTGAAAGACGTGAACGTATTAGTAATAGAACCGTTCAAGTTATAGTAAAAAGAGAATTGCAGAAGGCTGGTTTAGACACTAATAAATACTCTGTGCACAAATTGAGACATACTGCAGCAACTTTAATGTATCAATATGGTAATGTAGATATAAGAGCTTTACAAGAGCTTTTAGGACATGAAAGCATATCAACAACAGAAATATATACTCATGTAGATAGTACTCAGATTAGAAATGCAGTAGAAAGTAATCCTCTGGCGAATTTATAACCCCCTTCTTCCAAACATGTCAAAATTCGACATGTTTTTTAATGTGTTACATATATACTGAGTTTGCTTAGTTAATTTATTTATCTCGTTTTTTACAGGAGGACTACGAGGGCAGCTAAGTACAAAAAATGAGATTGGGGTGATAATTAGGTTGTCTAAAGAATGACAATGATTTAATTGTCGAAAGTCACATTCGCGAAGAGAAAGGAAAAAGCACATATGATCAATATCATTACAATTGTAATCCTGTTAAATATACTCTCTTTTGTATTGAGCGCGTTACGGGCAATTATTCTTGGCAAGGTCAGTCAATGGATTTCAATGGCTATCCAGATAGTGTATATTGCGTTATTCTCGCTCACAGGAAACCATCAGGCAACTATCATAGTTGCAATTAGCTTGGTTTTACTAATATACCGCATGATCCTAGAAAAGCCTGAACATAGTACAAAACTTGTATTAGGCATTTTCACCATACTGTATTTGGTGGCAGGAGGCATCCCTATGCTGTTAGGAAGTAGTTTATGGGGAATTGTCTTAATAATTGGTAACTGGCTTTTCCTGCTCAACGTTCACCTGAGCGTTAGGCGGGAATTTCTGTCCAAGATTAGTCTTGGAGGATTTTCTCTGGGGTGGGTGATTTTCAATTTTATTATAACTCATCAGCCAGGACCACTGCTTAGCGCAATTTTAAGTATGATACTTGCATTCGTTGCTGCAGTACGTGAAAAAAAGCAGACATCTAAGAACACTAATTAATGGCGCGTATTTCTGGAATCCCGCCAACACTCCTGTAAAAAAGCCTCAAACTGAGGCTTTTTGCTATATTATTGAAAAATATCTATCTACTTAATAGCAACTTTCTGCATTTACATTGTTGGAATTTGTAATGATTGATTAACACTTAGTGTTTTTGAACTCAAATCATTAACAGTAACCAGGTCATTAACAATATATCTAACATCTTTACCTTGATAATAATTATTTGAAATTCTAAGTTCTGAAGCTATACACCAAAGAGTTTCTCCTTGCATAACATATATTGTTTTATACTCTACTTCACTATGTGATAAACTTGGACTAATTAAAAATAAAGAAAACACTCCAATGATCACCAATACTATTAATACACTTCTTATAAACTTTTTTACATCTACTCTTATCATTTTTCATTCCTCCTAAATTTACGAACATTCATTTGTTAAATTCATTATAGGCGAACAAAAGTTCTTTGTCAATAGTTTTTTGCAAAAAGTTTTAAAAAATGATATAATGTTGTTAAAATAAGCCTAGAGAGGATTGTTGCAAATGTTGAAAAGATGGCTAAGTAACATTGTGGATACGCTGGTCGAGGAAATTTCGTGGCTGGGTATATTCGCTCTCCTTTTCATAGTTTCGATTTATTTGAATTACTTCAAAAGATGTCGGTACTAAAGGAAAGGAGCTTTGCAAAACAAAACGAGGGGTTAACCTACCCCTCGTTTTGTTTGTTCTATATTATGTTTTTTTAAAAAACTTCTCTAATTCTGACATTTCAATCAATTTAAAATATACTTTTTTTCCTTTTCTAAGTATTGCATGTCCTTCTGTAAAATCTTTATCGCTTAGCATATAATTCATGTCATCTATTTTCTCATCATTTAGACTAATTCCACCTTGAGTTATTAAAGTCCTAGCTTGACCTTTTGAAGGTGCAATTCCTACCTTAACAATAGCATCTAATATAGAAATATCTTTGGTGTCTAATTCTACTGTTGGCATATTATCTAAATTGCTACCAGCACCAAAAAGTGCTTCTGAAGCTTCTGAAGCTTTTAAAGCTTCTTCTTCCCCATGTATTAACTTTGTTATTTCAAATGCTGCTATTTTTTTAGCTTCATTAATTTCTTGATCTTCTAGACTACTCAATCTATCTATTTCTTCCATTGGCAAGAATGTAAGAAGAGATAGAACATTTCTAACATCATCATCAGCTATGTTTCTCCAGTATTGATAGAAATCATATGGAGATGTTTTAGCAGGATCTAACCATAAAGCACCCTTTTCAGTTTTGCCCATTTTAACTCCTTCTTTTGTAGTAAGAAGTTTAAATGTTAATCCGAAAGAATCAGAATGTCCTACTTTCCTTATTAAATCAACACCACCTATTATATTAGACCATTGATCATTTCCGCCAAGTTGTAACTTACAACCATACTTTTCATGCAAATGTAAGAAATCATATGATTGAAGAAGCATGTATCCTAATTCAAAAAATGTTAAACCTGTATCCATTCTTTTTTTATAGCACTCTGCAGCAAGCATTCTATTAACAGAAAATAGTGATCCTATTTGTTGCATAAATTCAATAAAATTAAGGTCTAATAGCCAATCTGCGTTATTTACAGTAATAGCTGCATTATCACCTTCAAAGCTTACGAATCTTGATAGCTGCTCCTTGAATTTTTCTACATTACTATCAATTATTTCGCGAGTCATAACTTGTCTCATATCTGTTTTTCCAGAAGGATCGCCTATACAAACTGTTCCTCCACCTATTAGAATAATTGGTTTATGCCCTGCTTTTTGCATATGAGACATAACCATAGATGAAACAAAATGACCAATATGAAGACTATCTGCTGTTGGGTCAAACCCTATATAGAAAGGAACGCTTCCCTTTGAAAGTAATTCCCTCAATTCATTTTCATGAGTTATTTGTTCAATGTATCCTCTTTCATTTAATATATCAAAAATATGTGACATATCTAATCATCTCCTTTGTTATTGTTTTATATTATACCAACATATGCATAGTTGTACAAGATAAATAAGTTATATTTTCATATTGATTTTCAACTATTTTTATGTTAACATTGTATTAACACATTAACCTAAGAAAGGGTGCTTAAGATGACGAGCAAGAAACAAAAAGCAGTTAAAAGGGAAGCTGGGAGGCAAAAACCCTCAAGTCGGCCCCATAATCGCTTTAAAGAAATGATGTACTGCCCCGGCTGTGGGGAAAAAATCAGAGCAATTTCAACAAAGCATGCGTCTTGTGGATGGGACATGAACCCAACAGTTACCATCATGGGGAAAAATGGAGCTTCCCCGCGTTGTCCTGGTTGTGGTGACAAGATTGCTCCGGGAGCAAAAAAACATACACCTTGCGGGTGGAAAGCATAAATTTAGTTTTTCTTTAAATCTAAAAAAGTTCGTCAAAAAAAGCTGGTGTAGTATTACCAGCTTTTTTGTATGCTAATTTTATGAATGATAGCTATTATCGATCTCTTTTAACAGAACATCATGTGCTCCACCTTCTGTTATACTAACTTCAGAAACTAAGGTTAATCTTGCTGTGTCATGGAGTTCAGGAATTGTTAGTGCTCCACAGTTACACAGTGTAGATTTGATTTTTGCTACTGTTATTTCTAAATTGTCTTTTAAAGGCCCAGCATATGGTATATATGAGTCTACTCCTTCTTCAAAGGCTAATTTGTCTTTGCTAGGATCTCCTAAATCATATCTTTCCCAGTTTCTTGCCCTGTTTGAGCCTTCTCCCCAATATTCTTTAACAATGTTATTTCCTACTTTTACAGTTCTAGTCGGACTCTCGTCAAATCTTGCAAAATATCTACCCATCATTACAAAGTCAGCACCTAATGCTAATGCTATTGTTATATGGTGATCACGTACAATTCCTCCATCTGAACATATTGGAATATATGTACCTGTTTCTTCAAAATATTTGTTTCTTTCATTTACTACATCTATTAAGCTACTAGCCTGTCCGCGTCCGATTCCTTTTTGTTCACGAGTTATACAGATTGAACCTCCACCTACTCCAACTTTTATGAAGTCTGCTCCAGCTTCTGCTAAATATCTAAATCCTTCGCTGTCCACAACATTTCCAGCACCTATCTTAACAATGTTTCCATATTTCTTTCTTACGAATTCAATAGTGTTTTTTTGCCACACAGAATATCCGTCTGATGAATCTATACAAAGAATATCCGCTCCCGCTTCTACTAATGCAGGTATCCTTTCTTCATAATCACGAGTGTTAATACCTGCTCCTACCACATATCTCTTATTTTCATCTAGTAATGAATTAGGATTGTTCTTTCTATCTTGATAGTCTTTCCTAAATACTAGATACTTCAAATTACCTTCAGGTGTTAATACTGGAAGACAGTTAATTTTATTTGACCATATAAGGTCATTGGCCTCTTGAAGAGTAATTCCTTTTGGTGCCCAGATTACATTTTCTTTTTTAGTCATAAAATTATCTATAGGCTCATCTTGATTATCTCTTGAAATTCTATAATCTTTATCAGTAACTATTCCTAAGAATTTTCCAGTTGCAGTTCCGTCATCTGTTACTATAATTGTTGAATGACCAGTTCTTTCGGTAAGAGCAATTACTTCTCTTAACGTAGAGCCGCCTTTTACATTAGAATCGCTTATAACAAAACCTGCTTTATGTTTTTTAACCCTATAAACCATATTAGCTTGCGCTTCAATTGATTGAGAACCAAAAATAAAAGCCAATCCTCCTTCTCTTGCTAAAGATACTCCCATTTTCTCTCCTGAAACAGATTGCATAATAGCAGAGACCATTGGCAAGTTTGCAGAAAATTTTGGCTCTTCCCCTTTATTAAATTTCACTAATGGTGTTTTCAAAGATACTTCTGACGGAATACATTTTTCAGTTGTCAGATTTGGTAATAATAAAAATTCATTGAATGTTCTTGATACATCTGGTAAGATATGTGACATTTAAAATTCCCCCTATTTCAAATTCATATAATATCCATCTATTATACATTAATAAACCGTTTTTGACAATAACCTTTTCGCTACTTTAAGCATAATATGTAATATACCCACTATGGGGAAAATACGAAAGAGGAATGATGAAATATGTTTGAACCAGAAGAATTTTCTTGTGACTTTAAAGAAAGACAAGGCTGCAGAGAGAAAAACAACTGTGGTATCTGCTCTATTGAAAAAGGGATCGAAAGAATGGAAAGAGGTTTAGCTGAAGCAGAAAGAGGACTAAGAAGAATTAGACGTTGTGAGTTTTGTGAAGGTGTACAGTGTATTCAAAGAGGGCTTGCAGAAATGAAAAAGGGATTAGAAGAAGTAAAAAGAGCGCTTCGTCACACTAACTTTGAAGGAAGAAGAGAAATAGAAGTAATTATATGTCACCTTGAAGAAGGTATTGAATGTTTAGAAAAAGGATTAAAAACGGTATGTAATGGTGATGTAAGAAGAGGAACACGTTTAATTGAAAGAGAAATATGTAATATTAAAAGATGCTTAGAAGCACTAAAACAAGCAATTTGTTCCAAAGAAGAAAAATGCTGTAGATAGTAATATAGTGAGGTGACCATTCTAGGTCGCCTTAGCTACATACTTTATCTATCTTTGACCACTACTTTAACAGTATCTCCTGGTTTCTTATCGATTTGCTCTCGTATAGATTTAGTAATTCCAATTATATAACAAATGGAGCCATCTTGGTTCTTAACACCCATATTGACAATGCTGCCGTCATAGCAAATCCCATCAAATATAGCAGTTACTTTCAATTTTCCTTTGCCATATTCTTTTCTAATATCAATAGGAACCTCTACATATGCCCCATCCATATCTGGAACTTTCTTTATTACCCCTTCAAATTCAAATAACATACTATTTAATATTGCTCCTTACTTATTTTTCTTAAAATGAAAACTTGATTCAATCGTATTATTTAACAGAGTGTCAATCTGTTCATTTGTTAAGTTTAATTCCTTTTGCAGCTTTATCACTTCCCCAGTAAGTGTTATGTTCGAAACAGTTCGGTTGTCTGTATTAAGTGTTACAGTTGCTCCTTTTTCTAACAATTTCCTTATTGGATGTTCTGATATTGAATTTACTGCCTTAGTATGATGGTTACTAGTTGGACACATCTCTAAAGGTATCTTGTTAGTAATTAAATATTGTACTAAATCATCATCTTCTATTGCTGTTACGCCATGCCCTATTCTATCTGCTCCTAGTTCAATTGCATTCCAGATGCTTTCAGGCCCATCTGCTTCACCTGCATGTATTGTACAAGGTATATTATATTCCTTTGCTTTTTCAAAAAGATTTGTGTGATTTTGGACTGGATATAGTGCTTCTGCTCCAGCTAAATCAATACCGCAAACTCCCCTATTTAAATATTTCTTAGCGACTTCTATTGTTTCCAAATTAGCTTCCTCTAAAGTTACATTTTCTCTTTCGCCTCTCATACAACATAAGATTAAGGATACTTGAATATCCGAACTTTGATTTATTCCAGCTAAAACAGCCTCTACAACTTCAAACTGAGTTAGGCCATTTCTTGTATGCAAACTAGGTGCGAATCTAATTTCTGCAATAATAATATTCTCTAATTCTAAATCTTCTACTAACTCTCTTGTGCATCTAGTAAGGGCCATTGCATTCTGCGTTACCTTTAAGGGTAATTCAAATGCTTTCAAATATTCATTTAAACTTTCACAGTTTTCTGAAACATGTAAACTATCTAACTCTTCTTTTGAAATAGCTATCCCCTGTTCATTAGCTAACTCTTTAATAGTCTCGGGTCTAAGGGAACCATCTAAGTGCAAATGCAATTCTGCTTTTGGTATTTTCTTTATATCTTCAAAACTATATCTTATATCACTCATATCAAATTCTCCTATACAATATATCTCCATTATATACACTAAACATCTGACTTTGCAAGTGCTTGTCTAACATTGTGGATTTGAAAAATTATGTAAAATATGGTATAATTTATATAAGATCCAAGGCGTGAGCCTTTGTAGTTATAAAGCCTTTTGAACCACACCCCCCATCAATATCCAGTAGAGTGAACATGCCTCGTGAGTGAATCTGCCTCCTGGAATTTTATAGATATGACTTGGGCAATTGCCCCAAAAGGGAGACATGCAACATGAAAAAAAGAATCATTGCAAGAGTAATAACAGCGATTGCAGTAATCGCATTCATCATATGGCTGGGGATAACCAATCATAACCTCCGGCAAGAGCTAGATATAGTGAGAGAATCAAGAGAATGTAGAACAGCTTTACTAAATGCAACAGCCAATCTTTTGCTTCTTCGTGACAGGCGTAGTGAGCTTTTGAACCAAGCTATAAGGAGCGAAGAGCTTACTCAAAGCTTTGTTCAGAGAATGGAAAGACTTAATGAAGAAATTCAAGAAGCAGAAGAAGAATTTAGAAGGTTATGGAGCCACTATCACTCTTTTGATAGACGACATCGTACTACTGGTAGGTGGGATCCTCCTAGTAGATTTGGTCCTGCTCACATCCTTGTGTGTAATATAGTCGGGACAACAAGAGCAAATTCTGCTGGGCAGGCTGAATTCAATTCATTCGATCCATCGAGCGTTGTTTTGTCGGAGAATGTTCACGTATTAGAAAATTCGACAGTTATAGAACTTGTAGACATTTCAAAGAATGGATATTTACTAATAACATCATCTTATGGAGTAGTTTTGAGAATAATTAATCCACCATGGCCACAATGATTTAATGCAAAACAAAGCCAACGGTTTTCCGTTGGCTTTTACCATTGGTGTCATATTATCCAAATAAATCTAACGATAAGTATCGTTCTCCTGAGTCAGGCAAGATGAGTACTATATTTTTATCTATATTCTCGTCTTTCTTTCCAACTTCTGTTGCAATATGTAATGCAGCACCTGCTGAGATACCTATTAATAACCCTTCGGTTTTCAATACATTTCTGACACTTTCATATGCTTCTTCGGTTTTTATTGTTACTATTTCATCAATAATATCTCTGTTTAATATTTCGGGTATAAAGCCTGGGCCAATTCCTTGTATTTTGTGTGGTCCCTTTTTTCCTTTAGTTATTACTGGAGAATCAAATGGCTCTATACCGATTATTTTAATTTCTGGTTTTTTAGATTTTAAGTATTTTCCCACTCCAGTCGCCGTTCCTCCTGTTCCTAATCCTACAACAAATATATCAACATTACCATCAGTGTCATTCCATATCTCTGGTCCAGTAAATTTTTCATGAACATCAACATTTGCCATATTAGTAAATTGACTTGGAACAAATGAATTACTAATGTTTTTTGACAATTTATTTGCTTCTTCAATTGCTCCTGCCATACCCTTTTCTGGTTCTGTCAATATAACTTCAGCACCATATGCTTTTAATAGTTTTTGTCTTTCTATACTCATATTACTAGGCATTGTTAATATGAGCTTATATCCTTTTGCACTACATACACAAGCTAGACCTATTCCTGTATTTCCGCTTGTTGGCTCTATAATGGTTGTTTTCTGGTTTATAAAACCTTTTTCTTCTGCGTCTTTAATCATCCAATAAGCAATTCTATCTTTTACACTTCCTGCAGGATTAAAAGATTCTATTTTTGCTAACAAATTTGCTTTCACATTATTTGCTTTTTGATATCTATCTAATTTGATCAATGGTGTGTTTCCTATCAATTCTAATATATTATTATATATTTTCATAATTACTAACTATCCTTTCTTTTCAATCACTCTACTTGCGGGCACTCCCACTGCTGTTGCGTTTTCTTCAACATCTTTTAATATAACTGCACCTGCTCCGATTTTCGCATTGTTTCCTATAGTTATAGGACCTAGGACTTTAGTGCCTGCTCCAATAATTACATTATTGTTAACTGTGGGATGTCTCTTGTCTTTATCTTTGCCAGTACCTCCTAATGTGACTTGATGATATATTGTGCAATCATTACCTATTTCAGCTGTTTCCCCTATTACTATTCCCATTCCATGGTCAATAAAGAGCCTCTTTCCAATTTTTGCTCCAGGGTGTATTTCTATTCCTGTTAGAAATCTTGAAATTTGTGAAATTAGCCTAGCTATAAAAAACAAATTCATTTTATAAAATAAATGCCCTATCCTATGAGATATTAGAACATGAAATCCTGGATATAAAATGATTACCTCCAATATGTTTTTTGCTGCTGGGTCTTTTTCTTTTATATTCTTAGCATCCAAATATAATTCTCTTAACATATTCTCTCCTTTCCTCATAATATTCAATAATATTTTAGAAGATACAAAAATAGCTATGTAAGATAAAACCTACATAGCTATATATTTTCAAAATATACTTCTATTGCAGGCATAAGCATTAGCACTTATACCTACAACTAGATATAGTGCTAACTTATTGGGCAACAATTATTTAGAAATATATTCTTCATCATAATTTTCTCTCCTTAAATTTATATTACTTAATATTTATGAATATTGCATATAGAAACTTAAAACAATTAACTCTTCAAAAACTCTATAACAGCTAATCCGGCTTGTGTTCCCTCATATACAGCTTTAGATATTTGGAATACTCCCCCTGTGCAATCTCCGCAGGCAAATACTCCAGGTACGCTTGTTCTCATATGAGTATCTACAACTATATTGTTTCCTTCAGTTTCTATACCTATCTTTTTTGCTAAGTCTAAAGCGGCAGCGGTTCCTTCGGCTATAAAAACACCAGAAATATCTAAAGAAGAATCATCTTCAAATTCTATAGTTTGTACTTGAGTATCATCTCCTCTAACTTCTGTAACTATTTTATTGTTAAATGTTATTTTAGGATTTCTTACCTCTCTTGCCTCTTTTCCATTTGTTAAAATTGTTACTGAATTTACTATAGGAGTTAATTCCAGAGCTTCTAAAACAGCATAATCTCCACTTCCTATAACAGCAACATTTTTATTTTTGTGGAAAAAACCATCACAAACAGCACAATAGCTTATGCCTTTTCCTTCATATTCTTTTACTCCTTTGATCTTTGGTTTAGATCTTTTTGTGCCTGTTGCTAACACAATAGCTTTTGCTTTGTGTTCTCCATTCACAGTTTTAACGATCAAATTATCCTGATATGAAATGCCAACAACTTCATCTGTTATAATTTCTATACCTAGGTTTTGAGCTTGACTAATACCATTATCTAATAATTCTTGTCCAGAGACAGGTTGTTCAAAACCATAATAGTTTTCTATTTCTTTAGCATTTGACAAAGCACTTTCGTTCTTCCCTATAATTAGAGTTTTCAAATTAGCTCTTGCAGTATAAAGGCTTGCAGATATTCCGGCAGGACCTTTACCGATTATAATGACATCATAGATCATAATATGCCTCCTTAGATACAAAAAGCCGCTATATCAAGCGACTTTTTAAGTTTTCAATTTATTATACTATGCTCTTGGATGAGCTTTTCTGTAAATGTTTTTTATAGATTCATCTTGGAATTGCATATATACTTGTGTTGAAGATATATCTGAATGTCCAAGCATTGTTTGTATTGATTTTAGATCAGCACCATTTTGAAGTAAATGTGTTGCAAATGAATGTCTTAAAACATGAGGTGTAATTTCTTTTGTTATGTGTGCTTGCTCTTTATAGTATTTAACTATTTTCCAGAATCCTTGTCTTGTAAGTCTTCTTCCATTTATATTAACAAATAGAGCAGTTTCTTTTTCATTCTTAACCAAAACAGGCCTTGCGGTTTGTACATATTCTTTCAATGCTGCTAAAGATAATGTTCCTAATGGAATATTTCTTTGCTTTGAAGAAGTCTTGCAATTTACAGTTCCGTCTTCTAAACAAATATCTTGTACGTTTAGAGAAATGATTTCTGTAACTCTCATTCCTGTTGCATATGCAAATTCTAACATTGCTTTATCACGTATACCTTTTAAATCAACATTTTTTGGTTGGTCTAATAATAGTGTTACTTCTTGAGAAGTTAAAATAGCAGGTACTCTCTTTTCTATTTTTGGAGATTGAACACCCTCTGTTGGATCTTTTTTTACTTTTTTAGTTTTTAATGCATATTGGTAAAACAACCTAATTGAAGCTAGATTTCTAGATATTGTTGAAGATTTTTTACTCAATTCTTGCAAATGAACCAGATATCCTTGAATATCTTCTTGTTTTGCTTTTGCATAATTAATTCTATTTGTGTTCACATAATTTTCATATTGAAGTATATCCCTTCTGTATGATTGTAATGTGTTTTCAGATAATTTCTTTTCATTTTCTATAAATTCCAAGAAAGATGCTATTTGTTTCTCCATATATATTACTCCTTTAATTATTTAATTATTACTTAGATATAGTTATACCAAATAAGAATAAACTTGTAAATAGTTTTTACAAATATTCTATACATAATATCAGTAAATTCTTAGATATGTGTACTTCGATCAAGGAAGAAAGAACTAGAAAAACAAGCATCACCGCGCCGAAAACCGTATGTCTGAGCACCTCTAATTTAATATTCTCTTTTCTTCTATCTTTTATTATAGAGTTATACAATTTCATACCACTTACACTAATTGCTAAAATGACAGGGACAAAAATTAAAGTTTGCAAGAATAGAGATGTCCCTATAAAAAGCATGCCTCTTCCCGTTCCCCAAAAAGCTATTGCAGATGCTATAGTATATCCTAATACAAATCCTCTAAATACAATTATTAAGTAAACTGCTAAGATCCCTATTACTGACATGCCCATAAACCAAAGCAAAATACCTATACCAATATTGTTAGCAAGTGAATCTAGTAGTAGTGCACCATCATTAATAACATGATCATTTTGTAGTGAAACAACAAAAGAATCTAAATGGTAACTTATTTCATTCTGCTGATATTCTGAACTATTATTAATAAATATTACACCAGCTATAACTCCTACTATAAATAGTACACTAGCTATAAAATACTCTTTTATGCGCTCTTCAATATGTGTTTGTACAATGTCCCTGATCCTAGAATTTTTTCTGTGTCTTCTAACAACTCGTCTTCTGTTCATTATATTCCTCCGTAAGTAACTTTTCTTAATGTATATTCAAGTAAATAAATAAAAGAACTAGATTTATAGATATCAAAAAGGTGTAGAGGGAAGTGTTTATCCTCTACACCTTTTGTTGAAACTATGTCAATATATGAGTAACTAAACCAAGACAGTCGTCCACTCAGAATTTCTATATTTAGCTTCTTCTTCAACAATTAGAATTTGTTTTCTTATTTCATTTATGTCTTCTCTATTTAGCGGTATGAAATTATCATAGAATCCTGTTGACCTATCAGGTAATTGCATTGCTTCTGGCCATGCTTGTATGGTTGCGTTTTCAGCTCTACCATAAATATGTATATGGAAATAAGGTTTTTCATTTTTTTTGTACGCCCAATTGCCCATATCATGATAATTGACTCTAATAACAGGTATACCTCTATTATTCATTGCTCTTTTAAACGCTTTGCCAGTGATCATAGTTAATCTCATAACCTCAATTGCTTCTCTAGGAGGTAGCTCTGACCTATCCTCATAATACTTTTTGGGTGTTATCTTTAAATGTCCGCCCTCTTCTCTTGATATATGTGGAAAAGAAAATGCTTCTACTATAAAATTATCGGTTTCATATATTAGTTCATTTTTCATAAATTGTTACCTCCAATACCTGTCTACTTAAAAATATTTACATCCTAAACAAATAATTTGCTAATGTACTATATACTTCTTTTCTTTCGACAACTTGATTGTTTTTTACCATATTCAGCAATTCGCTAATTTCAACAAACTTAATTTGCTGGACCTCACTCTCTTGAAATTTAATTCTTGATATTTCTATGCCAGGTTTTCTTAATATGAAAAAATCATAGAATTGATTTTCAATAAATGTATCACTCACAATTTGTTGCTTTCTAAATGAAAACATAAATCTAAAATCTTTGACATCAACATTATATCCAAGATTTATGCTAACTTCTTCATTTATTTCTCTTGCAGCAGCAGATAATGAATCTTGACCTGTTGATATATGTCCTGCGACAGAAATATCCCACATATTTGCATTTTTATCTTTACTGGCAGATCTTTGTTGCATTAATATTTGATTATGCTCATTAACTATTGCTATTACAATTGCCCTATGCCATAATCCTCTTCTGTGTATCTCATCTCTTGTCTATATTTCCCCTGTCATAAAGCCATTTTCATCTAAAACATCTAATAATTCTTTCATATATTTACCTTTCTCATTTTCTATGTAAGTTTTCCGTACACTCCGTCCCCCACCTTCTTGTATTTTCATATTTCCGCTTCTCGCCCTTATAATATTATCGGCTATCTTCTTACCAACAATTCCTTCAAGGTCGTCAACCGATACTTTATGAAGAATATTCATTTCAGTTTCAAAAACATCTAATAACTTTTCTATAGTTTTCTTGCCTAAACCCGGAATGAAGCTCAGTGGTATTTGATACACATATGGTGGACGATTAGAAGAAGCATAGCTATCACATTTTATTTCCTTGTCTCTAATCATTTCGATTCTATCTAAAACACCTACTGTTATATTGCTGCTATCACAAGTATTACATGATGTTACAGGTGATTTGCCAGAAACATTCTTCTCACACTTCTCACAATAGGTTCTGTGATACTTGCCGAGCTTTGGGTCTAATCCATAGTTGGCAACTACTTTCCTGCCATCTTCATTTTTTAAAGCTTTAATTACTTCTTTATAGCTAATATCGCCTACCAATAACTTATTATATTCCCTAGCAATTTTAGGTAACGAATGTGCGTCAGAATTAGTTATAAAGGATTTTTGTTCTAACTCAGAGATACTGTCTGCTAAAAATGTATCTGAGCTTAAACCTAATTCTATGGCGTATATCTTGCCATACTTTTCTTTAAATATTTTCTGTAATCTGTCTGTACAATTTCCATAAAAGCTTTTATGAGGTGTAAAGCAATGTGCAGGTATTAAAATACCATTACACTCCTCCACTATATCGACTAAGTCATATGCAGAAAGTCTAGTTCTTTGAGAACTTAGAGTAATATTATTAATATATTTTTTCATTTCATTAGAAAATCTTTTTATATCTTTCAGGTGTGGGAAAAAGCAAATATTATGAGCGCTTCCTTTTTTTCCGTCATCTCGCATCTCTGAGGTTTCTATTTCAGCACCAAGAAGAATGCAAACTTCATCTTTATATATTATTCCGCCATCTTCTACCTCGTAAGCTTCTCCTGCACGTAAGAAATTTTCTATATCTTCTATAATATAAGGAGACATACAATCAATTATGCCGACAACACCTATACCTTTTCTTTCTTTGCATTCTTTTGCTATATTTGCAAAATTTAAGCTTCTAGCTGCTGTTATTTTTATAGGATGATTCTTTTCGCTTCTCCCTATATGAACATGTAAGTCTGTAAATACTTCGTACATTTATAACCCCATTCCTTCATCATCTACAGGTGATTCTTTTGTTGATAATTCATTTGTTCGTATATCACGAGTTTTTCCGCATATTACATCTCTTAATGTTCTTCCATCGGATTCAATATATTTATCGGGGTGCTCGAATATGTCAATAAAGTACTCAAGTTGCTTCTCCTTTAATTCTGCTCCGATTCTTGTTGCTAGCATATAGTCTTGAGCTGTCCATCCTTCAAATGTTTCAGCACCTTCTAATATTTCAGGTCTGTCATCATCAAAATTACTTGTATGTAGCCCAAAGGAAAGAACTTTTTCTGTAAATATATATGACGAAGACTGTTCATTCCATCTATCTTCTCTTCTCTTTTGTTGATCAATAACTTTGTCAATAGTGCCATTTTGGGTATGCATTATAGCTAATGTAGTTGCTCCTACAGGGTGTTTTGTTAAGTTATCCTGTAATGTATGATATATTAATGTAATTTCTTCTTCTGATAATTGCTCTCTTATGTTTTCTGGGATATATAAAGCTCTTTCATCTGTAAACAGTGCTTGACCTAGCTCTTTCATACGAAAGTTTCTTGCATTAATGAAATCATAGTCAGCTAAACGAGAATCTATTCTTCCGGTTTTGATTAAACCGATCAAAGAGAACTTTGCTTGCATAACCTAGAGCATTTCTTTCCAACATAATACCATGTATATTGTAGAAATTTCTAACTCCACTGTCTTCTCCTTCTTTATGTGTATACTGTTCACTTTTAGAAGGTATATCAAATTCAGGATTGTTTAGAATTTCATATATTAATCTCGAGGTTCTTCCGTTTCCGTCCGAATACATGTGTAATAGGTTAATTAGATAATATGCAAGTGCTGCTCTAGCTTTATCATCATCAATTTTTGGTAGTGTCTCTAATCCCTTTTCTGCAATTCTCATTTGTATTTCTTTAGAAGGGCTGATTAGGCCTCCAACATACATGTAGCCATTTTGCTTAGGATCTTCATTGTCAGAAAGACTTCTTAACTTTCTGTTTATATATTCTAAATGTCTGAGTCCGAGCTTGTGGTGAAAGTCCTTCCAAGAATGCATTAAATTCTTCAGGATCACGTCTTATATCACAAAATCCTGATTTGTGAAATACTTCTTGTAATTCTTCTAATGTTTTAACCATATAATTACCTCTACTTTTCTGCGGCTATTATCACCTTTTCCGCCTCTGCTCTTGCTAGTTCATCACATCTATTGTTAAACTCGTTGTCGCTATGACCTTTTACTTTTATGAACTTTACTTTATGTGTTTGAGTAAGTTCCCATAATTCTTCCCATAGCTCTTTGTTTTTTACTGGTTTTTTTCCGGCAGTTCTCCAATTATTCATTTGCCAATTATGTATCCAGCCTTCTTCAAACGTGTTTACAACATAGCTACTGTCACTATATACCTCTACATTGCATGGTCTTTTTAAAGCTTTTAAACCTTCGATTACCGCCATTATCTCCATTATATTGTTAGTGGTTTCTTTAGAACCTCCACTAATTTCTTTTTTCTTATCTCCATACATTAATAGTGCCGCCCAGCCTCCTGGGCCAGGGTTTCCAGAACAAGCACCATCTGTATATAATATCACTTTATCCATTTACTCTCCTGTTTCTACTCTTATATTTCGCCCTAAGCATATAAAAATAGACAATATCCATTGTTTTTTATTTTATTTTATGATAATATGGAAAAAAAATCAAGAGGTGATCCCTAATGAGTAAAGTCCTTGGAATTATAGCTGAATATAACCCTTTCCATAATGGGCATCTGTACCATTTGGAAGAAGCAAAGAAAAAAGTTGATCCTGATTATACAGTATGTGTAATCAGTGGCAATTTTGTTCAACGTGGTGATTCTTCATTAATAGATAAATGGTCTAAAGCTGAAATGGCCCTTGCATGTGGTGTTGACCTGGTTATTGAAATTCCCACAGTTTATGCAATCTCAAGTGCTGAAAACTTTGCAAGAGGAAGTATTAAACTGTTAGAAAGTTTATCAGATGATGTGACACTCTGCTTTGGTAGTGAAACTGGAGAGATTGATGTTTTACAACAATTTGCTGAGGTGCTCTGTGAGAATCCGCCTGAATATGTTTCTTTACTAAGTCATGAATTAGAAAGAGGTATCTCCTATCCTAAAGCTAGAGAAAATGCGTTACTAATGTATTTGAATGATATTAGAAAATTTGCTAATGTTCTTTCTGGTTCTAACAATATATTAGGAATTGAATATTTAAGAGCAATTAAAGAAATGAATAGTAAAGTAGTCGGGACTACTATAAAAAGAATTAGTGTTGCTGATAATAGCTTAGAAACAGCCAATGGATATGCAAGCGCTACTGGAATCAGACATATGTTAAAGAATGAAGAAAGCGTAAAAGAGTTTTTGCCAGAAGTATCATACAATATTCTACATGAACAACTTAAATATGGAAAAATTGTTACTGACTTATCTGTTTTTGAAAAAGAATTACTCTATGCCCTAAGAAGAATGTCTGTAGAAGAAATAGCAGAAATAGCAGATGTTACAGAAGGTCTTGAAAACAGAATTAAAGAAGCTTGCAATAGCTGTAACACTCTTGAAGAATTAATGTCTCTAATCAAAACAAAACGCTATACTCAAACAAGAATTCAAAGAGTACTGCTCTATTCCCTGCTTAATATAACTAAAAAAGATATTGAAGAATCATATAAAGTAAAACCATACCTTCGTGTATTAGGATTTAATACAGCTGGTAAGAGATTGTTATCTGAAATGAATTTATCTAAAAAGAATGTAATTACATCTGTAAAAAGATTTATGGACACCAATAAAAATAAGCAATTAAAAAACATGCTAGAAAAAGATATTCTAGCTTCAAACATTTATACTTTAGGTTATGGATATGATTCAAAAGCTAATCTAGATTATACTCAAAAAATGATAGTAGTTTAATATATAGAACCATTATAATCAGTATATAAAAGCGCATGTGTAAACATGCGCTTTTATCCTCTATTTTTGACAAGTCCAATATTGACTTGTCCTTTCTATTTGTTACATTTTTGTGTCGCTCCTAAAGGCCATTTATAGGGAATTGCTACACCGTTCGGTGTAGTGAATATCCTATTAACGTTAGGAAATTTCTTGGCCGCATTATATGTTGCGTGATACTTCCATGCTACCGCTAGAAGCAGGTAGTTAGCGAAAATTGTTACTACAGCCAATATTACTCTAGATGCATTTGGTATCGCGGGCACCAATTGGTGCCAATACTGGCTGAATCCGAAAATGAGCAATATTACCACGCCAGTTATTATTACTGCCAGCGCGTAATATGTTACTGCCTTCCGGATCAGCTTACTCTTTTTGGTGATTCTGTCTACAGTAACCATTAAGGCCTCCTGTCTTACTTTATTTCATTACAGTTTAATATCAATAGCGCCTAGAGGGTAGCTCTACTAATATTTAGAAAAAACAGAGATCCAACGTACGGATCTTAATATAATTATATCACAAAGTTTGTTCGAAATCAATTTTGTCCAACTCTTCCAAGGCATTCGAGGTTTTATTAAGACAAGTAGGCATACATTTTTTATATAAAAAATAAGACAATAAAAATATCCTCTCCTACCGACATTGGGTTGAAAAGGATATCGTTTAATATTTAATTTTACTGTTCCCAGTTATGATATACGTTCATTACATCATCTAGATCTTCTAAACTATCAATTAGTTTTTGCATTCTTTCACCATCTTTTTCATCTAAAGATATATATGTATCAGGAACCATTTGTATATCTGCTTCTAGGAATTCTAGGCTCTCCTTTTCTAAAGCTTCTCTAACTGTAGAGAAATCTTCAGGAGATGTAAATATCTCGTATACTTCTTCCTCTACCGAAAAGTCTTCTGCACCATTATCAATAGCTATGAGCATCAATTCATCTTCTGAAAGAGATATAGATGCTTTCTCAATTACTATAACCCCTTTTTTATTAAATAGATATGATACACATCCTGTTGTACCTAGATTCCCACCAGACTTTGTAAGAGGATTCCTTACTTCTGCAGCAGTTCTATTTCTATTATCAGTAGATACATCTATCATTAATGCAACACCATTTATCCCATAAGCTTCATACATTATTTCTTCATAACTTGCACTATTACCTTCTCCAGAAGCTTTTTTTATAGCGTTATTTATATTATCGTTAGGCATATTAGCTGCCTTGCATTTTGCAACTATATCTCTTAGTTTCGCATTAGAGCCGGGGTCCGGTCCACCTTCTTTCACTGCTACTAATAATTCTCTACCTAGCTTTGTAAATATCTTTCCTCTTGCCTTATCCATTTTACCTTTTTTAGCGGCTATGTTCTTCCATTTACTATGTCCTGCCATGTCTTGTACCCCTCGCTTTCTATTAATTATATTTTGTATTATATCATGTGTAATATAAGTATTAAATAAGTTTATGATAAAACCCAAAAAAAGAGCCCTCACAATGGAGGGGTGCCTCTTTGTTAAAACTAACAACCTGCTGGGTGTTTGCGAGCGCATGGATTAGTATTAAATCCTGAGCTAGCTAATGTTATCTGAAGTTCTGCGGCTTTGGTTAAGACTTTAATTGCTTTTTCTGTCAATAATAGCTCCTCTCCGTCTTGCGTTAGTAAATCAGCGTTCAAATAATCTTGTACGCTATAGTAGCTTCTCACATCGCTATCCCCTTTTGCAGTTACATCTTCTAACCGCAAACTTGAAGGAAGAAATGGATTATCCGCTATAATTTCTTCATGCTTACCTTCGACTTCATCGTGCATACCTAAATGATTATGCATGCAGTGGAGTAATGACTTTATTAATTCAAAGTCAACTCTGCATTTCTGTGCAGTTGGCTTTAATGTAAAAGCACAGCCTTTTAACCGCACAGAGTCTAATCGTAGTTCTAACATGGTAAAACCTCCTAATTTTAGTCTGTCTGTAAAACGTTTACCATTTTCTTACTATATCACAGAATTATGTTAAATACAAGAAGCGGCAATAAATTATATATAAGAGAAGTGTTGGTTTGTCAAACATATGTCACACTTAATTGAAAATACTGGCTTTGAAATACCCAATATGTTGTTTCTGTACTTCATGTACTTATGTACTCTATATATTTTTCCTTAGGACTCAACCAA